>Ga0172362_10000669_pt1 | contig 28496 bp, 18 predicted proteins | sample LakKivs1_kivu2a2_FD_114534 | JGI IMG/M metagenome (GOLD analysis project Ga0172362, IMG submission 114534) | Sediment microbial communities from Lake Kivu, Rwanda - Sediment s1_kivu2a2 | ecosystem: Environmental > Aquatic > Freshwater > Lake > Sediment | place: Rwanda: Western Province, Lake... | reverse complement strand
TTGAATAACAATTGAGAAGGGATATCGTTTTGTGGAAAATAATTGACGTTGGTCATGTAAGCCAACGCATCGATGAATTGTTTTATTTGGTCAAAACTTCTTCCGTAGATTTGTAATACCTTTTCAACTTTGTGTCCCAAAGTATCGAATTCTTTCAACGAATCCGTAACCAAGAATCTTGAAATAAGATTGGTCTTGAATGAGTCCAAGTTGATTGCCAAATCAGCCAACTTGGTTAAGTAATCATCAAACTTAGCAGAACGGATATCCAAATTCCAAATACCGTCTTTCGGCCAAGTAGCTTGGACATAACCTGTGTAGAATTGCCCTGCTTCGTTTTGAAGTGGTACTTGGAAACTAGCGGTGTACTCAGGTTGAATGAGTCTGTTCATTAAGAACTGTTCGACCTCGTCCAAATCCTCTGAAAAAACTTTATCTACAGTGATGTTGTTCGGACGAACTAAGTAATCAATGTCCGTGGTGGTGAGTCCGTCAAATGGGTTACCATCGACGACCAATTCAATATATCCCGAAGTCAAAGAAACTGACGGCGTAAATCCAACCACAGGGTAGTCAATACCTTCGTATACCAAAACATAACTCAAATAAGTTTTGGTAAAGTCTCTATACTCTGATGTGACAATCTCACGAACCATCATGTTTGTGGTAGCACTTACCGAGTATTCAATCATGAATGGATTGAAGATGTTGGTTGCCGGTATTCTAAATGTTGTTTCGTTGTCTACCGGGTCGTAAGATATGTTGGTGGCAGTACTTCCCGTTGTGAAATCCGGCATTGTATGTCTTATATCCAAAGCCGCCGGGAAAAAGTTAATGATTCTGTTAACAGAAACACTAAACCTTTTGTTCAAAGAACCATATAAAGAAAAGTTCAGAACTTGTGAGACATCATAGTTCGGATAAACGCGAAACTGTGTCTGTTGAATTCTTCTACTTTCGTTTACCGAATCCAAATCCAAATCTTCCAAAGAAATTGGATTGGAAAAGGTACCTATAGAAAAGGTTCTATTAACCTTTTCAGTAACTGCACTTGTGAAATCAAAAACGGATGTAGTAAGTCCTCCACCGTCAACAACCTGTAATCCTACAATATTGTCGAAAGTACCAAGACCTGAACCCGGTGCGGGTGGGTAAAAGAACTTATTACTATAAACCGCCATTATCCTGTTATCGTGGTGAAGTTTTTAGTATAATCAATATTAGCGCCTCTATCTTGACGCACCTCGTAAAGAAGTTCGTTGAATTGGTCACGGATTTCGTAAAGGTTGTACTGTTTGTAGATGTTGTTCTGACTATCGTACATAGTGTAAACACCATCTTCAATACTCTTAGTCTGATTTCCGTAAAGGGCTATAGCAAGTGAAGATACGTCGTACTCAACCATATCAATCTCTATCGTTGTGGGATTGAAAAAGGTGTTGGAAATTACAATACTCTGACCAGGTTGTCCGATGAATGGAGTTGCGTTGGGGCGGTTAGTTGGTGATGATGAGGGAGTGAGTGTCAAGAAAATTAAATTTGACGCACCATCGACATAACGGTATCTGATTGCTTTTTGTGTGGTGTTTGTTTGGTTTACAACAACAGGTTCACAATAAAATGAAGAAGTTACAACTCTAAAGAAATTTGGAATTTTGGAACCATCGGAATTCAAATATTCCACTCTGAATCCTACGAGTCCTTGAGGAACAAACTTGTTTCTGAATTGGCTTGGTACGTTGTTAATATCAATTACGATACCTTTCACGTTAGGAAGAGCACTCAATACGCCGCAATCAGTAATTGAGGTTCTGATTTGTGCGGGACGAATCATAAGTGTATAAATCCCAACCGCATTGAATTCATCCGCAGGTAAGGTTAAGTTATAAAGACCCCCCAATACCTCAACACCAGCATTTCCACCTGTTTGACTATTATTGAAGTAAGGTCTTAGAATTGAAGGAGCATCCAAAGTTTTCAGAACGAAATCTTCGGTAACGTCCCTCGATGGTGTGTAGTTCAAAATAATTTCTACATCCTCCGGAGATACATCCGCCGGTCTAATTGTACCATAAGTCCCGATAGCCACTCTTAAATTGTTTTTTTTGTAAGTTTATTATTTCTTTTGTCCACAACAATGATATCTACCTTTCGGATGTTTCTATTGACCCATTTTATCTTTTTCAATTGAACAAAATCAAACTTTTTAGACCACCTATTTTTTTCTTTTCCTAACAAAATTTGGTAAGTGTAATCTGATTTTATTTCAACATAATGGTTGTTCACTTGGAAATCTGGATAGTACATTCCATATGGGGTTTTAATCGGTTCGCAATTTTTCGGAACGGTCTTATTTTCTTTTATCATTTTTTCCAAAAAAAATTTTTCGAAAGTTCCATTACAAAAAACTTCTTCGACTTCAAAAACTTTACATATTCCACCAGTTTGCTTTCTTCCTCCACTATTACTTAATTTTCTTTGAGCATTGGTCATATTTTGTACAGTTTTTTTCGGTAATTTAGCACCTGTTTTCAAAATTCTCATAGCCTCAGCCTTACTTCTTCTGTATCCCGATGTTTGTAAAAACTTATCTATGAAAGAAACCGATAACTGCAAATTTTGAGCAATTTGAGTTGAGTTTTTGTTTTCATTATGATAAAACTCATAAATCTTTTTTTTCTGATTTTCTGTCGAAACTATTTTTTTCCCATTACTTCTACCTTCATTCAGAAGATTTCTTTCTCTCAACAACTGTAGGATAGGTCTTTTACTAAAATTAAAAATTTCACCAATTCTTGCACAACCCATACCTTGACGATACAGTTGTTCTATTTTTTGAATCTCTTGCTCAGTGAAAATTATTTTTTTCATATTGATAAATAGTTTATCCCTTTTTTTCTATGATGAAATATCCATATCCGTAGTTAAGCATTTCAGATAAATTTTCAACCTCACCTAATCTTCTGATTTGTTCGTATGCCGTATTCTTTCCTCTTTCAACATAAATGTCAGTATTGATTTGTGGTTGGTCGACAATTTTCATCAACAACTCATCTTTTGTAATTGGAACTGCGGTTATGGAATCGTAGGTAAAACCACTACTATTTTGGAAGAAGATTGTCTGTCCATCAACATAATCGTAGTAGTTCACATCCTGAATTGTGTAGGCAGTGTAAATTGGATTCATGTCAGTAATCGCTCCAAGTAGTTCGTTACCTTGGAACACCGGAACTCCAACCATATATTCTTGTGCAGAATACAAAGCAAGTTCCGTTACTCTTGAGGTTCCTTCACCCGACACAACAAATGGTACACTAACATAATCACTACTAACTTGTTGGGACACCGTATTTTCTTGGTCTCCTGTAAAAATGTAATTGTAACTCACAGGTGTGTTCGCCCAACTTCCACCAAGTGGGGTAAAATAAGCCGTCCCTTTCGGATTGATAATCACCGCATTTGTGTAGGGAACTTCAATTTTTTTGGTTACCGTATTGATTCCGAAGTTCGTAGTCTGTTTCAAAGTAATGGTGTAACCTGAAAGAGTGCTCGGGTATGTGTGACTCAAAGTATCCGTGACCATTGGTTCCAATGGAGAACCATCTCCCCAATCAACTTGATAAGCGGAAAACTCCAAATAGTTTTTAGCCCTGTCTGAAGTGTTCAACACAGTGAAAACATAGGGAGTTACCGTGTTAGATGAGAAGTAAAAATTAGTAACCACATCGGCTTGTTCGGCAGCACCATCGAACGGTGAATAATATCCCATATCGATGGTATTCTCGGTGAGAAGAATTGCAATAGTAAAACCGGTCATGACCGAGTTACCATTCGTACCCCCCGATAAGACTTGAGTCATAGAGGAATATATTCCTATGGTCACCGCAGTAACAGTTCCGCCTTGGTCTATCAAGGCAGTCTGAATACTCAAATCACTTTGAATATTTCCCGGTCCTACAACAAATCTATAATCTGTCATGGGTTAACGTATTCATACCATTTTATCGGGACAGTCGTTCCCACTCTTTCAAAACTGATTGTGTCGTAAACCGTGTAAGTTTGAGTTGGATAATCCAACCTAACTTGGTAGTAAAAATTGAACACCTGATTGGGGGAAAAAGTATTTGTGTTTTGTAGGGCTTGTGGACGATTAATCATCCTGATAAAAGTACCGGTCTTAGCGTCCCAGAACTTACAAGACATATAAAAAGTATCGACATTGACATATGTTCTTGTTTTAACCCAATAGATAAAATAACCCTTTTTGTCTCCAACCCAATCAAGACGGTATCTCGGTTTTTTGATTGTTACATCAGTACCCTGCATAACAACCGGCATTCTTTCCCCTTGTGTTGTTGGTAGAATTACCGTGAGGTAATTGATTTGATTACCTTCAACAGGAGAACTATAGAAGTCTAATTTGAAGAAACTATTCTTGAACCCATTAAAAAAATAATAAATTTCATTGGTGTTGAATCCAGCCGCTCTGTAGTCAGGAACCCAATTACTCACACTTGAATTACCATTCAGAGTACCCCCTGAAAAGAAATAAAATTCATAAAGAATATCCGTTAAAATATCAGATGAACCTGGTATTGCGACAGGGTTTTCGTTCACAGACCTTTCTATTGGTCTCGTATGTCCCGAATGTGAAAATCTGTTTGTTTCAAAGTCAATCGGTTGACCAGCTACCTCAGCGGTAATCTGATTCTCAATTTCTGTGATTTCATTTTCTGTATCCAACAATTCCCAATTGAGCATAACAGGAAGCTGAATCACTTGGTCCTGATTACGGGGAAGAGTTAGTTGTATTTTATTCACAGTCATCGATTAGTGGTTGTATATCAAGGTTTACACCATTTGGAATTGCTTGGTAATTACTTCCCTCGGAGAATAATTTGAACGTGGTATTTTCAAACGGATAGTGTGCCTGATTCAAATATGGGTAGTTAACACCCCTATTTAGATTATCAAACTCTCCATATAAATAAGGCTCCCTCCAACGAAACTGTTGGTCTGTGGTTGAGAAATACGCCCAAGATGGAATATTTTCCACCTGTTGCGCTGGCGATGTTTCAACATAGTCGGAATAATATTTCAACGTCATTGGAATGTGTGGAAAATAGTAGTAACCTTGGGGATTGGAATTGGGTTGATCTACGGTAGCAAAAATGTTTTGGTTGAATTTGATTTTCTGAACGTAAGGGGACACAACTCTTTCCACTTGGTAATAGTCGTTGAACTCACAAAAATCCCCATCTAAAATATCCCCTTCATTCAAAACTCTGTTGTAGTAAAATGTGTAGGTTCTGTTTGTTGTTTTATTATAAGATAAAACACCAATGTTCGAGTTTGATAAAACATTGTTGTCATCCCACCAACTACTTACATCTCTATTGATGTTAAACAACCAACCTTGTTTGAGTCCCACATTATTTGAAAAAGGTCTGTTGAAATAACCACTAAAACCCTTATTAACTATAGTTAGAAATATTTCATTTATTTCTTGTTTGAGGTTATTAGTCAACCCTGACAGAATCAAATCATTAGACAGAGTAAAATCATAATTGAATGAGCTAGTTTTTTGAGAAATTCTTGTGACATTATTTGGAGTAATCGAACTGAACTCTAACTTCCTCTGATTTTGAAAAGCGTTCAGTTCAAATCCTGTTTTGGTAATCTCAATGTCGTTTTGATTTTTCAAAACTCTGTGTTGTCTGACATAGTATTTTGAGCGAGTTTCTATTGGGTTGTCAGCGTCAACAACTCGTCTGAATGTACCTGTACGGCCGTTAAAAAATGTGTTTCCTGTATATCCAACATTGATGATATTGAACACATAATCACTACTACCATAGTTTCCGTTACCCAAAGAAAAGACATCAAAAATCCTTTGGTTTTCATAATCGAAAGATAATTCAACAAATTGATTTTCTGTAAGTCCATGTGGCATCAAGCATTGAAAAGATATAACACTTGCCCCGCCTTCCACTGAGCTAGATATTATAAATGGAATACCATCTTGAGCAACCCAATTGATTGTTTTATTATCATAGGTTGCTTGAAGTTGTTTTGTATAATCGTTTTGATAAGGGTAGGTAATGTAATATGTCCAGTTGTAGGTGTACGCACTTTTTGGCACGTAATTGAGGTGTCCTGTTGGGATATTCGGTCTGAAAAAATCAAATTCGTAATATTGAGGAAACCCTTTCCAAACACCACTTACTTTTGATTGAGTTGGTTCAACATAATACAAATCATCTCTGAAGGGAGCATACTCTGTAGTGCCAGTGTAGGTATTATCGTAAACAAAATCTATTTTGAATGTCGGTCTAAATCTAACACTTGCCTGTCGTTCGTCCTCATAAAGTTGTTGGAGACTTATAGTTGTATTACGAACATATTGAACCATTTCCTCTTGGTTACTTTCCAAGGGAATATTGATTTGTTGGTCGAGCGTTGGCGCCGACTTATACTGTAAACTAGATGGTATTATAGTAAAATCACTCATCTGCTAAGTAAAAAGTTTTGAACCTGTCCATGGCGGTTGCTCCGTTTATTAAACCGAAATAGAATTGGTTCGGTGCACCAACCAAGAATGTTGTTGGATAGTTTCCCGAGTTAACACTTACGTTTCCGTTATTATTTACGTTAAAAATGTAACCACGGGCATTGTTGTCATTTGCCTGACTATTTGAACCTAAGAAGTACGAAGGCTGACCCTGCTTTGTTCTGTCCAAACTTTGGTAGTATTCTGAGAAGATACCAGGACTGATTCCTGAAGCACTTGTGGTACCGCTAGTCGCCCAATTATTAGACTGACTACCAAAGATATTAGGTAATCCATTTGGCGGGGTTGTTTTCCATCTGTAGAAAGGAACCTTTTGTGATTTGATACCATAAACATATGTAAACGCATTCGATGCTGGTGTTGGTCTAAATAAAATTCTACCAGGTGACAAGAAATCCTTGTATTGTAAATCCTCAGTTGTAGAGGAAAAAAACAAACCTAAAACTACTTCACCATTATTGGAACTCAAATAAACAATAGGGTTATCGGGGTCGTTCGTAAGGTTTCTATAAACTTCTGAAGAAAATTTTATCACCCCAAACTCGGAGTTAATGGACATTAGTTGAGTCAAATCACCGTCAACCCGCTCACCTGGTCTTGAGAAAAACGAGTTGATTGCTAAACTCGCACCAATCGTTGAGCCAACGGGGTTGTAAGTGTTGAGAAGTGCAGCTAAAAATCTTATAGATGTAATTCTTGAGATTACAAAAAGAGATATCAAATCAGATGGGTCTCCGAAACTAGTTGTCGGAAGTTGATTTACCACATAACCTGAATCTGATGGATTCAGAGAAAGTTCCGCAAATATTTGACTCTTTGGTCCCAAATTCATAATAGTTGTTGGGAACAATAAGTTTCTATCATTTAATGAACCAGTCCCTAGTTGGGCACTTCTACCAATAAATTGACCTGTAGTGGCATTGTATGGACTACTTCTATAATAATAGTTATTTGTTTGGTCATCGTAATAAACCAAATCCTTACAGTATAACACCTGACTTATGGTGTTATTAATACCATAAACCGGTCTGATTTGGATTGGGAACGCAAAAAGTGAGCCGTTTATCCAGTTGTTGGTGAATGTTTGAGACAAAATTCCACGACAAAGAGCATAGAATAATTTGTATCTTAAAGACCATTCTGAAAATGCCCTTAAATCTTTTTCAATATTTTCTTCTAAAGTTCTTTCGGTATCTTCCCCGAATCTATAACAACCATTCTCAACATAATCAAATGGACAATTCGTTGAAACTCCGAATGTCGTACCTTCACCACTGTAACAATACAAACTCACCATATTAGTACAATTGAATGTATCAACGACATTCTCTTGAGCCGGTAAATCCTCCGTGTCAGGAGTTACTATTGAAGCTCCAGTTCCATATTGTTGGGTTGTTAATGCGGGATCTCCAGGTATAATCTTGTAAAATGGAAACCCTGAGTTTTGTTGTAAGAGTGGTACAGTTCCATTCCAATCACCCCCTCCGTCAAAGTCAGAGGTCGGTAAACGGTCTGTCCTCATTACGTTATTCACTTTAGAAGAAATGTTTGTTTGGTTGACACCCGTAAATTTTGGGAGAAGAGCAATACTAAAGTATTCGATTTCTACATCGTTAGGGCCGTTACCCGGTAAGTCTCTCATGTAGTAATAACTTACACCCGAAAGGTCGTCAGTCGATGTGTATTTGGCTGGTGGTGTGTTTGTTCCAATACCTGTACCCACAAAAACATTGTTAGCCTGAACGCTAGTAATACATTTTACGTTACCGATAGTGGGACGGTCAAATAAAAACGCGGCACTAGACAATGGTTGTAAAGGACCTGAGGGAGTATTCCTCATAAAGTAATCAGAAAAGTTTACGGTCGAGTCCAAAGCACTATAGTACCCCAAGTTAGGAGTTGTAAATGCCGAAAACTTATTACCCGCCTCGAAGAAATATGAAGTCTCATAAATACCACTTTGAGTGTGTCCCTGTACCGAGTTTCCACCAGATGGTAAATTCTGAATGGGAATATTCAATCTTGTTTCTGCGGTGAAACTAATCGCGTTTTCACTCGAATAACCAAACAATTTTCCCACACCATATTTGTTTTTGTATAATGGTGAATATGGGTCAACACCCCTTTGTAGTATTAAAATATATTGGTCATCAAAACCATCGAAGATATTCTCGTAATCATATGTCGCGGAAAATCCATTTTGTGGGTCCCTCCAATTTACAACTACGTCTCTAGTTGGATAAAAGACCTCTACATCAGAAAGAAGAATATCGACAAAGCTACCTGTTGTCGGTGAATTATTCCATATTTGTCTTGCTTGTGAAATGGTCAGTCCAGTCAAAACTTGGAAATATTCCAAATCCATCGGGAAATCGTAGTTTGTAATGCCAGAACCCTCACTCAAGGTATAGGTAACTACGGGTGACAGTGCGGTCTGAGTTAACGCATATTGAACTTGGATTGGTCCTCCGTTAGGTAATTTTGTTGTACCCGTTATCCCTTCACGTAAAGAATTATTTCCCAAAGACGCCGGATAAAAGTAGTTTGGGTCTCTACTATTCAACGGATTTACAAATGTCAAAAGAGTTCCCGAAGGGAAATTTGTTTGACTCAAAATTGTGAGTGTACTATCGTAGTGATTGGCAGTTGTGTTTGATGGATTATCAAATGAAACGCTTATTTTATTAAGCCCATCGAAAAACTTTTTTCGACCGTTAAATATGTTAATTCTCTCTCCTAATGGTAAATCATACGAATACGCGAAAATTCTTACAGGTGAATTGAAACTTCCCGTGACTTCGGGTAGAACCTCTACGGGTGATTCCGTAAATCTAACTTCACCTAATACTTGGAAATTTGTAGTCCTTGTTCCTATAGCTTGAGAAAAAATAGTGGCAACTGTATTTCTATTTGCCTCCGATGGTTGTCCTTGGTCATCAAAACTATATGGTAGTGAAGAATCTAAAAGACCCTGAAAATAAAAACTATTATTAGAAACAGGTGTAAATATGGTTTCAGCACCTGTAGTTTCTGTTGTTGGTACATACGAATTATTCTCACAAGCACATCCTTCGCACTCAGGATATGTCAACATCGGAAGACCAAATCCTTTCAGTTGGTCTCCATCCCTGAGTGACCTACTAAGAACTCTGGCTAATTGATATAAAACAATGAAGACGGGAAAAAGTACTTGAAAAAGTTGGAATATTAGTGAAAATAAAAAATACAACAAATCAAAGTTTTTGAACCCTTCGTTAACAGGAAATTTGTTCACTGTAGAGGCACACTCATTATTGTCAATTTCTTTGATTCCAACGAATCTCCCACGACCTGTCAACGCGTTCAAAAGAGGTACGTTTCGTTTGTATTGGTCTATTAAGGAAGAAACGGTGTAAACTTTATTGTAATCAAACTCATAAAAAGTATCTTCACAATTGAATATTTCAGTTTCTCTTTGTGTTTTCAGGGTTCCACTATAACCATCGGTATACCCACTCCAATCCAAACCAAAATAGTAAGAACTACTCAACTGACGTTGTACTGTCGTACTTGATGAATATGCTGGGTCTAATGTAGGATTTGTCCAACCGAATTCACGAACATTAGGTACTAAATAATACGCCCGTTTTACTTGTTCAGTATTTGATGGCGGTTGTTGCCACTTAACTTTGAATCGATATTTCGCTTTTGTTGGAATACCAATTGAAGGGTCATTACTTAGAATACGTGAGCCATCTTCAGCGGTTGTGACGTAATTCAAGTTCATTGGCACCTCTGTCAACCAAGTACCATTTTCATCTATAATATTTCCTGAGTTTTCAAGTCTATATTCTTCCAAGACAGGTCTCCCCTGATTGTCTTGGAAAATAGTCTGTCTAACGGCTAAGATTTGACCAGGCCCTGCCTCCAATTCACATAGATTCCCGAAGTTATCTTTTGGTTTACATCCCGAACTCAAAATTCCTGGAGGTAGGTTACTTTGTACTTGTGGGGCGTTGATTTTATACTTATCAATTGTTGAAAACATGGACCCCATAAAAATGGACGATGGAGAAATTTCGATGTTCGCTTCGCTCCTTAAATCAAAGTCAACGCGATTGACCGCCGCTTGACACAATCCTGGGTCACCCCAAAATGGACTGACTTCAAATTGTTTCCTTAACGATACAATTTGAGGTAGAGTGTCGATATCGGAAGAGGATAAAAATCTATCGCCGGCAACTTGGGCGGGTGTAGCTCTACCCATTCTTATTAGGTCTTGAGGTGTAAGGGAAAACTCACCGATGTCACTCAAATCTAAATCCATAAGGACAGTCTGAACACCAACTGGAACACCAAAAATCATGTAGTCCCCACTTTCGTTTGTCTTTACCGTATACTTGTAGTACTTGTCATAAATCTCAGCAACAAGTGGGTCTTTCAATACATCCTCTCGAGTTGGGAAGGTTCCAGTAGCGGCGTGGTTTGTGTAGGATGGAGAATAAGGTAAAACATTAAATCGATAACCGTCAACGTTTCTGTCATCAGGATTAACAAATGGATATACCGCAACGATTTCCTCGTTGGCGGCATCAGTTTCTAATATCGGAACAAATATGGTTACTTTGGCATTTGGAACACCGAGTCCACCATTAGCAACCACACGACCTATTACAACTCCGTATTGGGCACAGTCTCTATTGTATACATCTGATTGACCTATCTGAAGGGAAAGAATTTCTAAAAATTCAAAGTCTTGGTCTAGCTCAAACGACAGAGATTTGTTGATACCAACTTCTGTGTTTATCCTGTATGATTTTCCCATTCAAACTTTTTAAAATAAATAGTTATTTTGGGTTTTTATATGAAAGCCCAATTACATAAAGGAAATATACCCTGAGGGAAAATTAAATAAAGAAGTTAGGAGAAAGAAACATTTTGGAAGTTCTTCACCTTCACTTTAATGTCTTTTTGTGGATATCTAACTTGATAAGCTTGGTTGGGTTGAGCAAACAAAGTATCATCAACTGGTTGAATGATTTTCAATTCAGGGTCGGCGTATCTCATTGATGTCTGAGCTGAAGAATACTGTCCCCCAACTTTATTCTCAACCACTAAATCCGCAACAGTAATTACCCCCGTTTGTTGCTGAACAATTGTTCTGAGTTCCGAAAGATAAACGTTCTGCCCAAGTTCTCTGATTTGTGGGTTCATATAAGCAGCAACTCTGTTAACAATTTCAGATATAATTTGTCCTGAGTTTTGAGTTGCGTCCAATACAACAGAAATCTCAAAGGCCAAGTCAAGGACCTCAGCCGAGGTAACCTGAATATAGTCATTCATCATTCTGTAATTTGATAGGTAACTAGCAACGTTTTGTCTCAAGGTATTTGACACAATAGGAGTTAATTTTCCTGAAGTATCGTAAGACAATAAATTGATAACAATTTTGTTGTTATTTTCGGTAATTGCCACTTTGGCGGGAGCTCCGAACTGAGCTGGCATCAATCTTAAAAGTGAGTCATAATCATTGACTGTGACAGCTCTTTTTTGAGCGGCAAAGTTAAACGTTACATAGTTTCTAACTTCTTCAACACTTGGTGGGTTTGCCCCTCCGATAGCCGCAGTCACGTTGTTACATCTCAAAGACTGAATTACACTATTGTTGATATTCTGAGAAGGACCGTTTACAAAGAATGTTACTGTGCCAACTTGGTTGATAACATTCGTTCCGAGGTTGGTTGCCAATCCACCCCCAACTCTATATTGAACAAACAGTGTTGTGTTCGGGATGAGGGTAGAACCCAACGAGAAGTTATTCTGTAGTGACTGAATTGTCACAGGAACTCCGAGGTTGGTAAAGGCATTGAGTTGGTCTTGAGCCGAGGTACTACCACCACCGAAGGTCATCTTCATGAATCCCTCAGGAGTAAACTCGGTTATGAATCTGTTATTGGTTTGGATGTATCTACCCACCTTGATACCTGGTTGGTCAGAGACTTTAGTTGGGTCTTCAACAAAGATTCTGTCTTCAGCCAAAGCGTCTACCTCATACCATCTGTTATCAACACCCAAGAACTCCGCTGCTGTAGGGACGTTTGTATAATTTGTTCCGTTCTTTAAAAGAACACTTGTTACCCCCAAGACATTCTTGTCAGGGAGGAATAGTTCAAAGAATGGTCTTACATCACTGGCATTGATAACTCTTTTAAAGACTTTAGTCAAACCATTAACTACCTGTTCTCTTTTGGTAATCGTGTAGTTGATTAGGTTTCCGTTCCCATCAAAGTTGGGAACCTTAAGTCTGTTGGGGAATCCCTGTGAGTTATAGGGAGAAGCAAAATCAACATCGTATTGAGTCTCAAATACAATTCCCGCACCGAAGACCTGAGAACCACGAGTAAGGGTACCGAGGTATCTCTCGTCTTCTTTGTCCCCAAAAGCCGGTACGGTGATTGAAAAGTCCACCAAAGATACTGAAGGTCTTTGACCTGGTATCTTTAGTCCGTAAGTTCGGGCAATGTTGTAAATAGAAGACCTCTGTTGGGCATACTGAAGCACCGTCTCTTGGATACTTCTATCAATATGGTAGTGTAGGTTGTCGGCAACGGCGGCATTCAAATCCAAGAACACCGAAAATACTGAGGCATCATTAAAGTCCTGAATAAGTTCGGGGTAGTAGGTTCTAACGTAGTTTTGGAGTTCAATCCTGATACTTTCGTAGTCTCTTACCGTATAGGATATTTTGTTGTTTGCCATATAATGTTAAATATTGAGGATAACAAAATCACTTTGGGCAAATGCCAAGTTGTCTACCGAAAAGTCAATTCTGATTTTTGCTGTGTATTCTGAAGTCCCCTTACCTGGTACTCTGAACGGAGTATTGGCATCTTGAGCCAACTGACCTCCTCTACTTTGAGCATTGTCTACTTCTGTGGAAGGGTCGGCGGGTTCTATTGTTATATTATTGATTAGTAAGTTTGGAATATATTTTGAAACAGAATCTCTAATATCGGCCTCAATGGCGTTGAATGTTAATCCATCAAAAGGTTCAAACAAGAATTCATAAAGTCTTGTTCCAAAATCAGGTAAAAAATATCTCGACCCCCTCCTTGTTAATAGAAGGTGTACCAAGTCACTTTTGATTTGAGCGTATTGAGTTTCTGTTAATAACAAGAAGTCCCCTTGGGTGGAGTCTTGGAACGGAAATGCTAAACCATATGTAATTCCATCTGCCATATCACATAAATATATCCGTTAAGTTTTTATAAGGAATAAAAAAACCCAACACATAGTGCTGGGTTTTTCTTTCATAAAGGTTAAATTCCTTAATTACGCCTCACAAGCCACACAATGAAGGTCATTTAGGTTCAATTTCTTTCTTGCGAAAGCCTGAGCCGAGTTCATTGAGTGTTGGTAGTAAAGTGTCTTAACACCCAACTCCCAAGCGTCAACCAACAACTTATTGACATCCTTGGTTGGCATGTCAGGGGAAATCATTAGATTCAAAGATTGAGCTTGGTCAATGTAGTCTTGTCTCACCGCCGCTTGGTTGATGATTGAAGCTTGATTGATTTCAGCAAAAGTTCGGAATACTTGTTTTTGTTCCTCGGTCAAGAAATCCAAGTGTTGTACTGAACCGTCATGTTTCTTAATACTTTCCCAAGTAGTCTTGTTGTCTTTACCAAGACTCGCTAACAATGTTTTCAACACGGGGTTTTTGATTGTTACCTTGAGTTTAGCAACGTCTTTAACATAACAGTTAGACCAAATTGGTTCAATAGACTGAGAAACTTGTCCGAGAATGAACGCCGATGAAGTGGTTGGTGCGATAGCATTCAAAGTAACATTTCTTCTTCCGTAACCAACCAAGTGTTCGGGTTCTCCAAACATTTCAGCCAATTCCGCAGATGCTTTGTATGATTTGTCCTTGATTAGTTTGAACACCTCAACATTCAATCTTGCGGTGTCACGACTATCAAAAGGAAGACTTTTTGATTGTAACAATGAGTGCCAACCGAGTACTCCCAGACCAAGTGCTCTTTGTCTCTTTGCGAAGTTGTATGCCTTTTCGAGGTAGAAGAATGCTCTTTTACCCTCAAGTGTACCACTGTCTCTGATGTCTTCAATCTTAGTTAAAAATTCACTAACAACTGCGTCGAGGAAATAAACCATTAACTCTACTGCGTCTGTGTCTTTCCATTCGTCGTAGTGTAGAAGGTTCATTGATGATAATACACAAACAAAAGATTCTTCTTCAGAGTTATGAAGAGCAATCTCTGAACAGAGGTTAGAATTGTAAATTTTCATTCCTTTATCCTGATACACCTCAGGTGCCTTCTTGTTCATCGTATCGGTGAACATAATGTAAGGATATCCGATTTCACCTCTTCTTTGAATAACCTTAGCCCAAATAGCTCTCTTTTCTTTGTCACCCGCAATCATCTTTTCCATAAACTCATCAGTCACTGTGACTGCGTGAGTTAAATCTTGAATTGGAAAACCTTCAGTACCAATCTCCAAGAACTCCATAATGTCAGGATGTTCTACGGGAAGATAAGGAGAGAATCTACCTCTACGAGTTGAACCCTGAGAGATATTATCAACAACACTTTGGAACAAGTTCATAAAATGAACTGAGCCAGGAGCGTGTCCGTTGTCAGTGATAGTAGCTCCTCGTTGACGGATGTTTCCAAAATATCCCGAGGTACCACCACCCATCTTACTCATCTCACCAACTTCAGCTTGTGTGTATAGAATAGACTCGATGTTATCACCTACGTTCGAACCAAAACAACTGACAGGTAAACCTCGTTTTTTTCCGAAGTTAGCCCATACTGGTGAAGAAAGTGAATACCACCCTTTACCCATGTAGTCGTAAAACTTTTCCGCAAATCCTTCCATACCCAAAAGTTTTTCGGCATGTTCTGCAATTGTTTTTATACGCTTCAAGGGTTCTTCACCTTCACTGAGATATCCTCTGCGGAGAAATGTGATTGACTCGTCATTAATCCAGTCAAAAGGTTTTCTATTTTTCATATTACTATTTGTTGTTAAAATTAGAATAGGTCGTTAAGTGTAATTGATTTTGATTTTTTACTGTAGTTGATACTTCTTTTATTGAAGAAATCAGTGTGTTTAGTGGTTAGAATTTCATCATCAAACCATTCCGTTGTCTCCAATAACTTTTCATCGGTTTCGAATACATTGTCAATTCCTATAGAGTTCAAAGATACGTTGAAACGATGTTTAATAAATTCTATTGTCTGTTCTTTTGTGAGAAAATCCATGTCGCCCTTTTCGAAAATCCAATCGACAATGTCTGATTCAGCTTCAAACGCTTCGATGGTTGCTTGTATTAAATCTTCAACCAATTCGTTTGTCCACCAACTTGGGTTTTCTTTCTTGATAAGATTTACCAAATCAAACCCAAATTCTGCGTGAATGTTTTCCTCTTTTGAAGTCGCTTCCACTGCGTTACTCAGACCTTTTAAAACGTTTTTGTGTTTGTTGAAAGACATAATAACCAAGAACTGTGAGAACAAAGATACGTTTTCTACGAACATCGAAAACAAAACAACAGATTCAAAGTAGTCTTGGTTTTCTACTGACTTAGAAGTTGAAATAGACTTTTCCAAGTACTTAATTTTTCTACGGATTGCCGGTACTTCCAAGAGATTTTCAAACTCCTTGTTCAATCCAAGAAGTTGGAGAAGGTGAGAATAAGCATCTGCGTGTCTTACTTCAGACTCAGCAAAGGTAGCACCGACACTTCCGATTTCAGGTTTTGGTAATCTTTTGTAGATGTCTCCCCAAAAGGTTTTTACTGCGATTTCAATTTGAGAAATCGCCAACATAGCCCTCTGTACTGCTGATTGTTCTTTTTCATTCAAATGAACTTTGAAATCTTGGATATCAGAGGTGAAATTGAATTCAGTATGAACCCAATAAGAGTGACGGATTGCGTCAACGTATTCAACCAAATTAGGATACTCATAAGGTTTAAGAGCAATTCTCTTAGTGAAAATATTCGGTTGGTGTTTTGAACGATAAATGATGTACTCCTTAGCAACATCATTCAATCCATTATCCATCAACTTGTTTTCCACCATGTCGTGAATCTCATCTACATGAGGGACATAAATCTTATTGTTCCTGAAAATACTTTTCTTGGTAAGACGAGCGATTTTTTCAGCTATTTCGTGGTCGATTTTGCCCACAGACAACATCGCTTTAGCAACAGCATTTTTAATCTTCTCCTCCTCGAAAGGTACTTTATCACCACTTCGCTTGATGACGAAACGTGGTTCAACTGAGTTATTTAATTCAGAATTATTCATATTACTTGAGTTTTAATAAATTTTTGACAGAGAATTAAATTGGTTGTTGTTGTTCTCTTTGACGGCGTTTCTCCAAAAGCTCCCTAACCCTATCACCTTTCTTCTGTTCTTGTTGTTCCTCAAATCCAAGGAATGTAACAGAAGACTCAGTGTCGATTACCAAGAGTTCGTTGTCGAACTTACAGTTTTCGAAGACAATACCATCTTGTCCCAAACGAGACTTAGTAATTGCGATGGTTGCCAACTTCATTTCTTTTTGTTGGAGTGTCTTGGCAACTGAAATGATGACGTGTCCCACTTGAGCCTTTTTGATGGAACCACCCATTTGGTCTGTGGTTACAACTTCAGAAGAAATTGAACTACGGTTACCTTGAGTTGCCGTCCATCCTGCGATTCCAAGTTCATGACACATAGCTTCGAAATGTCTCATAACCGAACCTTCAGCTTTCCACTCGTCAGTTTTGAGGTTGTTAGGAACGACACAATCAATGTAGTCTAAAGTAATCATATCAACTTTAGTTCCATCGGCAATCATCTTACGTACCTGATTTTTAATCTGATTCATTGTCATTGTATCTGACGGTAGTTTCTTCAAAATAAGTTTGTTCGGCATCGTATTTTTGATTTCCTCAACCTTTTCCATAACCTCTTCTCTTCTTGTCGCCAAATTGTCTGGTTCGATACCAGTCCATATGGTGAAATGTTTTCTCTGAATAATCTTCGGGTTGTCCTCGAAGAAAATCTGTAGAACATTGTACCCCATGTTGAATGCTGTGTTGGCAATCTTGGTCATCAATGTTGTTTTACCAACTCCAGTGGGAGCCAATATCACACCGATTTCTCCTTTAGCCAAACCACCTTTTAGAAGTCGGTCAATACCCTCAATACCCATAGGGATTGGATGTCTGAAATCATCATTCAAAACATCATCCAAACCTGTAAAGATGTCGGTGATACCGTTATCTCTCTCTCCGACTTGGAGGGCTTCCCTAACCATCCCTTCAACAGCATCGTAAGATTCGAAATCTCCTTGGTCGATGATTTTTTGGGCTTTGTTCATCGCCTTTTGAAGTTCTTGTTGTTTACAGAACTTCAGGGCTTTTTCTTGAACAAAAGGAACTCCTTCAAAAGGGGCTTCTTGAACTTGTTTGATTGTATCAATCACAATCTTCAAAGCAAGTTCTTGAGAAATCTCCGTCTTGGCAATTTGTTCCAAGGTTTCAAAGTTGGGTGAGGACTGGTATTTTCCGTAGTATTCACGGACCATTTGGACAATCAACTTAAAGTATTTGTTGTCAAAATAGGAAGCCTCTAAAACATCAATGATGGACTGTGCGAACTCTTTGTCTGTAATAATTTGGTTGATTAATTGTAGTTGAAATGTATTACCGAGGTAGTCAAAATTCTTATTCATAGAGTCGCGTGTATCAATTAAATATTAGCGAGAAAGGTCATATCCAAACATCTCGTACGTTAAATTTTCACCTGAAAAAATGTCAGTCAAACCTTTCAAAATGTTTTTCAGGCTGGGACGTACGTCAACCGTATATCTTACTTTTGGGGGGAACATTTTACCATCAAAAATTCTGTGAAAAATTGTTTCGTCTGAAATTTTGACATACATGTTGAAGTTCTCAGGACCATCAGTGTTTGAGGTATTCATCAAGTCTGAGTCCAAGAAAATTGCGTCTTGATTGTCCATCATGTACATGACCGTTTTCATCTTAAGGTCATCCACCAAAGTGCTCTCAACATCCTTCATCAACTCATAGAGTTGGACTGAACGACGGGCTTTGGGATTATAGTTACGGACATTATAAAATCTCTGAACAACGATGTTTTCATTCAGAGTCAAAAGGAACTCCATTTTAATTACGGATTCTTCTTTCATAATTGTGTTTGATTTTGTTGATTAAATTTTCGTTTTTCTTTACGAGTTAGTTTCATAAAAGGTTTTAAGAAATCTACAAAAGCCTCGTCATCTTTTGGTAGATATTTGAAGAACCCATCCTCAGTCATCATAACAATAATGTTCCTAAAACCTCGACCTTCTGGGTCTAAAGTCTCACTATAATATTCTTCAACGATTTGTTTGGCATCTTCAGAAATAAGTGGATTTTGGAGGTCCACAATGGTTTGGTTTGTTACGTAAAATTCTTCACCCAGTTCTCCGTTTTTAGTTATACCCGATAAAATATTTCTTAAGACAACATCTTTGTTTTCTTTTACCAATTCCTTTGTCTTGGTTAAAATATCATCAACAGAAACTTTCATATCAAGAACCTCAGGGAAAAATTTTACAAAAGTTTTTTCACCCAATAGCTTAATTCCATCAATATTATCGGACTTATCTCCCATTAAAATTTTGGTGGTCAATACGTTATCGTGTGGAATATAAAAATCCCCCATTTTAATCTTGTCCCCCAAGGTATACATTTCTCTTTTTATGGGTGAAAAAACTGATGTTGTTTTGTCGACGAGTTGAAACAAATCTTTATCGGAAGAAAAGACAACCTTTTCTTCATCCGAAGCGATACTACAATAATAGGCAATAAGGTCATCAGACTCGTTCTGATTCACTTCAACCTGTCGGACAAAGCATTCCTCCAAGTACTCCTTAGTTCGTTTCTTTTGAGAATAATATGACTCGAGTTTTGCCTCGTTCATATCATTCCTACGATTTAGTTTGTACTGAGGGTATAGTTCACGACGACGGATAGAGTTTTCGACTCCGTCCCAAAAGACGATAATTTTGTCGTACTCGTTTTGTTCCAACTGCCGTCTAAGGGTGTTGAGAAAGTGGAAAACACCCCCGATGTGATTTCCTTCCACGAACAAGTCCTTGACTCCGTGGAATCCAATTTTGAATAGATTGTCTCCATCAACAAGAAGTGTTTTCACAAAAAGGGAGATTAATTTTCTTCCTTTTCTTCCTTCAACACAAAGTCACCATCCGAACCGATGATTTCTTTCCAATAGTCAGAGTACTCCTTCTTGTAAGCTTCGATTGAAGCCTTCTCTTCAGCAGCCTCCTTACCGGCTAAGAAACCGTGGGGGGTGACAATAATCTTTCCATCTTCGTAACCCAATCCATTGATGTGGTTCTTCATGACAGAAATCTTGGTACGAGAGGCGAACTTCACAGTACGCTTGTCCTTGGTAGCAGTAATCTTGGTGGTATCCGCACCTTTCTGATTACCAAACAAGAACACCAAAGAAGAGTTGAGCCAAACCGACTCTCCACCCTTAGCTTTGATTTTGGGTTGTCCGAACGGATTGTCGGGGAGTTCAACCCAAGGTTGGTTGACAATGATAAGAGTATTCTCAAAGTTGGAGTCCGCTTTACGTGAACCCGAAATTCGTTGGTTGATACCCATACCAATTTTGTCTGACAACACCGAAGCGTTGTGCTGTTTTCCACCCTTTCCTTCGTAGGTCATCTTACAGGGGACAGAACCTACAGAGTCCCACAAGAAACACAAGCTGTAATCCAACTCGCCCTTCTCTTGAGCATCCAACAAATCATTGATGTAATCGGTGATTTGTTCGATGTACTCAAAGTTGTTATTGAAGATGAAAAATCCATCCCAATCCAACTCACCTGTTTCTTGGTCAACCACTTCTTCACATTGAAGTCCCATAAGTCGTGCGTGTTCAAAACTCCACTTCTGTTCGGTAATGATGAACACAGGAAGGATTTCTTTCTTCTGAGCATCCACCGCAGTCTTAATCATCGCAGTGGTCTTACCTGTGTCAGAGTGACCCAAGAACATATTGATGTGCCCGATAGCGGGACCGGGAAGTCCCACCGCATCCAAGAACTCTTGACCGCAATCAAAGAATCGTTGTGGTTTGTACTTGGCAGAAGTCGAGAACTTCTTTTTAATTGACCCGAAATCAGTTGCTTTCTTTATTGCCATTGTATTTCCAAAATTCAGTTAGTACTTGTAGTTTGTCACTTGAGTTTGCGAGTTTCTCAACCATATTGTCCATCTCTTCGAGCATCTGTGGGTGTTCTCCAATACCCGCAGAGTTTTCAAGATAAATCATCAATGTTGCCTCGGCTTCTAAGATTTGAGCCTCATACTTTCTTTTGAGACTGTCAATCATTTTTTGTCTTGTTTCTTTCGTCATGATGAAAAAATAAAGTGGGGCAGACAACGCCTACCCCACTAATAATTAAAATGGTAAATCTTCGTCTACTGGTGAGTTAGCCTGTGGGTCAACATAAGAAGAACCTTTTGAACTTGAACCTCCAAAGGTTTCAGTTCCCTCTTCGTCGTTGCCGTAAACGTAGCCACCTTTCTCATTATCCCAACGTGGTACTTCACCACGAGCAATTGCCTCAAGATACTCGACAGGTTTCTTTGAGTATACATCCAACCAAGTGAGCTCATCGTCAACCCACTCTTTCATGATTTTAGCATCCTCGTGGATGGGTGTGGGGTCGTCGTACATAATCGTAGATACTGTGGTGTACGCAGCTCCCTTGGGTGTCTTTTGTTTGCTGAGTTCAACAATAAGGTCACGACCTTTGTCAGGGTCAGTGATGTCACCCTTGTTTCTCCAAATGGGGATAATCTTGTCCAAGATACCGTCGTTTTTGTAATTGTGTTTGAAACGCCAGAATTTGACACCATCTTCTTCGGCGTCACGGTCGACCACCTTAACAATGTAAAATTTACGAGACTTGTATTGTTTAGCAAGTTCTTTGTCAGACTCCTTACCTGTAGCCATGAGTTCTTCATAAACTTCATTCAAGGGTGAACGCTCGTTATCGTTCTTACCTGGGTCATAAAACTTTTGCCATTTACCACCCACTTGGATTTCATGATACCAAGCCTCCTTGAAGGGTGAACTACCATCTTTGGTAGGGAGGATACGTACTCGGCGAGTGCCTGAGTTTGATTTGTCGCCAAGGATAAGAGCGAAGTATTTCTTCATTCTTTCGTCTTGTGACATCTTTCCCTGTCCACCAGTGGCTTGTTGGGATTTTTCATACTGTGCTAAAACTGCGTCTAAAGAACTCATAGGAAATAAAAAATTAATGTTAGTTAGTTAATGTTAGTAAATTTAAGTGACATGGTCAAATTATATCATGTAAAATAAAAAAGGTTGTGTTACCACAACCCTTAAGTATAATCATATCTTCATGGAAAATCAATACTTAAACGGATTTTTGTATCCGTCGTCAAACTTATCGAATGTCTTTTTGATTTCAGCCGGTGAGATGTTCTCGACCTCGTCAGAAGTTAGAACATATTCGTGTTTACCCGCTTTTTCAAAGTCTTCTTTCTTGTCATCAAAGAAGTCTGTCAACTTTTGGTTAAAAGGACCCGAGTCCAAACTTCTCAATTCGAGTTTCTCTTGTGGGGTCTTCTCTCTGTACTTCTCAATCTTTGTTTCGATTGAGTTCAACTTGTTAACCAAGTTGTCCATGTCCGCCAACTTTGTCTCAAGGTTATTTAGATAGCCAAAGAGTTGTTGGAAATAGTCGTCTTGTTTTTTCTCGATACCTTTTTGTGAGTTGACCAAATCAGTAATTTCCAATTCCTCAGTTCCACTTTCAGTTGTTTCTGAAGATTGACCTTGGTCGTCAATTTTTTCAACTTCTGTGTCTTGAGCCACATCAATCTTAACAGGAGGTGCCGCAGGTGTTTCAGCGGTAGCCGCCGTCTCAGGTTCTGTTGCGGGAGCATCCGACGGTTCTAATGCCAAGTCAGCTTGTTCTGTGATATACTTGTTGATTTTGTGGTGTCTCTCAATCTCTCTGAGAATCTTCTTGTCAATTTCCATTTGATTAACCGTTTAACAATGTCTTTATACCGTGAGAAGTTTCAACTTTTACTTTTCTGTTTGCTGTCACAGAATGTCCGGCTCTCTCAATTAACCCATCTCTGTCACGAACAACATAGCAGTCCCCCGTGTCAAGGTCACATACTTCTGTTGTACCATCTCCATTACTTCTTGAAGATATTTTGGTGTTTTTACCAAGGTACTGATTCAATTTTTGATTTAAATCCATAATCTAAGATTTTACTATAAATATCAACTAAAACAGAAACATCAACAACCAGCCCCCGTTGGGTCACAAGTCACATTATCTATTACTATTTGAGAGCCTGAGTAACCTTGAGGGTAACATTCACAACATGGGTTCAATAGAATTGTCTGCATGTCAGTTACTGAAATTATGTCAAGTGACTTGTAACCATAATCAGGACAAGTGAATGGTATTATTGAAAAATTAAAATAGAATGTGTGTGTGGTCGCGGGGGTAAATATTGAAACTTTGAAAGTTACCACATAATCTTTCTGATTACTAGCAACATCATTCAAAGCGAATCTCCATCCGTTTGAAGTTGAAGTAAACGGTCCATTAGTGGTGTTTGCTAATGGATTTGTAAGGGTAGGGGTAAACGTGAAATCCGCTATCTTTACATTACCAACTAACCCTGTTCTTATTAAAGATACTGTTCCTTGATAAGATTGTGTCAAAACATTTCCGATTGTGAACCTTCCAGTCAGTTGTCCCGAACTGTTGTATCCTATGGAAAAGAAATCCCCCACACCTGTTATAGCAATATTGTTTAATACCACATCATCGCTACTCTGTGGAATAACAGTTGTTGAACTTGGTGTTGGTGTCGGAACAGGGTTTCCTGTATTCGGTCCCACACCAAGTTGGAATACGGCATTACTTGGTGTTGGAGTACAAGTCGGAACAATCTGATTTGTTGTGTTAAGATTATTGACTTGAGGACTTGGAACCGGCGTTGGTATTAATGGGATATTTGACTTGAACGGTGGAGTTTCTTGTCCTTGGAGTTTGTCCATCAAAACTTTTGCCTTCAAAAGGAGTGTTTGAACTTCGGGATTTCTTGTTTGACTAACACCCGTAGGATAAGGGTAGTTTTGTAGGTAGAAGGTCTCGAGTGACTTTTGTCTGATTTGTCCAATCTTATCTCTGAGACGGTCTCTCATAAACTGTAGAAAATCATTCGTTGTTGCGAACATAGCAACGGGTGTAGATACCTTAACATTTTGGTTTGTCGTAAAGTTTCTACACGAATAGGTTCTCAAGAAATATTTTTCAACCAAATCAGAATAGTTGTATTCCAATGTAATTTTACCGTAGTTGTTATCATACCCGTTAAACCTGTTATCACTGAAACTTGACACATAGCAAACGGCGAAAATAACAAACTGAAGATTTTGGTCAGGAGTTACCAACTTTATCTCGTTATACATTTGTTCGGCGTTCAACTTAGTATCAGTTCCCGCAACACTTTGGAATCCTAAGACATCCAAGTAAGGATATTCTTTGACTTTGGCAGTACATGAATTTTGTTCTGCCGTAGTAGTATTCGGATTCGTCGATTTGTTGGCGTTTTTCTGTTGAGTCGTTGTGGTTACACCCGCATCGTCCTTTCTCTGTTTTACCGCACTTATAACTTTTGAAACCAAGTTCTTATTGATACTCATCAAATAGTTGTCAATAAGTGGTAGGTCAAAAACACTTTGTCTTATACCTGTGAACTGAGTTTGGAAACTACAAGGGGTAATGGTGTGATTCACATGTGTAATCATGTACGAACCATTAAACATCGGGACGTGTCTTAGGTTGAAGTACATTGTTGGTTGGATAAGAGCATTTCCAAATGAAACAACTTCACAGTTGTAACTCATGTTCTTGTATATGTTGTACAGAGAAACATTCTGAGTTGCCGTATTTCTACCTGAAGCAAAATCCGCCATTTGGTTGATTTGTTGAATCGACTCAGAGGTTGCCTTACCCATGTTTTGGTCAACTCGGAATGAGTAAAATATATTTTGGTTTCTTGTTCCAATATCAACATTGAATCCAACCACCTTATTATTAAACAAGGTGTTTACGTTTTGTTCCTGTCTAACAAGAGGATTGTTGTTTGCTCTGATATCAAAGGCATCACTTCTGAACAAGAAGTTTTTGTTCCCTTTCATATCCAAATAACTTGATGGTCTACCACTGTAGAAACAAATAAGTTTCGGTCCTGAGTTTCTATAATCAACATTCAGGAATGTCCCCCACATATCATTAGCAAAATCTTGTGGAGTTTGGTCGGCGTCATTTGCGTTGTTACCAGCAACATCTTGAGTTTGGTTGTAAAAGTTCACATACGCCGGTAGAGGCATCACCGAGAAGTGGTTCTTTGTCAAAATACCCGCCAAGTATACAAACACACTCATGTTGTAGTTGATGGACTCTGAATCTGTAATTCTCTCCAAATCAAAAATGTCGATAAGGATTTTCTGTCCGATGTCTCTCGATGCTCTATCCAAGAACATAATATCCTCAAACAATGAACTTTCTTTGTAGTTTGAACCGGCAATCCACTTGTCGTTAAGTGCTTTGAACACTTCGTACAATTCTACTTTAGGTTGACTTCCATCGTATTGAGATTGAATTCTACCCTCAGGTAATTGACTTATTTCAGGTAAACCTTTTTGTGTGAGAATTATTGTCTGATTGAGGGTTTGGTCAAAAAAGTCTTGGTATGAAGTAAGATACCCTTGTAGTTGTCCAGCAAATTCCTGAGCAGTTAAACTGGGGTTATCTAACTTCTGAGTGGCATACAACTTAATCAACTGACTAAGTTCAGTGGCGTTAAACTCGTTGAATTGAATATTAGAGGCAATAAAGAAATCAGTAATGTAAGATGAGTTTCCGACGTAGTTAAGTTCAGGTATTGTCGAGAACCCAACACTTAAATCCAACCCCCTCCAAGCGTTCGGGTTAAGTGTTTGTGAAATCAAGAAAGTTGTGGTGCCCCCACCATCAGGAAGTGACCCCTGTACATATGGTTCAAATGGAATTGGGTCAGCAACGGTAAGGTTACCTGTTACATAAGAAATGTAGGAATCAACAATTCTTCTACGATAAACAGTTGGGTTACCTATTCTCAAAGCAACATCATAACCCATCAAGTTTTGGATTTTGGACACAAAACTTCCGTACTGATTGTCTATAATTTTAACAAACAAATCTTCCTCTGTTGAATAAACAGGTGGAAGAGGTACACTCAACAATTCCCTCATAAGGGATTGGAAGTTTTTGTATTGTATGTTAATATCTTGGTTGGACTGACCAACAGTTCTGTCTGCAGTGTTGACGGTTGGGTCTAAAACGGCTAACGGGTCTACAACAGTATCGTTCTTGTAATTCGATACAGATTGTGAGAACTTCAAGAACTCATCCTCCAATTTGTCGAGTACACTTCTTTCAAACACCGAGAACATGTCGTCGATTTTTGAATAAGGTGAGGTAAGAACCTGAGCGGTATTTTTTAAGTCAAAAGGAGGAACTGTTCCCAAAAGAGGGATTAGGTTCAAATACTCATCGTAAGCGGGTCTCACAATATCGTTCGAATCAAAATAACCATAGTTAGGGAGTTTCCAAAACAATCTTACCGAGCCATTGAACACCGAACTATTGTTATAAAGGTCTTGAGTTTGTACACCTGTTGGTGTAAAACATGACTCCCTAACCTCATTCAATTCAGTTCCGAAAGAAGGAAGTATGTAGTAGTTTACCTGTGGTATCGAGGGGGTATCATTACAAACCAATACGTTCGGGTCAGTACTCGGAATACCATCGGGTATTATACAACTGTAAGTTGTCATGTTGAGGACACTTACTTGACCTGCGTTTGTCAAAGCATTTGTTTGGATGTTTGAGTTGGCTAAGTTTTGAATTTTCAAACCATCCCTGATAGATTGGTTGATTTCCGAGTCAGTGTAGTTTGTGTAAAGGTCGTTCCCGTTAAGGAAGTAGTTGAAATCGTTGATAGCCTTAGGATAGAAACCAACAGTTAAGTTTGTGTATTGAACAGCTAACTGATTGAACTGACTTTGGAGCTGAATGTTTCCGACACTAAGATTGTAAGTCTTTTGTGTGTCGTTGGTAACAGGGTCATAGTTGTTGACGTAATTAAAGTTTGTCCAAACAGGTGATAGAATATCAGTTTGATTCACACCACTTTCAATGTAGGTTTTGTATCTGTGCCAAATTGAACCGTACTTAAGAACCCATACATAAGGGACTTTGTGAATTGCCCCAAACTTTTTGAATGAGGCAAATATGTAGTCCAAAGAAACTGTAACATTGTTCTCGTAACTCTTGTATTTTTCTCTGAATGTCGACAAAGGGAGTGAATTAATGAACAAATAAGAAGCCGCAACATATGGATTCTCAACTTTGTTTTTCTCGTTTTGAACCCCCACCAAAATCGAGTTTACAAAATATGGGGTATTCAACATTGAGGTGGTTTTCTCAAATGGCAGACTATCGGTGTTACTGCGAATAAATCCTTCGGTAGGCAATAAATTATCCGCAGTTCTTGTGGCGTAGAATGCTGACAGATTTGCGATTGGGTTGGGGGTAGTCGTTGATAGGTAATTGAAACTTGTTACCGGTCTGTTAGTGGTTACATTGTTAACTTCAGTGAAGTTGGCAATCAAGTTTTTAGGCTCAAAAATCTTGTAAGTTCTACGGGTGTCGTTAGCACTGGCAACGTTTCCAACGGTAATATATCCACTCAAGTTGGTGGCATTCCAAACTTCGTTAGTAAACGGGTAGGTATCAATAAACTGAATTTGGTTTGTTATGGTAGACGCCAAGAGTTCTTTTACCGTATCCTCGCCAGGTAAATTTGTGTCAGGGGCTAAAACAAGACTTGAAAGTGAATCTGTGGATAAAATACTGAAGTTGTTTTGAACTTCTCTTCTGAGGTATTCCGTGACAAAAATGTCTCGTATGAATTCTTGCCAAAAAGCCCCTGTTCCTTGGTTGGAGAAGTTCTCTAAGTTTGCTCGGTAGTTTGCCGAAGAAATAACGATGTTCTTGAGTTTGTTAATAAGGTAGGGATTACTGATACCCAATGAACTTATTATGTTACTTGCCTCAAGTACACCGATGGTACTAATTAAAGATGTTTTGATTGGACTATTGATAAGTCTTCCAAAACCTGTGTAGTATGAATACATGAACTGACGTTCAAAAATCTCATAGAAGAAACGAAGTTCCTCAGTATTTCTGTACGCCAAGTTTACAAATGGGAACTCAATAGCGTTAAGATTTAATCTTGAAGTAACTTGAGCATCGTTTTGTTGTGGTGGTCTTTGATTTACACCCGTCAACCTTTGAGCCGTTCCCTTGAGGTATTCTTCTACAAATTCCACTTCGGGCCATTTGTCGTAAAGATATCCCTTAGTCAGGTTCACAATTGACGGGTCACCCGGATATGCTAATTCATATTTGTTTTTGTTTGGGTCGTCATTTTCCACAAATACTTGAGGCCATGGGTATACAAAGACTTCGGAGTTTTGTACCGCAGCTGCGTCTGCGTTCGCAGCATATTGAACTCTATCGACTCCATCACTATTGGGAACTGATGTGTCATTTCTGAATATGAAATCTTTTCTTACGGGGTCAGTTTTTACACTCCAAGCTTTCTCATGAACATCATCCATTAAACGAATAAACGCTTCAGTAGACGCCATGATAACCGCGGTTATGTTTCTAACCGTTGGTCTGAAACCAATACCAGTGTCAGTGCTTACAATCT
>Ga0172362_10000663_pt1 | contig 28609 bp, 28 predicted proteins | sample LakKivs1_kivu2a2_FD_114534 | JGI IMG/M metagenome (GOLD analysis project Ga0172362, IMG submission 114534) | Sediment microbial communities from Lake Kivu, Rwanda - Sediment s1_kivu2a2 | ecosystem: Environmental > Aquatic > Freshwater > Lake > Sediment | place: Rwanda: Western Province, Lake... | reverse complement strand
TCGGACTATGATATACTTCCCGCTTGTAATGAATAAAGAAAGAAAACAGGCCATATTAGAGGGGTTTCGCCTTCACGAAAAGGACAGTGGCTCCCCAGAGGTTCAGGTCGCCCTGCTCACAGAGCGAATCAACGACCTGACCGAACACATGCGTGTTAATCGCCATGACTACCACTCGCTACGCGGACTTCTCATGCTGGTAGGGCAACGGCAGCGGTTGCTAAAATACATAAGCCGTGAGGATCCGGAACGATACCGTTCGCTCATCGCCAGACTTGGTCTCCGTAAGTAGGGAAGGAGCCCGCAATGCCACAAAGATACGAATGCCTGCTCGGCAGTCAGTCTCTTATTATTGAAACAGGCGCCATTGCCAACCAAGCAGACGGTTCTGTAACTGTCCGTTACGGCGACACATTAATCCTAGCCACAGTCTGCGTCTCCAAAGAAGAACGTGAGGATGCGGACATGGTGCCGCTGACCGTTGACTACGAGGAGAAGCACTATGCCGCGGGAAAAATCCCCGGCAGCTTCATTCGAAGAGAGAGCCGTCCCAGCCAGGACGCTATCCTCGCCGACCGCCTCATCGATCGTTCGTTGCGTCCGCTTATCTCCAAAGGTTTCAAGAACGATACGCAGATCATCATAACCGTGCTTTCGACGGATCAAGAGAATGATCCCGACATATTAGCAATAATCGGCGCTTCAGCCGCGCTGTCCATATCCAAAGTGCCATTCGACGGGCCGATATCCGCAGTACGCGTGGGCTACATCGACGGCAAACTCGTACTGAACCCGACGTTCAGCCAACTGGTCGAAAGCAAACTGGACATCGTGGTCTCCAGCACCAAGGACGCCCCGGCCATGGTCGAGGCAGAAGCGAACGAAGTAGCGGATCAGATAATCCTTGATGCCATCAAGATGGCGCAGGAGGCCAACCAGGAAGCTATCAGGCTACAGGACAAGATGCGCACTGAGCTCGGCAAGCCCAAGATGGCTTTCAATGCGGAACTTATTAAACCGGAGCTTCTGGAATCCACCGCCGCAATAGTCGGCGGCAGGCTCGGTGAGGTTGTATATAAAACCAAATCCGACAGGCAGGGCGACCTCGACGCAATCGAGAAGGAGCTGAGCGAGAAGCTGGGCGAGAAGTTCGCCGCAGGCGAGATCAGCTCGGCCCTTGAAGCGCTGGTCAAGAAAGCGGTCAGGTCGCAGATACTGGACAAGGGCCTTCGCGCCGCCGGCCGCAAGACCACCGAGGTGCGTCCCATCTCCTGCCAAGTGAGCGTGCTACCACGTACACACGGTTCGGGTCTGTTCACACGAGGCAGCACCCAGGTATTAAGCACTACGACGCTAGGTTCGTCCTCGGAAGAGCAGATGATAGATACGATAAGCCAGCAGCACAGCAAGCGTTTCCTGCATCACTATAACTTCCCTCCGTTCTGCGTCGGCGAGATCGGCCGCATGGCCGGCCCCAAGCGCCGCGAAATCGGACACGGTGCGCTGGCGGAACGGGCACTGACACCTATGATACCGACACAGGAGGAGTTCCCTTATACGATACGCGTCGTTTCCGAGGTGCTGTCCTCCAACGGCTCCAGCTCGATGGGCAGCGTCTGCGCCAGCAGCATGTCGCTGATGGACGCCGGCGTGCCGATCAAGAAGGCAGTCGCCGGAGTAGCCATGGGACTCATAGCCGAGGGAGATAAATACATAATCCTCACCGATATCGAGGGCCTGGAGGATGCTTACGGCAATATGGATTTCAAGGTGGCCGGCACAGTGGACGGCATCAACGCCCTGCAGATGGATATCAAGCTCAAAGGCATACCTTATGAGGTTATCGAGAAAGGATTGAAGCAGGCGTACGAAGCCCGTCTATTCATCCTGGACAAGATGAATCAGGCTATCAGCTCCAGCCGCGCCGAGCTCAGCAAATACGCCCCCAGGATATACCGGTTGAAGATCAACCCGGAGAAGATCGGCACAGTGATCGGCCCGGGCGGCAAGATGATCAGATCGATCACCGAACAGACCAAAGCCAAAGTGGACATTGAAGACGACGGCACAGTGCTGATAGCGGCAAACGACGAAGAGAACGCTAAAAAGGCGATCAAGTTAATAGAAGATCTAACAAAAGAGGTGGAAGTCGGGGCCATGTACACAGGAAAGGTGACCCGTCTCATGGATTTCGGAGCTTTCGTGGAGGTCCTCCCGGGCAAAGAGGGACTGGTTCACATCAGCGAACTGGCCGACTACCGCGTGGCCAGCGTAGAGGATGTGGTTAAGGTGGGAGACGAAATCATGGTCAAGGTCATCGAGATCGACCGCATGGGACGCGTCAACCTGTCGCGCCGCGCCGTCTTTCAGGAGTCGGCCGGCGGAGAGGGCGGGCAGCCCCCTGCTCCACCACAGGGCCAGCGCGAGAGGCCGCAGCGCCCAGGCGGATTCCGAGGCGGAGACCGGCAGCGCCGCGATTTCCCCAGGCACGGCAATAAGCCCAATCGATAAACCTTTTTAGGAAGGGAGTATCGAAACCATGATTAAAGTAGTTATTCACGGCGTTCTCGGCAGGGTGGGCCAAGAAGTCCTGCGCGCCGTATGCGCCAACCCTGAGATGCAGGCCGTGGGCGGGGTTGATATCAAAGCCAAGAGCAAGAATCTCACTTTGCCCAACGGCGCAGAGATACCTCTCTCCGACGACATCGATGCGATAATCTCAGCTACAAAGCCAGATGTCATGGTGGATTTCACCGTCTATCAGGCCGCCATGCCAGCAATACGAATCGCCGCAAAAAATAAGGTGAATCTGGTCATCGGCACGACCGGCTTCTCGCAGCAGGACATCGACGAGATCGATAAGCTCTGCACCAGCAATAAGATCGGAGCCATCGTCGCCTCCAACTTTGCCATCGGGGCGATACTGATGATACACATGGCCAAGATAGCATCCAAATATTTCGACTACGCAGAGATCATCGAGAAGCACCATGAGAAAAAAGCGGACGCGCCCTCCGGCACGGCGCTTTCGACCGCCAAGGCCATGATACAGGCGCGCGGCAAGGGATTCACGATGCCGCCGCTGGAAAAAGAGATGCTTCCTCACACACGCGGCGGCCAGATCGACGGCGTCAGCATGCACAGCGTGCGCCTGCCCGGCCTGATGGCGCACCAGGAGGTTATCTTCGGCGCGCCGGGGCAGACGCTCATAATCCGACACGATACTATCAATCGGGAGTGCTACATGCCGGGAGTGATCATGGCCGTTAAGCACATAAACGCGCATAAAGGCCTCATAGTCGGCCTGGATAAGATGTTAGGATTATAGAATGTAGGGGTGAGGTCATCTCACCTATCACGTGAATTTTACATATCGAGGTTGGAGACAATGGCGAAGATAGGCAGATTGCTAACAGCGATGGTAACACCTTTCAACGCGAAAGGTGAAGTGGATTACAAGCAGGCACAGAAGCTGGCCAAAGCCCTGATCGATTCCGGCAGCGATGGCCTTGTGGTCACCGGCACCACCGGCGAGCGCCCCACCTTGACCGACGAGGAGCAGCTCGACCTGTTCACCGCGGTGCGGGAAGCCATCGGCAAGAAAGCCACAATCATCGCCGGAAGCGGCGGCAACTGCACCCGCGAGAGCATCGCCATGACGGCGGCGGCGGCGAAGCGGGGGGTGGACGCTGCGCTACTCGTCGTCCCCTACTACAACAAGCCCACTCAGGAGGGCCTATATCAGCACTTCAAAGCTATCGCCGAGAGTACAAAGCTGCCTTGTATCCTTTACAACGTGCCCGGCAGGACGGTAACCAATCTGGCCCCGGAGACAGCTATCCGCCTGAGCAAAGTTAAAAATATCATTGGTGTCAAAGAGGCCAGCGGCAACCTGGAGCAGTCAGCCAAGATCATCCTAGGTGCCGATAAAGACTTCCTGGTGTGGAGCGGCAACGATGGCGATACCTTCGCCATCATGGCCATGGGCGGCTACGGCGTAATTAGCGTAGCTTCACACTTGGTCGGTAAACAACTCCAGGAGATGATACAGCAGGTCGTTAAAGGTAAAATGAAGGAGGCCGCCGCTACTCAGATGCGACTGCTGCCTTTGATCAACGCGCTTTTCGTGGTATCGAACCCGATACCGATCAAATACGCTTTGAACTGCGTAGGCTTCAAGGTCGGCAAGCCGCGCCTGCCGCTCACCGAGCCCGATGAGAAATCGGCAAAGGTCATCGAGGATGCGCTGAAGAAATATACTATCGACCTGAAGTTTTAAGAGGGGCCGTAATCGATACGAGGCAAAACCGGTAAAGGTCTTATCTACCAGAACTCTATGCTGCCGGCGCATTCCTGGTCCCTGAGGAATTTGGCCACTTCTTGCCTGACCAGTTGATCTGTAATAGGCTCCACCTCGGATACCGGTAAACCGTCATCGCTCTTTTTGGATTCCCAGTTCAGTAAATATCCCGGGACGATGGCATAAGTACAACCGCCGCGCACACAGCAGCTGTTATCTATCATGAAGGATCCGGTAACGTAGAGGATTTCTGTGCCTTTATACGACCACCTTTTTTCCTGCAGTGGCACATAATAGCCGGAGATGGAATGTACTTCCTTTCCCAAATTCTGGTGAATATATTCCCTCGCCATCTCAGTCACCTTGCCGCAGTGCCTACGCAATCATAGATAAAATGGGGATGGGACGCAACGTTAAAAAGGCTCTTTAACAATTATTGTCTGCTCGCGACGCTCCCCCACGGATACGATACTCGCAGAGCAATTCAGCAACTCCTCCACCCTCTTAACGTAGTTGCGAGCGTTCACCGGCAAATCTTTCAGCTTGCGGATCCCAGTGATATCCACTTCCCAGCCGGGGAATTCTTCATACACAGGTTCGCATTTTGCCAGACTCGCTACGCTTGAAGGAGGATTCGTAATTTTTTTACCATTGAGCTTATAAGCGGTACATATCTTTATTGAAGGCAAGATGCTCAGTATATCAAGCCGTGTCATCGCTATTGACGTGAAGCCATTGATGCGCACACTGAACCGTCCCACCACCGCGTCAAACCAGCCACAGCGACGCGGTCGGCCCGTAGTTGCGCCCCACTCCTTTGCACGCTGTCTTATCTTCTCTCCGGTTTCATCTAGGAGTTCAGTAGGCATAGGGCCGCCACCCACTCTTGTACAATAAGACTTAAAAACGCCGATTACATCATCAAGTTTCAGCGGGCTCAGCCCCAACCCTGCACAGGCCCCACCGGCAATCGTTGAACTCGACGTGACAAACGGATAGGTGCCGAAATCTATGTCCAGTAGAGACCCCTGCGCTCCCTCCAGTACAACGTTCTTATTCTGTTCGATAGCCTCTGCTATCATCATATCCGTCTCTTTAAGGAAAGGAGCCAGTTTGTCTCCGTAATCGCAATATCTCTTGTAGACCTCCTCTAAATCCAAGGGTTTAGCATCATAAAGTTTGGTTAGTAGGCGGTTTTTCTCCTTGAGAACAACCGATAGTCGCTCCCTGAAATTCTTCTTATCCAATAAATCACCGGCGCGTATGCCTCTACGCCCCACCTTATCCGTATAAGCAGGACCGATGCCCTTCTTCGTCGTCCCTATAGCATCCTTCCCACGCGCCTCCTCCTCCAAACCATCAAGCAGTATATGATAAGGCATAATAAGATGAGCACGATCACTGATGAACAGGTGATTGACAGGCACACCTTTGCTCTTTAAAGCATCGATCTCCTGTAAAATCACATCACAATCCAACACCACGCCGTTAGAAACAACACAGGCAACATCGCTGTGGAAAATCCCCGCCGGGATCAGATGCATCTTAAATGTACCCATGGAATTGATGACGGTATGCCCGGCATTGCTGCCGCCGGAATATCTTACCACCATATTTGCTCTCTCAGCGATTACATCGACAACCTTCCCCTTCCCCTCATCGCCCCATTGTGCGCCAATAACAGCTACAGCAGGCACCAGCGTCCTCCTCCTAACCCTAAATATATGGGATTTTTTGCCCCACAGCAGTATATCAGATGATTCGCTTTTTGATAAGGGGTATCCATCATATAGAGACATTGTTGACAATAGAAGTTAAAAATGATAATTTTACTACGTTTCTGTTTGTGTGACCGTATATAATCATGCCCGAGTAGCTCAAAGGCAGAGCAAGTGTTTTGTAAACACTAGGTTAGTGGTTCGACTCCGCTCTCGGGCTAAGTGTATGATTCCGCATGGCGAGATGGGTGAGTGGTTAAAACCAGCAGACTGTAAATCTGCCGCCCTCCGGGCTTCGTTGGTTCGAATCCAACTCTCGCCACTTTGAGTCCCATAAACGGATAAAATCTGATATTGTTCAATGTCTCCCAATCGTTTCTGCTATTGACAACAAAATACAATAGATAGTAAAATGCTCTGGCATAGCTTTCGGCTATGCTTAGTTATTATGTCTTAGTGCCCACATAGCTCAGTGGTAGAGCACGTTCTTGGTAAGAACGGGGTCGTCAGTTCAAGTCTGACTGTGGGCTTATTAACCGAGGAGGAGAAATGGCGAAGAAAGTATTTGAGAGAACCAAACCGCATGTAAATGTAGGGACCATCGGGCACGTTGACCATGGCAAGACGACTCTGACATCCGCTATTACAAAGGTATTGGAAAAGAAAGGACTGGCATCCTTTGTATCCTACGACCAGGTAGCAAAAGCTTCCGAGTCCCAGGGCCGGCGTGACGAAACAAAAATTTTAACCATAGCCATTTCGCATGTCGAATACGAAACAGATAAGCGCCATTACGCGCACATCGACTGCCCGGGCCATGCCGACTATATCAAGAACATGATCACCGGCGCAGCACAAATGGACGGTACGATACTAGTTGTTTCCGCTGCTGATGGACCGATGCCTCAGACCAGAGAACACATACTTTTAGCTCGTCAGGTAAACGTACCTGCAATCGTGGTTTTCATTAACAAAGTTGACCTCATGGAAGATAAAGAGCTGGTAGAGTTGGTAGAACTGGAATCGCGCGACCTGCTGACCAAATATGAATTCCCGGGCAAAGACACGCCTATCATTAAGGGCTCAGCAACAAAGGCACTTCAGTGCGGCTGTGGGAAGCGCGAGTGCCAGTGGTGTGGTTCCATACTTCAATTGATGGATGCCGTGGATAGCTTCATACCGACACCAGTACGTCCAAAGGACAAACCGTTCATGATGGCCGTTGAGGACGTCTTTAGCATCAAGGGACGTGGCACCGTAGCAACCGGACGTATTGAACGCGGTGTTGTAAAAGTAGGTGATGAAGTCGAGGTGGTAGGCCTAAAACCAACTCAGAAAAAGGTTATAACTGGCGTCGAAATGTTCCACAAAACCTTGCAAGAAGGCGAGCCGGGCGACGCCGTTGGTCTGCTTATCAGAGGCGCCGAACGTGATGACATACTCCGAGGAATGGTTATGGCAAAGCCCGGAACCATAACTCCTCATACCGAAGCTGATACTGAGGTATATGTTCTAACCAAGGAAGAAGGCGGCCGTCATACCCCCTTCTTCACTGGCTATAAACCACAATTCTATATCCGGACTACTGACGTCACCGGTTCCTTATTCCTTCCGGACGGCGTAGAGATGTGCATGCCTGGTGATCATATCAAGATGAAAATCAAACTTATCGAGCCGGTAGCCATGGAACCAGGCATGAGATTTGCCATTAGAGAAGGTGGAAGGACTGTCGGATCCGGTGTTATCACAAAGATAATTGCCTAATATCGCATTTCAATTTAATAGAGGGAAGAAGTCTATTGGCTAAAAAGGGATCCAGGGAAATAATCCACCTCGCTTGCACTGAGTGCAAAGAGAGGGTATATACAACTATCAAGAATAAAAAGAACGATCCGGATCGCCTGGAACTAAAGAAGTATTGTCCGCGTTGCCGTACCCAAAGGCTGTATCGCGAGGTAAAGTAACATGGCCAGACCTACTTTCGCACCGGGTAAGATAATTCCGTCGTTCCGTCGTTACATTGGTGAAATAGCAGCCGAGCTTAAGAAAGTCGTTTGGCCTACAAGAGCGGAAACCAGACGACTTACGATAATGGTAATTATCATTGCTGGTTCTGTGGGAATTTTCCTCGGCATCGCCGATTACGGATTCACCCGTTTAATGCAATTGATAGTAGGAGGATAGGGAGGCGGGAGGCATATCGGAAAGCCGCTCTAATAGGTTTTCTTTGCACCCACTTCTGAGGAGAAGAAATGGTAGAAGCTGAACGGAGATGGTATGTTATTCACACCTACTCCGGCTATGAGCAAAGGGTTCAGACCAACTTGGAACAGAGAATTCGGTCTATGGACGCCCAAGATAAAATCTTCAATGTGACAATACCAACTGAAAATGAAATAGAGATTAAGGATGGGCAAAAAAAAACCGTAGCAAGGAAGGTCTTCCCTGGTTATATATTAGTGGAGATGAAACTAACCGATGAGAGCTGGAATGTCGTGCGTAATACCCCTGGTGTCACCGGCTTCGTTGGTGCTGGTAATAAACCTGTTCCTCTGGAAGAATCAGAGGTTAAGAGTATATTTCAGAGAATGGAAGGGGACACACCGAGAATTAAGGTCGGTTTTCACAAGGGAGAAAGTGTTCGCGTGATTGATGGCCCATTCATTGATTTGATTGGTATAGTAGATGAAATATACGCTGACAAAGGCAAGGTAAGGGTATTAATATCCCTTTTCGGTCGCGAGACGCCAGTGGAACTGGATTTCCTACAGATAGAGAGACTCTAAATATAACAACAAGCATTTCATAGGGGTAAGAACTTGGCTAAGAAGGTAAAGACAATCATAAAGATACAACTCCCAGCTGGGCAAGCTAGCCCAGCACCTCCCGTAGGCCCGATACTCGGTCAATACGGATGTAATATTATGGGATTCTGCAAAGAGTACAATGAACGAACAGCGTCACAGGCAGGATCTATAGTCCCTGCGGAAATAACAATCTACGACGACCGCTCGTTTACATTTACCCTTAAAACGCCTCCAGTAGCAGATATGCTTCGCAAAGCGCTTAACATAGAGAAAGGAAGCGGCACGCCGAACACTCAGAAAGTGGGCAAGATCCCTAAGAGCAAGGTTGAAGAGATTGCCAAACTTAAGATGAAAGACCTGAATGCGGCTGACATAAAGGGCGCTATGATGATGATTGAGGGGACAGCAAGAAGCATGGGGATCGAGGTAGAATAATGGCTGGACACGGTAAAAAATATAACGAGGCGGTTAAATTAATAGACCCTCAGAAAGAATACGATCCTAAAGAAGCAGTTGCCCTGGTTAAAAAGACTTCATTCGCCAAGTTTGACGAAACAGTTGAAGTGCACATGCATATGGGTCTGGACTCTCGACACGCCGATCAGCAGGTTCGGGGAGTAGCCAGCCTTCCTCATGGCCTCGGTAAACAGGTTCGAGTCCTGGTCTTTACTCAAGGCGAAGGGGTAAGGTCCGCCGAGGAAAGCGGCGCTGACTTCGCTGGCTGTGATGACCTGGTGAAAAAGATAGAGGAAGGATGGCTCGACTTCGATGTCGCCATAGCCACTCCAGACGTTATGGGCAAGGTCTCCAAGCTTGGTAAAATACTGGGGAGAAAGGGCTTGATGCCGAACCCAAAATCGGGAACAATAGTACAACCAGCGGACATAGGTCGCGCAATTAAGGAAGCGAAGAAGGGCCGTGTTGACTTCAGGCTTGACAAGACATCCGTAATCCATGTTTCGATAGGCAAAGCCAGTTTCGAAGAGAATAAACTGCTCGAAAATCTTTCATCCCTTATCGAAACAGTCGTAAAGGCAAAACCGCGAGGTGCCAAGGGACAGTACGTAAAGAGTATCTCTATGAGCACATCAATGGGACCGGGCATAAAGCTGGACCTAAAACCCACACTAGATTTGAAAGCCATATAGGTCGGAGCACACTGGCATGAAAATTGAACCAAACATAGGAAATGCCGATCGAATTATCAGGTTGATAATAGGAATCGCCCTGTTAGTGGTTGCTTTCCTTGTACTCGATGCTGCTAGCGCGAGTATCGGTGGCATCATACTGGCTATATTCGGTGTACTGGTAATCATAACTGCAATCACAAGATATTGCGCGTTATACCCACTGTTCCATTACTCAACTATTAAAAATATCAAAAAGCAATAATTGGAGTGCCATAGACAGCAGGCGCCTTAATGGCTTAATGAAAAGCCTGCCGAGGTAAAGGTTAGTTCAGAAGTCCCTTGCGTCTATGGCATGGGGACTTTTTAATTTAAGAGGTGATATATGCGTCTAGAAGAAAAAAAGAAAGCAGTGGATGAGCTAGCAGATAAATTGGGGCGCGCCAGTGTCGTCATTTCTACTAACTACGGCGGGCTCACCGTAGCCGAGATGACTGACCTGCGGCGCAGGCTGCGCGCTCAACAGATTGAGTTCCGGGTTATCAAGAACACCCTTGCACGGTTCGCTGCTACAAAAGCCGGTAAACAGGAACTTGATAAGATAGTAACCGGCCCTACCGCTGTAGCTTTCGGATACGGGGATATCGCAATACCCGCAAAAGTGCTATTGGAATACATCCGCAGCACAAAAAGCCAATTAAAGATCAGCGGTGGCCTTATAGAGAATCAAGTGCTGAGTTCTGCTGATATATCGGCACTAGCTACTATGCCGTCAAAAGAGGCTCTGGTAGCCAAGCTGCTCGGCAGCCTTAAAGGCCCGCTCTACGGTCTGGTCAATGTACTTAACGCAAACGTTGCGGGAATTACATATATACTTTCTGCAAGACAGAAACAATTGGAAAAAGGAGGATAGAATGTCTGAAGGTCAGAAGATGAGCAAAGAGGAACTAATAAACGTCATTAAGAATATGACCGTTCTGGAACTCAGCGACCTTGTCAAGGCTCTTGAGAAGGAATTCGGCGTCAGCGCTGCCGCGCCTGTGGCTGTAGCAGCTGCAGCCGGAGCTCCAGCAGCAGCTGCCCCGGCGGCAGCTGCGGAGGAGCAGACAGAGTTCACAGTAGTCCTCAAAGAAATCGGCGCCAATAAAATACAGGTAATCAAGACTGTACGCGAGGTAACTGGACTAGGGTTAAAGGAATCAAAGGATCTTGTGGAAGGAGCCCCAAAGCCGATTAAAGAGGGGATTTCCAAAGAGGAAGCTGCTACAATTAAACAGAAGATGGAAGCTTCCGGCGCCACAGTAGAAGTCAAGTAAATATTGCTAAGCTTGAAACTTTAGATCGGAACAAATACGCATCTCATCATCAGCACCTGGCGCAACGATTGGATCGCCGGGTGCTGGTGAAAAAGCGTATACATCGTAGCCGATACTCTCATCGGCTCAATGACTCAGCGCATCCGCACCGGTCATTGATAGGAGGTACTCACCCACGGTGGAATACCATATCCGAATCAATGAGTTACCTGCCAGCGAACGCCCGCGAGAGCGACTCAAACAGAACGGCGTCGCGAGCTTATCGAATAGTGAGCTTTTAGCCATCATCTTGCGCACGGGAACACGTACAGAAAATGTCCTCGGCTTGGCGAATCGCATCCTTATCAGGTTCGGTGATCTTAGAGGCATTGCCCGTGCCAGTTTCAACGAGCTCTGCCACGAACATGGCATCGGCCAGGCTAAGGCAGCCCAGATTAAGGCTGCAATAGAGCTGGGCCGAAGGGCGACATCCGCCCAACCTGACGAGAAGACCATCATCCGTTCCCCGCAGGACGCCGCCAGTCTAGTCATGTCAGATATGGGTACACTTCAACAGGAGCATCTTCGAGTTATCTCCCTCAATTCAAAGAATCATCTCGTCGCGATTCACGAGGTCTATAAAGGAAACGTCAACGCATCAACGATACGTATCAGCGAGTTGTTCCGCAGCGCTGTGCGTGAAAACTGCCCGGCTGTCATCGTAATACACAACCACCCATCGGGAGACCCCGAGCCCAGCAATGACGACGTCATCGCCACCGAGCACATGGTAAAAGGCGGGAAGGCACTGGACATAGAGGTACTGGACCACATAATCATCGGCGATCATAAGTTTATTAGTCTAAAAGAACGCGGCATTATTTCATAACACCACCCGCAACGAAGCCTATTGCCAAAATACAAGTGTTATGCTAACCTTTGCTCACTATCTCGTTCACAGGGGGTTAGTATGAAAAAGAGACGGATTGCCATATTAACAGGGGGCGGCGATTGCCCCGGTCTAAATCCGGCGCTTAAATGGGTTGTTACAGCAGCAGCGGATGAAAGAACCCAGGCCGAGGCTGGGGCTGAGTTCGAGATTATCGGCATCAGGAATGGCTGGAAAGGCCTGATCAATATCGACCCCAACAACTTGGCACAGGATGCATCGATAGTGAACGGGTTCGAGATACCCCACGGTATCATCCTCACCCCGGCGATAGTGCGCTCGTGGGACAGGTACGGAGGAACATTTCTCGGCTCATCCCGCACGAACCCATATAACCCCAAGAACGACCAGTCGAAGAAGGTGATTGAAAATATAGAAAAGCTCGGCCTGGAGGCCATTATAGCGATAGGCGGCGACGATACCCTCAGTATCGCCGGAAAGCTTGATGCTGCAGGCATCAACGTAGTTGGCATACCTAAGACCATTGACAAAGACCTACCGGGCACCGAGTACACGCTGGGGTTCGAGACCGCAATCAATATCATCGTCGAATCGGTCGACCGGCTGAGGACGACGGCTGGCTCTCACGGCAGGACCTTCGTGGTCGAGGTCATGGGACGGAATGCCGGCTGGCTCGCGCTCATAGGTGGCGAATCGAGCGGAGCTTCCATGATTCTCATTCCAGAACACGATTTCAGTTTCGATAAGGTAAACAGCCTGGTAAAAGACATGGTCAAACGCGGCGCCAGATATAACATCATTGTAGCAGCGGAAGGAGCCAAGCCCGAGGGCGGCAAGGAGGCCATCAAGAAAGCTACTATAGACGCCTTCGGCCACGAGGCCCTTGGCGGCATCGGCGATGTCATCGCCCAGGAGATAGGTGATGCGACCGGCTTGTCAGAGACAAGATGTGTTGTCCTCAGCCATCTGCAGCGCGGTGGCGCGCCGTGCGCCTACGACCGCCGCATGGGCCGCTACTACGGCATTGCTGCAATCGACCTAGTGGTCAAGCGCCAGTTCAGCAGGATGGTATCGCTGCAGAATAATAAGATCACATCGGTGCCGATAAAAGATGTGGCGGGCAAGCTCCACAAGGTCGACGTTGCCACGGAGTACGACACAGAGAGATACAACGGCCGTCGTAAAATACTTCACTAATGAGAGGTGCTTATATGACCAAAGATGTAAATCAAATCAAGAAACTGGCGTATGATGCGGTATTTGCTGCCGATTCCCAGGCAAAAGATAGCAATATCCTCAAGATACGCAAACTGGCTGCAGAGCGCGGTCTATACCTCGCCAGCATACAGGGATTATATGAAGCGGCGGGAAAGGGAAAATACAGTGGCAAAACTGTTCCTGCGATGAATATCCGCGGATTAACCTTCCACACAGCGCGTGCCGCATACCGTGCAGCGATCAAGGATAAAGTCGGCGCTCTGATCTTCGAGATAGCACGCTCCGAGATAGGCTATACGCTGCAGCGTCCCGCCGAATACACCGCCTGCGTGCTGGCCGCCGCCATCGCGGAGGGCTTCAAAGGCCCGGTCTTCATGCAGGGAGACCACTTCCAAATTAACGCGGGGAAATACAAAGCCGATCCGCAGAAAGAATTGAACGCAATAATGGATCTAGTTCAGGAGGCGGTAGCCGCTGGTTTTTACAACATCGACATTGATGCCTCAACAGTAGTCGACCTGAGCAAAGCGACCATAGAGGAGCAGCAGAAAGAGAACGCCCGTATCACCGCCGAGATGACCAAGTTCATCAGGAAACTCCAGCCGCAGGGCATAACCATATCCATAGGCGGAGAGATCGGCGAAGTGGGAACGACAAATAGCACGGTGGAGGACCTCGATGCCTTCATGTCGGGATACCGCAAACTCATTGGACCCGATATCAAGGGCATCTCCAAAATCAGCGTACAGACCGGCACTACGCACGGCGGTGTCGTCCTGCCCGATGGGTCGATTGCCAAGGTTAATCTTGACTTCAAAACGCTGGAGGACCTCTCCAGGACAGCGAGAGAGAAATACAGTATGGGCGGAGCCGTGCAGCATGGGGCCTCAACACTGCCCGACGAGGCTTTCAATAAATTCCCCGAGGTCGGCACGCTTGAGGTGCACCTGGCCACGGGTTTCCAGAATATCATATTCGACAGCCCGCATTTCCCGAACTCGCTGATCCAGAAAATCAACAGCAGCCTCATCCAGAAATACACTGCGGAGAGGAAAACGGGTGAGACCGATGAGCAGTTCTTATATAAGACACGCAAGAAGGCTTTCGGCGACTTCAAGAAGGAGATGTGGGACCTGCCGGAGAGCGCGCTTGTCTCTATCGGAGCCGAGCTGGAGGACCGCTTCTCCCTGCTCTTCCGGAAACTGAATGTTATCAACACAATGGGCCTGGTGAAGAAATACGTCAAGCCGGTGCCGGCACAATACGCCGACGTATTCATAGACGATTTCAACTACGGCAGCCAGAAAAAATGAGCGCCGACCTCTATCTCAGCGCAGCCATCGAAGAGGCCAAGAAGGGCCTGGCCGAGGGCGGCATACCCATAGGCTCCGTGCTCGTCAAAGGCAATAGGATCGTCGGGCGTGGGCACAACAGGCGCGTGCAGCACGACGACCCGATGGCTCATGCCGAGATCGACTGCCTCCAGAACGCAGGGCGCATCAGCAGCTACAAAGGCACAACGCTTTATTCGACACTTATGCCCTGCTACCTCTGTGCCGGAGCCGTGGTCCAGTTCGGCATCAGGAAGGTGATAGCTGGCGAATCCAAGACTTTCCCTGGCGCCAAAGCCTTCATGCAGGAACACGGCGTGGAAGTAATCGATGTCGATGATAAGGAGTGCTACGCGCTGATGCAGGAGTTCATCAAGAAAAACCCTGCATTGTGGAACGAGGACATCGGCAAATAGGATTTACGACGATGAAAACTACGGCCCGAAATCTTCTAGCAATCGCATTAATCATTTTCAGCACATGCCTTTGCGCATGTTCCACAGCCAGCGAACCAACGACCACCCCCGACCTTAAGATCCTTGTTATCCACTCCTACCATGAAAGCTGGACCTGGAACCAGGATATTCAGGCCGGAATCGTGGAAGGGCTATACCGCGAGGGCTATCAGCAAGACGTCGAGTATGAACTGGAAACGTTCTATATGGATACCAAGGTCACCTATACCACCATAGAACAGATTCAGGAACGTGCCGCGCTGGCCCTAGACCTCATCGATGAGTTCGACCCAGACATTGTCTTTGTCAACGACGACAACGCCCTGAAATATGTGGCCGTCGCCTATGCCACCACCCATTCTGAAAGCGCGCTTCCTTTCGTTTTTTGCGGCATCAATGTCGACCCGAGTATCTATGAGCCTGTCGAGAGCCTTAAGCACCCCGGTGGGACGATTACCGGCACTCTGGAACGCTTCCCCTACGGCGAGGCCTTCGCCCTGGCCAGACGGCTCGCCCCGGACGCCGGGAGCATTGTGCTGCTGGCCGACTCCAGCACAAGCTCGACCGCCGTGATCGACAATTTCAATGCGACCTATCTCAACGTAGTGAACGACTCGCCCCTAGAGATCATCGGCCCGATACAGCTCGGCACATTCGATGAGTGGAAAGCGGCCGTTAACGAATATCAGACCAGGGCCGACTTCATCGGCATCATCACCTACCACCAGCTGCGGGATGAAAACGGCGACGTTGTGCCAGCTCAGGAAGTGGTCGACTGGACCGTGTCCAACAGCGACCTGCCCGAGGTGGGCTTCATCACCTTCCACGCCGAGGACGGCTTCCTCTCCGCCGCGGGGGTAGACGGCTACAAGACCGGGATATACACCGGCGTCATCGGCGGCGAGATCCTAAGCGGCGCCGACCCGGGAGAAATCCCCATCGTCGATCCACACGCGGTTGAGATAGCATTCAACTTATGCCGAGCGGATATGCTGGGGATAACCATTCCGACGGCCGAGCTCGCTGCAGCCGATAAGGTATTTCATACTATAGGCATAAATGGAAGTTGCCCCTAGTTCTTGGTGTCGATCATGCGGCTCCTTAGCTGCCCGCACCCCGCATCGATATCGATGCCCCTCCTCACACGCAGCGTGCACGGGATATGACGTAGCTGCAGCTCCTCCTGAAATGCCAGCACCGCTCCCTTGCCTGAAGCCTTAAACTCGGCATCGCTCGTCGGATTCCCGGCGATGAGATTGACATGGCAGTTCATGCCTTTGAGCAGCTTCGCCAGGGCGCGGGCGTGCTCTGTAGAATCGTTGAGACCCTCGAACAGGGCGTACTCGAAGCTGACGCGGCGGCCTGTGGATTCGACGTAGTCGCGGCAGGCAGCCATCAGTTTTTCCAGCGGATATTTCCGGTTGATGGGCACCAGCATGTTGCGTAGATTATCGTTGGCGGCATGGAGGGAAACCGCCAGCCCGACCTGAAGCCCTTCTCGACTTAATCGACGTATTCCCGGCACAATGCCCGCTGTCGATATCGTCATCTGGCGCGCGCCCAAGCCGAAGCCCTGCGGCGAGTTGAGCATCTCGATCGCCTGCCACAGCGCATCGAAGTTGAGCAAGGGCTCGCCCATGCCCATGAAGACCACGTTATCGACCGTCGACTCGTTCTGATCCCTGAGCCGCCGCGCGAAGTACAGCACCTGGTCTATGATCTCGCCCGGCGTCAGGTTGCGCTCATAGCCCTGCTGGCCCGTGGCGCAGAACGGGCAACCGATGGGGCAGCCCACCTGGGTGGAGACGCAGATGGTGTGGCGGGGTCGTCCCTTGACGTTGGAATACGGCATGAGCGCTGACTCTATCGTCTTGTCGTCACGCAGGGAGAACAGCATCTTCACCGTGCCGTCGCATGAAACGGCCTCGTACTTCGGCGACACAGCTCGCAGCGCGATTTCCTCGCTCAGCTTAGCGCGAAGCTCTTTAGGCAGATTGGCCATCTCGTCGAAGGAGGCGGCTAGCCCGCTGTAAACCCAGTGCTGCACCTGCTTGGCGCGGTAAGCAGGCGCGCCCAGGGCGGCCAGCAGAGCTTCAAGCTGAGCGATGTTAAGATCAAAAAAGGATTCTCGCTTGGAAGGCATGTTCCCCAGATAAGGCAAGCCCAACCTCAATGCTATTATCGAAGCGACCCGGTTAAAGAACCTTTGAGATAGTGTGGCAGTTTCCCCTTTTTTATCTAATTATGTTTTAAGTGTATGAAGCATATTGTCATATCTTACTGGCAGTCGCCGCCGTCATATTGACATGATGCAACGTTACAGCTGCTATCGCAAAGCCCATCTCCAAGATAAGAATATGGGCAGTTGGCGACACAATAGTGGCAATCGCCGCCGTCGTAGTTACACGCTTCGTTATTGCAGGCGCTGTCACATTCACCGTCCGAGATATAGGAGACCAGGCATCCTGTTGCGCAGTAATCGTATAGGCTCGAATAACAGTCGCTGCCGTCCCAATAACAATCTGAGACATAGCATGAGCCCTCGCAGATACCGTTATCTACCTGGGCCCACTGACACCCGGAGGCACACTCACTAGATGTATTGCCAGGTGTGGAAGACCCGGATGAAGTCATTACGACGACAACAACCACGGCTATCACAACAACAATGATTACTGGGATGAGTATATACAGCCAGAGCCGTTTATGAGATGGCTTTGCGGACGAGCCTGTGTCAACGCTGAGTAACAGCATCTTGAGTTCCGACACATCGTATCCCTCTTTTTCCCACCCTTCCATCTGCTGCCGGAGGTTATTTAATACACTGTCACGTTCGTACTGTTTAGACATAGCCATCCCTCTCCCGTTTCACTACTTATAACTGATCCTCTGTGTGGATTCCTCAACGATTAATCGCACCTGTGTATTGTAACCCAATTTAAGGATAGCATCCTCTTTTATCTCAACCGGACGACTCTCCTGGCCGGGTTTCCATCCCGGCAGACGGACGTCATTAACCATAGTCCCATTCTTACTGCCGACATCTTTCACCATAACTTTGCCGGCTTCCAGATATACACACGCGTGAGACCTGGAAACTGTGGCATCCGAGATGCCCAGTAAGATACTATCAACTCCCGATCGTACCAATACGGTAAAATCTTTATCAGAGCGTCCTATTACGATCGGCCCTGTTATTGAGACCGAAACATCGCGGCCGTCATCGCTTTTCGCGACCAAATAACTCATCTGATCTTACTCTTTACGTCCTCAAGCGCCGCTTTCAGCAGGATTATATCTTTATAACGCTCATCTTTGTTCTTAGCCAGACACTGCGCTAGTATCTTGTCCAGCTCCTTGGGCAACTCGGGCTTGATCTCGCTCGGTTTTACGAACTCGCTCTTGGCGATGCTGATGGCGAGCTCATATGGATTCTGTCCCTTGAACGGCAGTTCTCCGGTAACCATCTGATATATCAGCGCTCCGACCTGATAGATGTCAGTCCACCAGCCCACACCCCCGAACTCATCCGGCTTCACCTGTTCAGGGCTCGAGTAGGCAGGTGTTCCCTCATACTGTGTCTCCTGAGTAACCTCGAGCATCATTTTACCTAGCCCCCAGTCGGCCAGCTTTGGCTTGTCTTCGCTATCGAACATGACGTTTGCCGGTTTTATATCCCTATGGATGACCCCAAGGTGGTGGGACTCGTAGAGGGCATCACACAGCTGTATCGCGATATCCAGCGCATCCTTTAATGCCAGATGACCTATCCTCTGCCTTAATGAGCCTTTCTCCATATATTCCATGCACAGCCAGGGGAATGGCTTCTCCCCGTAATCAAAGACCTCGACGATATTGGGATGATGCAGCCGCGCCCACAGTTCAGCTTCGTGTATAAAAGCCCCGGGCTCTACCGTGGCATTTTGATCAATATGGGGTATTTTTATAGCAACTATCCGCCCATCTGCTTTTCTTTTAGCTTTATAAACAGTGGAGAAGCCGCCTCTCCCGAGCATCTCCATTACTTCATAGTTCTTGGATATCTCCGGACCAAGATCCGGCCCTTTGCTACCGGACGGCACTTCAACCCGATTAACGGAAGGCGTTTCAGCCCGACTAAGGGACATCTGTTGAGCCTGCTTCTCGGGCTTGGTTTTATACTTGAGCTTAGTCAGTTGTTTCTCAACCTCATCCACATGTTGCGGCTTCTTTAAAAGGGCTTGAATGGTTTTAACCTCCTCTTCAAAGCCCCTGGTGTTAAGAGAAGCAAGCTCCGCCTCAGCCTGCTTCAACCTCCTAATTTTTCCCTCAAAGTTCTTGAATTCTTTAACTACAGTATTTAAATCTGCCATTTGATCACCCCGTAACTACTGATTCCTGTAAAACCAATGGATCGTTTTATCCTTTCTTATCCTTCAATTTTAACACCAGCAATATGAGACCGAAGAAACCTGTGATGAACATCAGCAGAACAATCCAGCAGAATGGCACATTAACATTGAAGGCGCTGCCATATTTTTCCGTTATTTGGTCTATAGATTGATCAGCTGCAAGTGCGGCGCTATTTGGATCTGAGTATTCACCCGATTCATAATAATCGGCTACACCTGGGTAATTGCACTCAGTGTACATATAGGGATCAGAGCAGGAGTCTCTGCATTGCTCATCAGCCACACATTTTCCCATATCGCTGGTCGTTACCAATGCTTGGTAGGTCCATTTTGTTGTAGTTACTGAGCCAATAGCCTTACCAACACCACCGATATACTTCTCAGGCAATACACCGCCGAATATTACCTGAGGAACTAGGAACACCAGGAGTATCAGTGGGGTGACATTCTGATTTGGTGATAGAGCGGATATCAGTAACCCTGTAACCATGCCTGAGAGGATAGAGAGAAATAGTGTTAGATATATGGCTACTGCCTGCCCTCCAGAGGGCCAGTGTCCAGCCAGCACCATGAATAAAAGGAAAACGCCGGCTGAATACAATGAAATTATGATGGAAACCCACAATTTGGAAAAAACGTAGGGTAGTATCTTCAAACATACCATGCGCTCCCGGCGGTATATGTCCATTTCCTTAATAATTTCCCGCATGGAGGCAAGGCCTCTCCGACCATGAAGCACACTACGGCAGCCATAAATAGAATTATGACCGCTCTTGTCGCATCTCCGCCACTGGGTTCAAATATCCCCGGTTTCCACAGAATAAAATCCAGGAGCCCTATAAGAGGCGCCATCAGCAACATCAATAGCAGACTGACCTTATCATGCAGCAGGAGCTTTAAATTGCGATTCGAAAGAGTGATGAATTGGCTCCAACCTGAGCGTTTGTTCTTTGACTTGGTCGTAGTGGCATCTTCGATAGGCAATGACTTCTCTGGTATCTGTGTACTATTTAGGAGAGGGTCTAAAATATATTTATGATAATGCTCGGATTCACGATAATCCTTAGCCCACTGTTCGGGGGAGCCTCCCCTCAGTTTTTCGTATATTTCATCGAAATCGCTAACCTTGAAATAGGCCAGCGCTTCCTTGGGAGGGCCGTAATAGGCAAGATGCCCACCCCGCGCAAGAAAAACCACCATATCGCACTCGGTCACGTTTTTGGTAGCATGTGTGATGAGTAGTATCGTATGCCCTTCGCGGCTAAGCTTGTGAAGTAGCCGCATGATCTCGTGTTCAGTTCCTGGATCAAGGCCTGACGTTACTTCGTCCAGGTAGAACAGGCCGGGTTTTGCAAGCAGCTCAACGCCCATCGCGACGCGTCTCTTCTCTCCCCCGCTGATCCTGGTTACTGGTTGATCCTTGCAATGGCTGATGCCTAGAGTTTCCAGTACACTTGTGACACGTTCATGCCTTTCAGCATTAGTAGTATCCAGTGGCAAGCGCAACCGTGCAGAGTAATTGAGCACTTCATAGGTTGTGAGTTGCATATGCACTATGTTTTGTTGAGGCACATAACCCAGCTGATTGCGGTAAACATCATAGTTAGAATAAAGGTCATTCCCGTTCACTAAAACCCTGCCCGATGTGGCAGGACGGAAGCCATTTAGAACATCCAATAGCGTGCTCTTGCCGGAACCTGCCATGCCAACTATGGCAACGAATGAGCATGGTTTGATAGATAGCGAGATGTCCTGCAGTAGGTTTTTACCTTTACTTACTTTCTTCTGCAGGTTGATGGCATCCAGTCCCAGATAATGCGATTCATCAACAGATTCTAGCTTCTCTGCACTATATGTAAGTTTATATGGCCCTATGTTGATGATATCATCGCGGTGTATTACGGCCGACTTAACGATGCGTTTCCCATTCACGCAGGTGCCGTTTGTCGATCCGAGGTCTTCGATGATATATTCATCTTTGGTTCCCTGCCGGATTATACGCGCATGTTTTCGTGAGACAGTGGGATGATCCAGTTTGATGTCATTGTCTGCACCGCGGCCAATGGTGACACAAGAGCTCTCTGTAAGGAGAGGTATGTGCTGTGTTTCATCACTGGGCTTCTTGATCGCCAGGTCCTCAATTTTACTCGCTCGGGAGGATAAGAATAATTGCAGACTAAATTTACCAATAGTGATGGTATCAAGATTCACCAGCTCATGGGGTTCGTTGGGGTTTATGCTTTTCCCATTGACCTTTGTTCCATTGCGGCTACCTAAATCAGTGATATACACTACTGATTTGATTCTCTCAATTTTGGCATGATGTCTAGAAATAATCTCGTCAGTTAGAATAAGAGTGTTGTCATTTGAGCGACCGATAGTGACTATATCTTTGTCAAGGACATAGTCGTTTTCCTTGTCATCGCCACGTATTTTTAATAAATCCTGTCCATCCATCTCTTTCATCTCACTTCACTTTCAGAATGACCACAGAAATATTATCCTTACCGCCGTTCTCGTTGGCTGCTTCCACCAGTTTATCACATGCAGCTTGCGCACTGCTCGATTGTAACAGGATATTCTCTATTTGATTATCCCTCACCATCTCCCACAAGCCGTCGGAGCAGATAAGTAACGTGTTACCCCGCTTTAAGTCTTCTAAAAATATATCTGCTTCAACACTACTTTGTGTTCCAAGACATCGAGTAATCATATTGCGTTGGGGGTGAGTGTAGATTTCATCCGGAGTAATCTTACCTGATGCCACAAGCTCCGCCACTAATGAATGATCGGCTGTGATCTGGCGCAGGTCATCGCCATCGAGATAGTAGACACGGCTGTCTCCTACATTCACTATATATATTTTCGGACCTATTATTAGTGCCGCCGCGATGGTCGTTGCCATCTTATTACCCCTGGATTGAGCCTGGGCATATACTTCGGTATTGGCTGCCTGTATCGCCTCGATAAGCATGCGTACGATGAAATCTTTATCAAGTATAGGCTTCATCCCATCCTTATACAGCATATTGATAGACTCAGTCAGGCTCTTGCTAAAAGCCTCCAGAGCAGTTTTACTCGCAATTTCGCCGCCCTCGTATCCACCCAACCCATCGGCAACAGCACAGACTCTAACGGATCTGTCTGCTTTCGACAAATCTACACAGATTATGCTATCTTCGTTTAGCTTTCTCACCCTGCCTGTATGGGTTGCCTGGCCAATTTCAAGGTTTATGCGAGATGGGAGTATCTTTCTTTTAAAAAAACTAATCATTCAAATTCCCTGTTAACTGGATATAGTATCCATATCTAAATATTTATGGCAGCTATCCAAATATAACTCCTGATATACATAGTGTCAATATAATCAACTTGGGGTGCCGGACCGAGTCCACGGTAGGCTTGGTGGTCACATCGCTGGAACCTTCGGCTCTGATTAGAGACTATCTTTTACGATGATGGATTCAGTTCAATAAGCTTTCGTTCATGCATGTTTACCATGTTTAAATGTACTAGAGTAGTAAATAAGACTCGATCCTGCTGTACCCTGCTTGTAGAAAATATTAACACATATCTGTATAACAAGACATTTTACATAATGCAGGTCTAGAATATAGCCTTCTGGGTATAAAACTGGTATAATATCGAAGGGGTCTTTACAATTTCGTGCGAAATAATTAGTATATACACACTTGAGATACAACCTTCATACGTATTTTCTATGCCGAATATCGAATATACATAGAGAAAGGAGGCGAGAAGAGAATGAAATGGAGAGGACTCTTGGTGTTTCTGGGACTAGTACTGGTATTGGCAGTGGCTGCTGCAATCGGTATAGGATGTAAGAGCAGCTCGGGAGGCCAAACGTCCGGCCATTGCGCCTCGGGATGCAATTGGGCATTCGTAGGCGATGGAACCTGCCAGAATGCATGCAACGTCGCAGCCTGCCAATACGATGACGGCGACTGCTCCGGCGGCCAGAGCCAATACTGCGCTTCAGGGTGTCCTTGGTCCAATGTCGGCGATGAGGATTGCGACACCCAATGTAACGTCGCAGCCTGTAACTACGATGGCGGTGACTGCTCCACTCAGAGCCAGTATTGCGCTTCAGGATGCCCCACCTCGTATACGTACGACAGCACATGCGACTGGGAGTGTAATGTACAAGCCTGCAACTATGACGGCGGCGCCTGCGCCAATTACTGCGCGGATGGATGCCTTATCTCATGGACCTACGATAGCACATGCGATCAGGCCTGCAACAACTACGCGTGCAATTACGACGGCGGCGCCTGCTCCGTTCAGAGCTACTACTGCGCATCGGGATGCCCAACCTCATATACCTATGACAGCACATGCGACTGGGAGTGTAATGTACCAGCCTGCAACTATGACGGCGGCGCCTGCGCCAATTACTGCGCGGATGGATGCCTTATCTCATGGACCTACGATAGCACATGCGATCAGGCCTGCAACAACTACGCATGCAACTATGACGGGGGCATGTGCAGCGGCGGCGGCTCTGGCAGCAGTTATCTCTATTGCGCTACAGGATGCCGCTGGTCTTACGTAGATGACGGGACTTGCGATAATTCCCTCGGCTGCTACGTTTCAGACTGCTATTGGGATGGAGGTGACTGCTACGCAAGCCAGTACGACACATGCTCAACCGGATGTACAGTATCCCAAATTGGAGACTATACATGTAACAGTGCTTGCGATAATTATGCCTGCAACTACGACGGAGGCGACTGCGACTATTGCTCCGGTAACTGCAGATATTCTTTTCTTGGAGACGGAATATGCGACAGCTCCTACGGTTGCTATGTAGCGGCCTGTGATTATGACGGTGGTGACTGCGATTAGTAAGATTTATTGAAATAAGTCCTGACTAGCCTTGAGGAGAAACCAAGAGCCCCTGCTTTAGGCAGGGGCTCTTCAATTGAGAAGCTATTTGGCAAATCATGGCAGCTATGCCATACATCAACCTCTAGACCGTGTAAGTCTGAAGAACGTTTGCTTTTTCAAGCCCTTTACCGAATGTTTTGCCAGCCCGCTCCAGCTCCATGGAGTAATCATTATCGGGCCAGAAGTGCGTAAGGATAAGACGTTTGACCCTGGCGCTTCTCGCTATTTTTGCCGCATCGCTTGCCAGCATGTGCCCCCATTCCCCATCACTCCGCGAGCAGCGTGCGGCCTCGCAGAGAAAAAGATCCGCCCCACTAGCTATCTCAGCCAGCTCATCGCATATTCCGCTATCAGCGGAGTAAACCAGCTTTTTACTCCCCGATATCGTCATCGCATAAGACGGAATGTAATGCTTAACGAATGTGAACTGAATCTCGAGCTTCCCGGCTCTTATTTCTGCTCTTGGGTCATACTCCTCTATATGGAAGTGTCGCGAGAAGAAATCGGGCGATCTATCAAAAGCGGCAACCGCCTTACGAAGCGCTTCCCTGCCGCCGGGGGGAAGATACAGCCTGGGGTGCGTTTCCCTATATATCGGCCGCCGAAGAGCATAGCGGAACGGTATTAGATCAAAGAAATGATCGGCATGAAGGTGGGATATAACTACACTGTCGACCCAGTCTAAAGCTATAACCTGCTGAAGATTGCTCAGTACACCGGTGCCACAATCGACAAGGAGGTTTGTTTTACCCTCCTGCACGAGGTAACCCGAACACGCCCCATCCGGTCCCGGATAGGCAGCGCTGCAGCCGAGCACGGTAAGTCGCACGATCACCCTCCTGACTATCCGATATCAGATTACTATATACAAAGTCTCAAATCGCTGGAGGAAGGCTATTTGCTGTCTTCGCTCAGCAGCTTCACGGCCTGATATACTTTCACTAGCTCGGCTTTACCTTTGAAGCTCTGCGGCTCCAGTTCCACAACCTCAACTATGGTCTTCACCTGCTCATAGGTCTGAGGGCCGATCCATATCTGCCCTCCCGGTGTATTCGCGCATATCCTCGATGCCAGGTTGACAGTATCTCCAATGACAGTATACTCGGCGCGGCCCTCCGAACCTACACTGCCCGCCAGCGCCGGGCCGGTATTTATGCCAATGCCAAACTGCACCCTTGGCTCTTCAGGCCCGACAGGTAACTTCGCTGCCGCCTGCTGCGCTTCAAGAGCTGCCTTCACAGCCAAGCGGCAATGCTCTTCCTGATCCTCCGGCGCATTCCATATGGCCATAATACTATCACCAGCGAACTTGTTGATCATGCCACCGTTGGCCAAGATGCAGTCGATGATAATGCCAAGATAGCGGTTCAGTGTTTCCACCACGGCCTCAGGGGACATCTTCTCGCTCATGGCAGTGAAACCTCGAATATCAGAGAAGAGGACGGTCACTTCACGCCGGACACCGCCGAGCTTGAGGCGATCTGTGTCGGCTAAAGTAAGAATCTCATGGGCCACCTGAGGCGAAACATACTTGCCAAAGATATCCCTGGTCTCTCTCCTATCGGCCTGGACAGAGGTAATACGACATATGAGCACGGTTACATAGATTATAGGGACAGCCAGCAGAGGATATAGGATATTCAAAATATAGCCATGATCAAAGCTGAAGAATACGGCCAGCGCATAACCGATAAACAGAAGGATGCTGAGCAAGGCACCCCACCGCAGGTTCAGGAAAGGCAACGCAAAGCCGAGGATTCCGACCATCAATAGTACAATGAGTAGCGTCATTCTGTCAGTTGCTTCTACCAAATACCTCTGTTCTAAAATTGTAGCCATGGCATTAGCGTGAATTTCCACCCCATACATCTTCTGTGGAGATATCGGTGTCACATACGAATCAGGCTCGCCGCTGGCCATCATGCCTACAAGAACCGTCTTGAACTTCACCAGCTCCGGGTCGAAGTTTCCATGGATTATATCTGCATACGAAATCATGGTGTAGGTACCGGGTGGCCCGGCATAATTTATATGCATGCTCTTCATATCATCCACCGGCACGTAACGATCGAATGGATCATCGAGCAGATGCATCTTCCCATCGCTAACACCGAAATCCGCCGGTAATGTTTGGCCGAAGTGTGTATATAACGCCGACACCGTTAAAGCTGGATAGCTCGCGTTAGCGGTATCCATAATCACCAGCGGGATATTACGTACGATGCCACCATCGCCAATGAGAACGCTGGCATGTCCCACAGCCACAGATGCGTTCTCCAGAGCGGGGGTCGGATGAATGACATCCTGATATGTAAGCTCCAGGTTGGGCGATTTATTTGGATGTTCACCAACCACGGCGATAACCACGTTGCCCGCATCATCCATAGCTTGAGCCAAGATAGAGTCGTTTGCGGTTTGACTGGCGAAGAGGACATCATAAACTATTGCCTTGGCTTTGGCACTGGCCAGGTTCTCAATAGCCTGGGCGTGAAGGGTGCGGGGCCATTCCGCCCACCTGCCGTATTGCGCAAGGGTTTCATCATCTATGGCTGCGATGACGATATTAGGATTCGGACCCCTGGGGACAAAAAGCATATCGCTGAGCCGATACTCCGTGCTGGAGAACGGCTGAACGAAATATGTTATGAGGGCGAAGGACAGGCCTATGCCGATTGCTATCAGCACATGTCTGAACTGCCTGCGCCGCTTCCTGGTTAACTGCTTCAAAAAGGACGGCATCAGATTTTTCAATATAAATACAGTTTATGGTGCAGGAGTATCAGTGGGTATTGGAGTAGGTGTTGGGACTGGGGTGGGGGTCGGGAATGGAGTTGGAGTCGGACTTCCCTGACAAGATTCCGCGCAGTAGTAGTACTCTCCAGACTGGCAACAAATTTCCGGTGGATAAAAGCAAGATAATTCCTCCCCACAGGGACAGATGCACCCCTCAAACCCATCTTCAATAATATACGCTCCAAACAGCCCCGCCCCCTCCCCCTGGATAAATTCGCCTTGAATAAAATAACACCCCGGCGGACATGGGGAGCCGCCGCCGCTGTCACCGGTAGTGTTTTTAAGCGGATCATCATTCGGATCGGTGAAGAATGGATCAGAGGGAACACCACCCTCCCAGCCGCAGGATTTCTTTTTTTCAGGGACTTGTACTGTTTTACCGAGGTTGCTAAAGTATACGTAATGATCCTCTGTATCTTTTTCATCCTGGGTATCGCAACAGGTATGTCTACCATCTTCATCAACCTGGATATGATAAATTGTGCCCCGCACCACCGCCGACCCCGCCAGTGTCTCCACTTCATATGTTGACGAGGAATCAATAAGGTTCTCTACGCGGTTGATTGTATTGCCTAACGTTTGACTTATGCGAACAGTCGTGGAGCCCCCGGAGGCTTTACTGAGCTCCTCCACAGAGATCTGACTATCGGCTTGAACCTCCATCACACTGCCATCGAAGAAGGTGATAAGCACATATCCGTCACTACCCGTCTTCAGGCTATCGCCCGTGCCGATCTTCATACCTGAGGTCGCCGCAATCCAGGAGGAGGACCATGACCTGAGAACCTGAACGTCGCCGGTCAAACCCGACAGGCTACCTGTCTGCCCGCTTGGTTCTGAAGGCGTCGCCGTTGGCGTGGGTATTGCTGTAGGTGTGGGTGTAGCCTTCTCGGCTTCTTTCTTACCACAGCCGATAGCCGCTGCCACGACCAGTACTATAAGCATCACAGAAATCAGCCTGTATAATGTTATGTGCTTCATATATACTCCTCTTGTTTGACCTCAGGTCCCAAGAAATTGACTGATGAGAACTATATTAGAATGAGTAAAAAATATTGTCAATCCACACAGTCGCCGTCATCATAGCTACATGCGTAGTTATTACATGCAGTGTCGCAGTAGTCATTCCCAACCATGTAATAGTAGCAGCCAGGTGAACACTGCATCACTGGTGCATGTGTAGGATATCCATAACAACCATAACCATAGCATCCCCCGCCACCACCGCCACCGCCCCCACCTGTGAAGTGCGCCGGGTCATCGTCCGGATCGGTATAGAAAGGACGGCCCGGGACGCCATCCTGCCAGCAGCAGGATGTTTTCCCTTCAGTCACATTCACCGTCGTACCCAGATTG
>Ga0172362_10000660_pt1 | contig 28652 bp, 29 predicted proteins | sample LakKivs1_kivu2a2_FD_114534 | JGI IMG/M metagenome (GOLD analysis project Ga0172362, IMG submission 114534) | Sediment microbial communities from Lake Kivu, Rwanda - Sediment s1_kivu2a2 | ecosystem: Environmental > Aquatic > Freshwater > Lake > Sediment | place: Rwanda: Western Province, Lake... | reverse complement strand
TCCGCTGTGCGGCGGCACTGCCAGACGATAGCCCGCCCTATCGGCTTACCCGTTGCTCTGTCTACAAGTATGGTCGTCTCTCGCTGGTTGGCGATGCCAATGGCGGCGATATCGGCGTTCTCAATTCCAGCGGCGCGCCTGGCCTGGCTGACCGCCTCCAGAGTCTGCTTCCAGATTTCGACGGGATCGTGCTCCACCCATCCCGGCCTGGGATAATACTGGGCAATTTTGGCGTAGCCGCGGCCGCGTATGAGGCCATCGTGGTCAACTACAAGCGCCGTTGTCCCGGTGGTGCCCTGGTCGATGGCCAGAATAAAGCTCCTCACTCCATATCCCTCCCTACGGCCAAGCACACGATACGCTGCTTCGTTCCTGCCGTCAAGAGTTTGTACTCATTCATTGCGTCTGGGACGCTAGAATACAAAATCCTAAATCCTAAGCACGAAATCCCAAACAATATCAAAACACAAAATGCGAATGACCGGAGGGCGCGGGTGCCGGACCCGCCCCTACGAAATGCGGCTAGATTCGCTAGTGAAATCGTCTTATAATGTTGAACGCCCTGAAGGAGGGCCTGGCAAGATCTGAGAGAGAGGTCGCGAACCTGCCTCATTGTGGCAGTAGTTCGTGTTTGGATTCTAGGATAGCAACTCATGAGTGAACCAGTAATCAAGGTCCTCGGCCTGACAAAGTCCTACGGTGAGTTTCTTGCCGTTGATGACATTAGTTTCGAGGTGCAGGCGGGCGAGATATTCGGCCTCCTGGGGCCCAACGGGGCCGGGAAGACAACTACTCTGGAGTGTCTCGAAGCGCTGCGCCTGCCCGACAAGGGCGACATTAGGATCATGGGCATCGACCCTGTCCGGAGTGTACGGCGGCTGCACAACACCATCGGCGTCCAGCTCCAGACCTCCGGACTGCCTGCCAGCATGACCGTTGGGGAGGCAATGCGCTTTTTCGCCGCTTACCACGGGGTGGCGCCAAGGTATGATTTGCTCGACCGGCTCGGTCTGAAGGAGAAGGTCGGGGCACAGTATCATGCCCTTTCCACCGGACTGCAGCGCCGGCTGGCGCTCGCCCTGGCTCTGGCACATCAGCCACCCATTCTCGTCATGGATGAACCCACGGCCGGACTGGATGTACCGTCACGGGTGGAGCTGCACGAGCTGATGAACGAACTCCGCAGCAGCGGCATCACAATCTTGATGGCGACGCACGATATGGCGGAGGCGGAGAAAATGGCGGACCGTGTGGCCATTCTGCTTCGAGGCAAGATTGTGGCGACCGGCACGCCCCGCGAGCTGACAGCTGCCGGCTCGGCCCTGACAAAGGTAACGGTCAGCACCTCCAAGAAATCCCTTCTTCTGCCGGAGCTTGCTTTGCCCGGAATACAGCGGCAATCGCAGCAAGATGAATACTTCATCTGTTTTACGTCCGATGTCGGGCTCACCCTCAAAGCCATACTCGCATACATCGAAGAGCGCGATGACGCCATCATTGACCTGCGCGTGGAGCGGCCGTCCCTCGAAGAACGTTTCCTGGAGATTACCACGGAGAAGGTCGAATGAGCGCGTTTGCCAGCCACTTCGCTTTTGAGTTTCGCACAGGCTTGCGTGACCGTCCTCTTCTACTCATGAACTACCTCTTCCCGCTCTCTTTCTATGTTGTCGTAAGTCTGCTGATGACGCAGCTCAACCCGACCTTCCGCCCGAGCATAATCCCGACCATGGTCGTTTTTGTGGCTCTGACAAGCCTGATACTGGGCCTACCCAACCCCCTGGTCTCGGCCCGGGAAGCCGGCATATTCCGCAGCTATCGGGTCAACGGCATCCCTGCCTTATCCGTCATCCTCATTCCGGCGCTGACCACAGCGATGCACACGCTCATCGCCTCGCTGATCATCACCTTCACGGCCCCAGTTTTGTTTCACGCGCCGCTGCCGGTAAACTGGGGCGCCTTTGCGCTCTTCCTGGTACTCACTATTTTCGTCACGGCCGGACTTGGCGTGCTTATCGGAGTCATATCTACCAGCACGCGCATAACCATCTTGTGGTCGCAGCTCATCTTCCTGCCATCAATCATAATCGGCGGGCTGATGGTGCCCCGGAGCGCTCTTATCGGAGCGCTCGCGAAGATTGGCAGCCTAATGCCGAGTACGTACTCGGTGCAGATATACGATACGCTGGCCAACGGAGCGGGCCTTGACGCCAAGACCATTCTCTCGATGATGGTGCTGTTAGTAGGCGGCGTCCTTGCCTTCGCTCTGGCAAGCTACCTTTTCTCGTGGGACAGTCAGAATACAACCCGGCGGGGCAGTGCCTGGCTGGCAGTGGCGGTCGCAGTGCCGTTCGTCATCGGAATGGTGCTGCTCTGAATTCACCAAATCTGGTTTGACGTGACCAAAAGGCAGGACTATAATCGAACGCTATCGAAATACACGGTACCGGCGGAAGCCAACGAAGACCCACCGACCTACTGAATAGGCCAGTCCGTTATTCAGTCTTTCAGATGCTGCACCTGCGCTGAAGGAGAAAGCAATGCACTCAATCTACATTAAGGACCTCAAGAAAAGCTACGGTAATCAGAAGGTTCTCGATGGAGTGGACCTTGTTGTGGAGGAAGGCGAGTTTTATGCCCTGATGGGGCCCAACGGTTCCGGGAAAAGCACACTGTCTTCGATAATGGCCTCGGTCACTGGATTTGATAGCGGAACATTGGAAATCTGCGGGAAGAAGCCCGAGCAGGCCCGGGACGTGATCGCTTATATCCCGCAGGAGAACTTCTCCGTACCGCAGCTCTCAGGAAGGGAGAACCTCCTCTATTTTGCCCGCATCCTGGGCAACCGCGGGGCGAATGCCAAGGTCTTGATCAACCGGATGCTCGATAAGGTGGGGCTCACAGAGGACGCCGACAAGCAGTTTTCCCGTTATTCCGGCGGCATGAAGAAGCGGCTCGAGTTAGCCACGGCACTGTTTCCAGGAGTACGCGTGCTTATCCTGGATGAGCCGACCACAGGACTGGACCCGGCGGCACGGCGTGATTTCTTTGCCCTGCTCACAAATATCAAACACGACCAGACCAGCATCTTCCTCATTACGCACCTGGGGACCGATGCCGAAGCGGCTTCCAGGGTCGGACTCATACACAAGGGCAAGATAGTCGCCGAAGGGACCCCGGCGGCGCTGCGTGCGCAATACGCGCCGGAAGAAGCCATCACGATTGAGACACCATCTTTGAATAGCGGCTGCGAGTCGATTCTCAGGGGTTTCAGCGATGGACAGAAGGTTGCGCGGTTGCAGAACGGCTATCGCATTTATGCCCACGATGGGGGGCATGTGCTCCCTGAGGTCGTCAAGGCGCTTAATCAGACAGGGGTTACTGTGAACCGAACCGAAGTAGCCAAGCCAACGCTTGAGGACGTATTCTTCAAATTAACCGAGCATCCGATGCAGGAGGCACAAGTCCAATGACACAAGTGTTCGGCACATACGCCAAGACCATCAGGTGCTTCCTGAGAATCCGCGCCATTGCCATTTTTACGATTCTCTTGCCTATATTCCTTCTGCTTATCACCAGTGCCACGTTTAGCAAGAGCGTATCCGCGTCCGACTTGCCGCTTGCGAAGGGCGTGCTGACCTTTGCCATGGTCGCCTTCTCTGTGATGATGGCGGGGATACTGAACCTAGCCGGCTCTATCTCCCGCGACCGCGAGACGGGCCTGCTTACCAAACTTAAGTCCATGCCAATCAAGCCCTGGCGCGATTTCCTGGGGCGCCTGATGGGCACGACCCTCCTCTCTCTCGTGGCCGCAGTCCTGATCATTGCGGTTGGACTGGCATTCGGTGCGCGCTTCAGCGGCACGATCACAAACGACCTGGAAGTGATCGGCTTTCTATTGCTGGCGATCATCTCGGCAGCAGGCATCGGGCTAATCATCGGGTCCTACACAAAACTGGTCATGGCAACATTTCTCACTGCGTTGGCGGTGTCCCTGGTCACTGCCTTCATTTCAGGTATCTTCATCCAATATGAGGTCTTGCCCACATTCTTGCAGGGCTTCTCACGTTTCTACCCGATTTCGTCGGCTACTTCATCGTCCGTCTATCTACTGCTGGGCCAGACCGCGGCAGGATACGACCCGATCACCGTCGTACAGGTCGTGGCCACCGTATTGATCTCTGTTGGACTCCTGGCCGTAGGAATCACCATTTACTCGAAGCAGGGATGGAAGAGGGACTAGACTATCCTCCATGCTGGACGATCAGGATAGTTGACCACGCTGATCTCCGGTCCCGCATACGTTCCTGAGAGTACTCAGAGATTGCGAACACCTCAAACGTAAAGCCTCAATTACTATAGCTAAGGGCAAACGCGGGACTTGACAACGATGATATAATATATCGTAATACTATGTACTCCAGTGTTGAGGGTTGATGGGTGAGGGTAATATAGTGGACCCACATACAGCGCCCCCCGAGGGGCTACCTTCTCTCTCTGTGGTCGTACCTGCCTATAATGAAGAAAACTACCTGCTCTCGTGTTTGCAGTCCATAGGCAGGCAGGACTATGGCGGCGAGTACGAAGTAATCGTAGTTGACAATGCCAGCACGGACAATACGGCCCGGATAGCAAGCGATTGGGGAGCCAGGGTCGTCTATGAGGGCAGGCGGAGTCCGGCATGGGCGCGGCAGAAGGGCGCCGAAGAGGCAACCGGAGAGATCATCGCCTTCATAGACGCGGACACCCAGGCGCCGGCAAACTGGCTTTCAACCTTCGTATCGCGCTTTATTCGAGAGCCCGAAACCGTGGTAGTGAGCGGACCCTATGCCTACAGCGACGCCCGTAAGACCGCAAGGATCATGTCGTATGCTACGAGCTTTGTCAGCATCGTGACCGACCACCTTTTCCGCAGAGTCCTCCGCAAGGGCGGCGCTCTCTGGGGATGTAACTTCGCGGTGAGGCGTTCTGCATTCTGGCAGGTAGGCGGGTTCGACACTAGAATCAAGTTCTACGGCGAGGAGTACGAACTCTCTCTCAGGCTTAGAAAAGCAGGCAAGGCTGGGCTTGCCCCGCGCCTCTTTGTCCTTACGTCGGCGCGCAGGCTGAAGCGGATAGGTGTGGTGAACCAGTACTGGAACTGGATCGTGGACTACTTTTCGGTCCTGTTCTGGTATACACCGATATCGGAGGAGCTGGAAGACTGGCCGACCAAGGCCTGGCAAACAGTCGCGGACAGTTTTTCATGGCAGCGTGTTAAGACACCCTTTCTATACGTCGCCGTTTTCTTCGGCTTGCTCTGGCTTAATATCCAGGCGGCCGGGGGACTCGTCTATGCTTTTGATATCGGCCTGGTGAGCACGCTGTTTGCCTACCACGGTATCAACCCGCGCTCCCGGTTCTACGGCAAGGTGTGTTCCAACGGCAGCCGCAGTCGCCCCCGGGTTGCCCTGACATTCGATGACGGCCCCAACGAGCCATACACCTCCGATGTTCTCAGCGTACTGAAGCAGTACAGAATAAAAGCGACCTTCTTTCTCATCGGACAAAATGCCTTGCGCCAACCCGAGACCTGCCGGCGCATAGTGGCCGCGGGAAACGCGATAGGGAATCACTCCTATGACCACCGCAAGTCACTGTGTCTGAGACGCGGGAGGGATGTTGCCCGCAACATCGAGGCGGCCCACCAGGCCATCTATGAGTGTACGGGACTCGAGCCAAGGCTCTTCCGCCCTCCCCACGGCTTCCGCACCCCCTGGCTGATGCGGACTGTACGCAACCTGGGGTACACGGTAGTTACCTGGGACAACATGACCAGCGACTGGAACGCCGAAAAGCCCGGCGGTGAGATCGTACGGGCTATACTAAGGAGGGCAAAACCGGGTGGAGTCATCGTCATGCATGACGGCCGCAGCACAAAGCTGAACTATGACCGCAGCCACATGCTCCAGGCCCTGCCATTTGTCATCGAGACCCTGATGGAAAAGGGTTTCGACTTCGTCACCGTGCCCGAGCTGCTCGAGTCGGAAGAGGAAATCTCCGCCTAGTACCCTGCGCGGTCCTCGTAACATCAAACGCTGAAACGGCTGATGCCGTCGTCGCCGGCATGGGCCTGATATGGTGGGTTGTCTTCAAAAGCGTGTCCAGCACCGGCCGGAAGGGAACCTCTCCCCTTTTCTGGTCACTAACGGTGGAACCGGGCACGGGATTGTCCGTGCCCGCATTTTGTGCAACAATAGTTCTGGCGGCACGATGATTGAGTGGATAAACGGGGCGCTTGCTACGCTGGCCGGTTCCATCAGCGTCGATAATCCCGGGGGACTGGCAGCCATATTCTTTATAGCCCTGTCGTGCGACATCGGTGTTCCGTTTCCCTTCGTACTTGACGCGATTGTCTTCTTCACCACCTACGAACTAGGGGCCATCTCATGGCCCGTGTTGCTCGTGGTGGTAATGCTGCTGGGCGGCAGCATGCTGGGAACTTCAGTTCTTTACTGGATAAGCCGGCGGCTAGGCCCGAGATTTGTGGCCTGGATCGGCAGGCGGTCGAAGTTTCTGGAGCGCAATCTTGAGCGATTTCAAAACAGGCTGGGCAGATGGAAAATTCCTGTCATAGTCGGCGCCAGGCTGACGCCGGGCCTAATGCAGGTATCAACTGTGGCCGCCGGAACAATGCGCCTTCCCTACTATCAAATGGTGTTGGCCATCGTCTTCTCTGTCATCGCCTATGACGGGACGCTAATCGGCCTGGGCACGATAGCCAGGCTCGGCCTGAGAGACGTCGGCCCCGAGTATTCCGCCTGGATTGCGATCGGCTTCGTGGGCATATTGACCGTGGCGTTTGTCGCCGTTCACCTGATAAGGCGCAGGGTCAAATGGGCCCAACCCACCAAGGAAGTCCTGACGAAGGAATAGCGCCGCCAGAGGCCACCGTCCTTCGCCCTCGTCCTCTGAGCCTACGGCGAAGTCTCGCTCGCGGAACGTATATAGTAGAATCGCATGCCATGCGGACAGGCAGGCCCTGTATCCGCATTTCGGGCTTTTCTGTCGGCGTCATAACTTTGTCACTTTTCGCTCCCGGATTTTACGATTCTGAGATTGGTTGGTTGCTATACTGAGAAGTGCATCAACCTCGGCAATGGGTTGAGACATGGAGCAGGATACGTACCGCGTTGTCACGATCATGAGCAAGAGGGACTTCTTGCTCAAGCGGGCTGCCCAAGCCAGCGCCTGGGCCCTGTTGGCCGCAGTAATAGTGGCGGTGGCCTCCGGCTGGGGCATCACCCAAACCGACGTGATTTATCGCCTTACGTTCGGCGTGATAGACCGCGGACTGGCCGATGCCATTCACCGGGCAACTAACGTGCCGCTGGCGCTTTTCTTTCTCTCACATGTCTTCATAAATATAAAGCTGGCCGTATCCCGCAGGAGCCCGTCCAAAGGATTGTTGACTGCCGGCGTCCTAGGCGTCGTGGGGGCCGCTCTGCTGGCGGTAGTGATTTACATGGAGTATTTCCGCTTAGGAGGATAAATGAACATCAGATTCGTGGTAGCAATCGTGCTGGCCGTCCTGCTCCTGGTCCCGATAGCGACCTGCAGCCCTTCGTACACGCCGCCTCCCGGGGAGGTAGAAGCCACGGAGTTCATGGGGGTGCCGCTGACGCCCATTCGTGAGCAGCGCAACAATGCCCTGGCCGGCACGCAGGTTGTCAACAACGAGACCTATCGCCTGGTTGTGGACGGCCTGGTAAACAATCCGCTGAGCCTGACGTACAGCGATTTGCGGTCCTATCCGCAGGTGTCGGTCCTGGCGGACCTGGTCTGTGTGGAGGGCTGGCGATTCACCGCCAAATGGACCGGCCCGACACTTAACTCCATTTTCTCCGACGCCGCCGTGCTGCCGGAAGCCAAGATTGCCATATTCTACTCGGCCGATGACCCCGTAGGATATACGTCTCTGGACTTGAGCTATATTCGAGACAACAATATCACCATCGCCCTGAAAGACAACGATATCACGCTGCCACCCGACAGAGGGTTTCCCTTTCAGGTGGTTGCACAGGGCAAGTGGGGCTACAAGTGGGCCAAGTGGGTCACCCGGATCGAGTTCTCAGCCGATACGAGCTTCCGCGGCTACTGGGAGAGCCGGGGGTACCCCAACGATGCGAACATATCGTGAGCCGTGAGGCGGGGCACCGAGTCACGCCACTACCACCCCGTTCCACAGACCCGGCTCTGCTTGCTTTGGTAGCGGAGAATATCATATAATCAATATGTCGTTGGCCTGTTCCACATGCAGGCCGGGAGATGGGAATGGCCAAAAAGAAAGAGCAAACACGCAAGCAGACCGCCAAGAAGAAGTCTCCGCTCGCTCCAAAGATGGAAGCTCTCGCCGCGACAGATACGTTTCGTGTCGTTGGCATCGGCGCCTCGGCCGGCGGGCTGGAGGCTTTCGAACAGTTCTTTGAGAACATCCCAGCGACCACGGGCATGGCCTTCGTTGTCGTGCAGCATCTCGACCCCACCGGCCACAGTTCCATGCCCCAGATTCTCTCCCGCTTCACAAGGATGGCGATAGAAGTCGCCGAAGATGGCGTTCGCGTAAGGCCGAACTCCATCTACCTCCTGCCGCCGAACAAGAGCATGGGCATACAGAACGGCTCGCTATACCTACAGGAACCGACGCGCCCGCCGGGACTCAGGCTGCCCATAGACTTCTTCTTTCGCTCCCTGGCCAAGGAGATGGGGCCCGATGCCATCGGGATTATTCTGTCGGGGACGGGCACCGACGGTACTCTGGGACTGAAGGCGATCAAAGCCGAGCTGGGGACCGTCTTTGTCCAGGACCCGGAATCAGCCAGGTACGACGGCATGCCCCGCAGCGCCATAGATACCGGGCTGGCCGATTTCATACTGAAGCCCAGCGAAATGCCGGAAAAACTCGTCCAGTTTGTGCAGCATTCGGTTGTCAACGGCGCCAAATTCGGGGCAATAGTCAAGGAAGCTGCAGAGCCGCTGAGGGAGATATTCGCCATCCTGCGGGCCAGGACCGGCCACGACTTCTCCCGGTACAAGCAGACAACCGTCCGCCGCCGCTTGCAGAGGCGAATGAGCGTCAACCAGATAGGCGATATTTCGAAGTATGCCGATTTTCTGAAGGAAAGCGAAGACGAAGTAAAGGCGCTGCTCAAGGACCTGCTCATCAGCGTCACCAGCTTCTTCCGGGACCCCGAGGCCTTCGAAGCTCTCAAAAGGCAACTGCGAGACCTGATGAAAGGTAAGCCACGCGGAGGCGACATGCGAGTCTGGGTGGCCGGCTGCGCCACGGGCGAGGAAGCCTACTCCGTGGCCATGATCATACAGGAGTGCTTCGACGAACTGGAAAGGCCTTTGCAGCTCCAGATGTATGGCACCGATATCGATATCGACGCCCTTCATGTCGCCCGCACGGGAAAGTACCCGGCCAATATTGCGGCCGACGTGACTCCGGAACGTCTCAAGCGCTTCTTTGTCAAAGAAGGCGATACCTACCGCGTCAAGAAGGAAACAAGAGAAGCCATAGTTTTCGCTCCACATAACTTCATCAAAGACCCGCCATTTTCCAGGATGGACCTTATCTGCTGCCGCAATCTTCTTATTTATCTCGAGACCGATGTGCAGAAGCGGCTTCTACCTCTTCTTCACTATGCCTTGAGGCCCAATGGACTTCTGTTCTTGGGTCCATCGGAGACGGCCGGCGAGTCCACGGATTTGTTCACGCTGGCCGAGAGGAAATGGAAGATATACCAGCGCCGTGAGAAGCTGGTCTCGGCCGACAGGCTGCGATTCCCGGCAGCGTTCGCTCCCAGAGCACTTGAACCGATTTCTGCTGAGCCGCTGGCGGCAGTCAGTGAAGCGAGAATCCCTGAGGTGGCCGAGAAGATTTTTCTCGATGACTACGCCCCGACTTTCGCCGTCATTGACGAAAGGTACCGCCTGGTCTATGTCCGCGGGCGGACGGGCAGGTATCTGGAAATCGCCTCGGGGCAGCCGGCCTGGAGCATTCTGGACATGGCGCGGGCAGGCCTCAGGAGCGAACTGGCGTCAGCAGTGTACCGGGCCGGCACCGAGAGAAAGACGATTGTCCATGAGGGAGTGCGCGTCAAGACCAACGGCGGGTTCCAGACGGTGAACCTGACGGTGGCGCCGCTGACCGAATTGGGCGTGCCACCGGGGCTATTAATGGTCGTCTTCCAGGAAGTGGGCGCGCCCGTAGAAGAAGGAAAAGTGAAGCCGACGGCGAGAGGCCACAAACGCATAATTGAGCTGGAGGAGGAGCTCCGGCTAACCAAGGAGAACCTGCAGACCACCATAGAGGAACTGGAAGCCACCAACGAGGAGTTGAAGTCGGCCAACGAGGAGCTTCAGTCCAACAACGAGGAACTGCAGAGCACGAACGAAGAGCTGGACACCTCGCGTGAGGAACTGCAGTCTCTCAACGAAGAGCTGACAACCTTGAACGCCGAGATCCAGGACAAGAACGACCAGCTTAGCAAGGCCAACGATGACCTGAAGAACTTCCTCAACCGGACGGATATCGCCCTGATTTTCCTGGATGAGGACCTGACAATCAGGAGCTATACGCCGGCCACCTCGGACATCTTCAACATGAGGGACATAGATATCGGCCGTCCGCTGGAGGAGATAACTTCCCGGCTGGCTTACGAAGGTGTGGTCAACGACGCCCGGGAAGTGCTGCGCTCTCTACGTCCGAGGGAAATTGAGGTCCAGCGCAAGGACGGCCACTGGTACAAGATGCGCATACTGCCCTACCTCACTGCCCAGAACGCCGTCAGCGGCCTGGTCATGAGCTTTCTGGATATAGATGACCAGAAGAAGGCGGTGGAATCGCTGCGCGAGGCGCGGGACTATCTGGACAACCTGCTTAACCACGCTAACGCTCCCATCATCGTGTGGAACCCCAAGCTTGAAATCACCAGGTTCAATCGCGCCTTCGAGCGCCTTACCGGACACACCGAAAAGGAGGTGCTGGGCAAGAAACTAGACATGCTGTTCCCCGAGGATAGCAAGGCGGAAACCACGAAACTCCTCCGCAACGCTATTCCCGGCAAACATTGGGAACTTGTGGAGATTCCCATTCAGCGCGCCGATGGCACGGTGCGCACGTTGCTCTGGAACTCGGCGACGGTTCTCGCCGCCGACGGCAAGACCCAGGTGGCTACTATAGCCCAGGGGGTGGACATCACCGAGCGAAAAAGAGAACAGGCCGAGCTAGAACGCCTCACAGATGAACTCGCCGACAGGCTCGGTGAGTTACAGAGTGTACTGGATACCGCGCCGGTGGCTATCTGGATCTGTCGTGACCCCAAGTGCCGCACTATTACCGGCAATATCCACGCCAACGAGCTTTTCGGCGTTGAGCAGGGCACGAACCTATCGCGCAGCGCCCGACCAGGCGAGGCCGTTGCCAAGTACCGGGTGTTCCGCGAAGGGGTCGAAATGGAGCCGCAGAGACTACCTGCGCAGGTCGCCACAGTCACGGGAAAACCGGTCGCCCCGGATGAATTCGAAATCGTTTTCGAAGACGGACGCCGACTACATATGCTGATTGGCGCCGTGCCTCTGGTGGACGCCCGAGGTCGAAGCCGCGGCGCCGTCGCCATCGGTGCGGACATCACCCGGCAGAAGATGGAGATGGATATTAAGGACGAATTCATCGGCATGGTATCGCATGAACTGCGAACGCCCCTGACGGTCATCATGGGTGCCCTGTCTACCGCCACAGATGAGCGCGTCTCCAAGGAACAGAAAGAGGAGCTTATTCAAGAGGCGAATTCAAGTGCGGAATCGCTGGCCAGTATACTGGCCAATATGCTCGAGCTGTCGAGATACCAGGCCGGCCGGCTGGAACTGGAGAGAAAGCCGGTCCGAATCTCCGATATAGCAGAGAAGGGCGCCGAGAGGGCCCGGCGGAAATACGATACCCACAATATCGTAGTGGATGTCTCAAACTCACTGCCTGATGTGGAGGTGGACGCCGGCAGAATGGAACTAGTCCTCTATAACCTTATAGAGAACGCCGTGAAATACTCGCCGGCGGGGAGCGAAGTCCGTATCTTCAGCCGGCGGGGAGAGGACGGGCTGGTCATCGGAGTAAGAGACCACGGCGTAGGAATTCCTCCCGAGGACCAGGAGAGGCTCTTCCAACCCTTCTCCAGGTTGAAGGAAGACATAGCGGGCGGAGTCGGACTGGGTCTGGTAGTGTGCAAGCGCCTGGTGGAAGCTCATGGTGGCCACATCTGGGTCGAATCGGCGCCGGGCAAGGGCTCGACGTTCTTCTTTAGGATCCCCACAAATAAGAAGATTTGATGCAGAATCCAGAAGGCTGGCGATGCTAGTTCTTGCGGCCCAGCAACTGGCCAATCTTTCCAACCATCTCGTCAACATCAAGGGGCTTGGGCAGAAACTCGTTGGCGCCCAGGCTCAGGGCTTTCTGGGCGTTTTCGGGCCTGGCGCTAAACACGATGACGGGCAGTTTCGAAGCAGCACGCACTTTCTCCAGCACCTCGAAACCGTCCATCCCGGGCATGATCACGTCGAGCAATATCAGGTCCGGGCCAGCCGACTCAATCAGAGCCAGCGCCTGCTGCCCGTTCGACGCGGTCAGAACGTCGTAACCTGAGATTCTCAGCTTAATACCGAGCACCGTCAGGATTGCACGCTCGTCGTCCACGACAAGCACCTTCTTCTTTGCTTCAGTCATTTCGATGCGTCCCGCTATCCTATCAGAGCAAATCCTAATTGAATACGGATGGAGAAGTCATAACGTTTGCCCCGAAAATATGACGAAAATGTGACATTTTCCAGTGGGTCTGCGATTTGAGAACGGAGGTTGAAGAGCCCAAAAATGTTATAACTTTTTAACTTTTTTCCGCTCAATTTTATGACTCCGCTATCTGCTCACTGCTAGAATCAAGCTGAAAGTACAAGAGAAAGAAGTCTCGCCGAATACCGGGAGACGAATCGTGGACGAGAGAGGAGGCTAGACGATGGCATCATTCAAGTGTAAGGACATGGGAATGAAGTGCGGTTTCGAGGTCAAGGATGAAAACCAAGATGAGCTGAAGGAAATCGTTGCCCTGCACGCCAAGAAATCACACAACATAACCGAATTCTCGCCCGAAATGCTGGAGAAGGTAAACAAGGCAATCAAGAAATAACGGCGAGGGGAAACACCCGAACAGACATTCTTCTGCGGCTAGAAAGAAGGCCTGTCGGCAGTAATCGAACAAGGAGGTGGGGATGAGATACATAATGAAAGTGACCATGGGCGAAGAGGCCACCGACACTAACGTTCGCGATCCCAAGTTCGGGGAGAAGATGCAGGCCCTTCTCAAGGAGTTGAAGGCGGAAGCGGCATATTTCACGACCACTGAGGGACTTCGAGGCGCTTATATTGTCGTCAATATGGACGATGCCTCCCAGATGCCAGCCCTGGCCGAGCCCGTCTTCCAGTGGTTGAAAGGCAAAGTCGAGTTCATTCCGGTCATGCTTCCACAGGACCTGGCCAAAGCGGGTCCGGCTATTGCTTCCGCAGCCGAGAAGTGGGGCAGGTAGACATATTAGCAGGGTAGCATTCTCGAAATCCCTGTGATCAAATATGAGACTGCTCTGCCGAACTGAACAAAGGAATGAAGCTGCAGAATCCGGGATAACCGAAAGACCGATTTGAGTTGGCGAGGAAAGGAGGTAACATGCCTGAGAAGAAAGCCAGAACAGCAAAGACCACAGCAAGGAAGCCGGCAACGGCAAGCAAGACCTCTAGGGGCGACAGGTACAGCTGCGAGGTATGTGGACTCTCGGTGGTAGTCGACGACGTGTGCGGTTGCGAAGAGGTGCACGAGATCGTGTGCTGTGAGCAGCCCATGAAGAAGACAGCGACCAGGGCGAAGGCCGCAAGATAGGTACCTTTTTATAAACCTGTTCGTCAAGCAGAATCGTATCTGTCAGTCGGGTCGACCGCGGCTGCGTTCTTCTGATTACACGGTGGGCAGCCGCAGGTCGGCCATGCCTTTTCTTGCAGCGCCCGGTCTATTCAGAGACAAGCCCGGAATCGTGCTGTCATCCTGGTGACGGATGGCGGAGCGCAGATGGGCGGAAAATAGTGGGGCTTCACCTACAGGCGAATACCAGGCGGTTCTTCCGCACGGCGGGACCCGTCTATGTTGGACACAAGGGAATCCTGCCGGTCTTGAAGTTTCACATTGCCGGGAAATTCTGGCGGGGCCTTCCCCGCCTGGCAACCACGAGCGTCTCAGTCCCGAGTTCCCAGAGAGGAGTGCGGCTTCATCAGCAGCGGCGTTCGGCTGTTAATGGCTCTAGCAGATAGCGAGATGATGCGCTATTTGCCGGGGTCGGGCTGCGATTATGTCAAGTATTCAACTTCTTAATCAGAAAGGCCATGCTCTTGCCGAAGTTCCAGGCTGTCTTGAGTCCCTCCTCATCTTGCTGCACGTCGCCTTTCTCACGACCGGTGGCCACGTTCCAGTACGAAGAACCGGGAATATAGAACCCCAGAATCTGAAACCAGAAGGTAAGTTGAGCAAGTGTGAAATTCTTGCCGGCGCGCCGAGCCACCACCAGGGGCCCGCCGACTTTGCCCTTGAAGAGTTCGCCGTTCCAGCGCGCCATATACCCGGTGCGTTCCATCAACCCCTTGACCAGCGCCGTGGCCGAGCCGTAATACACCGGTGAAGCCAGGATTATGCCATCGGCCTCTTTCATTTTCAGGTATATCGGAAACAGGTCGTCTTCGATAGAGCAAATCTCTTCCTTCTTGCAGGCCATACACGCCGTGCACGGTCCTATTCTCAATCCGGCCAGGCGGACAAGCTCGGTATCCAGCCCTTCTTCGGAGATTGCATTAAGAGTATGCTGCGTCAGGAACTCCGTGTTGCCCTTCTTCCTGGGACTGCCCACTATGCCTATGACCTTCATTTCACGGCTCCCTCGTATACCTGGGTTTCTGAGTCACCAGATTTGTGGAGCTGAGGGGATTCGAACCCCTGACCTCCTGCTTGCAAAGCAGGCGCTCTCCCGACTAAGCTACAGCCCCAGTGTCAGCCATTGTACCAAATAGCGTCTGTCGGCGAAAGCTTCGCGCTGTGCAGTTTGGGCTGTAGTTGTTATACTGAAACCGATACATGCCCAGCATAACGTTCCTAGCAGCCTTTGCCGCCGGTATTCTGTCTTTTCTGGCACCCTGCATACTGCCACTGGTCCCCGTATACCTGGCTAACATCGCCGGTACGTCGGCCCTCACGCCGGAGCTGGCCGATCGAAAGCGCATCATTCTCCACACCATCATCTTTGTAGCGGGTTTCTCCCTGGTGTTTATCGCCCTGGGAGCTTCTCTCGGTCTGGTGGGAGCCGCACTGCCGCAGAGCCTGCTGGAAAAGGTAGCCGGCGGCCTCTTGATTGCGTTCGGCGTGTTCCTGGTACTTGCTACCAGGGTGCCCTGGCTCAACTATGAAAGACGTCTGGACTTTGGCAGGGCTAGAGGGACAGGCTACGTGAGGTCCCTGCTAATAGGCGTAGTGTTTTCGTTGGGTTGGATTCCGTGTGTCGGCCCGATTCTGGGAGGCATTCTGACCCTGGCTGCGAGCTCACAGACAGTGTGGCAGGGAATTTACCTTCTGCTTGCATATTGCCTGGGGCTGGGCTTGCCTTTTATCGCCGTAGGTCTGCTGCTGGGCGCGGCCTCCCGATACCTGAGATGGTTCAGCCGCCACGGCTTTGTTACATCCATCATAGCTGCGGTGCTGCTTATCGGCGTAGGAATTCTGATGTTGACGGGTTATCTACAGTATCTGGGCGCACTCATACCGGGAGGTTACGGACATGACTAGTAGAATAGCGAGGACTCTGTTGAAATGGGTCGCTCTGATCGGTGTCGTTACCGCTTTGGCCGGAGCGGCCCTAAGCTGTGGTTCCTTCACTCCTTCGGAGGCGCCGGATTTCACGCTGCCTACGATGATCGGCACTAACGTGACCCTGTCCGCTCTGAATGGCACCCCGGTAGTGATTAACTTCTGGTACATCGGGTGCCGATATTGCAGGGAAGAACTACCCTATTTTGAAGATGTGGCCATGAAAAGTAGCGAGATAACCGTCTTGACGGTCAATCCCGTTGATAGTAATTCAACCTTGCTCAGCTTCTTCAACAGTTATGACCCGGCCATGACAGTAGCCCTGGACAGTAAGGCAGGAACTTACGTGGATTATTCCCAGAGGTTCGGTAACTCGCGAATGGTTGTTCCGTTTACACTGCTGGTAGACAGCGAAGGTATCGTCCAGTACGCAAAAATCGGCGCGTTCGGCAGCGCAGGAGATCTGTGGAATACTCTGCACAAGGTCCTGGGAATTACGGTTCCCGCCACTCCTTGAACACAAGGGTGGCATTAACGCCGCCGAACCCAAAGGAATTGGAAAGAGCTATGTCGACCTGCGCCTGTCTGGCTACATTGGGCACATAATCAAGGTCGCATTCCGGGTCCGGCGTCTCGTAATTTACGGTAGGCGGTATGATGCCATCCCGGATAGTGAGAGTGGTGAAGATGGCTTCCACCGCGCCCGCTGCGCCCAGTAAGTGGCCGACCATGGATTTGTTGGAGCTTACGGGCACCTTCTTGCTGCGTTCCGCCAAGGTTGCCTTTATGGCCTTTGTCTCGGATACATCATTGGCGATAGTTGATGTCCCGTGAGCATTGATGTACTCAACCTCGTTCGGAGCGATGCCGGCGTCGTCCAGGGCCAGCTTGAGACACCGTGCCTGGTTCTCCCAGTTTGGCTCCGTTATATGAAAGCTGTCGATATTTGAGCCGTAGCCGATGAGCTCAGCATATATTCTGGCTCCGCGCCGCAGGGCTGATTCCACTTCCTCCAGTATAAGGACGCCAGCGCCTTCTCCGATTACAAAACCGTCGCGGTCTTTATCAAAGGGGCGACTGGCCTTCTCGGGCTCGTTATTCCTTCGGGACAACGCCCTCATTTTGTCGAAACCGGCAACGGCAATTGGGAGGATGTAGGCATCGCTACCGCCGGCAATCATGGCGTTGGCCTCATCATATTGAATGAGCCTCAATGCATCGCCGATGCAGTTGTTTCCCGTGGCACAGGCAGTAACGACGCATTTGCTCGGCCCGTGAACGCCCAAATCCATCGAGACCTCTCCGACCCCCATGTTGGCGATAAATCCGGGGATGAAGAAAGGGGAGACCTTATCCGGTCCCTCGTTACAAAGCGCCGATAGATTCCTTTCATACATCGTCATGCCGCCGGCGCAGGAACCCAGCGTCACTCCTATTCGGCTGGCGTTGCTTTCGTTTATGGCCAATCCCGCGTCGTCCACTGCCATGCGGGCCGCGACCAGCCCGTACTGGATGAAAGGGTCTGTCCTTCTTATCTTCTTCTTGTCCAGGAAATCCTCGGGGTGGAAGTCCTTCAGCTCGGCAGCAATTTGCACGTTAAAGGAAGAAGGATCAAACTTGGTAATTCTGGCTACTCCTGACCTGCCCTGGCAGAGTCTCTGCCAGGAGTCCCTGACACCTATCGCCAGGGGAGTGACGGCGCCGAGGCCGGTGATAACAACTCGTCTCTTAAGTGGCCTGTTCACGTCTGTTCAAGAGCCGCCTTGCAACTCCTGAGGGTCTTTAAGTTAGATGCGGCCCCGGTGCGTTACGGCGGGCAATAAGTGAAAGCACAAGAGCTTGTTCAATCGGAGGCCGGTCCCTATATCTTTGATTCGACGTAATCGACTGCGTTCTGAACGGTCTGCAGCTTCTCGGCATCCTCGTCCGGGATTTCGATCTTGAACGTATCCTCGACCGCAGTGATCAATTCAATGAAGTCCAGGCTGTCTGCGTTGAAGTCGTCAGCGAATGATGCTGCCGGCACCACTTTCGATTCATCAACCTCCAGCAGCTCGACGATTAACTTCTTCAGCTGCTGAAAAGTCTCGGTCTCACTCATATTTCTTTCCCCTTTCTCGTGCTAGTTTCCTCAGCATCAACCAAAGTGTCCCTGTATTATATCACCGGCTCTGCTATCAATGGAATCGCAGTACGCGAAGTTATTGGATGATTCCGAGACAGATTAAGAGCTCCCCGGGCAGGATTCGAACCTGCAACCAAGCGGTTAACAGCCGCCCACTCTACCATTGAGCTACCGGGGAATCGGTACGTGAGCACTGTGGCCCAAGTCGGCTGCCACTGATTCTGACATCTTTCGGGATTTTCCTCAAGATACCTTCCATCGCTCCCAGTTTTGAAGCATGGCGCTTCTCTATGCCAGCTACGGCCAGAGCCTGCCACGTTCCAGAGTTGACTGCGCAGTTTTCTGTGAGGGGTAACCTTCATCCTCGGGCAAATCGGGTCGCCGGGCGGCCTGCATGGCCAGCTCATCGCAGCGTACATTCTCGGGGATTTCAGCGTGTCCCTTTACCCACCTGAACTCTACATCATGATAGTCACATAGCTGTAGAAGCCTCTGCCAGAGGTCCGGGTTCAGGGCTTTTTCCCGTTTGTTGCGCTTCCATCCGTTGGCTTGCCACCTCTTAACCCATCCTTTGGACATTGCATTGATCAGGTACTGGGAATCGCTGTACAACGTCACCCGGCATTTCTCTTTAAGAGCCTCCAGTCCGACAATGGCCGCCGTTATTTCCATGCGGTTGTTAGTGGTCTGGCGATAGCCGCCCGATAGCTCTCTTCGCTGGGCCTCGTAGATGAGTATCACTCCGTATCCGCCCGGGCCGGGATTTCCCAAACACGCCCCATCGGTGTATATGGTCACTCGTCTGGTTCTTGCCATCATGGTGTTTGTTCTGGAATTAAGAGGTCAAATCCCCATCCGCGGTTCCGGCTGGCTGCCGGGCCAGGATTCGAACCTGGGCTAAAGGATCCAAAGTCCTCTGTGCTACCACTACACAACCCGGCATCGATGGTCCGCCACACCTCAGACTGTTGTGCCGAAGGTCGGATTCGAACCGACACGGGGGTTGCCCCCCAACAGTTTTTGAGACTGTCGCGTCTACCTTTCCGCCACTTCGGCGCATTTGCTCGTAAAGGCCTGACCCGCTCACCAGCCTGGGGTTCGCAAGAGCAAACCACCATGCCAGGCCGGCGGCGCTCTGCATCTGCGTAGCTGGTGCCGAGGAGCAGAGTCGAACTGCTGACACGCGGATTTTCAGTCCGCTGCTCTACCACCTGAGCTACCTCGGCGCCAGGGATATTGTAGGTGTTAGTACGTTGCAGTGTCAAGCAATTGCGTTCGTGGGTGTCTAGCGAATGCCCGAAGGAACAGAGTGCTGAATCAGCCTGAAAAGGTGGCGTGTCCGTCTAGCTCGTGGCGCCGGGCTTGACCAGAGGCAGACGGGCGGCGCAAAGCGGGCAATCTTGAGGTGAATAGACCGTAGTAGGAGCACGAAGGCAGCTGAACAAGGGCGCACCGAAGTCCATATCTTTCTCGCTGCGGTCGACAAGCACCCCGATGCCGATGGGAATGCCTCCCCATTTCTCTACGGCGCTTACTGTTTCTCTGACCGAGCCTCCGGTAGTCAAGATGTCGTCCACGACAAGGATGTGCTCGCCGGGTGAAATCCGGAAGTCGCGCCGGAATACTCTTAATCCTGCTTCTTTCTCGGCGAATATGCTCCTGACTCCCAGCTGCCGGGCGGTTTCGAAGGCGAGAATGATGCCACCTGTGGTCGGTCCGGCGACCACGTCTATCTTTTTCGCTTTGAAGTGCTCAGCGACAAGACCACACAGTTCCCCGGTGAGGTGCGGGTACTGCAAGATGCGAAACTTCTCCCAGTAAATTGGCGAGTGTAGCCCCGAGGCGAGCAGGAAATGGCCTTCTTTTATGGCGCCGGCCGTCTTGAATATCTCCAGCACCCTGTCAGCCAAATCACGCCTCAACGGGATTGTCCAGCACCAGCATCTGCTCACTGACCTGACCCAATTCAAGGTAGGTGTAATGCTTGACCAGACCCAATTTGCTCGGGGGCCAGTAGAGTAGCCAGGCCTTGCCAATGATGTTAGCTCGCGGCACCAGCCAGCCGACGTGCGAGTCACAGCTGTTGTTGCGGTTATCACCGAGGACGAAGTACTCGCCTTGAGGAACTGTGACGGCGGGCATCACGTACCCCGGCAACGCCATAATATACGGTTCGTTTAGGGCAGTGCCATTGATACATACTTCTCCATCTTTGACCTCGACGATATCTCCCGGCAACCCGATAACACGCTTTATGAAAGGTGGATGTGATGGGGGGACGTTACATACCCCCAGCGCGGCGGGTGGGGGATTGAAAACTATGACGTCTCCCTGCTGTGGGCCGGAAGAGTGGTAAGCCAGTTTGCTAACCATAACGAGGTAACCCTGATAGAAGTTGGGCTCCATACTAGGCCCGTAGACATCATAGCTCTGCACAGTGAGTCGAAGGGCAAAGAAGACGGCCAGAGCTATGGCAACAGTTATGACAACTTCACGAAAAATCTTCATCAGCAAAGCCCCATTCTAGCACAAATATGACACCGATTCTGCTTCGTAGCTGTACACTTGTGTGCAGTGTTCCCTAATGCTAACATTACCGCGCGGGCCGCTAGCTCAATTGGTAGAGCAGCTGACTCTTAATCAGCAGGTTCAGGGTTCGATTCCCTGGCGGCTCACTCTGGATCCGGGCTGATTTCCAACATGTCACGTGTCACCTGATGCCGGACGATTTGCGGTGCGTCGCGGGCTGCATTCTCCAGGTGGGATACACAGTTTCGGCGATTCGATAACAGCTATCCTTTTTGTGGCACCGCGCGGCCGATAAGGTCGTAGGCCAACTTGGCGAGGAGGAAGGCGCAGGAGCTTGGCCCCTCCGCGGGGCAGAACTCCATCAAGTCGAAGCCGACCACGTGCTTGTGAAGGAAAACCGGTTCTATTATGTCCAGAACCTGCCGCCATGACATGCCGTCGGGCTCGGAAGTGCCTACCGCCGGCATAACGGAAGGGTCGAGAACGTCCACGTCTATGGTGATGTAGACATCTTGGCTGAGTGAGTCAACTATCCTGCTCGCAGAAGACCTGTCCGATGCCAGGTCGGACATATAGAATGGTGTCAGCTTGCTTTGTGCCAGGAACTGTTTTTCCTCCCAGCTGAGGCTGCGTATTCCCACCTGCGAAATGGGACAAAGCTCAGAGATGCGGCGCATCACGCTCGCCTGACCGTATTTGGTTCCCAGGTACTCGTCACGAAGGTCGGCGTGAGCGTCCAGCTGCAGCACTGAAAGCTCAGGGAATGTTTCCCTGAAGGCCCGGACGGCCCCCAGGGAAAGCGTATGTTCGCCGCCGAGCAACGTCACGAATTTCTCTCGTAGTACTAAACCTTTGACCACCTGATAGATCCTGTCGATCATGTCCTGGGGGCTGCTCAGCACGGGTTCCACCTCGGGCAAGGTACAGATGCCAACCTTGTACGTCTCGCGGTCCAGCTCCAGATCATAAAGCTCCAAATACTGGGAGGCATCAATGATGGCCTGCGGGCCATGGCGGGACCCGCTTCGCCATTCGCTGGTGCTGTCGTAAGGTACGGGCAGGACCACAGCCTTGGCCCGCTTGAAGTCGGAGTAAGCCGGCTCCAGTCCGGCAAAGACCCGTCGAGGCAGAAATGTTCCCTGCGGCCAGTACGCCGAGGGTTCGTGTCTGGAGTCACGGTCGTTCATGGTAGACAAAAGCCTGAGGGTTGGCCGGCTCAGTTTCTACGCCTGCCCATTCTCTATCGATAAGGCAGGTCCGCAATTTGGTCAACCGGAATCCGTCCCGAAAATCCCTTATTGCTTTCGTAGTGTCGAAATCCTTGCAGGAGAACACATCTATATTAACGTAATTCCGCTCGACAAACGTATGGATGGCAATATGACTCTCCGCCAGGAAAACAAATCCAGATATCCCCCAGTCCTCCAGTACCGGCCCCACGTATCTGAGCACGTACGGCGGCGAAATCCGGGTCATTCCAATCCTCGAGGGGTAACTCTCCAACCACTTACGGAGAAAGTTCTCGTCTCGCAGAATCGTCTGGTCGCTGGAATACCCATCTATGATTAAGTGCATTAGACCTCCTCGAGCAACATTCTTCTCAAGTCGAAAAGGGCGGCATAGACCGTTCTTTGCTTCATTCTTGAACGATTGCCACGTAGCTTATGCGTGAATGTGTGCTCAAATCCGTCGCCGATCATGCCTATGAATGCTTCGCCGGAGTTCTCATTGAGATGCATACTTCCGGCGATGCCCATGCCGATATTCGCCTTCAAACTCCTGCGCGCGGTCTTGGCCATCACCGCAGCTACGTCAGGGCTTTCCTGGCCGTAACATCCGAGAACCGAGGCATCAAGACCGCAAGCTATTTTAGCCTCATCGCAGCAAGCCAGTAATGCACCCTTGAAATAGGCGCAACTACCGCTGCTGCCGGCAATGGTGCTGCACAGGAGCCCTTCGGTGCAAGACTCCATTGTGGCCAAACTCAGGCTCCTGGTTCCGAGCAAATCCCCGATAACGGAGCCCAGTGTGTCACCGTCAACACCCCAAATGTGGGGAGAAAGGATATTCCGTATCTGTTCTTCGCTTTGAGAGATAAGGCGCTGGGCTTCGACCTTGCTCCTGGCTTTGGCTGTAATGCGCAGATAGACGCCGTCGGGATTGACGTAAGTGGCCAGTGTAGGATTAGATAGTTTGGAGATATCGGCCACCAGTTCATCCACCCTGGCTTCAGCCAACCGAAACGTCTTGATTGTGCGGGACAAGATCACCTCTCCCGTCACTCTCTGCTCCAGCTTGGGCAGCACGCCTTCTTGCCACATCATTTTCATTTCATCGAATGGCCCGGGCAGGGCTATGATTACGTGGTCATCTTTCTCAACCCACCAGCCGGGCGCCGTCCCCATATGATTAGGGATTATTTGGGCTGAAGGGATCACAGTTGCCTGCCTTATGTTACTCTGCGGGATTTCGGCACTATAGCTCCGGAGCAGGTCCTGTAGTTCTTGCCATAGCTTCTCATCAACTTTGAGTTCCTCACCCACCAGCCTGGCGATGGCTTCTCTGGTGATGTCATCTTGCGTAGGTCCGAGCCCTCCCGTCGTTATGAGGATGTCCGCTCTCTTCCAGGCTCGCTTTAGAGTATCAACCAGTCTCTTCTGGTTGTCGCCCGCCGTAGAGATGAAATGCAGGTCGATTCCGAGTAAAGGCAGCTGATTAGCCAGGAAGGAAGAATCGGTATCAACTATGTTGCCAAGTAGAATCTCCGTGCCAACTGGTATTATTTCCGCTTTCATTTTCTGTCACAACCTGCGAGTTAGCGACCGGTCTAGCATTTGGGTGCCGAGATTCCGAGGTATTCCTGCACTATTGCCATGGCGCAGTACTTACCGCACATACTGCAAGTTGCCCCACTGGCGGGTATCTTGCCGTGAACTTGCTGCGAAAGCTCGGGGTCGAGAGACAGCTTGGCCTGGGTTTGCCAATCGAGAGCCTTGCGCGCTCTGGACATCTGTTCATCCCACTCCCTGGCACCCTTCACGCCTTTAACGATGTCGGCGGCATGAGCAGCTATTCGGGAGGCAATTACGCCTTCTTTGACATCCTCCATGCCGGGCAATGAGAGGTGCTCGGTGGGAGTGACGTAGCACAGGAAGTCCGCCCCGGCCGCCGCCGCAACCGCTCCCCCAATGGCGGCTGTTATATGATCGTAGCCCGCTCCAATATCAGTCACCAGAGGCCCGAGGACGTAGAATGGCGCGCCCCGGCACAGGCTTTTCTCCAGCTGAACGTTGGTGGCGATTTGGTCCAGTGGCAAATGGCCGGGACCTTCTATCATAGCTTGAACTCCGGCTTCCCTTGACCTGTCTATCAGCTCACCCAGTGTGATTAACTCCTGGACCTGGGCTCTGTCGGTAGCATCAGCAAGCGAGCCCGGACGTAAACCGTCGCCCAAGCTCAAAGCAAAATCGTATTCAAGAGCCAGGTCCAGCAAACGGTCAAAGTATTCGTATAGTGGATTTTCCTTATCATTGTGAAGCATCCACCCCATGAGGAATGCTCCTCCCCGGGACACTATGTCGGTCATCCGTCTCTGTTTTCTCAGCCTGGCCAGCGATGTCTGCGTTACTCCACAGTGAACGGTCATAAAATCAACGCCGTCTCTGGCATGCTCTTCGATCACGGCGAAGATCTCGTCGGCACTCATATTGACAATCGCCCCACGGTTCTCAATGGCCTGAATACCGGCCTGATAAATCGGGACGGTGCCTATTGCGACGCTGCCGGCACCGATGATAGCCCTCCTGATAGCCGAAATGTCACCTCCGGTACTCAGGTCCATCACGGTATCGGCCCCGAAGTCGATGGCGGTGTGCAGTTTTCTCAGCTCTACATCCAAATCGCAGGAATCTGATGACGTACCTATATTGGCGTTGACCTTGGTCCTCAGTCCTCTGCCTATTCCGCAGGGGATTAGGTTTGTGTGGCTAGAGTTGGCGGGGATTACGATGTTGCCCGCCAGGAGGCCGCGGACGACAAAATCAATCCCCACTCCTTCCGTCTTGGCTACGTGCTTTATGTGAGGGGAAACGGTACCCTTTCGTGCCAACTGCAGCTGCGTCATCTTCCCGGAAATGCCGCACAAGTCGCGACAAAATCAAAGTATAAAACAGGGCACCTACCAATGCAAACTAATGACCGACGATAGGTACGTGGAAGCGGATGATTCTCCGCTGGATTCAAGACAGCGCCTTCAGGGTCTCCTTCTGGATTTTGAACAATCTCATTATTCCCTGCTGGCCCAAAGAGAACAAGGCGTCGGCGGTCTCCTTTGAGAAGGGCTTACCCTCGGCGGTCCCCTGAATCTCCACAAATTCGCCCTTATCCGTCATGACCACGTTGAAGTCAACTTCAGCCTGGTAGTCTTCTTCATAACAGAGATCGAGGAGCACGGTGCTGTTGACAACGCCGACGCTCGTGGCGGCGATCATTCTGGTGAGCGGCATGAACGGCAGCACCCCTTTCTTTCTCAGGTTGTGGAAGGCATGATAGAGGGCAACATATCCCCCGGTGATAGCCGCGGTCCGGGTACCGCCGTCGGCCTGCAGTACATCGCAGTCCACGATGAATGTTCTTTCTCCCAGTATAGCCAGGTTGGTGGCCGCTCTCAAGCTACGGCCGATGAGGCGCTGTATCTCCTGACTTCTCCCCTCTCCCTTATTACGCGGCGTGCGTGTAAGCGTGGAGCGGGGCAACATGGCATACTCCGCAGTGACCCAGCCCTGGCCCCCACCCTTGAGGAAAGGCGGCACCCGTTCGTCCATGCTTACTGAACACAGCACCCTTGTTTGACCCAGTTCAATCAGAGCTGAACCTTCGGCATAACTCTGGTACCCCAGAACCATGCGCACCGGACGAAGCTCGTTGTCTGCCCGGTTATCTACTCTTGGCATATAGGGCAGAGTATAGCAGACCGTGCCGCAGCCTGCCTATCGGGGTTGTGTCAACGTGGTCCCTGCCGGTTTGGCCCGATGCATGTCGTGGCCCGCATGTCGGAGGCGCGTTGAAAGACGGTCATGAGGGCGGTGTCGCCTTCTCGTATATATGCTATGATATATGCAGAGAGACTCGCCGGAAAGGCAGGCTACAGGTTGCAGCTGCCACTCGATGCTTACCTTGATATTGAGACAACAGGCTTAAGCTCGTTCTATGACGAGATAACGGTTATCGGCATTTGTCTGGCCAGCGGCAGTGATAATAGCGTAATTCAACTTGTGGGCGACGAAGCAACCCGGTCCAATTTGATGAGGAACCTGCGGTATGTCGATACGATTTATACGTATAATGGGAACCGCTTCGATCTGCCGTTCATAGGTTCTCGTCTGGGCGTAAATCTGAAAGAGCATTTCCATCATCATGACCTGATGCACGACTGTTGGAGGCATGATTTGTATGGCGGTTTCAAGGCTGTTGAAAGGCAACTGGGTATTCCTCGGCGGCTGATTGGGATTAGTGGAGCCGAGGCGGTGATACTGTGGTGGAGATATCAGACCAAACACGATAAGAAGGCGCTGAACTTGCTGCTTGAGTACAACAGGGAAGATGTGGTCAATCTGGTGACGTTGAAGGGAAAGCTGGAGAGGTTTTCGAGGTCAGCGTACCATTAGTTTGTGTAGCACGCTGTCGGGCCTACCCGAACAGCAATCCAAACAAATACTCAGCGACTCGCGATAACCCGTTCACAACGCCCTGCATGGCAGCCACCAGATTTGTCAGTATCCAGACGTTTGCCTGCTCATCCATCCATGAAAAGGACCCATCGTTGTTGTCATAGTAATAGCGGTCATTGAAGGCCGCAGTAATATCGTATTTGTCCAGTTCGGCATCAGGATTCGTCGTGAGGCTGTCGAGCCAGGCGAGGGAAGAGACCTGGGCGGGCGATTGGGGCTCTATTCTTTGCCAGTCTCCATCCTGACCCCAATCCTCTATAACGAAAGCGTGTCCTTCTCCCTGGCCGTCATCACCGAGGGCCACGAATACATGCCCGGCGTCGATTCCATATGCTCTGAAAAGGGAGCATAGCAAGATAGAGTAGTCCTCGCAGTCGCCGGTCCGATAGAGTAGGGTTTCTTCCGGGGTCTGCCAGTAGTCCTCACCCCACCGCGGTTCGTCAGATTCGTAGACTATATTGTCAGCGACCCAATCCCGGATGTCGTTGAGGCCGGTTTGTGTGAGTTGGTACGGGGAACCGCCGAATATGTCACGTAACGTGTCCTGAACGGACTGACTTTCCGGCGTGACATATGAGTGGTATTTGGACTCTGCCGCTGGAAGCGCCCCAGCCACGGAGCCTGCAGGACCAGCGCTAGAGCTCATACAGCCCGCCCCGGATATGGTGAGCAGCGCAAGCCCGATTCCAGCCGCGATGACTGAGAAGCGTTTCCCCCTAGATAAGGTTTCTGCCATGTCAGCACCTGCGCGGTTCCGAACGCTAGACCGCGATCCGCAATTCAAGGAGACATGGGCGACAATGTCCCCCTGAGACTATTACTTCTTCTTGACTGTCGACTTGACCGACTCTTCTATTTCCTCTGCAGTCAGTCCGTATCTTTGAAGCAATTCCTCGGCTTTCCCCGATACGGCGTATCTGTCATCAAGATTCACAAATCCCATGGGCACGGGCTTCTCTCTGGCTAACACTTGCGCAACCCGGCTTCCCAGGCCGCCCTGGGCGAGGTGTTCCTCGGCCACGACAACTGCACCGGTCTCCGAGGCCGCTTTGACCATCGCCGCGTTATCCAGAGGCTTGAGGGTGTGCATGTTGATTACCCGGCAGTCTATAGCTTGCCTGGCCAGTGCGTCTGCAGCCTCGAGTGCCTTGGCGACCATGATTCCCATGGCTACTATTGTTGCATCCTTCCCTTGTCTCATGGTCACTGCCCTACCCACCGTGAAGTGATAGCCTTCGGGGTAGACAACTGGCGTCTTGGGACGGCTCAGTCGGATATAAAACGGCCCGCCGGTATTTGCGGCTGCTCTTATGGCTTCGGCCGCTTCGGTGGCGTCGGCAGGAACGATCACGGTGAAGCCGGGGAGGGCGCAATACAAAGCCAGGTCCTCAATGGCTTGATGGGAAACTCCATCTTCACCAACGGTGATGCCTCCGTGAGTAGCGACAATTTTCACGTTTAGCTCAGGTTGTGAGAGGCAAAGCCTTAGTTGATCGAAGCAGCGGCAGGACACGAAGATGGCAAAACTGCTGACAAACACGGTTTTTCCGGAGGCGGCTAATCCAGCGGCTATGCTGATCATGTTTTGTTCCTCAAGGCCGCAGTCAAAGAAACGGTCGGGAAATTCTTGTGCAAAAAGACTGGTCATGGTCGACGGCGATAGATCAGCGTCCAGAACGATGAGGTTCTGGTTCTGCCTGCCCAGTTCCACCAGCGTCCTGCCGTAAGTTTCCCTGGTAGATGCTTCTGCCATGCCTACGCCAGCTCCTTCAATGCTCTTTCGGCCTCTTCCGGGGTGGGTGCCTTGCCGTGAAAGGCGACATTGTTCTCCATGAAGCTGACGCCCTTGCCCTTGACTGTGCGAGCGATGATAACAGTCGGCTTCCCTGCTGTATCCTCAGCTTTCTCGAAGGCGGCCAGGATTTGATCAAAATCATGCCCGTCTATATCGATGGTGTGCCAGCCAAAGGCGTCCCACTTCTGGATAAATGGCTCAAGCTCCATTATGTCGCAGGTCCGCCCGCTAAGCTGTATACCGTTGTAATCAACTATGGCTGTCATGTTATTGAGCCCGAAGTGGGCCGCTGAAAGCGCCGCCTCCCAGGTCTGGCCCTCCTCGCACTCTCCGTCGCTCAAGAGAACGTACGTCCGGTAGGTTTTGGAATCCAGCTTGGCCGCCAAAGCGATGCCCGCGGAAAAGGACAGGCCCATACCCAGGGAACCGGCCGACATTTCCACTCCGGGGGTCAGTCTCATATCGGTGTGCCCCTGCAACCTGCTATCCAGCTTCCTCAATGTTGCCAGCTCCGCCGCCGGGAAGTAGCCGGCTTCAGCCAGGGCGGC
>Ga0172362_10000657_pt1 | contig 28680 bp, 38 predicted proteins | sample LakKivs1_kivu2a2_FD_114534 | JGI IMG/M metagenome (GOLD analysis project Ga0172362, IMG submission 114534) | Sediment microbial communities from Lake Kivu, Rwanda - Sediment s1_kivu2a2 | ecosystem: Environmental > Aquatic > Freshwater > Lake > Sediment | place: Rwanda: Western Province, Lake... | reverse complement strand
GTAGTTCAATTTATTAAAATCGTTATAAACAACGGTTTTTAGATTTGGATAGTCTGTTAAATTCATTTTAAAGAATGTCCAAAATTGACCCCCGAAAACCTCGATAAAAACTTCAATATCTTTGGGAATATTAGGGATTATTAATTGTGGGGCGATTTTTGATTTACCACCAATATAAGATACACACATAATTTATTGTTTAATAATTTTATTTGATTTAGTTAAATTTTCTGTAGCCCATAAAGGTTGTAAATTATCTAACGAGTTAATAATAGATATTTTTTCTGACTTATCAAACTTTGAGACTGGTTTTATATGGTCAATATGCCACTTACCCCAATTATCCCAAGACATCCCATCTGTAAATTGTTTTTCAATATGTTCTTTCAACTCTAAAGCAGAATAATCTAAAAGTTCATTTGTTTTACCTTCTTTACTCGTACCTAATCTTTTTATAGTATTAATCAATACCCCTCTCCAAGCAATTATATGATTATTTTTTTCTTTGTTTTTATGATAATTATTTCTTTTTTTTTCTAATCCAATTTCTGATTTACTATATTGTCTCTTTTTTTCAAGATATTTTTCATAATTCTCATTAACCCATTTTTTTGTTAATTCTAAAAGTTTATCTCTATTTTTTTCTCTATATTCTTTTTTTTTGTTTTTGAGTGTTTCTTTATTTTTTTCTCGATACATATCGGAGATTTCTTTATATCTGTCAGAATTTTTTAACTTCCATTCTTTGTTTCTCAACAAAATCAACTCTTTATTTTTCTTATAGTCTTTTAATTTATAACCCTTAACTTTTTCTTTGTTATTCTCTTTCCATATTTTATTAGTTTTATTTCTTTTAATTCGGTTTTCAGGTATTTTATTTGTAATAGAAATACACATTTTACAAATACTTTTAACTCCGTCTTTTGAATGTTTAAATTTGTGGTATTCACACAACTCTTTCTCTATACCACATTTACTACATTTTTTCTTTTCTCTCATAATACTCCTTAACAAGATTCTGAATAAACTTGGAAACGCTCACTTCTTCGTTTTTTATTTTATCAAAAAGATATCGGTCAATACTAATCCCGTATTTAACTTTTTTATCTTTCTCGTTTTTTTTTGGTCTACCTGTTTTTCCCATATATTATATAAATATACTGAATATTAAAAAAGTGCGTTAAAAAGTAAAATATTTTTTTATTATTTATTTTCAAGTTATTGATAATTAAATTATAGGTATGAAACAAGAAAAAGCAACAAAAGTAGGATGTCAAGCATGTAAATCAGGTAAACAAATTGTTAAAACTCAAAATTTTTTAATGATATCTGGAGGTGTTTTATCAATATTGGCAATTTACGGAACCATAAGATTAGTGATGGATATTATTTCCTTATTCTAATCTCTGTCATATTTCAAATATTGGTGAATAATTAAATCACCAACACTATTTGTCTTATACCCTTTTGATTTTACTCTTAATGGTTTAGAAGTGTCAACCTTTTTTGGTAATTTAACACTTAACACACCGTCTGGATGTGGAACATCAAAATTTCCATCCGTAAATTGATCTATAGTCAAGTAAGCGTTGTATATCAGATTATTTTCAAACTTCTCAAAATTATTTTCAGGTTCGACAATAATTCGAAGCATTAAATCACCATAAATACCATTTTTAAAATCACCCATACCATTTAATCTATAAAACTGACCATCATCAACGGCATGTGGTAAATTAACATCTAATGTTTTAATTTCATCTAGATTTCCTTGTCCGTGACATACAAAACAAGGATTGACTATTGTCTGACCCTGACCGGAGCAAACTTCACAAGTCATCTGCACCATTTGAATAAACATCCCGCTACCCATTTGTTTAACAACCACACCGTGACCTTGACAATTTTTACAAACACTTCTATCACCCCCGTTTCCGTTGCAAGTGTCACATTTTTTTTTTCTTCTATAATTTATTGTTTTTGGTTTTGCTAAATAAGATTCAATTGCCCCTATATTAACAGTAAGATTGGAAGTGTGTGGTCTATATGTTTTTTTCTGATTGAAGAAGTTGTTAAACATATCCTGGAATCCGTCAAACTGCCCTCCCATATTTCCAAATGGGTTGTTTTTTGACATATCATAGTTTTTTCTTTTTTGATCGTCCCCCAGTGTTTCATAGGCTTCGGATATTTTTTTAAATTTTTCTTCATCCCCTCCTCTGTCTGGGTGATTTTCTTTTGCCAATTCTCTATATGCCTTTTTGATATCATCGTTAGATGCGTTTTCAGAAACGCCTAATGTTTGATAATAGTCTTCAACATTCATTTTTTAATTTTTTTTAATATTATATAATATAAAGTTTTTTTTATGAAATACCTAATTGTTCTGTTTAAAAATAAGGAAAGGAAAAAAATAATCAAGAAATTCAAGACTTTACAAAATGCCAAAAAGGTATTTGATAATATGATTAATGAAAATACCGTTATTTTTAATAAAGAAGTTGAAAATGGTAAGGATTGTTCATTCGAACTTGGTTTAATGGAAAAAGACTCATTAAACTTTGATTCTTACTTTATAAAAGATAATCTTGGAAGACAAGTTAAAGTTGATTTGGATGATCCTGAATACAAATTAATTTCGGTGTCCGAATTTCTAATCGAAGAATATATTTTTGACTTACAAAAGAATGAAAAGATCTCATTTGAAAAATTCATCAAATCTTATCTTCCTAAAAACAAAATAAGATTGATATCAAAACTCAATAATAAAATTATTGTTCAGGATGATGATCTTTTTTATTTGTTTTCTTTAAAAAGTGATTTAGATTGTAGGAGGTTTTTGAATATACTTCAAAACTACATGTTTAAAAATAATTTGTCCCAGTCTTTAATTGTATTTGATACATCTAAACCGCAGAAAAAATATTTATATAATTTGTTAAAAGAGAAAGGTGTTGATGTTTCTGTTTTGTATAGAAAATCAACTACGTATTTTAAAAAATAATGCGTTTTTAAGTTTTTCAAGTATGCTAGTTTTTTCTACTTGAACTTCTTCTTTTGGTTTTTCTGTGTATGAATTTTCTAAAATAAAGACAACTTCTGTACCAGAGATGTCTATTTTGATTTGATTTTCATCAATTTTAATGCTTTTGAAGTTTTTTCTAATATTTTCAAAATCATAAGAATTGATTTCGTATATAATTACGGTTTTACTTCTTGGGACTAGTTTTTCAACGTTATCAACAGCAAAGGCCAGATTACTTAAAAATTCTTCAAAATTTTCTTTATTTTCTCCCATTTTGATTCTTTTTTTGGTTTAGGCAATATATCCTCTTTTTTAAATTTTTTTAATTCGTTTACGAAATCTAGTTTTTCTTTTTCCAATTCTTCCTGATCTTTCTTGATCTCATTCTGAAGCCATTGTATTTGTGTCTGATTGTTCTTCATCTGATAAATTAAGATTTAGTTCGTTCATATCAAATTTAAGGTTCTGTAATTTACCTAAATTTTGTCTTTCAAATATTCTTTTTAACTCTTCGACTTTATTTGCAAAAAGTACTTCTTTTTCTTCTAACTCAATGTTAAAATCAATTATTGCATTTAAATTAGATATTGTATTGTTGATTTCTTCCTCGTTGAAATCTGAAACAAAAGAAATTAATTTTGTTCCTGGGTTTTGTTTTTCGAGTTCAATAGTTTTTTCCGGATTGATAAGTTTTTTTGGTATTTTCCACTTTTCCGAAAATTCAATGTCAAATGACAAGTATGTTTTAAGTTTTCTAACAGACTTTAAGTAAGGAAATATTTTTTGTAAATCTTTATAAAAGTTCATATTTTAAGTTAATAAATAAGTTAATACATAAGAAAGAAAAAAACCGAATAATACAGTTTCCCCAGTTGAATACAATTTAGTTTCTGTTTCTTTAACTAGGGAAACTATAAATTTTAGAATAATTCTCAAAACACCAAGAATTGAAAATATAAATAAAAACAAAAAAAAAGTTTCTACTTTGTACATATTATTTTTTTCTTGCCTCGAGAATTTCTCCTCGTAGAGTTTTTAACAAATCTCGAAGTTCTTGTGATGTTTTTCTTGCTCTGGTACCTGCTGTGTTGTTTCCGTTGTTAAATTTTTCAACATCAACACTTAATGTTTGAACTAGAGTGTTAATTTTTTGAACTGTTGTCTCTTCCATTTTTTTTTTCTTGTGGTTTATTTTTATTATAAAATAATAATATCATGTATAATGTCAAGCAATTGATACTGTATTCGAGTCAAGTGCTCGATATATTGCTAATATAACATCAAGGTCTGACTTTGTGAATGGTTTTTTTCTGTCGAACATATCAACAAAAAACTCTGATATAGATTTTTTTACTTTATCGTCTTTATGATTGTAAAATATTTCTTTGAAAAAATCATTGAAATAATTGTAATGATCTCCTTCGAAACCTATAAGAATATTTTCTTTTTCAAAATTTCTAATGTTTTCCTTCCAGCACCAATTGAAGTGATTAACATTGTCTTCTTCGGTCATTTCCACTTTAATCTCGTGGTCCTCCTGAATACCTCCAAGATAAGTATCGTAAATAATTTTTGCTAATGAATATGTAAAATCAAAATACAAATCTAATTTTTCAAAAATTATATTATTTGACCTAAAAAATATGTCCACCTCCTCATTGTTCACTGGCTGGTTATGTAGTTAAAAAAATTCTCCATAAGTATAGTACCTATGGAGAATAATATGATAGTTTATTTTTTAGTAAATTATTGTGTTTTTCTATCGTATGAAATAAGGTTTTTCATTCTATCAAACTCCTCTTTTAAATTCTTTTTACCTTTTCCTTTTGATGGTTTTTCATCATAAACTGGTGAAGGAACTCGTTTATATGATCTATCTTTCAGCTCCGCTAATTCATCATTTTCAAAGTATTTGGCAAATTTACTATTAACTCCGGTGTCAACCGCATTTCCATAACTTGGGTCATTACCATTTGTGGAGCTTCCCTTAATTTGTTTTTCAATCATTTCCTTTGGTGGTTTGTTTTCATCATAGTCTGGGATATTAAGTCCGCTTATTCCAAAGTTATAGTCTATTCCTTTTTCATCGATTTCGTAAGCCATTTTTCCCATTTCACCTAGTTCTCCATTACCTTTAGGGAAATGTTTTGGTTTAGTTTCATATTTTCCTTTTGACCCATCTTTAATGTAGTCGGTCATTTTTTTAGCGACAGATTCAAGGTATTCTTTATTTTCTTTACCTGATCCTTTATGTGCTTTATTATATGATTCTAATCCTCTTGGTGTTACTCCTTTTGTGATGTTAGAAGTTTTTTTCTTTTCTTCTTTAACAATATTTTCAATGATGTCAACTATTTCACTTTCTGTAAATAAAGCACTGTTCTCACCATCAACTAATCTATATAAAGTTTCTTCTAAAGATGAATTGTCGGTGTATTCTTTATTACCCATTTTAAACTTACCTCCTTTTGGTGTTCGTCTTAATTTATCAGTAAATGCATTTCCTTCTTCAACCTCACGATCTTCTTCGAACATACCAGCAGTAAAGTCAGATTTGCCAGAACCAAATTCTAAAATTTCTTCACCACGCATGGATTTCATTCCACACTCCGTACATTCTCCTTCGTATATTGATCCACCACACTCACATGTTTCAGCTTCATCTAGTTCTATTTCATACACTGTCCCACACTCATTGCATTCTTTTTCAGTGGTTACATCAGACATTTTACCTTTAATTACGTTTTCTTGTTTATCTTCTATTTTTGCTTCATCAAGTTCAATATCTTCAAAATAATCAAATGATGTTGGTGCGTTTTTAAGTTTACCCATAACTTTATCTGCCTTTTCTGACAATGTTTCCATAATAATTCTATCTACGAAACCTTTTAAATAGTTTTTTGAATTTCTCATTTTTTCTTTTTTTTTATAAATACTTTATTGTTTGAATTCCTTCAAAATTATTTCTCTTATTTCACTTTCATCTATCCCATATTTCAAACACATTTTTTCTATAGTTGTGTTAATCGCCTCTTCTTTAAATATCTTTAAAGCTTTAATGTCCCCCTGATTACAATAAGGAAATTTTTTACATTTATCTTTTACCTGTACAAATCTTCCTCCAGGTATTTGTGTTTTTTTCCAAGAACGACCTTTACCCTTTGTTGTATTACCTTTCATTTTTATGTCTTGAAAGCTATTTGCATCATAAGTACCAACAGAACTAGATGATGTCGCTTCTTTGGTTTCCATTTTTGAAAATAATGGGACATCCATTGCGGCATATCCACCTCCTGTTGACATGGCCTCTTTAGTTTCTTTTTTTGGTTTTGTATCCAATATTGACCTAAAAAAGTCATCAATTTCTTTTGGATCTTTCAAAAATTTTTTTACTTCGGTTCTTTTGGTTTTAACACTTTTAGTATTACTAAACATAATTTTAGCAACTTTTACTAAATCTGATGGTTTTTCAAGATAATCAACATATTTTGGGTATTCTGATTTTAATTCAGTTTCTTTTTCTTCACTGAATTCAGATATCTTGGTGTCAATTATTTTTTTTGCATTATTTGCGTCTTGACCTAAAACTCCAGAGTCTATCATAGACTTACTTACTTCTGATTTGAAATCGTCAATTAAACTCATTACATCCCTTTGAATTTAGACTCCCAGAAACTTCTTTGTTGATACATAATCGTATAGAACTCTCTAAAAGATTTGATTATCAAGTCTTTTAATTGACCATCTAGTTTTCCACCCTTTTTCATTTCGTTGGATATTCTTTCAACCAGTCTGTCTTCAAATTGTTTTGCAGTATTAGAAGATAAGAAGTCTTTGATTTCTTTTCTTACTAAAGTTTCAATTTCTTTTTTTTCTGATTGATTAAGTGCCATTATTTATAAATTACAATTAAAGTTACCACAGTTAGAATTGCTCCAGAAACAATTTCAACTATTGTATTTCTTGTGTTTAATCTTTTTATTTCTTTTCTCAAATCTTTATTATCCTCATCAACCAATTTAAACTTTTCCTCAACACTAGATATAATAATTTTATTATTTTGATCTTTTTTTGTTAGATCTGAAATTATGGAATCTTGTTTGGTTATTTTAAGTTCCAACTGATTAGTTTCATTTTCAAATAAAAATATTTGTTTTTTTACTCGATCTAATTCGTTTAGATCTGTTAATATTTTTTTTGCAATCCCAGTTGGTATGCAAACAAAATTTGTATCTTCAGTTGGTTTAGTTTGACTTAACCCAACAAAAGAAAATGACATTAATAGAACAAATAATATATTTTTCATTTTAATACCCGTATCTTTTTTTAAAGGAACTATCAATTTGTTTGTAGTTATATCCGTTTATTTCTTTTTCTTTAATTGTATAGTAGTTGTTAATTATTGTTTTTTGATTTCTAATATATTCGATAGTTTTATCAATTTTTTTAATATCTTCTCGATATTTTACAATATTTGAATCAAGTTTCAGTTATTGTTTTTTGGTGTCCTCAATTTTTTTATCTAATTGTTCTAATTTGTATTTTAATAATTCTGATTTGTCTGGAGCCGGAGTAAAGGCTCTAATAAGTAGATACACAAGCAATAACCCTAAAAATATAAGGATTATATCTCTATAATGATTTACAAGAAATGTTTTTATTATTCCTTGGTTTTCTTTCTTATCGCTATTACTTTCGACCATTTTGATTTAAATTTTTCGTAGTATTTTTTTAATTTATCTAAAAGTTCTAAAAACTCATCGTCAATTTGCATCATTGTTCCGTTAATATAAACTCCATTGTTTTCTCCGATTGAAAAGAAAAATTCAACATCATATTCTGTAATTTTTCCTGACCATTCAACATTATTTGGATAGAGGTTCAACTTATTGAAATCAACTATTTCGGAAACTTCACTAACAAATTCATCCATGCTTTCTTGAAACGCAGTTTTATCTTCTGTTGTTAATTGGAGGTCTTTTGAATCAACCCCGTGAATAAATAAAATTCCACCTGAAATTCTATAACCTTTTTTCTTTTCAGGTTTTTCATCTTTAGTTGGTGTTTCTTGTTCGGAATCCGCAGTTTCGTATTCAATATTTTTTTGAATGCTTTTCATTGGGTTGTCTCTGTCAAAAATATTGTCTGGTGTTTCAACTTTGCCGTTAGTTTCAGGTTGTTCGGTTATCAAACCATATTTACTTTTGATTTCGTTTGATTCAATAAGACCTTTTTTACCTTCAAGAATTGTTCTTGTGGTTTTCAACATTTTTTTTATATCATCGTAGTTTGTCATACTTCTAATTTTTTTATAAAATATTCAAAATCAAATGCCGGACTTAAGTCAGTTGCATCTTCATCAATGTTAGATCTTGACAATATCCCACTGAATGTCTCGATCCGGTTTGTTTTTGTATTATGTCCAACACAAATTGGTTCAATTTTGTATTCATTACAAAGAATTAAACACAATTTTGCGGTATTTTCGATTTGTTTTTTGGTGTATGGTTCCCAAAAAAAATAATCTCTCCACTTTTTATCAAACACTTTACCTTTATAAATACTTCCAAACCAGTTTATGTGAAAATTTTTCAAAGATTGTTTTTCTAACCATCCAAGATTTTCTAAAGAAACAATTATAGATTGTTTATCAAAAGTTTGATTACCAAAATATTTGTTATATTTTAGATCTTCCATTGTTTGTAAAACAAGCCCTTCCTTTGTTATAATATAGTGTGGAAGTTTATTATATTTTTTATTGTGTCGATATTTTAAACCATTCAAATAACTTGCGGCATTTCTTGATGTATGTGTTAATATAATTTGCGTTTTAGTTTTTGAAACACTGAAATTATTTGGTATTTTTTTATCTATAACATCAAGCATTTTTCGAATAAATTAATCTTCTAACATTAGTATTTAATTTGGTTGGTTCTGGTGTTTCAACAATTTTAACAGTAATTTTTTCCTGTACGAACTTGTTTTCTTCCTCATTGTTAATTGTCCAATAGTCAACATTATCAAACATATCATCTTTTTCTTCAACAATTGTATCAAAAACCTTTTCCACTAATTTTTTTGACTGAAAATCAACTTCTTTCTCATTTTTTGGTTTCAGACACTCTTCATATTTATTTTCATTTAATTGGATGACTGGTTGGTCATCAATTTCTTCATTTTCAAGTGACAACTGTATGTCAAATGGTAAATCTTCTAATAGTCCATATTTTTCCAAAACTGGATTTTTAATTTTTTCGTATTTTTGCCAAATTCTTTCATTTTCATACAAATTATTAAATATGTTTTTTTCATCTTCGATTTCTTCTTCTATTATTTCTTTTTCATTGAAAATAGTTTTGATTTCTTTTTCATCCTGGAAAGTAACTTGAGGTGTTTCTTCTTCTTTTTTTTTATAATTTTTAAACGCTTGGTTTGTTGCAATAATCAATGCAATTGCTAATGGGTCGAAAACAAATATTAATGTTAATATAAAAAAATTGGCAGTTTTTTTAATATCCCATCCGGTAATCTCACTCAAATATTTAATAGACCCTAATTCACCAGATTCAATTTCGGAAGATGTCATATCCAACACTTTAAGATCAATATTTGTAATACTATCATTAAGACCTTCGATTTTTTTTGATAATTCATCACGATTAACTTGAGCAACTTTCAATTGACCTTCAAATGCAATTCTATTTTGACCATTTGCTCTTGTTATGAGTTGTCCTGTAGTTCTATCTACGGTTTGAGTTGTGGTATTACTAGACAAGGCGTTTCTTAAGTTAGTAATGTCTTTATCTAATGAAATTTTTTCCTTTTGGTATTCTCCTTTAATTTGTTCAAATCTTGTTTTTTTAACTTCAAGGTTTTCAATTTTTTTATTATTTACCTCTAGTCCTGCGATATTTTTTTGAAATCCGGTTGAAAGGAGTCCATAGATACCTATTGAGGTTAGAATTGATAAAGTAACTATTGCAATTGTAAGATATATTTTTAATATCCCATAAGTTTCGGACCATTTGTCGTGCAAATAAGTTGCAATTGCAATTTTTGAAAGTTCCAAAAATGATCCCATGATGATGACCGGTATTGCAACTGCCGAGAAAATTATAGATAAACCAACAACCGAGTAATACGCGGCAGTTGATGATAGTCCAAGGGCACAAAACAATAAAAGCCATGGTAGATATTTTGAATTCATATATGTTGTTTTTTAGATAAATATTAAAATAACCTAACTTATTCAAAATATAAACCTTACTAATGTTAAAAGGTTTATGAAATTAGATGTAATATACCTTAATGAATTCTTGATTTTTTTGTTCCAAAGTAATTTTTTTGGATCTTTTTTCTTCGTCTTTTGTTTTTAAAAATTTTCCGTCAGGTGAAAATGCGGAAGTTATTATATAAAAGAAATTTCCTTCTTTTTTTAATAATAATTCAATAAAATCAAAAAAGTTTGCATCTTCATTATCAAACCTTTTGTGAACAAATATTATTTTATCATTTTCCGGATTTTCTTCATTAAACACATTATAAATTCTATCAACATTTTTTGAAAAAAACTCTTTTACCATTGAATCTGGAACCGCAAATCTTGGTGGTTGTTGGAATTTTGATCTCCTGTAAGCAAGATAATCATCATATTTATCAACAATTTCATCATAGGTTTCAGAACCAAACCTTTCTTTTCGTTGGTGAAAGGTTGATTTTAGTTCAATTAATTTATTATCAACAAGTTTCGAAAAGATGGTAACCCCATCTTGTCTTTTTTTAAAAGTTTCGAAAATAATAACATCTTTAAGTGTTGATAATAATCTCATATCATATAAATACAAAAAGGGTGAGAATAATCCCACCCTTTTAATTTTTCGGTACGATTCGAGGAATTAAAACCCAACACACTAACCGCGGTGTTTCGACGACTTACGACCCCAGGAGTAAGCTTCCCGACAAACTTGAGGATATCTCTCGTCGTTTGTGATACAAAGATAATACAATTTTTTATTTTACAAAAACTTTTTTAAAAAATAATTAAAAAAAATAAAACCCCCACTGGCGCCAATGGGGGAGTGTAGTTTCATCTTCATCATATAGACAAGATTGAGGATTTTCACCTTGGTGTCTTCAGGCACCTTCTGCCGAGTTGTAAGGGTAATCTCAGTTCAACCCTTTTTATAGATAGTCAAACAATTCAGAAGAATCATTTCGTAGTCTACGAAGTGCTTTTTCTTTGATCTGACGAACTCTTTCTTTTGTTAGACCAAAGTCTGATCCGATATCTTCCAATGTTCTTGGTGTTCCTGTAAGACCAAAGTAATCACCAATGATTAGTTTTTCTCGATCATCTAAAACATTAAGAAGCGACATCATCTTATCTTTTAAGATATCTTTTGTGTCAAACATATGATCTGGCGATTGAGCGTCTTTGTTTTCAATCATATCAACCAATGTGTCACCATCTTCATTGATGTTCATATCAAGATCCATTGTAGTTGGAAGTGTTGCAAATTTATCCTCCAGTTTGGTTCCATTTTGTTCCAGTTCTTTTTTTGCTTTTTGCAGATCTTGAACAACATTAACCGGTAGTCGAATTGTTCTTGAGTTGTCATTTAAAGACTGAATAATTGATTGTTTTACCCACCATACAGCATATGATATAAAACGTAAATCTTTATTCCAGTCAAAGTTTTTAATGGCCTTCATAAGTCCAAGATTCCCTTCAGCAATCAAATCTGATAAATCAAGTCCTTGGTTTTGATATTGTTTTGCAACTGTGATAACAAAACGAAGATTTCCTTCAATAAGTTCTTGCTCAATTTGTCTTCTTTCAGACATGGGCGTATCGTCTGATTTCATTTTGATCGCCAATTCACGTTCTCTTTCGGCGGTCATTACTTTAATTTTTCTTATGTCTTTTAGGTAGTGAGAAATTTCTTCTTGGTTAATCGGTGCTCCTGAATTTTTGTCTTTCATATATTTTAGTTAAGTTTTGAGTAATCGTCTAATTTTTTTCTTTCTAGTTCTGTAAGTGATTCCATTCCGAATTCTGAAATTTTATCTAATAGTTCGTCTAATGATAAGTCGCAAACCTCTGGTTTTTTAAATGATTTGAACAAATCTCGTAGTTCTTTAAAGGGTTCAAAATCTTTATTATTAAAATCAAATTTACGTGGTGGTGCTGGTTTATTTTTTTTTGCTCTTGTTTTTCTTAACGACAAAAGATAGGCAAGGTTTTCTTCGTTGAAGTTGGATGCGGTGTTTTTTGGTTTTGGAATTAAAAAATATTCAAAACATTTTAAGTCATCCACGATAATGTCAACCCATCCCCCCATTTCATCAAATGTAAGATCTGAAGTGAAATGAAATATTACGTGTCTTTCACCAAACATAAATTTAACTTCTTTGGATGTAATTTGTTGTGAAAGTTGTGCTCCGATTTCATTTGTGGTTATTTCCGGGTTTTCAACCGTGTTATCGTAATAAACGAAAAGTAAGTAATTCATAAAGTGTGTTTGTTAATTGTTTGACAAATATACGGATAATTCTGAAATTAGTTTCAATTTACAAAACTTTTGAAACATTATTTTCTTTTTTAATCTTAACTATGTTGTCCGACCAGTTATTAATCAAAGGATTGTGTGAAATTACAAAAACTTTTTCAAAATAATCTTTTAATTTTATAAAAAACTCTGAAACCATTTCTAAATTTTCATTTGATATCTTACCAAACACCTCATCCATAACAACAAGGTTTGGTTTTGGTAAAGTACATATCTTTGTCAATACCGATCTTAATGCTAGTGATGCAATGGTCTTTTCGTAACCAGAACCAGAAGTCATTAATTTATCAATTCCGGTGCTATTATCAATCATAACAAATTCAACTTCATTCTTTTCTGATATCCTAACTTCAAGTCTAAAATAACAAGAGTCTTCCATTAGTCTTTGAAGTTCAGAGTTAATCAGTGGCATCATGGTTTTCATTATGGTTTTGGAAATTCCATTTTTACCAAAAATTTCAAGATAGATTTTATAAATCTTTTCTTTTTCTTCTTCCTCTTTGATTTTGACAATCATTTTTTTGTTGTTATCAATCTTTTCATTCAACGAAGTAATTGAAACTTTGTTACCGGAAATTACAGTATTAATTCTTGTTTTTTCTCTTTCAAGTTCCTCAAGTCTCAAGTCAGCCTTTATTAACTGACCTTCAATTTTTTGATTCTCCTGGATCTTATCTTGAATTTCTTCCCACCTTTTAAGTTTGTCGTTTAACGCACTTATTTTCAAATCACAACTTTCAACCGAGATCTCATACTTTTCTTTAACAAGTTTATTTTTTTCATACTCGTCAAACTCCTTCTTTAACTGAACATAACTTTGTTCTTTGTCGGATAAATCCTGCATAAGTGTCGTTTTTGTGGTTTTTTGCACAATTAACCCATCTAATTCTGCAATTTTAGCATTTGTAATTGCTGCGTTCATTAACTCAATACCACAGTGTTCACACTTGATTCCACCCTCCACTTCAGACTTCAATTTGTTGATTGATGTAATCTCGGTATCAATCTGAACGATCTCTTTGTAGACCTCATTATATTGTTCTTTAACCTCATCGTGTTTGTCCTCATGGTAAAACTCACTTGGTTCAACAACTTTGAGTTCATTGATTTTAGAAATGTAACCCTTCTTTTCAAAATCAATCGTGTTGATTTCTTCTTGAGTGTTGGTTGGATTTAATCTACTAATTTCTTGATCAATGTTTGTGTGTTTCTTTTTTAACATGTCATCACGATAAGTTTTACCTTTAGTGATCGCATCTTCAACATTTGTTAATTCTTTTTGACTTTCCTCGATTTGAGTTGTAAGTGTCCCAATTGACTCTTCGTGAGTTGTAATATCATCTTTTAATTGTTCAGATGAATATATGTTTGACAACTTTTGTTTTGAAAACTCTCCGTAGATTTCTTTTGCAACTTCTTCTTTTTTTTTCAAAAACTCAAGACCCATAAATCTTGATAAAACCTGACCTCTAGCCGTTGGTTTTGACTCCAATAATTCTTCAAGGTTTGATCCTGTTGTAAGAATGGTCATTAAAAAGTCTTCTTTGGTTCCGATTGAAGTTTTGATGAACGCTTCGGTTTCTCTTCTTTGTTCTCCAGTAAAATTTAGTAAAGTTCCGTCGGATAATTTTTTAAAAAAGTCCAATTCGGTTTTAACATTCCATTCACCTTTTTTTGACATTTTTCTTTCAATATTTCTAACAATCACATAATCTTCACCGTCAATTGTGATTTCACCTTTGACATATACTTTGTCTTTGTTTAAAAATCTATTAAATATTTCTTCTGCCTTTGTTGTTTTTGTGGTTTCGTTAAAGAACAAGAACATTAAAAGATCCACCGTTAGAACGGTTTTACCACCGAAGTTTGGTGGATCTGATTCTACCACTACAATACCATTTAATTTATCAAAATCTAATCTTTGATTTTCACCATATGATAAAAAGTTTGAAAATTCAATGTTTCTAATATACCACTTTTTAAATTGTGTTTGATTTTCTTCATCACCAGACATTTTATTTTCAACCATTCTGTTGATTTGCAATATCTCATCAACCTTGTTTTCATATCCTTTTGATGTTAAAAAATTTTTCAAAAGATCTATTTGATAATTTGCATCACCAATGTTTATCGAAACATCGATTGACTGCATGTTATCGGTTTGAGTTGTTTTTGCTTTAGTTAAGACATTTACATTAGTTGTGTTGTACTTTTTTGAAAAGTAATGTTTAACACTTTTAATTTTGTCTTGTGTAAAGTTTTCTGGTTCATCTTCCCATACTACTTGTATCACCGGATTTTCAAATTTCGAAAAGTCCAAATCCTTTATCATAATATTATAATTGAATAACTTTGGTGGATTAAATAAATCCATTTTTTATTTAAGAAATTTGTTCTTCATCTGATTCAGATGTGAAGTTAAACATGTTTGGATTTTCTTCTTTGAAATCCACAATTGAGTTAAAGTCGTTTTCGTCAACAACACTAAATGGAACTTCCTGACCTCCAACACTAACATTTAAGTTTTTTTCGGTTTGTTCTTTGTCTCTCATTTCCGCCATTTGTTTCATAACTCTATTTAGTGCATTGTTCATTGCGTACTTTTCTTGATTTACTCTTCGGTTTCTTTTTGCTACTTTTTCTCTGTGTTTTTTTGCTGCTTTTCCCATAATTTAATTTTTAATCATTTAATATTTGTTCATCTTCTTCTGGAATAAAAAATTCTTGTTTTGCCGGACGATTTTCTTCAAACCATTCTATTATTGAGTTGATTGCCCAAACAGATCCGGCAGATAACATTCCGTCAAAGAATACAGAAAAATATTTATTAAGTCCAATAAATTCATTTACTGGCGAAAACATAAACAAGGACAGAAAAAATCCGACCCAGGTTCCTGTACATAACATACAGGATATCAACCCAGATAAAAACTTTCCAACTCCGTTAAATGCGTAATAGTAAGAGTTTCCCCAATTGTGAATCCAATTTCTTACTTCATTAAAAATTGATCCGTAAACTAAAATTGTGGTCATTCCATATGCCACGATCATAAAAATTAAAACTTGTATCATAATGTATCATTTATATTTGAACCTCTCATAAAAAATCCTTTCATTGGTTTTGTATTACTTTGAAGTTCTTGGTTTATTTTTTCTAATTTATCTATTTTTTGGTTTTTTTCATGTAATTCTTGTCTTAACTTCTGGAGTGTGTCTTGAAGAAGTTTTGTCTTATCATTCTGTTTTGAAATGTCTAAATTACGTCTAAACTCCTCTAACTCTTCATCTTTTTTAGACATTTCATATTCCAACTTGGCGATTTTTTCACCAAGTTCATTTTCACTTTCTTTGTCACTAATATATTCTATTTTGGTGACAATTTTTTCTACAGGAACCTCTTTTATAACTTCAATAATCTTTTCAACTTCCTTTATCACTTCAACCGGTACTTCCACCATTTTCTCAACAATAACTTCCTTTATTAACTGTTTTTCTTCAACAACACTTATTTTTAAGTCTTTTTCACCCTCATTAAGTGGTTTTCCTAAAAGTCCGTACTTCTCAATATTAAATCCCGACTGAAAACATTTTTCAATAAACCCATCAATATCTTCAATATTATTAAGTTTACAATATGCAGACACTGCCTGCATTATTTTTTTATCTTTCAGTTCCATTTGTTATTTTAATATCACTTTCAATATCTTTTTTCTAAATTTTCATACCACCAAAGAGGTTGTAAATTTGTAAAATGACACAACTTATAAATTTCATCTTCAGTTTTACCACTCACCAACGGAACAATATGATCTATATGCCAACCATTCAATCCATAGTTTTCCCAATTCATCCCTTCCTTAAATTGTTTTTCAATATGTTCTTTTAATTTTATTGGTTCGCACCCAACAATTTCAAATGTTTTATTTTTTTTTGTTATGTTTTTACTTTTTAAAAAATTTTTAACTCTACTTCTAATGTTACATCTTAATTTAAAAATAATGTCGTGTTTTTTTCTTTTTTTTCCGTAATTTTTTATTTTTTCTTTATTATTTTCTTTCCATTTTTCAACTCTTATTTTTTGTTGATCCTTAGTGTTTTGTCTATATTTTTTCTTTGTTTCTTTATGGTTTTCAATATTTCTATAATATGTTTCCCTATTCCATTTATTAGTCTTTTCTTTATTTGTTTTACGATATTTGTTAATTTTAACTCTGGTACAAACTTTACATTCATTTCTAACACCGTCTTTTGAATCTTTCCTACTGTGGAAGTCAATTATTTGTTTTTCAACAAAACAAACATTACAAATTTTTGTATCTTTCATCTTTATAATCTTTAAGAAGTTTATTTACCAAAGAAGATAAATTAATATGTAATGACCGATAAAATTTTAATAATTCAGGATCAAGAGCAACAGACACTTTAGTTTTTTTATCTTCATCTTTTATTTTTAATCTTCCCATATATAATATAAATACCTCAATAAATTAAAAAGTGTGAATAATAGTAATTAAATATTTAATAATTTTTCTGTTCCGTTTTCAATATCCTCAAACGATTTTATTGAAAATTTTAAGAAAGGTTTAGGATTAAATAATTCTTTATATTCGTATTTTTTACTTTCAACGTTATACAAACCATATCCGTGTTTGGTTATTGATTCTCCAATGTTTTGTTGTATACAAGACCCGATCATAAATCCTTTACCTGTTTTAAAATTAAATTCTTGTCTTTTGTGTATATCACCACATAAAACCATATCTAATCCATTAAATTTATCAACATCATATGCGTGTTCCCCAAAATCATACCCTAAATCAGTGGTCATTCCTTGTATGGGTCCGTGAAATAATCCAATTTTGATACCCTTGGCAAAACTTAAATCCGGTGGAATGTTTCCTTGAAATTGTGAGTATACGCACCAACTAATATTTTCATCTTCATATATACCTCTATCTTTATAATAATATAATTTTTTATTATTTAAATTATCAACTATGGGTGTTATACTATCCAGTCTATCTTGATTATTTAAATTAGTATCGTGATTTCCAGGAATTATAATTGTTTTTGCAATATATGAACATTCTTTTAAAATCCAACTAACCATTTCAATAAGTTCAGGTGTCATTTGGTTTTTAGAATGAACAAGGTCTCCAGTAAAAATAATTCTATCCGGTTTAATTTCTTTCCACTGATTGATAGCGTCTTCAAGTATTGACTTATACAAGTCATGATCCTTAAATAATCGAATGTGTAAATCCGAAAAGTGTATTAGTTTTCTAATCATTTAATTGTTGTTTATTCTCGAATGTAATATCCCAAGATGGTGATGTTGGATTATGTTTAGGTATTGGGTTAACTGGAACTGGTATTTGCTCAAATTGTTTAATTAACAACTGTGGTTTTTCATCAACCTTACTCATTTTTTCAACAATTGGTGTAATATCAATATGTTTACTCTCAAGTTTACCGGTTAAATACCCTTCTAACCAAATGTAAAATTCTTTATAACTTAACATAACTCTCTACAATAAAGGTTTGCCAACACAATTTTTGCAAATTTAAATTCTTTTGCTCTGTTTAATCTTAATCCATACGCCAAAGCCACTGTTTTAAGGTGTGGATATGCTTCGCTGATTGTCATTTTTCCTAGTTCCATGGTTAATCAACAAATAATTCAAAGTCTTTGTTAACATGTTCGCATTCATTACACATATAGGTTGGAAATGGTACAATGGTGTCTTCATGACTTCCGGTTAATAATTTAGGAACTTTTTTTAACATGGTTACTTCTTTGAAGAACTTTGACTCACACTTTTCACATTTTAATGTTTCTTGTTGTCGTAAGTCAATTCTTGGTTTAATAATTTCGTCGCTCATAATTTTTTTATTAAAAATATAGTTTATTTTTTAAGGTTAGTCAAATACTCTTTCATGTCCATTTCTAAAATGGTATTGATTGTTTTTCTTTCAACACGATATTCAATAAATTCTCTATCATCCGTTAATCTGACGATAATACAACCCAGAATTTTAATATCTTGATACTTCGTTCCTTCCAACATTTTTAATAACAATTTACCATAAAATGGTAATTGAGTATGATAATGTCCTAAAGCATTATTTGGTAAATATTCAAATGGAATTCTCATGGGTTTTATGTATTTTTGAGTAATAAAGTTTTTTTCTTTATTTGTTTTATAATCGGTTATTATTATACCAAACCCATCTTTATTTTTATTTTCAATCAACCACCCAGTATCCCCCTGTCCAGTATAACCCAATTCGGGATGTCCCAGAACAATTTCAGTATCGATCAAATGAGCACCTCGATCTTTCATTGTCTCTAAAAATTTTTTCCCAGCAGTAACCATAGAATCGCTTTTAATGATTTGTAAGGGATCACAATTAAATATTGGTTCTCGTATTGTTTTATTGTAATTGAACATTTCTAATGAATACTTCTCCAATAAAAAGTGAACTCTACTACCGATATTAGTTGAATATTCACCTGATAATCTCCATTCATTAAGTAATTCTTCTGTTTTATCAGGATCACCTCCTGACATTTCAAACGCCTTTTTTTCGGATGGGAATTCATCATAAAATGCCTTCATAACTTTAGATACTGAAGGCCAATCGTCAGTTAATTTACCATCTAAATCTAGCATTGTGTATTTATGAGTTTCTTCTTCAAAGGTTAGTTGAAATTCTTTCCTTTTTTCATCCAAAATTCGTCTAATGTCTAATACAGTTTCTTCTATTTTCATAATATTTTTTTTCCTTTTTTATAATTTTCTTCACACCATAATGGTTGTAAGTTTGTGTGGTGACATAATTTGAACACGTCTTCTTCAGTATTTGCCGATGATAATGGGATTACATGGTCAATATGCCATCCCTCGTGGTTATGATTATCCCATGTCATTCCATGTGTAAATTGTTTTTCAATATAAATTTTAAGTTCTTCAGGTGTACAACCAACAATATTATATGTGTTATTAATCTTAATGTTAAAGTTGGTACTCTTTAAAAAAAGTTTAACCCTGTTTCTAATATTAAATTTTAATTTATATAAAACATCATTCTCATATTTTTTTTGATGTCTTTCGTTTCTATTTTTTTTGACTGTTTCCAAATTATTTTTTTGGTAGGATACTTGTCTTTGTATTTCTTTATCAATATTAGAGTAATAAAACTTTTTATATTCTTCTCTTGTACAATCTTTACATCTATATCTTAATCCGTCTTTACTATATTTGTCTTTATTATATTCACATAACTGTTTTTCTTCTAAACATTTTCTACACACCTTTGTTTCCATTTTTATAATCTAAAAGTAGTTTATTAACCAGTGAAGATAGATTGATATGTAAGGATCTATAGTATTCTAAAAGCTCTTTATCCAGTGCAACAGATACTTTTGTTTTCTTGTCCTCTTCTTTTTTTAACTTTCTTCCCATAATAATAAATATACTAAAATTTGTAAAAGTGTGAATATTATTACTATTTAATTATTACATAATAGGGATCAATTTCCCCCTTTAAATCACAAACATCTTTATCTGTTGGTAATTTAACTATTTTTATTCTACCCCATAATTCACCTCCATTTAATTCGTGATATAGTTTTACACCATCTTTAAACGCATCCCCATCCAAACAAATAATAACATCTTTTTTACAATTTTTGTATATTGTTTCAAATAAAAGTTCTGACATGTGTTTTCCAAGCATAGGAATTGAGTTATTTAAAAATAACCCATCGAATACACCTTCGACTAAATGTATATCTTGATTCCAGTCAATTAAACTTTCCCAAAATATTATCTTTTCTTTTTCTGCTTCTGGATTCTTGTATTTAGCCTTTGTAAATGGATACCAACTTCTTGCAACATAATAATTCAATTCTCCTGTTTTACTAAAAGATGGAATTACAATTCGACCAGCATGATCTCCTTGATCACAAAAACCAATTTGGTATTTTTCAATCATATAATCGGAAATTCCCCGATTATGTAGGTAATTTATAGCAGCCTTTCTGACAGGATAAACAGGATGTGATTCTGAAAATTTTGTGAAGTGATCTGGAAGTTTTAGTTTTTTTCTTACCCTTTCTTTTTTTTCTTTGGTTTCAGGTCTTAATACTTGAAATAATTTTTTTTGTTTTTTATTTGCGTATTTGTCAAAAAGTTTTCCCAAAGACCCGTGTGTTCCCTCATAGTCACCACACGCCCAACATTTATAGACATTTTCAATATAGTTAATTTCTAGATTGTGTTTGTTTCTATCTTCATCACAGACCGGGCAGTTGAATGATATTTGACCTCGGTTCGGATAGTGTAGACCGTGATCTCCTAAAACATCTTCCAATAATTCAACTAAACCTTCATTTTCGTCCATTGATAAAATGTAAGTAATTTAGTTTGAAAAATCAATTTTATGATTGTTGAGTCTGTATTGGTGTTAATTTTAAATAAACATATCTTTTATTATCTTCCGTCTGTAGATTTTGATTAACCCCTTTTGATGTAATATTTAATTCTCCTATTTTGTCAAATGACGTGTATAGTGTTGCAGAATAATTTGGCGGTTGTCCAGTTATGTTTGTGGTAATTGTGAATGTTGCAAATAATTGTGAAATATTACTTGAAGGTACTCCATCAACAATAATTTTTCGATTTAAAAAATTAAGTGCTCGTTTTGCTTTAGTTGTGTCGTTTTTTTCCGGAACTTGATTTAAATAAACTTTGGATGGTGTATAACCCGATATTTTAATTTCTCCGCTTTGATATTTGTTTAAAAATTTGTCGAGTAGTTGTTCTCCATTATCTAGTGGTGCCGCTCCTACCGTTTTTCTAAAAACTTGAAGTCTGGTAAATTGGTCCGCGTCATTAATAATGTTGTTTTGCATATATTGTTCTTGATTGAAATTTTCGTGGGTTTTTAAGTAAGCGGGTTCTCCATTTTTGGTTAAGAAATTGTCGATAATATGACCCATCTCATGTTTAATGGTTTGGTCCATTGGACTTATATAATTTTTTCCGTCGTGCATTGAAAAAACATTTAGATTAATTGTTTTGTATCTTGGTTCGTTGAGTTGTGTAGTAGTTTTTGGATTATATACCCAACCATATGCATTTTTTACAGGTGTTGAGTTTTCATCATAATAATCTTTAAACAATCCTAGACTACTAATATATTGTTTTAGTGGAACCACAAGGTTTTTATTTTTAAATTTATCAACAGTCCCTGGATTTGAGTACCAATCAAGATATTCTTGTTTGGCCCTTGAAATTAAATTTCGAATATCGGTTTTAATTTTTTGTTTAAGTGGTGACACTGGTTGATTATTATTGGAACCCATTTCACTTAAATATTTTTTTCCATAATATCTCCAAGCTTCTTTTGTTCTTTTACCATACAATCCGTCAACACCATCTTTTTTTGGTCCAAATGGTCCCAAATTATGATTTGGATAGTTTTTTTTAACCCAAGTTTGGAATTTTGCGCATTCTGTTTTGTTTTTTAATTTAGGTTCGTATTCGGCCGGTGACATTGCGGATACATTTTGCTCTGGATTTTTTGTATTTTCTTGTTTCCAAAAAGTGTTTGCGTTTGGATTTTCTTTTCCTAGACTATCTGAACAATAGTCTGCACTTGTTATATCGCTAGAATTTTCGCCATCTTCTTTTATGATGAATTTTTTCAAATACTGTATTTGACTTTCCGTTAAAAAATATTTTTTGTTCATTTTTTTTTTAATAAATATATAAAAACACAATTAAAAATAACCACTACAAAAATTTTTTTAATTTTTTATATTTATGAATGATATGCCAGTAGATATTACAATTTCTTCAATTACAGGTCAATCACCGTTTAACATATTTATTTGTGATTCAGGTGCCACAACTTGTATATATGTAAATACAATTTCGATTTCGGATATTCCTTATAAATTCGGAGTTCCTGTTGTGTATGAAAACATGAGTAGTTTTAATGTTCGTGCTGTTGACGCAAATGATTGTCAAATTAATGAAATAGTGAATAAATGATGTCGTGTTCAATTTCAACATACTGTGTAAAAACAGAACTTGAGTCCTATGACGGTGAGTATAACATCGCAGGAACTCACAATGGTCAAGACTATTTTACTGGCGGAAGTTATTTTATCTATTATTCTTTAACTGGTGGTAGTTTATGGTGTTTATCCACAGTTTTGGATGGTTCTTGTTTACAATTTGGCCCAAGTCCGTCTTCTTCAAGTTGTCCAGATTTGGATTTATCGTTTTTTTCGTCCGGATCTTGTCCTACTGTAACCACAACCACAACTTCACCTTGTGATGTCTTTGATTTTACTGCGGTTTTTGATTGTTTGGTACCACCGACAACAACAACGACAACCACAATACCTCCAACTACCACCACAACTACAACTATATTTGACGCTTGTAAGGACAATGGTATGATTGTAATATTGAGTGCATATACAACAACGACAACAACTTTACCTGTCACGACAACAACCACCACAACGGTTGTAAGACCCTGTAATTTTAGTGGGACAGCACAATTTAACATATTTGACGAATATATGAGATGTGGAAATACAAAACTATTTAAAGATTGTATTACAGGATTAGAATATTTTTCTTCTCAAGTTCTTTTAACTCCTTTTGGTACTTCACCAATTCAAAATTATGTTTATAAAATAGATGTTAATGGTGTTGAGTCTTGTGTTGTGTTCATAGGTCTTGTTGATAACATTAGTGGTATTGATCAAATAGAAATAAAAGAAGAACTGGGTCCTGAATTGGAAGGTAAATGTCTTGATTGTGTTCCTGAACCTTTTCCAAATTGTATAACAATACATTCTGAATGTGGTGAATTAACAATTAATCCAATTGATAATTTAAATGGTAAACCTCATTATGTTTGGAGTTTTTTGAACATACCTGGCGTTCCTTTTGAAATTTACTGGGATAATTCAAATAACAGGTGGGTTGTTCAAAACCAAGTCGTTGGAATACCTGCGGCGTACCTTGATATTGATTCGCCGTTACCTTCAGGATCTTTAGTAGAATGGGAAGATACAAATCTTTATTTTGTATGTGTGAGTACGGTAGCTGGATTTTATACTTCAATACCTACAACTCCTTGTCCTGGTCAGGAACCGGAAATTTGTTATTGTTATATTTTATTTGGTGGTGATTTGTTTCCACAAACAGTATTTGATTTGAATGGTTGTGATGGTAAATTATCTAGTGTTACGGTACCTTCTGGAACTACAGGTTATACTTGTTCATTCACAGTACCATCTGTTGTTTCTGGCGATGGTATTGTTTTAGGTATTTTAAGTACTTGTAGTGCCGATTGTCCGGTTCCTGTTCCGACACCAACACCTGAACCTTGTGTGTTATATCAATTTAATGTTTATAATGGATCTATTTTGACAAATCAATTTACATATCAACTATGTGATGGATCTTTAGTTACAAATACTATTAATTCATATCAAACTGTTGTTATTTGTTCTTCAACAACACCAACGTCACCATCTGGTAATGTTCAAATAACAAGTCCTATTACACCTATACCTTGTTCATAAAAAAAAATATCGTCCAAAAAGACGATATTTAAAAAAATCGGTATATTAAACGATATTATTTCCAGATCTCTTGAGACTTCATAAAACCTAAAACACATGTGTATGCATCTGTTTGGTCAAAACATTCTTTTTTAAGTGTGTTGTTTTTGGTATAAGCCCATGTAATTTGTGGTTCTCTTTTAGCAACCTTTTCCCACACAATCATTTTTTTATCCACATCTTTTGGTAAACCACCAAATAAAACATATTTTCCCTTGTCATTTGGTTGTACTAATACTGGCCAAGCAAATTTTCTTGAGTTATACGTTGATATAAATTCTGGAACAATACCGAGAATTGTATAGATTTCTTTGGATATAAAACTATTAAATCTTAATAGTGTTTGAATTGTATAAATATTATTTGAGTTCAACAGTGGTTCTTCAATTACAACTTTAACGATACCCAAGTTTTTATATGTTTCTAATTTACTCGAAAATACCTCAGCCTTTAATAATAGTTCCAACATTTTTTCTTGAGTTTTAACTTTTGGTCTAGGTGAAATATGTGTTAGTTCTAACAACTCTTCACTTTTAATATCAAATAATGCCCATCCGATTGTTTTGGTGGATATATCAAGACCCAAAACCTTTGGGGTGTTTTTAACTGCTCGACTCATAAAATCTTTTTTTATTATTATAAAAGAAATATTATAAAATTGTAGTTTTAGATTAAATATCTATTTTAATAACGTATTGTTGAATGCCTTGTCTTAATGTTGGTGATTGTAATTTAGACATAACTAAAATATCTTTATTATCATCTAACAACGCAATTTCAGTAACATATGATTTAGATCCAAAAGTCCATGATGGGTTTGTTGAAACCTGAAACTCTGTTGAGCTTAAATTAATTTTATATTTCATCTCATAAATAGTTGCCGCGATGTCGGTTTCGATTCCACCATAGAAATAATACTCGTCACCAAAATTTAATTTTGGTCCTGTTGTATTATTTGGTGTCAACTTTATAAAATTGTTAAGATTATAAAATGGTGCTGAATTATAGTTATCTGGTGAAATTATAAATGTGGTACCGGTCAAAGAATCTTGTGTAATCCAACCATTAATAAAGTCATTACTGATCTGACTGGTGAAATCAATAAGTTTCCACTGTGTAGGATCTGGTCTTTGTCCTGTTGGTACTTTTTGTGCCAAAATTTGAAATTTATCAGCAAAATATCCTAAAGGTAGATCACAAGTTGGACAAAAAGTTGTGGTGGTTGTTGTAATTGGTAACGTTGTCGTTGTAGTTGTTGTGGGACAAGACGGACAATTACCAGTATTTGTTATTGTTGATGCCGATGAACTTGGTATAATAACAGTACTTGAACAAATAATTGCACTTGTTGATTGTGGTAAAGTATATGGTGATGTTTTTGTTTCTCCACAACAAGGCGTAAAAGTTAATGTAATACTTTTTGTGTCTGTATTTGTTATTTGGTACGAGTCACATTGTGGTAATGTTGTGGTTGTTGTTGTACATCCAGGACAATCACCTAAATTGGTTATTGTCACCGCAGATGAAATTGGGTTAATATCGGTGCTTGAACAAAGTTGTGTACCTGTCAATCCGGGTAATGCTAGTGGTGATGTTTTTGTTTCATCACAACAAGGTGTAAACGTTACGACCACACCTTTAATACCATTATTAATTATTTGATATCTTTGACAAACTGGTATTGTTGTGGTTGTGGTTGTGATTGGAAATGTCGTCGTAGTCGTAATTGGTGTATATCCTGGTTGTACCAAACATCCAAATTCTCCGCCAAATCTAACGGCAACATTTTTAGATACATCCGGATTACATTCGTTGTTGTTTCCAACAATATATGGATAATAATTACAATGAAGTGACTCTGTGTAACAATATTCATTAGATAATCTATATGTTATAAACATAGTTTCACTATTTCCTGTTAGAATTCCTTGAGAAGAAGATGTTGTGTCACAAGTATTTGGTGTGATCAATGATACTTGAGGTGCTGGTAATGTCCAATTACGATTTGATTTGTAAGACATTGCTGCAATTATTTCCTCATCATCAATCACTATTAGTTTACTGTCTGGAAAAACTTTACCTATCCTACTAGGATATCCATCTGTATTTGCAAAATTATCCCACAAATGATAATACCTTAATCCAGGATTATTCATATCATCATTTTTTTTGGATTTTAAAAAATATGGTCGTAGTAAATCTAATTCTTCGAATCCTGGAGGGTCTACCCAAAATGTTTGTCCAAAACAACAATCTGGATTTTTGTGCCACATCAACCAAGGAATATAAACTCTAAAGTTTCTTGCTTGACCCATGGTATTGAGTGGGTTCACGGTGTCAAATAGTTCGAGAGCAAATTTTTCACCATAAAAGAAATCTATTGTTTGATTTGTATAATGAATTATTGAAATTGCTTTTTGTTCTTCTGGAGTTACAGTTATTTTTTCATCAAATGAGTTATAATAAAAAACGGAACTTGTATCTGTTTGACCTGAACTAGAGTTATAACCAAAATATTCTTTACTTCCAATGTAATTTATCGATCCAAATTTGGTGTAATCTTCATATGTATTTGGAATTAACCCCGCTGGGTTTTCAGTCCACGGAATATTCATGTTCCAAACTTTAACATCAAACTGATCCGTATCACAAATAGATTCAAAATCTATTACCTGTTCACCCCAATGTGGTGAAGGGGTAATACTATCATAAATTTGATTCATATTAGGCGGATATATTAAAACTCTTGAGTAACAATTTAATGGAAAACAAGAATAATCTGGGGTATTTCTATCTAATGTGATCTCATTTAAACAAACATCAACAATTCTATATGTTAAAATTGTAAAACAACTATTAAAAGGCATGAAACATTCAGGTGCCGGAGGAAGTGGACATTGTGGGCTTGGCGATGGTGTAAAACAAGGTGTTTTACTTGGTGTTGGTGTAGGTGTAGGTGAAGCGCATGGATCACCAGAAAAAGTCGTTGTAGTTGTAGAAATTGATGATGAAACGCTTGGTGTTGGTGTTGGGGTTGGGGTTGGTAAATTCACACATTCACAGTTGTATTTTGCGTTACCGTCAAAATATATTGTCACAATATCACCTATTTGTGGCGTATTTGTTATTGAGGTATTACATCCAGAATAAATTAATGTTATTTTGTTAGTGCCATTTACAGTAGACATATCAACCACGTAATTTGGTGTTCTAACATATTTATCACCTATTAAAACATCCCAGTTTATTGTACTGGCGGTTGTGTTTCCACTAAAAAAACCTCGAAGTGGAGCTCTGTTAAAAACTTGATCAATAACAGAATCCATAAAAGGAATACCATATGTATTACTTTGATTTGAATCCGCATAATATGGATATTTTACATATTGTTTGTTAGATTGTGGAATACCGCTAGCGTTTTGGCTATTAAATTGTGGTTCTAAAACGAAACTATTACTTTGTACGTAAGATCCTGGAAGTTTATCGTATGACACTTCGCTATCTCCAATTTGGAAATACGAAATTTTAAAATTTCCTTGCGATATTTTTTGTCTTCCAACGTCAGTTATTCTTGTACTGACTAAACCTGATGTATTTTTTAATATGTATGCCATGGTTAATGATAAATATTATAATATTCTTTTTTATAATTTAGGTGTTGGTGGACCAAACGATGGATTTATTATAGTAACAGGACAACACTCACATTCATTTACAACAGCATTTGATATGAATATTGTAAAACTATTATTATCACCCGAACAATCATCATTAGGTGCGTTTATTATTGTATTTGTGTATGATCCGGTGATGATTTGATTATTAGTTAAAGTAAACGTGTTTCCATATTCTTTATGCTCATTATTTTTTGGTGTTGGTGTTATTGAGCAATATGGCAAAATTATAGTTTGAAATTGTTGGTTAATATTTTGTGTTAAAGGTCCAAATCCAGACACCGAAACAAGGTTATTATAAACCGGGATTGGGCTTGAGCTTGCTGGGTAATATCCGAAATCACTGACGTGATTAATATCGAATGTGAGTGTTAATCCTGATGGTAAATTAGATGAAATAACAAAGGTTTGTGATAATGTATTTGCCGATAATTGTACTGTAACTGCCGGTGCTGGTAAAGATGGTACATTAACTAATTTAAGAATTACTGTTCCGATTGAATCTTTAACGTAAACTTGGTAATTTGACGGTCCTAGATTTTGGAATATAGGACTTTGCTGATATGTAAGTCCGTTATTTATTGAATATTGATATGGTGGTGTTCCTCCTATGGCGTTTATTATCATAGACCCATTATTTCCACATTGTGCTGGAGTTACAGACGTATCAAAATCAATTATACTTGATGGTGAACAATTACCAGTCAAAATAACCATATTATTATATTGGAAACTTCCGAGTATTTGCCATCCTGTTAG
>Ga0172362_10000656_pt1 | contig 28704 bp, 18 predicted proteins | sample LakKivs1_kivu2a2_FD_114534 | JGI IMG/M metagenome (GOLD analysis project Ga0172362, IMG submission 114534) | Sediment microbial communities from Lake Kivu, Rwanda - Sediment s1_kivu2a2 | ecosystem: Environmental > Aquatic > Freshwater > Lake > Sediment | place: Rwanda: Western Province, Lake... | reverse complement strand
CCCCCAGTCCCGCCAACACCCACCGGTACGGGGTCACGTCTGGCGTGCGGCTCACGCTCCACCCGGCCAGCGGCCACTGCTCCCACCCCCGCTCGGCGACGACCACAGCCACGTGCGGGCCATCGTCCAGTCCGGTGGCGACAGGGATGGTGACGGCCTGGGGCGCATAGTCGGGCGAGGTGAGCACGAGGTACGCGCCGCGTTCCTCCCGAGGCAACCGGTTGGCCGGCCTGCCGTCCACGCTGACGAAGAAATACCCACGATAATTCCCGCGTCGCACTTGCAGCGCCAGGCCCGTGCCGGCGAAGGGGATCGTGACGCGCTCCGTACCGGCCTGGCTCGGATCGGCTCCCAACTCCGAGAACCCCCAATCCCCCTCCCACTCGGCCCTGCCGGTGAGCGGCGTATACGAGGCGGTCGCGGTCTGGCGGAGAACGTGTCGCATGGCGGCCCACACCGTCCCGGCCAGAACGAGGCTGGCCAGGAGGCCAATCGAACAACAAATGAGCACCCGGCCTCGCAAGCGTTCATCCATGTGCACTCACCGACTTACCAACCCACCAATCTACCAGTCACCAATTTACCAGTCTACCAGTCTACCAATCTACCAGTCTACCAATCTACCACTCCCACCGCACCGCCGTCACCCCACCCTCGTCGGTCAACTGGTACACTTCGCCGCTGCTGGCATAGATCAGATACAGGTTGCCCTGATAGACGATAATCAGCCGGTCGCCTCCCGGCCCCCAGGCCATCTCCGGGTACTCCAGGCCAATTTCCTCTGCGGGTGGGAAGAGCGGCCGCCGGTCGGAGCCGTCGCGATCCATCAGGTAGAGGTCATAGCCACTGGTCTGGCTGGCATAAGGGCTGCGAGCGTCGCCAAAGGCGATAGAATCCCCCTCCAACGCATAGGCGGGCGCCGCCCACATCCCGGCCTCACCGGCCAGTGTCGCCGTCAGCGTACCGTCGGCGGCGAGTGCCCACACGTCGAAGACGGGGCTATCTTCCGGCGCCTCGCCCGTCGGGGCTGGGCCGTGTAGCGTGGTGACGATGAACTTGCCTTCCGGCGACCAACTGACGGTCGGCGTCCATACCCACGGGGCATAGGTACGATAGGGCGGGAAGCGGGCCAGCGGTGCCTGCACACCGTCGGAGATACGGACGACGCCAACCTCGTCGGCGCGGGCGTAAGCCAGCCCGGCTCCGTCGGGGGACCAGGCATAGGTAGTGCCCCACCAGCCGTAAGCCCCGCCCGCGCCCGGCTCGACGATGCGCCGCCGGCCCAGCAGCCGGCCATCGCTCGGGCGAGGCCGGGCGACCCACAGGTCATTTTCCGCTTTCCAGCCGGGGCTGCCCTCGGCCGGTGTGCCGGTCGTGTAGGCAATGCGGCAGCCGGCGCCGGTGGAGGTAACCTGGCACCTGGATTCCCAACCAGCCCACAGGACACTTTCGGCCTCCAACTGTACCGGCTCGGCATCGGCGGTGGCAGTCTCGATCATCCACAGCGTGTTGAGAGGAGCTACCTCACTATCCTCCTCTGTCCCCCCCGATGGGGGGAAAGAAGAGGGGACGCGGGTGAAGAGCAGATAAGAACCGTCAGGTGAGAGAGCAAACACACGACCATCCAGGTCGCCGATGTGTGTCAGCCGCCGCTGGTTCGGGCTGGTCGTCTGCATCACCCAGGCATTGCGGTTGGCGACGTAGGCCACCGTGCCGGTGATGGGAACGGGCTTGAGTTCGGCCTGCACGCCGACCAGGACCACCTCGGTACGAGATTCCCGGAGCGCAACCCTCCGCACGAGCAGTCGCTCGATTTCGACACCATCCTCAAGCGTGATGCGGTAGGTCAGTTCTTCGATCCCGGTGACGCCAGGCTCCAGCAGGCGCGTCTCGCCGGCTGGGATAGAGGCATCGCGCACGATCCTCCGCTCAAAGGGGACCTCGCGCTGTTCGGCCTCGGTGCGCACCTCGACACGGACGACGCGGACAGTCATCCCATCCTCGATGAAGGTAGGCTCGACCGGCTCCACGCGGTCATCCTCGTCGAGCAAGATGGTGGCCTCAGCCAGCACGTCACGGACGGTGAGCGCGTCGGTCACGAGCGTGCGCGCCTCGCCATCGGCGACGAGCGTGACGGTACGGGAACTGTCGGAAGCGCACGCTGCCAACGCAAGCAGGAACAGCAATAAGAGGGCGGCCCGTTTGCCCATTGCGGGGCAGATTATACCACCGGAAACGGCTTGGGACAACGAAGCGGGCCAGCATACGACCTTTTGACCTATACCGGAGGGCATTACAACCAGCAGTTTATAACTGCGGCGCCGGCAACGTGTTGGGCTTCTAGCACAGTTCCTCCCCTGACCACGACCGTATGGCCATCTGACCCCAGGTCCCACAGCGCGCCGCGCAGGAAAACGTTGATGCCATGTTCGACACCCGCACCGGCCAGCCTACCTGCCAGTGCGTATTTGAGCCAGGCCTGCCCCTCGGTGAGCTGGCCGGCATCGCGCACGTCTACGTCGCCTGGCGTTGGCGCGCCGTCGTACCCCCGCCAAGGTGTTTCCCAGACGCCATCCGGTGACAGGTAGGAAGGTACGGCCACCAGGCCGGCCTGCCTGGCCTTGATTGCCGCGTAAGTAGAAGGATACCACGAATCTGCACAGATCAACACCCCCAGCCTGCCGGCGGGCGTGTCGAAGACGGGCAGTGCGGCCGCCGAGGCCGGCGTGACAAACGGCAGTTCGATACCAATGGGAAAGACCTTGCGGACGACGTCTTCATAAGCTGAACCATCGGGTTTGTACACGACGCAGACGTTATACAATTCACCGTCGCCGATCGTCAACTGTCCACGCTCGGTCCGGGGCGACGGAAGAACGGTGGTTCCGGCCACCACCGTCACCGCATATTTTTGTGCCAGTCCAGAAAAAGTGCGCTGGTAAATCTCCGCCATGCGCGCCGCTTTCATACGAAACAGGCTGTATTTCACCCGATCTTTTGCCCTGGCGGAGGGCAACACCTTGAGGAAAGAAAGCGGGTGGCTCAGCACGAGCGCCTGCATCGCACCGGCAACGGTTTCAGCCTGGTGCACGCGCGGCTTCTCCCCGGCCGCGACCAGCCAGGTGCCAACGTACTCCGGCAAGACGACGATCGTCTTCTCGTTGAGCCAGCCTTGCCGAAACGCCACATCCAGGTAGCCGTCCACCTTCGTATAGAACGCTTCTTCCGAAGCATAATCTGCCGGTACCATGAAGGGCTGAACGCCGAGCAAATTTCCGCGCTGCGCATCAGTGCCATACGTGGCAATGTCCTGGAGGTGAAGGTGCGCCAGGGCTTTACATTCCATCATCGCTGCTTGCCTCCTCATATCAGTGGTCAGGGATCGGTGATCAGGTACAGGTCCCTACTCCCTACTCCCTGCTCCCTGCTCCCTGATCCCTGATCCCTACTCCTTACTCCCTGATCTTGGGAAACTCTGTCGCCGACTCGGCCAACCGCACAATGGACCCGATGGGATGTATGCCCAGTGCCAGCCGGTAGCGCCGCGGGTTGACCGCGATCGCCATCCCCACGACCTGCCCCGTATGCCGGCTGACCAACGGCGACCCGCTCATGAGGCCCGGGCTGAACCACCCATCCATCACCACCCACACGGCTGTGTCGCTGGCCGATTGTACCGTCCCCCCCAGGATGCGCCGGCCGCCGTGGCCATCGCCCAGGCCGCTGAACAACGCCACGCGTTCGCCCGGCTGTGGCGCGCCACGCGGGTCCGGCGTCAGGACCAGGCCTGCATCCACCGGCTGGTCTGCCTTCATCAGCACGTAATCCACCGTCATGTCATCGCCCGTGAGGGGCCGGCCAGGCCGTCCCCACAGCGTGTCGAACTCGGCCACGAAAGCCGCCTGGTCAGCCACGCGCAAGGCGATCCGCTCGACCGGGCGAGCGGGGTCGCCGAACGGCACACTGTGCGCCGTCGTCACGCCCACGACCTGGCCATCCTCGAGCGCCATGAGGAACCCGCTCCCCGCCAGGGTGTACGACCCGCCCTGCACCTGGACCCACTCCTCCAATCCGGCCGGCCCGGCCGGCAGCTCGCCGCGCGGCGCAAGGATCGTCGGGGGCGGTGGAATGGGGCCGGCTAGCGGCCATCCACGTGTGATCATCAGAACGAAGCCAATGGTAGTAGCAATCACAGCGGCCGGCAGCGCGAGGAGCAGCCCGCGGATGACAAAATTCGCGTTCACCTTACGGAGATTCATGGCGTAAACTGTACCGGGCCTCTCGCTCGTAGCTCCAGCGGCAAGAGGCTGTAATAGATGAAGGCGTGCAGCGGGGTTGCCACGCCCATCTCCCGCCCCAGGCGCACCACCGCCCCGCTCTGCGACTCCAACTCCGAGGGTCGCCCGGCCATGATGTCCCGCTGCATGGAGGCCGTCCCATCCGGCGGCAGGTTCTCGACGAGCGCCATCGTCCTGGGGATGCTCTCCTCGGGCAAAGCGATGTCCTTTGCCCGTGCCACGGCCAGGATCTCGCGCATCGCCTGTTCCAGCATCCGGCGCGTCTCCGGCAACTCACGCAGCACGCCGGCCGGCGCGCGCGTCACCGCCCCCACCCCACTGAACGAGGCGATGAACAGGAATTTCTCCCACAGGGCCACCCGAATATCGGGCGGGATTTCGGCTGTCACCCCCGCCCGCACGAGCGCCTGGCGCAGCCGGGCGGCCCGCTGGCTGGGCCGGTTGTCCAGTTCGCCCAGCGCCACGTAAGGCTCCAGCCCGGCGTGGCGGACGTGGCCCGGCTCGACGACCAGGCTGACAATCCTGCACAACCCACCCAGTACGTGTTCAGCGCCGAGCACCGCCGCCAACTGGTCGGGCGCTTCGACGCCGTTCTGCAATGGGACGACGAACGTCGCCGGCCCGACGAGCGGCAGCATCGCCCGCGCCGCTTCCGTCACCTGCCAGGCCTTCACGCCGACCAGGACGGCGTCCACCGGCCCCACCTGCGCCGGGTCGTCGGTCGCCTGGACAGGCCGCACGACAAAGTCGCCCGCCGGGCTGTCCACGCGCAGGCCCCGTTCGCGCAGCGCCCGCAACTGCGCGCCGCGGGCGATAAACACGACGTCCTCTCCCGCGTGGGCCAGCCGCCCACCAAAGTAACCACCCACGGCGCCGGTGCCAAGGACTGCAATGCGCATGCACTCTCCTCCTGCAGACTCTCCGGACTCCCCAACTTGTTGGGGCCACTCCGCGACAGGCCCAAACAAGTTTGGGACTCCGATTCACCTCCACAGACCAGCTCCGGACTCCCCAACTTGTTGGGGCCACTCCGCGACAGGCCCAAACAAGTTTGGGACTCCGATTCACCTCCACAGACCAGCTCCGGACTCCCCAACTTGTTGGGGCCACTCCGCAACAGACCCAAACAAGTTTGGGACTCCGATAAGCCCGCTCACTGCCGGGTGTACACGCCCATCAGTTCTGCCTGGGCCAGGATGTGCCCCTCCATCGCCTGCAGTAACTTGTCCTTGCTGGCGCCCGCCTCCAGGTCCAGCAGCGTGTCCAGCGCATACAATTTGAAGAAGTAACGATGGGTGCCGCCAGGTGGACAGGGGCCACCGTAACCCGGCCGCCGCCAACTGTTGTTCCCGTGGCGGCTGCCGTCGGGCAACTCGGCGTCCGGCGGGATGGCCTCCGGCAACTCACGGGCCTCGGCCGGCAGATTGTAGAGCACCCAGTGCACCCAGGTGCCCGCCGGCGCGTCCGGGTCGTCGGCGATGAGGGCGAAACTTTGTGTCCCCTGCGGTGGGTCGCTCCACGCCAGCGGCGGCGAGACGTCGTCACCGTCGCACGTATACCGAAGGGGGATCGGCTCACCAGGCGCAAAGGCGGAACTCGTCAGTATGAAAGGCATCGCCCGGCTCCCTTCCGCCGCCGGGGCTGCCGGTGCCGCCGTCGGCGTGAGCGGTACCGCCGTCGGCACAGACACTGGGGGGCCGGACGCGGGTGATGGCTCCGGCCCACAGCCACTCACGGCCGAAGCCGCAAGCATCACGACCAGGGACAGCGATCCGAGTTTGTTCATGCGTACCTCCGGGTCAGAAACCAGGTTTTTCAGAAAAAACCTGGTTTCTTATTGTATCAGCAAGCCAATTCTAACGCAATTCTAACGCCACGGAAATGTATTTCCAATGTCCCGGGTGGATAATATGGCGAACACGTAATGCGTAATCCGTAATGCGTAAGGCGTAAGGAGTGAAATATGTTGCTGCCGTTGTTTCAAACGAAGGACAAGCGCGAGCGGGAGCGGTGGGATGGCGACCGGCTGCAGGAAGTGCCGGTGTTGCCGCTGCGCAACGTGGTGGCCTTTCCGCACGCGCTGATGCCGCTGGCGGTCGGCCTGCCGCGCTCGGTGCGCCTGTTGGAAGACGTGCTCGAAGGCAACCGGCTGCTGGTGTTGGTGGCAATGACCGATCCAGAGGTCGAAGAGGCCGGCAAGAATGAAGTCTACCAGGTAGGCACGCTGGCCGAGGTCGAGCGCGCGCTGCGCGTCGAGGACGGCAACTACCAGTTCATCGTGCGCGGGCTGGCGCGGGTGCGCATCGCCAGGTGGACCGCCGAAGAGCCGTACCTGAAGGCGCAGGTGGAGCCATGGCCCGAGATGTCCCAGGACGCGACCAAGACCGAGGCGCTGCGGCGCGAGCTGCTTTCCGCTGCGCAACGGATGGTGGCCTTCCTGCCCCAGGTACCCGAAGGCATCGTGGAGATGCTGGACCAGATCGCCGACCCGGGCATGTTGCTCTACATGATCGCCTCCAACATCCGCCTGGAGGTTGCGCAGGCGCAGGGAATCCTGGCCGGTGACGACGTGACGGCCCAGATGCGCACGTTGCTGAGCGTTTTGCAGCGCGAACTGGAGGTCATGGAACTCGGCAAGCAGATCCGCGACGAAGCCCAGTCGGAGATGGAGAAGACACAGCGCGAGTATTTCTTGCGCCAGCAACTCCGGGCCATCCAGAAAGAGTTGGGCGAGGACGGCGAGGGCTCGGAGGGCGAAACGTACCGGCGCAAGGTCGAGGAGGCGAGCCTGCCAGAAGAGGCGCGCAAAGAGGCGGAGCGGGAGCTGGACCGGCTGGCGCAGATGAGCCCGCAGTCGGCCGAGGCGGGCGTGATCAAGACCTACCTGGACTGGCTGACCGACCTGCCGTGGAACAAGTTGTCGGAGGACAATCTCGACCTGACGCATGCCGGGCAGGTACTGAACGAGGATCACTATGGCTTGGAGAAGGTCAAGGAACGCATCCTGGAGTTCCTGGCGGTGCGCAAACTGCGGCTGGAGCGTGGGGTGGACGAAGATGACGAGCACGCGGCCGCGATCCTCTGTTTCGTCGGCCCTCCAGGCGTCGGCAAGACCAGCCTGGGCCGCTCCATCGCGCGGGCGCTCGAGCGCGAGTTCACGCGCATGAGCCTGGGCGGCGTGCGCGACGAGGCGGAGATCCGCGGCCACCGCCGCACGTACATCGGCGCGATGCCCGGCCGCATCATGCAGGCGCTCAAGCGCGCAGGGACGCGTAACCCGGTCTTTATGCTGGACGAGGTGGACAAGATCGGCGCAGACTGGCGGGGCGACCCGGCCAGCGCGCTGCTGGAAGTGCTCGACCCGCAGCAGAACCACGCCTTCCGCGATCACTACCTGGACGTGGACTTTGACCTGAGCCAGGTGTTCTTTATCACGACGGCCAACACGCTGAGCACGATCCCACCGGCGCTGCTGGACCGCATGGAGGTCATCGAGATTGACGGGTACACGGAGTACGACAAGGTGCAGATCGCGCAAGGGTACCTGGTGCCGCGCCAACTCAAGACCAACGGCCTGCAACTGGACGAGGTCAAGTTCACGGCCGATGGGCTGAGAACCATCATCCGCGACTACACCCGCGAGGCGGGCGTGCGCAACCTGGAGCGGGAGATCGGGCGGGCGCTGCGCAAGGTCGCCACACAGGTCGCCACGTGCAAGGCCGAATGCAGCCTGATCGTGGACCCTGAACGTGTGCAGGCATTCCTGGGCAAGCCCCGCTTCCGGGACGAAGCGCGCTTGCGCACGGAGCTACCTGGTGTGGCGACCGGGTTGGCCTGGACGCCCACCGGCGGTGAGGTGCTGTTCGTCGAGGCCCGGGTGATGGAAGGCAAGGATGGGCTGATCCTGACCGGCCAACTCGGCGACGTGATGAAGGAATCGGCGCGCATCGCGCTCAGTTACGTGCAGGGTGAACTGGAACGGCTGGGACTGCCGGCGGACACGCTGGAGGGCAAGACGGTGCACCTGCACGTGCCGGCGGGCGCCATCCCCAAGGACGGCCCCTCGGCCGGCGTGACGCTCGTGACGGCGCTGGCCTCAGCACTGACCCGGCGGCCCGTGCGCGGTGAGGTAGGGATGACCGGCGAGGTGACGCTGCAGGGGCAGGTGTTGCCTATCGGCGGCCTCAAGCAGAAAGTGCTCGCGGCACACCGGTATGGGCTGAAGACAGTGCTCCTGCCCAAGGCGAACGAGGTGGACCTGGACGACGTGCCGCAGGAGATCCGCGACGAACTGTCCTTCGTGCTGGTCGAGCACCTGGACGAGGTGCTGAGGACAGTCCTCACACCGGACGTGGGACTTGCTTTCGGTGTAGAGGAGATGGTGGGTAGCGACGGGCGGGGGCTGCCCGTACTCCAAGTGCTCTCGTAGGTGACCGCCTGCTCAGCGGTCGCAAGAGCCCCGGCGTATCGAACGCCGGGGCTCATTCACTCTCTACGACCGGCAGCGGGCCAGTTCGGTTTCGATGTCTCGCTGAAGTTGGGCGTCGCTCGGGTTCTGCGGGTCGAAGACGTGCGCCAACTGCTGACGGGCCTTCTCCAACGTGCCAGCGGCGGCACTCGGATTCTGCTGCGCCAGGTGGGCACGCCCCAGTTGTAGGTTGGCTTCGACGCTGGCCCGCACGTCGCCCAACACGTCGAAGAGTTCGGCACTCGTCTTGAGCAGCACGACCGCGGCCCCGCTCTCACCCGTGCTCAGATTCAGCAGCCCCAACTCGTAGGAAGCCTGGGTATATACGGTGTCCTCTGCTATGTCTTCTGCCAACTTGATCGCCTGCTGCAGTTCGCGCCGGGCATCCGACTGCCGGTCATCCAGCCGCCGGTAAAGCCTCCCCAGGCTGAGATGGGCCAATGCCTGGCCATTCTGATCGTCGGCCTGACGTGTCAGTTGCAGCGCTGTACTATAAGCCCCCTCAGCATCCTCGAGCGAGCCACGCGCCAGCGCCACGTCGCCGAGTTCCTGGTGCGCAGGTGCATGACGTGGGTTCAGGCGGATGGCATCACAGAACGCCTGGGCGGCTGTCTCGAGCTGGCCGAGGTGCTGGCAGGCGATGCCCAGGTTGAAAAAGGCAGCCGCATCGCCGGGAGCCAGCCGCGTAGCCGCACGGTAGTCGTCAACTGCCGACTGGTAGTCGTTCTGCTCCAAAAAGAGGTTGCCACGGTGCAGACGTGCACGGTAGGCACTTTCAGGATCGAAGACCGTCTCCAGCCTCAGCAGTGCATCGGTCAACGTCCGTATGGCCTCCGTTGCGCGTCCGAGGGCTTCGAGGACTTTGGCCAGGTTCAGGTACGCATCTATGAGGTCAGGCTTCAGGCGCAGTGCACGTTCGAGGTCAGCCCTGGCCTGCCCCAGCTCAGCAGCGCGCTGTTCGGCCAGCCGGCCCTTTTGCTCCCAACGCATATAGCGCGCCAGGCCAAGGTTGGCCAGCGCTTCCGCTTCCTTGAAGCCTTCCGCGATGGCGGTCTGAAGGTGACCAATCGCCTCGTCGTACTGGCCCAGGTAGGTCATCTGGACGTAGGCCAGTTCGAGATGCGCCTCTGGGAAGGCCTGGTAGGTTTTGAGTGCGTCTTGATAATTCTGAGCCGCCTGGGCATACTCTTTCAACTCTCGCAAAGCGCGACCGCGCTCCACGTAAGCGTGGCGAGCGCCATCCCAGGTCGGACCGCCAGAGTCAATAGCCGTAGTGTAGTCGCCAATTGCCTGGCTGTACTCCTTGAGAGCAAAGTGTGCCAGGCCGCGATAGAGCCGGGCCGCGTGGTAGTTTGGGAAGGTCCGTAGCAGGTCATTATAGGCGACGATGGCCTCGTCTGGCAGGCCCTGCATCAGCCTCAGGTCAGCAATGGTGCGGGCGCGCTCGACGTCCTCCGGTAACGCCTCGTATTCATGCCCACGCCAGTAACGCACGTGAAACAGGTTGGGGTCGAGCCGCAATGCCGAGGCCATCGTTTCGAGCAGCGCAAGCGTATAGGCCAATTGTGCCTCGGGCATCTCATTGGCATGGTAGCTGTCCAGCAGGCGCGCCAGGTCCTCGCGCCGCCTGGCCAGTTCGCCGGCCGGCAACCCCGGCACGTCGTAGGCCTCGAGAAAATCGGTCGCCGTACGCAGGCCGCTCTTTTGAAAGTCCCCGATCCGCTCGCGCGCGTGGAGGTGAAGTAGCGCCTGGTCAATCCAATCCACAATCTGTTCGACCGGGTAACGCGTCTTCAGCATCAGGTCCACGATCTTGGCACAGCACAGATTCTGTAGATTCTCGATCCCCTCCAGCAACAAGCGGTCCTCGTGATAAGCGTTCAGTCCATCCAGTTGGCTGAGAGGATGGGTCTCTTTGAAGCCCTGGATGACGATGCCGAGCGCGGCCGTGCCCAGCCGTTGCGCGACGCGCAGGCCAGTGGAGGGGAACAGGCCAATGACGAAAGCCGCCAGCAGGTAGCTACCCGCCGGAAGTGCAGCGCCCTCGTCTCCCGGCTGCACCAACAATGTGACCAACCACGACAAGATGAACACGACCAGGTAGCGGTTGGTCAGGCTGGCATAGTAGCGAATCTGCAGATCGTCCGTCACGTATTGCCGCACCAGCGATCCCAGGCCAAAGATATAGGCACCCAAAAAGCCGTAAGCCAACGGCGTCGGGTTGGGGACCAGGCCAGTGGGCTGGCCGAGCGGGGGAAAGAAAACCAAAAGCCAGCCGACGAATGCCAGGAGGGTAGCGACAATGATCGGTGAATTGACGTCCGGCAAGCGGCCTGACTCCGGCTTGCGGCCATAAATGACGTCGAATTTATCCTTATACTGTTGTGCGTTTTCAGGGTATCCCAACCGCCGCAGGCTCTGCTTGTACTCGGTGAACAGAATGGGTAGCCGCCCCTGGATGAAGGAGGCGTAGATCGTCGCTGGCAACAGCCCGCCGACCAGGATCAGAAGAACGCGCAGTGCATCGGTCAGTGCCGGGGCGCGCAGCACCGGCAACACCAGGTACAAGAGTACCAGCGCCGCCAGAAACAAAAAGAACAGCAAAAATCTGGTGAGTCCACGGCCCTGCTCCTGCTGTTCCTGTTTGGCAACCCATTCGGGCTTCGCGTCGTGTTCGGCCATCTCGTCCCCGTGGGGGTTCTCTCAGGTGAGCAAGTTGCGAGCGACGATCTTGATGGGCGTCGAGACGTGCTCCACCTCATCCAGCCAATACCACAGGGGCTGGCGCAGTTCAGGCATCACCTCGCTGATCGTTTCCAACGTCCGCCGGGCAACCCCTACGTCGCCGGCCTCGGCCCGCTCTACCTCGGCCTGCAGGCTCTCCAGATTCCCCTGCAGGCTCTCTTTCAAGGCTGGCGGCAGGTCACTCTCTTCCACTTGCGTGACCAGGTCATCGAAGCCCAACGTCAATGGCTCGGCAAATTCCTCGACGGCGGAGGCGGTAGGCTGTCGCACCACCACGGCCTTGGCTCCACGTCCGATCGCGATGCCGCTGCTACTCGAGATATCTCCCGTGATGAAATCTTTGCCGACAAAGTCACTGTGTACTTGCATTTTATCCCTCTGTCCAACGTTGCGTTCCATAGCCCCGCTCCTCAAGACCACTCCTGTCGCTGCCCAGACCTCAAGATAGGCCGGGCTGTCCCTTGTAGGACCAGGGATATTATAGCATAAATTCTCCGCCTGCGCTACTACCCGGAATCGAAATGTATCCCCGGCCACCTTAAATTTGACAGAACCGCCGGGACATGTTAACATCCCCATTGGGAGTGAAACGATATGACCGAGGCAATCCGTATCGTACCCCTGGGCGGCCTGGGGGAAATTGGCAAGAACATGCTCAGCATCGAATATGGCCGCAACGTCCTCGTCGTGGATGCGGGCATCATGTTCCCCGAGTCGGACATGCTAGGGATTGACTACATCGTCCCCGACTGGGGCTACCTGCGCGACAAGAAAGACCTCATCCGCGCGATTGCCATCACCCACGGTCACGAAGATCACATTGGCGCGTTGTCTCATTTCTTGGAAGAGTTCAACGTACCAGTGTATGCCACGCGGTTGACCCGCGGCCTGATCGAGGTCAAACTGAAGCAGAGCCACGTGCTGGAGCGGGTCAGCCTGCACACCTACGCCCCTGGCGACACGGTCCACGTTGGCCCCTTCACCATCGAGCCCTACCACGTCTGTCATTCCATTCCCGACGGGGTGGGGTTGGGCATTACAACGCCAGCCGGGTTGATTGTGCACAGTGGCGACTTCAAGCTCGACCATACGCCGGTGGACGGCTGGCCGACCGATTACGCCAAACTGGCCGAGTTCAGCGGCCGTGGGATACTCGTGTTGCTCTCCGACAGCACGAACGCTGACCGCCCTGGGAACACCCCCTCGGAGGCGGTGTTGAACGATGCATTCCACCAGGTGATGCGGCAGGCTCCAGGCCGGGTGATCGTCGCGACCTTTGCCTCGCTCATCTCCCGCATCCAGCAGGTGGTGGACGTGGCGGCGCGGCACAACCGGAAAATTGCTATCGCTGGCAAAAGCATGGTCGAGAACACCAAAATGGCCCGCGAGTTGGGCTACCTCACCATCCCCGATGGCATGCTGGTGACGCTGGACGAGATCAAAAAGCTGCCCGCCCGCGAGACGGTCATCATGGCGACCGGCTCGCAGGGTGAACCGACGGCGGTCCTGGGCCGCCTGGCACTGGGACAGCATCCCTCGCTGTCCATTCAAGAGGGAGATACGGTGGTGCTGTCCTCGCATACCATTCCCGGCAACGAGGAATTGATCCATCGCGTCGTGAACTACCTCTTCCAGAAAGGTGCCGACGTCTACTATGGCCCTCTCGCGCCGGTGCACGTCTCGGGTCACGCCAGCCAGGAGGAGCAAAAACTGCTGATCAACCTGCTACGCCCGCGCTTCTTCGTCCCTGTCCACGGCGAGCTGCGCCATCTCAAACAACACGGCAAGATCGCGCGCCAGTTGGGCATCCCGGCCGAGAACGTCGCCGTCGTCGAAAACGGCTATACGCTGACGTTCGGTGAACGGCTGGAGATCGGGGCACGGGTGCCTGGCGGCTACGTCTTCGTGGATGGGGCACGGGTGGGCGAAATCGGGCCGACGGTGATGCGCGAACGGGAGACGTTGGGGCAGAACGGTTTCGTGATGTCCATCGTTCACTACGACCGCCGGACAGGCCGGCCTGTCGGCCGTCCCCGTATCGTCACCCGTGGCTTCATCTTTGTCCCCAACGCAGAGGACCTGCTGGCCCGGGCAGAGGATGTCGCGCTGTCTGCAGCTTCGGCCAGGCCGGGAACACCTCCGGCGGAGATCGAAAAGCTGGTCCAGAGTGCGCTGTCCAGGTTTCTCTACCGGGAGACCAAGAACCGCCCCGTCGTGATCCCGACGGTGATAGAAACGTGAAGCGTGAAACGTGAAACGTGTTGCGTGTTTCGTGGTACGTAACGGAACACGCAACACGTTATACGCTCCACGTTCCTGGAGGAGAACTCGTTGTCTGACGTAAAGCCTGACCTACCGGCCAAAGTGGACCATCTGCGGCAGATTATTGCTGCGCTTGGTAGTGCGGGCGTTGCCTATTCGGGCGGTGTGGATAGCACGCTGCTTCTGGCGCTGTGCCAGGAGGTATTGGGAGCGGCGCGCGTATTGGCGCTGACGGCTCAGTCAGAGCTCGTCCCTGCTATCGAGCTCACACAGGCCGCAGAGATGGCCAAGCAACTGGGCGTGCGGCAGCGCATCGTTCATTTCGATACGCTGAGCAATCCTCACATTTCCGCCAACCGCCCTGACCGCTGTTATCACTGCAAAAAGGCGCTCTTCACGCGACTCCTGGAGATCGCTCAGGCCGAAGGGATGGCCACGCTCGTTCACGGCGCTAACCTCGATGACACAGGCGATTACCGGCCCGGCATGCGCGCCGCTGAGGAGCTGGGTGTGCGCGCCCCCCTGTTGGAGGCGGGTTTCACCAAGGCGGACGTGCGAGATCTTTCGCGCCATAAGGGCCTGCCGACCTGGGACCTCCCTTCCATGGCTTGCCTGGCTTCACGCATTCCCTACGATATACCACTGACCATCGAAGCGTTGGCTCGCGTGGACGCTGCCGAATCTGCCTTGCGCGAGTGCTTCGCGCTGCGTCAATTGCGGGTGCGAGATCACTTTCCCCTCGCCCGCATCGAGGTGCCCGAGGCTGACATCGCCCGCCTGCTTCAGCCCGATGCCCGGCAGGAAATTGTCCGCCGGCTGCAGGAACTGGGCTACCGGTACGTGACGCTCGACCTGCAAGGGTTCCGCAGTGGCAGTATGAACGAATCTACGAATGGGCGAATGGCGCATGGCGAATAGCGGGCGATTCCAGTTCGCGGTGCCGGATTTCGAGCGGGCCAGGCGCAAAGGTGTGCCTGAGGTCATCCTGGCCGATCGCAAGTCTGTGGAGCAAGCACTGGCCATCACCCGCGCCTTCCTCACACACACCGGCCGCGCGATCCTCAGCCGGGTAGGGCCAGAGCTAGAGGCGTGTTTGCGCAGCGAATTTGCAGCACAAGCGGAACTGGAGTGGATTGCCCCTCCTCGTGCTGCCGTCCTGCGCCGCCCGGATTTCGTGCCCCCCCAGACAGGCGGGCGGGTGGGCCTGCTCACCGCCGGCACCTCCGATATCCCCGTGGCTGAAGAGGCAGCGCTCCTGTGCCGCGAAATGGGGTGTACGGTATACACCACCTACGACGTCGGCGTGGCCGGGTTGCACCGGCTGTTTGAGCCGCTACGGCTGATGCTCGACGAGGCCCAGGTAGACGTGCTGATCGTCGTCGCTGGCATGGATGGGGCGCTTCCGTCTGTGGTGGCCGGCCTGGTGGACGTGCCGGTCGTCGGTCTGCCCACGTCCATCGGGTATGGCATTGGCGGGGACGGCGTGGCCGCCCTCTATTCGATGCTCCAGACGTGCGCGCCTGGCCTGAGCGTCGTCAACATTGACAACGGTATCGGCGCTGGGGCAGTCGCAGGGCTGATCGCCAACCGCGCCGCCGTCGCCAGACAGACACCCTGCGAGAAAAGGTAGGCGATGAGCACGGCCCTTTTCCTCGATCTATTTTCCGGTGCCAGCGGCGACATGTTGCTGGGTGCATTGCTCGACGTGGGTCTACCCCTGGAGGCATTACAGGCCGAACTGGAGAAAATGGGCCTCGCGGGGTACGAGCTTGCGGTCGAGCGTCAGGTCCGCCGTGGCCTCAGCGGCACCCGGCTACACGTGCGCGACGTAGCGCAGGCACACCCTGCCCGCCACCTGCACGACGTCCGCCACTTGATCCAGGCCAGCGCCCTTTCAACCCACGTGCAGGCGACCAGCATCGCCGTCTTCGAACGCCTGGCGCGGGTCGAGGCCCGCATCCACGGCATCGCTGTAGGCGAGGTACATTTCCACGAGATCGGCGCGGTGGACAGCCTGGTGGACGTGGTCGGGTTTGTCGCCGGGCTGGAGCGGCTGAAGGTGGCACGTGTGTTTGCATCTCCGGTACCGCTGGGCAGCGGGACGGTCGAAACAGAACACGGCCTGCTCCCGGTACCGGCACCGGCCACGTTGGCGCTGCTGGCCGAGGTAGGAGCGCCCACCCGTCCTCACCCGGCGCAGACGGAGATCGTCACGCCCACGGCGGCTGCGCTGCTGGCCGAGTTGGCGACCTTCGAATACCTGCCGCTGCGCGTGCAGGCGGTCGGCTACGGTTTCGGGCAGAAAGAGTTCCCCTGGGCCAACGCGGTACGAGCATGGCTGGGCGAAGAGACGCCCCTCCCTCAATCCCTCCCCGGGGGGGAGGGAGGAAAAGAGCGGGACCAGGTCGTGCTGCTGGAGTGTAACCTCGACGACACGACCGGCGAGACACTCGGGTATGCGATGGAACAGTTGTTCGCCGCGGGCGCGCTGGACGTCTGGTTCACGCCTGTGCAGATGAAAAAGAACCGGCCTGGGATCGTCCTCTCGGTACTGGTACCTCCAGACCGGGCCACAACCGTAGCACAGGTTGTGCTGCGAGAGACTTCCACGCTGGGCCTCCGAGTTTTGCCGGTAGAGCGCATCGTGGCCGAGCGGCGCATCTCGAAAGTCGAGACCCCGTGGGGCGAGGTAAGAGTCAAAGAAAAATGGCTGGCCGGAGAACGGGTCGCTGTGTCACCAGAATATGAGGACTGCGCTCACATCGCCCGTGCGCATTCCATCCCACTCCACCAGGTATTCGACGCCGCAACACGCAACAAGTAACACGCAGCACGCAACATGGGACACGGAGCACAGAAGATGGTGCCTTGTCCTACATTGTTCATTGTTTCATTGCTTCATTGTTCATTGACCCGTTTCCACACCCGTGCCGCCAGCTCCCGCGACCGGGCGGTGATGGCTTCCTCGTCCAGGGTGAGCAAGCGGCGATCGCGCATCAGCACCCGCCCGGCACACACAGTAGCCGTGATTGCCGACGCTTCGAGGCCGAAGAGCAGATGCCAGGGCAGATTCCCCGCCGTCAACGGCGTCGTGGGGTGGTAGTCCAGGAAGACCAGGTCGGCGGCCGCGCCTGCGCGCAGCTCCCCCAGTCCCAGGTCAGGCCAGAAGACGCGCACGAGCCTGCCATTGTTGGCGTAGGCCAGCCGCATCACCAGGTCGCCGGGCATCGCCCTGGGGTCGCGCTGCCAGAGCTTGTGCACCAGGTAGGCCGCCTTCATCTCGGCGAACATCTGGTTCGAAAAACCGTCGTTGCCGAGGCCCACGTTTACCCCGGCGCGCAGCATGGATTCGACCGGAGCTACCCCCACCCCGTTGTTCATGTTCGAGCGCGGCTGGTGCGTGACCCACGCGCCCGTCTTCGCCAGCAGCTCGATCTCGCTGTCGTCCACGTGAACGCAGTGGACGGCAATGGTGCGAGGCCCCAGAGCCCCTGCATCGTATAGCCGGTGGACGACGCGCCTGCCGGACTTGTGCAAGGAGTCCTCTTGATCAGCCCTATCTTCGGCCACGTGGACGTGAAACCCCAGCCCCAGCTCACCCGCTGCAGCGACACAGTCAGCCAGCGTCTCGTCAGACAGCGTCAGCGAAGCGTGCAGGCCGAACGTAGCGGCGATTGGAGATTGGAGATTGGAAGTTGGAGACTTACGATTTGCGATTTGCCATTTGCCATTTGCTGATTTGTCGATTTGCTGATTTGCCGATTTGCTGATTTGCCGATTTGCTGATTTGCCGATTTGCGATCTCGCAAAGCGCACGTTTTCAGCAATGCCGGCCCGGGCGCGCTCGGAGCCATCCCGGTCGGTGACCTCGTAGCAGAGGCAGGCTCGCAACCCCGCCTCCTGCACCGCCTCGGCGATGACGTCGAGTGAGCCTGCGATGCTGTTGGGACTGGCGTGGTGGTCAATCAGTGTGGTTGTGCCGTGGCGAATCGCATCCACCAGGCAGACCAGCACCGAGTAACGCACGTCCTCTAACGTGAGTGCCTTATCGAGCCGCCACCACAGCCGCTCCAGGATCTGGGGAAAGTTGGCAGGTGGCAAGCCAGGGACAGCCATCCCACGGGCAAAGGCTCCGTAAAAGTGAGTATGGGCACACATAGAGGCCGGGAGCGCCAGTTGGCCAGCCACGTCCCAGCGTTCGGCAGCCGGATAGCGTGTGATCAGGTCGGTGCTGGTGCCCAGTGCAACGATGCGATCGCCCTCGACAAGCAGCGCGCCGTCCTCGATCAGGCCAGGTTCGTCGCCCAATGTGGCTAAACGCGCGTGCGTGATGAGCCATTGAGACTGTGGAGCTTTTGTTACCATTGCCACTCCTCCCATCGTTTTCCCTATTGTAGCCTACTTCACCCGGCATGTCCAATGCATTGTCCCACAAATTGAAACATTGCTGTAACAAAAATGAAACCCTGATTGACTTGCAATCCAGGTAGAGGGGAGTACAATAGACAAGCTAAATCTCAACACGGTGAATGGCGTTTATGTAAATGGAAGACACACTGGCCGCAATCTGCTGCGCGACGGATGGCGACCTGGTGTTGGCACGATGGACTTGGTCTTCTACGTAGCACATGGGAGGAATGACGATGAAATGCCCACACTGTGGCTATAAAAACCCCAAGAATGCCCAGTTCTGCAAGAGTTGCAGCGCAGTGCTCGGAGGAGAATTGACCACCCATCCAGTACCAGAAGCCAATATCACTTTTGCTTCTTTGCCAGAAGGCGCATTGCTCCACGATGGGGAGTACACGGTCGTGGAAGTGCATGCCACCAACGAGCGCTTGAACGTCTACGTGGTAGAAGATAATACACCGGTCCGGTTGTGCCCCAACTGCTGGACAGAGACATTCGACCTGCAAGAGCAGTTCTGCTCCCTCTGTGGAACCGATCTCTCTGGCGTTGAACCACTTCACCTTCGTTATCTGGTGCGAGAAAGCGCTGACGAGCAAGCCTATGCAGTGGAAGCCCAGTTGCTGGAGATGCGCCTGGAACATCCTGGCCTGCTCATGCCGCATGCCGTCTTCGCAGAGGCCCCTTACGGTTCTCCCCGTCATTATCTGGTAGAGCCGGAGTTTCCGCTGCCGCTGGCAGCGTCCTTCCCTCTCCCTCAGGAACTCAACCAGGTATTAGAATGGGGAGTATCGTTGGCACAGGCACTGGATTACCTGCACCGCCGCCAGGTCGCGCTGCGTGAGGTCAGCCTGAACCACATCGCTGTAATGGGAAAGAAGGCGTGCTGGACAAACCTGAGCGCGGCGACCGTCAGCCCGCCGTCAGATCCAACGGCGGCAGGCAATTTCTCCCAGGACGTGCAGGCACTTGGAGCCACGCTTCTCTACCTGGCCACTGGCCATCAACATGACACACACGTCCAACTGCCAGAACAGGTAGAGACGCTCTTCTCTCAGGCACTCACCGCGCCAACCGGTCTCTCCGCAGCGCGCTTCGCCACGGCACTTGAAACCACCCTTCAGGAACTCCGCCACCCAACCAGCGTTAACCTCATCGTCGGCCGCCACACCGATGTGGGGCAGGAGCGCACGCTGAACGAGGATAGCCTGCTGACGCTTGACTTTGCTGCGGTGTTCCGCTCCAACAGTACACCGGTGGGCCTGTTCGCCGTCGCCGATGGGATGGGAGGACACAAGGCCGGTGACGCAGCCAGCCGACTGGCAATCCAGGCCATCGCCCGGCAGGCAGTCAGCGAGATTTTACCTCCGGCCATCGCCGGTGAACCCTTACCTGGCGTCCATCAGTGGCTCACAGCAACGATGCTGGCCGCCAACCAGTCTGTCTATGACCAGCGCCAGGCCGCCGGCACCGACATGGGCACCACGCTGGTGATGGCGCTCGTCGTTGGCGACACAGCGACCATCGCCAACGTCGGAGATAGTCGTGCCTATTTCCTCAAACAGGCTGAGATCGTTCAGATCACCACAGACCATTCACTGGTCGAGCGCCTCGTCGCCACAGGCCAGATCAGGCCGGAGGAAGCCATCAACCATCCCCAGAGAAACATCATCTACCGCGTTATGGGCGATCAACCACGGGTCGAGGCCGACTTGTTTGAACAGCGACTGGCCTCCGGCGAGGCCCTGCTCCTCTGTTCCGATGGCTTGAGCGGCATGGTGCCAGACGAGCAAATCTGGCAAATCTGGCGCACCGCCGCCTCGCCCCAGGAAGCCTGCGACAGGCTGGTCGAGGCAGCCAACCAGGCCGGGGGAATAGACAACATCACAGTTGTGATTGTACAGGTCGGCAGTTGGCTGAATAGATGAAAGCTTACTTTTACTAGGAGGCGGGCAGGATGCCCCATTTCTGCCACTTTTGCGGTAAAGAACTCAAAAACCCCCAGGCACGTTTCTGCCCAGGCTGTGGGCGTCAACTGGTTCCTACTTGCCCGCCGGACGCAGAGGGGCAAGGACATCCGCGCCTGGCTGTCCGCATGCCCGGGCAGTCGCCGTGGGAGATACCCCTGGCGCAGACCACCTTGACCATTGGTCGCAGACCAGACAACGACGTCGTCCTGCCGCTCAACTACGTCTCCGCCTACCATGGCCGGCTAGAGCGGCAAGAGGCGGCATGGCACTATGTAGACCTGGGTAGCACCAACGGCACCTTCGTCAACGGCCAGCGCGTGCAGAGCGCGGTCTTGCGTGAAGGTGACATCCTGCGCATCGGCGACCCCGAGGGCAACTCGGTCAGTCTCACCTTCCGCACCAGCGGGGCACCGGGCGTGCAGACACCTGCCACTGGTATCCTTCGCCTGGGAATCACCGCGTTAGGGATGAAAACCTCGCTATTCATCGGGCGCGACCCTCAGGCCGATGTCTCACTGCCAGCACCAGTCGTCTCCTGGCACCACGCTCGCCTCGACCAATTGCCCCAGGGTCACGTGCTCACCGACTTGAACAGTACCAACGGCACCTTCGTCAACGGCCAGCGCCTGACACGTTCCCATCTCCTCCACCAGGGAGACACGGTACAGATCGGCCCCTTCAAGCTGGTGTACGAGGCGACCGGCTTTCAACAGTACACCGCCGCCGGTGGTGTGCGACTGGATGGGATACGACTGACGCGCGAGGTGGGGCACGGCAAGCGCAGTAAGCGCATCCTCAACGACATCAACATATCCATCTACCCCCGCGAGTTTGTCGCGCTGGTGGGTACCAGCGGCGCAGGCAAATCCACGCTCATGATGGCGCTCAATGGCTTCACCCGTGCCGAAGGACAGGTGTTGGTCAACGGGGATGACCTGTATCGTCAATTCGACCTGTACCGCACGATGGTCGGCTACGTGCCCCAGGATGACATCATCCACAAAGACCTGACCGTCGGCAGCGCACTCCACTACGCAGCCCGGCTGCGACTTCCTCCCGATACCTCTGCCCAGGAGATTGATCAGCGCATTGACCACGTGCTCCAGCAAGTAGAGATGGTCGGTCAGAAAGACCAGGTCGTCAGCAGCCTGAGTGGAGGACAGCGCAAGCGGGTCAGCATTGCCGTCGAGTTGCTGGCCGAACCAAATCTGTTCTTCCTCGACGAACCCACCTCTGGACTGGATCCGGGCCTGGAGAAAAAGATGATGCATACGCTGCGCCGTCTGGCGGATGGTGGGCGGACGATCATCCTGGTGACTCACGCCACCGCCAACATCGTCCAGTGCGACCACGTATGCTTCCTCTCCCAGGGACGCATGGTCTACTTTGGGCCACCGGAAGAGGCGCTCCAATTCTTTGGTGTGGCGAGCGGCGATTTCGCCGACATTTACGCTCAACTGGACGACCCCAATCCGCAGATTTCCCGGCAGAAAGCAGTCCAGTGTGAGAAGAGCTTTAAACAATCGCCCTACTATCGGCAGTACGTGGAGGACCGGCAACGCGCACTCCCCCAGGTTCAACAAGAGGCGGCAGGCAAAATAGCATCCCGGCAGCACCCCAAGGTCAGCGTGGTGCGCCAGTTCCTCGTCCTCACCCGCCGCTACCTGGACCTGGTGTTGCGGGACAAACTACTTCTATCTGTCCTGATGGTCGTGATGCCCATCATTGGAGCACTTGTGTTGCTGGTCTCGGACGCCAACTGGCTGGTCGGCAATCCGCTGGCCGAGATCGAACGCCAATTGGGGGCCGGCCTGGCAGCAGGCAAGAGCAGCGCCACGTACGCCGTCATTGGAGACAGCCAGACGCTGCTGTTCATCATGGCACTGGCCTCGGTGCTGCTGGGGCTGTTTGCCTCCGTCTATGAGATCGTGAAGGAATGGTCGGTCTATCAGCGTGAACGCATGGTCACCCTGCGTATCCTGCCCTACATTGCCTCCAAGCTGGTCGTGTTGGGCATCTTTGCCTTGATTCAGTGCTTCCTGCTGATGGTCGTGATCAGCCTCAAGGTGGACTTTCCAAAAGAAGGGGTCTTCCTCCCGGCCCCGGTGGAGATGTATCTTACACTCGTCCTGGGGACGCTGGCGGCCATCCTGATGGGCCTGCTCATCTCCGCCATCGTGCCCAACCCCAACACCGTGATCTACATCGTGTTCCTGGTACTGTTCTTCCAGATGATCTTCGCCGGAGTACTCTTCGATCTGCCAGGCATCACCGACAGGTTCTCCAACCTGACGCTCACCCGCTGGACCATGGAAGGGCTGGGCGCCTCAGCGAATATGGAATGGCTGAACGGTCTCACCCGCACTCGCTTTCAACCCGACCCAGTCAGCGAGCAAGTTTCAATGGTGGTGGAGAAGCCTGATGAGAATTGGGAACCGGTGACGGTGGTGACGACCACGCAGGAGATCGAGGTCCCCATCCAGCCAGGGATCACCCAGACCGTACCCATTTCCGTCCCGGAGGTGACCGTGAATGAGCTGCTCACAGTCACCGAGACGGTCACAAAAACGTTTACCGTCGAACCAGAACCCGCAGACATTTTCAACAAGCAGGAATTCCGCATCCAGTACACCCGTACAGTGGGGCACCTATGTCTGGACTGGGGGATGCTGACCGGGTTTGGACTGGTCTTCGGTATTGCTACAGCGATCGTGCTGAAGCGTAAAGACGTCGGATAATCAGATTATATTTGCTATTCGTCGCTCGCTATTCACCATTCGCCTTATTAGAACGAGGTAAGATATGACACTGGCAAATGAACAGGTCCTACAAAATCGCTACCGCATCATCTCGCTGCTAGGGCAAGGCGGCATGGGGGCCGTCTACCGCGCCTGGGACATGCGTCTCGATGTCCTGGTGGCCCTCAAGGAGATGACTTCCCAGCCCGGCCTGGATCCCCAAAGCCTGGCCCAACTGCGCCAGCAGTTCCGGCAAGAGGCCGTGGTTCTGGCCCGCCTCCACCATCCTCACCTGGTACGGGTGACCGACTTTTTTGAAGAAAACGGGAATGCCTACCTGGTGATGGACTTTGTCGAAGGCGAGAGCCTGGCCCAGCGCATTGAGCGAGAGGGCGCACTGCCAGAGGCACAGGTGCTGGAATGGACAGGCCAGTTGTTGGATGCACTGGCATATTGTCACGCGCAGGGGGTAATCCACCGAGACGCGAAGCCACAGAACGTGATTATATGCCCCACCGGACAGGTGGTACTCGTGGACTTTGGACTGGTGAAATTGTGGAATCCCCGCGACCCACACACCAGGACAGCCATGCGGGGACTGGGTACGCCGGAATATGCGCCACCGGAACAGTACGACGCACAGATGGGGCATACCGATCCGCGCAGCGACATCTACAGCGTGGGCGCGACGCTCTACCATGCACTCACCGGCCAGGCCCCCCCGACGGCGACGATGCGGATCGCCAATCCAGGTATACTCCACCCTCCCCGGACACTGAATCCGCGCCTTTCGCCTACGACGGAGGCGACAGTGCTGCGGGCAACGGAATTGGCTGTGGGAAATCGCTTCGCCACGGCCCAGGAGATGGCAGCAGTCCTAAGAGGTGAAATGCCGGTTCCAGTTTGGCCGGTGGCACCCGGGCCTCAACTGACGGCGGTGATGCCAGGTACACAACCAGCCCCCTCCACTCGACGCAGGCGCGTACCTGGGTGGGCCTGGGCAGTGGGAGGGCTGGCCGGGCTGGCGTTGGTGGCGGGTTTGACAGGCATAGCGCTAATCGTGATGAACCGGGCGGGAGGCTGGGTAATTGGCCCCACTCCCACACGCTACGTCGAAGCAGCCACGGCCACCCCCGTTCCAGTCGTGGCAGAGGCCACGGCTACGCCGTCGGCCCTCCCCTCACCGACGAGGACATCCAGGCCCACACCTGCGAGCACACCTACTCGAACGCCAGGGGGTACCCCCAAGAGCACACCACGCCCTACGCTGTCCCCTACCACAGCCACGCCGCCAACAGCGTCTCCCACCCCCAGGCCACTCACGCGCACCCCTCAGCCTACATCCCCCCCACCCTCTGGTGCGCTGATCACCTTCGAACAGTGGGGGGCCTGGCAACGGGGCGATCAACCCTATGGAGAGCTCACCCAGACCCAGGAACAGGTGCACTCGGGAGAGTTTGCCGCCAAACTGCGCTACGACTTCCCGGCTACCGACAATGACTACGTCGTTTTCGCCCATCCGTTGAACCTGGCTGGGCAGCCCAACACGATAGGCGCCTGGGTGTATGGCGATGGGTCCGGTCACTACCTGAATGCCTGGGTCCAGGATGCCCAGGATGAAATGTGGTCGGTCCACCTGGGGCGGGTAGGCGCTCCAGGCTGGCGGCAGATGGCCGGCGCCCTGGCCCCCAATCTCGCCTGGCCTGCGGGCCACATATCCGGACCTGAAAACGGAGTGATAGACTATCCGGTTCGCTTCTACGCGCTCGTGCTGGACCGACCCGGAAGCGGCGCCCAGAGCGGCCAGCTTTACGTTGATGACGTCTCGGCCTGGCGAAGCCAGACGAGCGCGACGGCCACACCGCCACCGGCAGCCACAGCCACACCCGCCGCCGGAGGGCAAACGCCCACAGCTACCACTGCACCACCTGCCAGCGGCGGTCCGCTCGACTTCCTGGTACCAAACCAACTCGATGGTTGGGACAAGGCCAGCGGCCAGGCTACGATCATCGTACATATCAGCGGCGGTGCCCCTCCCTTCACAATCTACCATGATGACGTGGACAAGTTCGTAACCCAGGAGCGGGACTATCCGCTCGTGTTTAAGGTGGGTGGATGCACCATCGTCCACACCATCACCGTGGAGTCGGCTGACGGCCAAAAAGTCTCTCACGGCTACTATATCCAAATCCCCAAGTGCGACTGATGAGCCCGCTATACCGTGGTCCAAGTCCAGCAATGAATCAGGAGGAGATAAAGTATGCCGCTCAACATTGGTGAGATCGTAGGAGAACGCTACAGAGTCGTCAGACTGCTGGGCCAGGGCGGGATGGGAGCGGTCTATCGCACCTGGGACATGCGGCTAAACCGGCCTGTCGCGCTCAAGGAGATGATCCCTCAATCCAGCCTCGACGTCCAACTGTTGGCCCAATTGCGCCAACAGTTCCAACAGGAGGCACAGGTATTGGCCACGCTCATCCATCCCAACCTGGTGCGCGTCACCGACTACTTCTCCTGGGATGGCAACGAGTACCTGGCGATGGACTTTGTCGAGGGCGAGAGCCTGGCGGAGCGCATCCACCGGGATGGGAACCAGCCGGAAGGGCAGGTAGTGGCCTGGGCCGGGCAGTTGCTCGATGCACTGGCTTACTGCCACGAGCGGGGCGTGATCCACCGCGACATCAAGCCGCAGAACATCATCATCACACCAGAAGGCCGGGCTGTGCTGGTTGACTTTGGGCTGGTCAAGCTGTGGGACCCCCGCGACCCGCGCACACGCACGGTGATGCGTGGGGCCGGCACGCCGGAATATGCTCCGCCGGAACAATACGACATGGGCCTGGGCCACACGGACCCCCGTTCCGACGTCTACAGTCTGGGCGCGACGCTCTATCATGCGCTCACGGGCCAGGTCCCCCCCACGGCCACACAGCGCATGGCCACGCCGACTTCCTTCGTGCCGCTGCGCCGCGTCAACACAGCCGTCAGCCCGGCCACCGAAGCCGCTGTCCTCAAGGCACTCGAGATGGCGATGGAGCAGCGCTTCCAGAGTGCGGACGAGATGGCCCAGGCATTGGGGTTTGTGCAGCGGACTTCTCTCGTCACACCACACCGCGTCCCGTCGGAGGCCCGGCCGGTGTCACCCGCAACCGAGGTCCAGCCCCCTGCAGAACGCAAACGGGGTACCTTGCTGGGACTGGGCGGTGTGGGTCTGGCGGCCGTCGGCGTGCTTTGCCTGGCATTGGCAGCAGGAACCGTCCTGATTGGATTGTTCGTAGGGCGTGGTTGCGCTGGGCCATTGCCAGCTACCCCCACATCCCTGCCCGCTACACATACTCCTATTCCTCCAGCTACGGTTGCCCCTCTTCCCTCGGCGACTGCTATTCTTCTTCCGACCAACACTTCCGTACCAGAAACGACCACTACGCTGTTTCAGGATGACTTTGAGAACATCGCATCCGGTTGGGAAATAGGGAACTATGAAACGGGCAGCGTAGGCTACAAGGGTGGCACCTACTTCGTCATCGCCCAGAAGAGCGGTAGCACGATGTGGGGCGTGGCGAACCGTTCCTTCGACAACCTCGTCATCGAGGTAGAGGCCGCCCAGATCGCATCCGGGCCCGACAGCAACAACGATTACGGGGTCGTGTGCCGGGAGCAGGGCAATGGCGATGGGTACTTTTTCCTCGTCTCCGGCGATGGGTTGTATGCCATCCTCAAGGCCAAAGAAGGAGACTTTCAGCCGCTCGTGGATTGGGCACAATCGAATGCGATCCAGCAAAGGAACGCGATTAACCGCATGCGGGCCGTGTGCGATGGCTCTACACTGGAGATGTTTGTCAATGGGCAACGCCTGGCCACGGCCGAGGACAGCACCTATACCAAGGGAGACATTGCCTTCACAGCCACGACCTACGAAGATCAACCCACCCAGGTCCACTTTGACAACCTGACCGTGCGCACTCCGTAACCACCCGTAATAACGACTTTATTGGGAGCCATGAGAATGAACGATTGGACCGGACAAACGATCGGCGGGTACCAGATTGCTGAAGAGATCGGGCAGGGAGGCATGGCGGTCGTCTACCGTGCCTATCAGCCCCAACTGGAGCGCTGGGTGGCCATCAAGGTTCTGCGGGCTACAGAAGCCCGCGGCCAGGAGTTTCTGGACCGCTTTCGCCGCGAGGCACGCGCGATCGCTGCGCTGCGGCATCCCAACATCCTGACCATCCACGACTACGGGGAAGAGGGTGGCATTGCCTACATCGTCATGGAGTACGTGCCCGGCGGGACACTCAAAGACCGCCTGGCCAGACAACCGATGGAATGGCCGGACGTGGCCACGCTCATCATCCCGGTAGGCCGCGCACTGGCCTATGCACATTCGCAGGGCATCGTGCACCGTGACGTGAAACCGGCCAACGTGCTTCTGCCCCGTCCCGACTGGCCCCTGCTGGGTGACTTTGGCCTGGTCAAGATGATCGGCCATCCGCAGGGTATCACCAGGCCCGGCATCAGCATCGGTACACCGTCCTACTTCTCACCCGAGCAGGCCGCCGGTGAGGACATAGACCACCGCAGTGACGTTTACAGCCTGGGCATCGTGCTCTACGAGTTGCTGGCCGGCCGGCTCCCCTTCGAAGGTAAGACGCCGATAGACATGATGTTCCGGCGGCTGCGCGAACCCCCTGCCCCTCCCCGCAGCCTCAACCCGCGCCTCACACCTCAACTGGAGGCCGTGATCCTGCAGGCATTGGCCCGGGATCCGGCGGCGCGTTACCCTACCATGGAGGCACTGGTGAACGACCTCGCCCGGCAGCCAGGGGCCACCGGGCGCGCCGTGATGTCTCTCTCCCAGACTGTCGCGCCAGCCAGTGCCACCGCCCGTCTCGGCGTTCTCTCCCCGACCGTGGGTCCCCGCCTGGTCGTCACAGGCACTGGGGCCGCGTTGCTCCTCCCTCAACAAGGGGAGGTGCTGATCGGCCGGGCCGATCCACAGGCCACCCCACAGCCTGACGTGGACCTGGGGCCGCACGGCGGTAGCCAGGCTGGTGTCTCGCGTCGTCACGCCCGGCTGCTGTATTCGCCTCAGGGCTGGCTGCTGGAGGACCTGCAAAGCACCAACGGCACCTTCCTCAATGGCGCACCGCTGCTGCCTGGACAGCCGGCCCGCGTGTGCACCGGCGACCTCATTCGCTGCAGCCAGTTGACGCTGATATTTTACGAAGAGTAGGAGAACGCCCACAAGGCGGACTGGCGGGGCAAGCGCTGTCGCCGATTGAGACGTAGAGGCGAGTAACCTTGGACTACGAACTTGGCTTACGCACGCTTAAAGCCCGCCTGCCAGCGGGCGTGTCGGACAAATTCGACGTCTACGAGGGCCGGCTGCAGGACAACCTGTCCCGCGAGCGGCTATTTGGCGGCACAGAACAGACCCGCGCAGAGCGGGCCGCCATCCTGTACGACCTCAACCAACTGGCGCAGGCGCACCTGGGCGTCAGCTTCAACAAACTGTGCGAACCCACAGCCCGGCCAGCGCGCCAGCCTGCGCCCGTTACGGTGCGGGGCCAGATCTCGCATCCTACCCCACCCGTCCCCCCACCCGGCCCTATCCGCAACCGGTGGGCGCTGCTCGTGGGTGTGGACCGCTACGTAGACCCGGCCTTCCCGCCGCTCAGGTTCTGCGTCAGCGACGTGCTGGCGCTGGCCCACGCGCTCCGAGGATTGGGGTACACCGTCGTCGCACTCTACGACGACGCAGACGAGGAACGGTTGCTCCCCACCCACGACAACGTCGAGGCAGAACTGGTCCGCCT
>Ga0172362_10000655_pt1 | contig 28707 bp, 30 predicted proteins | sample LakKivs1_kivu2a2_FD_114534 | JGI IMG/M metagenome (GOLD analysis project Ga0172362, IMG submission 114534) | Sediment microbial communities from Lake Kivu, Rwanda - Sediment s1_kivu2a2 | ecosystem: Environmental > Aquatic > Freshwater > Lake > Sediment | place: Rwanda: Western Province, Lake... | reverse complement strand
TATCAAAGGGTATGAACATCATGCGAAACCGAAGAATATCTACGTATCGTTTATTGTTGGTATTGTTATAGGTTTTGTCGCCTCCATTATTGAACTACTCACCAGTGCAGATGTGGGCCTCTCCTTCATCATTCTCTACCCGATCCTTGAACAATTGTTCAAAGTGATTATTCTGAATGCGAGACGGCTGCAAGAGAAACAAGCAACTGTGGTCTATGGACTTGTGCTAGGGCTTGGTTTCGGAGCTATCTCGACTCCTGTGTCTCTTATTATTGGGAATATCCAAGGAGGAGATTATACCCTCCTAGGCCTCGTTATTATTGGTTCGACCGGCATTATCATGTTCCAGGGAGCAACAGGAGTGCTGATCGGGTATGGGGTCTATACTGATAAATTATGGCTGTACGTGGTGTTTTCGATCCTTGTTCACATTCCCATAACAGTCGGAGTGTTTCTCTCCAGTTTTCTTACGTTTTCTTATGCACAAATAGTCGTCGTGATCTGTATGTTCTTCTATGGTGCGTTCCTCTACTGGTATGCAACGAGGAGAATCATGTTCCGATTAACCAGTGAAGGATTACGCAGAAAACGAACGAAAAAAGACATAGACATAAAAACCTGAGTTTCATTACCTGGAAAAAATTGAAGTGATTGCTATGGAACCGAAAGATATCAGCTCCTATGATACGTTAAACAATGCACCTACTGAACCAGAACCTTTTCAACCACCAACAAGGAAAAGTTCTCTTCCAATGATCGGTGGGATTCTGTTGATACTTGTTGGGATTTTAGGATTATTTACATGGACTGCGGTGTTTGCAGTCGATGCCTCAATGATTTCAAGTATGATTCCTGAAGGAACACCGCTTACTGCAGAACAACTGCAATCGATTCTTACCACCTGCGCAGTCATTGGATGCATACTCTCCGTCTTTGCTCTCCTCGCAGGTTTTTTAGCCTTGCAACGAAAAGTATGGGCTCTTACTATCCTTGGTAGTTTCCTTGGTTTACTGACCGTAGGACCCATGTTTCTTGGTAGTATTCTCTCCTTGATAGCACTGATACTCCTCGCACTATCCAGAAAAGACTTCAAAACGACAGGAGAAAACAAGTCTTAAATGAGATAACTATCGATATCTTTTTAACAAACCTTGAGATTTCTCACCACATGGTTAACGTAAATTTTGGAGAATTAATAGAAGGCGGGTTTCGTACCTGGAAAAGCAACTTCATCCTCTGCGTTCCCTTCATCCTTGGAATGATCTTGTCAATCGTTGTTGTTCTTGCGTTCATGCTTCCCTTGTTCTTCGCAGTGTTGTTTCCTCTTATTGAACAGACAATATTGAATCCTGCGAGCATGACTGGTGTTGAAGGGTTTCAACAAGTGATGGATGTGATACTACAGAATCTGTGGTTGTTCATCGTCGTCTTTGCTATCATGCTTATTCTTTGCGGGCTGATCATGTCCTTTTTTTCTGCTGGCGCAATCGGTATGGCAAAAGAAGCATTGCTTACTGGGAAAACACAAATCAGCCACATGATTTCCTACGGTAAGAAAAAATATCTTAGTTACTTCGGTGCTAGTCTCCTTGCTGGTCTTGTCATGCTTGTCGGGGTACTCTTTATGCTCCCCGGCTTGATCTCTTTATTTTCCAATATGACTGTCCTCATAGAGAATCCACAAGACCCAAGTGCACTTACCTTTCTCATGCCCTTGCTCCTCGGAATTTTTCTTGGTATGATTTATCTTCTTCCAATGTCTATCATCCTTGCTTTGGTACCATATAGTGTTGTAGTGGATGATGTAGGTGCTATGGAAGGATTCCGCAAAGGGATACAGGTCATGTGGCACAATAAAATCAATGTGTTTGTCATCTGGCTGATCATTCTTGTGGTGGGCATTCTTGCCAGTCTTTTCTCCCTGATTCCTTATATTGGATCACTCATCACTCTAATTATTACCTTTTTGATCGTCCAACCATTAACCTTTGTCTGGTGGAGTAAACTGTATATGACGCTAACAAAACCAACCGAAAATATAGCATCATTGTAAGAGCAAAAATCAAGAAAAATCTAAAAATGATAAAAAATTCGAACAAGGTTAAATACTTATAAGATATTATCTTTTAAAAAAGTATAAAGGTGAGAGAGAAATGGGTGGATTAAATCAAGCAAAAATATTAGGCGGAATAGGTTCGATATTAATGCTTATCGGTGGTTTTATCCCCTTCATAGGGATCGTGATGCCACTGATTGGGCTGATTTTAGTCATCATAGCAGTAAAAAATATTGCAGACGCTTCACAAGATCAAAAAATTTTCTCAAATTATTTGATTTACTTTGTTCTGAATATTGTTGCGATGGTCGCAGTTATTGGTATTATGATTGTCATGCTTGGAGTTGCATTAGGAGCAGCAGGATTATCGTTTATGGATTTATTCCAAACAGGTGGTATTGCAGATCCTTCTCAAATGTTCGCTAGTATTGGTGCCTTAGTTGGAGGGTGTTTAGTTGCATTACTTGTCGGATGGATTTTATTATTAATTAGTGCAATATATTTAAGAAAAAGTTTCAATGCAATCGCGGACCATACGAAGACATCGCTGTTTAAAACCACTGCGCTCGTCTATCTCATCGGTGCAGCATTAATGATCATCGTGATAGGGGCTATTGTAATTTTGATTGCGTTCATCATGCAGATCATTGCTTTCTTCATGCTCCCAGACGAACTTCCCAAAGAAGTACAACCTGCACCACCAACCCAATAAAAACAATAATACACAATCTTAACTTCTTTTTTCTTTCTTTTTTTCTGCTAGCATATCTTTTATTTCATCGATAATGGCTCCAATGGCTATCCCAGTAAGACCACCGGCAAGTAGACCAGTGAGAACACGAATCACATTTGTACTCTCCCACAACCCAAAGAGTTGCCCTATGCCATCAACAGCTAATGGTGCTATTCCTATAAGAATGAAAAAAAGGAATTTTTCATCAAGAGGAAGGCGAAAGAAAAGCATGAGGCCTATTCCCAGAGTACTCCCAGCAAAGATACCGATACAGCGACTGCAAAATGGCATCTGGTTCCCATTGACTATGAAAGAACGTTCTAGTTTCTGATGACACAGACGATCACCTGCAGTGTAGACAATGTTCCAAGGGATCGATATGTTCTGAATCGCCTGTTCATTATCAGACAGTCCAGCAGAACCAGAAAGATCAGGAACACTACCAGGTGGTAGCATGAGAGGAGCAAGGATCTGAAGCAGCAGCCATACCAAAAAAAAGATAAAGAAAACGAAGACAAGACTTTTCCATGGTTGTTCTCTTCTTTTCAGGAGGAAACGCATCTCATGACAATGTGCATCATCTTTAAATAGGATATGGTTATTTCCGGTACACTAAAGGCGATGACCGATGTCACGATTCCCTGAAGCAGAAAACCGTTTACTGAACAAGAAAATTTGCATGAAATGCGGTGCATCCAATGCGATACTAGCAAAACGATGCAGGCGCTGCAGATCAACAGAACTTCGTGTGAAAGCAAAAGAAGGACGAGGAGTCTAAACCAGTATCTTTAAAAACAAGCTTCTTTTTTGTGTTGGCAGTTGAAGGAGTATGCCAGAAACAAAAGTCAAGAAAAGCGAGGATTTTAACGAATGGTACAACGAGATCGTTGAGCTTGCTGATTTATGTGACAAACGCTACCCTATCAAAGGCATGAACATCTGGCGACCATACGGTTGGAAACTGATGAACAACGTGGACCGTCTCACCCGTGAGGAGATGGAGAAAACCAACCATCAAGAAGTCTGCTTCCCATTACTCATCCCTGAATCCTTTTTCAAAAAAGAAGAAGAGCATATCGAAGGCTTCGGAAAAGAAGTCTTCTGGGTCACGCATGCAGGTCTGAATCCTTTAGAGGAACGATGGCTATTACGGCCAACCTCAGAAACTGCAATGTATCCCATCTTTTCTTTATGGATCCGGTCCCATACCGATCTTCCACTCAAGACGTTTCAGATTGTCAATACCTTCCGGTATGAAACCAAACAAACCAGGGCATTCATCCGTGTCAGAGAAATCCATTTCTTTGAGGCACACACCTGCCATGTTGATTTTGAGGATGCAGAACGACAAATCAAGGAAGACAAAGAAATCGCAGACCGTTTACTTGCGAAACTCTGCTTACCATATGTTTTTAGCAAGCGACCAGAATGGGATAAATTTGCTGGAGCCTTCTATACGATTAGCATCGATGTTCTCATGCCCTCTGGTAGAACCCTCCAAATAGGATCAATACATCAATACCGTGATAATTTCGCAAAACCATATGAAATCTCATATGAGACAGAAAAAGGAGACCATGCCTTCTGCCATCAGACCACGTATGGTATGAGTGAGCGTCTCCTCGGTGCTCTTGTGGGTGTCCATGGGGACAACAAAGGACTCGTTCTCCCACCTGATGTCGCACCACTCCAAGTCGTGATCATTCCAATTATTTTTAAAGGGAAGGAAACAGCAGTCCTGGAAGCATGTGAGTTGTTGCATAAGAAATTACTTCATGAGGGTCTCCGTTCTCATGTTGATGCACGGGATATCACCCCAGGGAACAAGTACTATGACTGGGAGTTAAAAGGAGTCCCGATCAGAATAGAAATCGGTCCAAAAGACCTTGAAAAAAATGAGCTCACCTTGGTGCGACGGGATCATAGCAAAAAGAAAGCAATCACCCAAAAAGATGCAGTGAAACTCATCAAAGAAGAACTCCATGAGCACGCCCGCACCCTCTACACAAACGCAGCAACACTCCTGAAAGAAAACATGCACAGCGTCCTTACCGTTGAAGAAGCAAAAGATAAAAAAGGCATCGTGGCACTCCCCTGGTGCGGTAACAAAGACTGTGCGCTTGAAATCGAAAATGTTTTAGAGGGGAATACATTAGGGGAACCGATTGAAAACGCAGCCTGTGAGCACCCCTGCCCCGTGTGTGGTGCTCCTGCGAAAACATGGATGAGATTTGCGAAAAGCTACTAAAAAAGGTGAAAGAAACATGTTAGAACGATTAGTACGAGGATTACGCGAATATGTTGTGATACTAAGCATTCTTCTCCTTATTGGTGGTTTGTTTTTCTTCCTTATGGGTCTGTTTGAATATACTGGTCTTCAAGCCTATCAAATCAGTGTGTTTAAAATAGGTCAATGGAATGCTTACATCCTGGTTTTCGGCTTGATCGTCCTGTCAATAGGGATTTACTATCTGTATAGTTTTTTCAAGAAACGTAAGTTCGTCCTCGATGAGCTGAAAACCGATAAACGATCTGAACTGCTCAAGAAACGTAATAAATTAGAAAGCACGGTGAAACATCTTCCCTCAAAATATGAGAAGATGCTTGTTGACAAAGAAGACGAATTCAATATAAAATAAACGCTTGAGGGGAATGGTGAAGAAAGCCTCCTCACCGATTTTTTACATTGTCCTCGTGGAACCAAAAAACAGTGGGAACATTGGCGCGGTTGCACGCGCCATGATGAATTTTGATGCCGAACACCTCCATCTCGTGAACCCTTGCCCCATCGATAATGCAGGGTATGCACGAGCCATGCATGCAGGAAAAATTCTAGAAAAAGCACAGATCTTCCCAACGTTTAAAGAAGCAGTAAAAAACCTGGATTATCTCGTAGCGACCTCCTGTGTCGATGCAAAAACCGATAAAAAACATCTCAGAAACCCTGTGTTCCTCGAAGAATTCTCAGACAAAGTCTTTCAGACCAAAGGAAAGATAGGGCTCGTGTTCGGCAGAGAAGATTACGGGCTTTTCAATGAGGAGATTGCTGCTTGCGACATCATGGTGAAGATTCCGACTAGTGATATGTATCCCTCGCTTAATCTTTCTCATGCAGTCACGCTGGTGCTCTACAGTTTATACTTGAAGCAAGTAGCAATTCCAAAACGACGACGAACCATGGGAACGGTCGAAAAAGAGAAACTCAATGAGTTTTTTTCCGATCTCCTTGAAACCATTGACTATCCTAACCATAAGAAAGAACACACGAAAATCATGTTTAAACGGATCATGGGTCGGGCGATGCCTTCGAAATGGGAGTTCCACACACTCATGGGAGTCCTGAGTAAAACATTAGGGAAACTCAAGCGAGAACAGAAAAAACGACCTTAAATAGTTTCAATGTTAAAGACCACATGACAACCTTTTAACGCAGCATGAACCTTATCTGCAAAAAAGACGAGCTCGTTGATGTCAACCTTTTCTTTTCCCCAATCGAACACAAAATCATAATTTCCTTTCGTTGCTTGAAAACCCATATTCATAAGCTGGTTTTTAATTTCTGACGGGGACGATCCTTCAGTGTTAAAGAAGATTTGGAGATAGGTTTTCATACTCTTCCACCAAAAAAAGAATTCACTCTAGAGTATTAAATCATTACGATGCCTCTTAATTATTAGAAGGGGAAGGGAGCAAAGGAGACAATAAAAATCACTAGAATACAGAGCGCCAGCAGTTTTCTTCGTGTATCAAGTGGTGTGTATTCATTGAGAGGTGGTTGATGCTGTGTCCCAATCATAAACAAGATAAAAAAGGCGAAGATGAACCATCCTGTATAGAACAACCCCAAGGCAATTAAAATAATGATCACAACCCAACTTGCATATTTATGTTTGTCTTTCAGAACAGCACGAGAAACATGGCCGCCATCGAGCTGCCCAACAGGAAGCAGGTTCACTGCCGTAAGAAAGATACCAACCCATCCAGCAAACAACGTTGGATGAATGAGCGCATTATTCGGTATGGAAAACAAACCCTCCATCCACTGGAGCAGTAACGGGTTCATAATCGTTCCACTCGCTACCTCCGTGGGAATGATGACGGGGGATTGTTGGAGCAGGAAAAAACCAATGAGAGTAACAGGAATAGCTACCAGGAAGCCGCACAGCGGTCCTGCGACACCAATATCTAGGAGAGCCTTACGATTCGGGATTGGTTCCCTGGTGGATATCAAAGCGCCGAACGTCCCAAGGATAAATGGTGGAGGTAGAGGAATAAAATAGGGGAGCGACGCATCGACCTGATGTTTTTTTGATGCGTAATAATGCCCCATTTCGTGAATCCCAAGAATGAGCATGAGAGGAATAGAGAAAAACAGGAATCCTTGCACAAGGTAGTACGGTTCAACACTACGTATTAAACTTTCAACAAAGTCAGCACCGTATGCTCCAATCCTCGCATTATCAATTTCAACCCATTGATACGCTCCAGCAAGTGCTGTTGTACAAAGAGTAGCAATCAGAAGTATATAATTTATCCACAGTGGTTTCTTTTTAATAATAGGTTTTTTTATCACATAGATGTGATGTTCCCCTTGCTCGTAACGAAGCATGGGAATGTACCCTTTTTCTCGGAGGGTTAAGCGTAGTGCATCGAATTTTTCTTCTAAGGTGAACTCATCAATACGAACAAAAAAAACGACGGTATTTCCCCCTAACCGCATATCATAGAAGGGAAAGCGCTGACCGACCTCACGCTGAAGTAACTCGAGATCTAAAGCAGACTCGGGCTGTGGTGTCTGTTCGACATGGTTCCATTCGTCAGGCATGCGACGGTCCAGATACCACCAGCTATTATAAATCCTTCGCCAAAAAAAGTAAGGAAAACATTGATAACAACAGTGTCGATGCAGAAAAAAAAGGTGATACATCAATGAAAATGGAAATCTCGTTTCCCGGTGGTGTCGCTGTGAATGCATCCTACGGTGGATTTCTGATAAAAACAGATCAGCCTCAAGAGGATGGAGGAACAAACCAAGCACCATCACCCTTCAGCCTGTTTCTTGCCTCCATTGGTACCTGCACAGGATTCTATGTGGCTAGCTTCTGTCAGAAACATAACATTCCAACAGACAACATAAAACTTATTGCAGATTTTCAGAGAAATCCCAGTACCCATATGGTAGAAACCATCACGATCGACATCCAAGTTCCAAAGGATTTTCCTGATCAATACAAGAATGCAGTAATCAAAGCAGCAGACGTGTGCACCGTGAAACGGCATCTCGAACACCCGCCCATGATATCGTTACTGGTCACCAAACACTAGTCAGTATGTTTATGTATCAGTTTTCTATTGCGAGGAGAGGGAGATTATGACAGTCACACTCGTCATCGGGACACAATGGGGCGATGAAGGTAAAGGGAAAGTCGTTGATTATTTTTCAAAAAAAGCTGACTACGTTGTTCGTTTCCAAGGAGGGAATAACGCTGGTCATACGATTAAGGTTGGTGATGAGGTCTACAAACTCCATGTCACGCCTTCAGGAGTTATCCAAGGGAAAACAGGGATCATCGGAAACGGCGTCGTCATCGACCCTGAGATCCTCATTAAGGAAATCGATGAGCTCACCTCTCGAGGGAAAAAACCAAAACTCCTCATCAGCGATCGCGCCCATATCATCATGCCGTATCACAAAATCCTTGACGGAGCAGAAGAACAAGCACTTGGTGAGAAGAAAATCGGGACCACGAAACGAGGAATCGGACCATGCTACAGTGATAAGTACGCCCGACGAGGAATCCGAGCGATTGATCTTACACACAAAGAGGCATTACAAAAACTGCTTCATGAGATTATCCCGATGAAACAGAAAATCATCGATCTCTATGGTATAAGTCAAAAACTTGACGAGAAACGCATCCTTGAAACCTACTATAATTATGGTAAGCGCCTGCAAGAATATATTACGACGACGCATCTGATTTTACAAGATGCGATTAAAAAAAGAAAAACAATTCTCCTTGAAGGAGCACAAGGCACCATGCTGGATGTTGATTATGGCACCTCACCGTATACGACATCGTCTCATACGGTCGCAGGAGGAGCGCCGATCGGAGCAGGTATCGGACCGAAAACCATTGATGAGATTGTCGGGATTGTGAAAGCCTACACCACCCGTGTTGGTGAAGGACCATTACCCACGGAACTCTTTGATTCAGTAGGGAAACATCTTCAAGAAGTAGGCCATGAGTTCGGGACGACCACGAGCAGACCGCGACGCTGCGGCTGGCTTGACCTGGTCGTCGTCCGCCATTCCTGCAGACTTTCAGGAATTACAAAACTAGCGATTACCAAACTTGACGTGCTCAATGGGGTAAAAAACATCCAGGTCTGCACCCACTATCGAATCAAGGAGAAGAAAATCGATTATTTCCCAGCCAGCATCGAGGATGCAGGCACCTGGAAACCGGTGTACAAGACCTTCAAAGGATGGGATTCTATGGATACGGCAGCAAAGAAATTCTCTGGACTCCCCAAAGAAGCACAGACGTACCTCCGGTTCATTGAAAAATACGTTGGTGTTCCCATCAGTGTAGTCTCTATCGGTCCTGGACGAGAAGAAACCATTATGGTTTAAACCAGTTGCTTCACAGAAAGAGCGGTCTGAATCCAGCGCAGATACGAGTTACACGCAGCACGCAGCGAGCTCACATCACCAGATTCAATGGTCAGGGTGAGGTTCTTTTTCTCTACAGTAATCGCGATATGAGACTTCGGTATCTTATGGGTAATCTCTGGAGAAAGCGAACCTGCTACTAATCGAGCATCATTTTCAGAAGCAAAAGAAAAAAGGAATCGAGCGCGGTTCGTCATACGCTTTTAATGCGCTTTGCCACGGTTGGTCGTTCTTTGTAGAACACTTTGCTACCGCAGTACGGGCATTGCATACCAATGTTTTTCACATCGAACTGAACCGCTTTCTTGCACAACCCACATTTATATCGAGTCATACCCTATCACTCAACCGGTGTTTCTGTTGGAATACCTCGAAGGATTTTTTCAGCATCAACACCAGGCGCTGTCCTGGGAAGATACGCGCCACCAGCAAAGGTGTTACCGCATTTTCTGCACTCCCAGATCCCTGTACTGGTTCGATGGACGTTTGCTTGGCCACAGCGAGGACATTTATGTTTTTGTTTTTGTTGTGCTTCGACTTCACGTACCATGGTTCGAGATCGAACACCATAGCGAGATTCAAAGCGACCAGACGTGCCGACTTTTCGTGTTCGTTTAGACATTTTTCTTCCCTATACTATGCATTAATTTCTTCCGTATTTCCTGCCCGTTATCAAGAGCTCCTTTTATAACTTTTTGTATCTCTTCCTTGGTGAGACTGCCGTTTAACCCTTTCTGCATTGCTCGGATATCTCCATTATAATCGGTGGCAACCGTCAGCCGAACGTCCGCAATGACTTCTTCATCATAGCAAGGATCAAACAAGACAACGTTGTTGATTTTCACCGCGGTACAGGAGATAGGTGGTTCGATCATGGGTAACGGATAATCTTCTCCAAGCTCGAAACGTTTGGCTGGGACAATCGTTGTTGAAAGCGCAGCTAGTGCCCCAAGAGAGGCAGCATCAAACAGGTTCCCATCATAGTCAAGAATATGAATATCAATGAAGAGAACCCAGACCTTTTCTCCGGGTGTAATAACGAGTTTTTCTACCTCAACGACTTTTGATTCTCGTACACCACGATCTACGACCCGTGCCAGCTCAATCGCATCTTCACGGGGAGGACCAGACTCAAAATCAGGTGACGCTAACGGAACAAGCTCTGCTGCAGTACTTAACACACCCATATTTGGAGAATCCGGGAAAGGTTCGCCAACATCCATTTTAATACCAACAAGGACCTGGGTATTGCCGATATGGACTCTGGCAGAACCTTCTGCTTTGTTCACGATACCAGTTTCGATTTCTATCTTACGGTAATGGTCGAAATTACGGCCATCAATCCGTTTCCCTTGCTCAGCAAGCTTGGTGATATAATCGCGTTTAATCGCAGGGACAACAGTCATGGTTACTCCACCTCCGCGACTATCGCTTGATACTTATGGGTAATAGCCTTTTTCTGCATCTCGGAGACCTGCTGGCATCCTTTCACCGCGAGATCATATGCTTGATTAAATTCATCTAAGGTGAGATGACCATCCATCTGGAGTAAGAGGACTTCTCCAGTTCTTGGAGAAATCGCAATCGGAAGATCTGCATCACCAAAGTTGTCTTCTTCTTTCCCAAGATCAAGGACTACACGGCCACCGATTTTTCCTGCGGCGCAGGCAACCGGGATATCCCGCAGAGGAATCCCAGCATCAACCAAAGCAACACCAGCTGCAGTCAGCCCAGCACATCGGGTCCCTGCTTCGGCGTCTAATACCTCAATGTTCACATCAACGGTTGCTCGAGGGAACTGCTCGGTGAGAATTACTTTTTCTAATGCTTCTGAAATAACCTTGGAAATCTCCACGCTTCTGCGATCGGGGCCAGGTCGTTTCCTATCTTCGACACTGAAGGCCGCCATGTTGTACCGTGCCTGCACAATCGCCCGTAACGGGTTCTGACAATGCCGAGGTACTGCTTCTCGTGGCCCATAGACAGCTACCAGAATCTTGTTCCCACCCCATTCGATGGAACAAGAGCCATCAGCGCGATGAAGCACACCAGCTTCGATTTTTATTTTCCGTAAATCTTCAGGACCACGACCATCAAGTCGTTTTCCTTCGCTATTAATGAGTTCAATATCTGATTTCATTATCTTACATCCTTTGCATCTTTTTTCAAGAGTTCTTCGATTCTGTTGGTTAAACCAAAGCTTAAAGCCTCGGTTTGAATTTTATTGATCGCCTGCAAGGCATTCTCAATGCCCTCTGGGTCACCATCGATCCAAATCCGCCCATTCTGGCCGACAAAGATACGGCAGCGGGTGTATTTTTTAATCAACGCGATCATTGAACCTTTCTTACCGATAATACGAGGTACCTTCGATGCCTCGACGTCGATAATGTGACCGCCTTTGATTTTAAACAGGTTCCGATCATTCAGTGTTATCTGTAATTTCTTGGACTCATCAACTTGGAGTACCTTGGCTAGTATGGTATCACCTTTGTTTAAATATTTTTCGGTATCCCCAAAGTCGATTTCCCATGGGACTTCATTCACATGGAGTAATGCTGGGTAGGGAGCGTTAATATCCACCATCCAATTCGAGGTGGATGCTTCTTCAACAATACCTATCACAAAATCACCGGGCGTTGGATCATAGCGTCCTGTGATCGGGACAACATGAATCATATCCCCTTGAATATTCAAAAACCCAATGCGCTCCGAGTAAATCTTCCCACGTTCCACAAAGGTCCCCCGACCTGATTTATGGGTCTTGGTATCCCCGAGCTCCTGGCTAGGAATCACTATTTGACGTCCATCAGTTGACATAAAATCAATATCCTCTTTTGTTCACTTATTTTAAAACCCTGGTTTCAACATTTCCTTTGGTGAGTGTATTTAATCGGTCATAAAAATCACTTTGCATACCGGCAGGAAGCTTCACAATCCCTAACCATGAACCATCAGACTGCCAGTCCTCTCGCTCGAGCGTCCCTGTATTACGAACCGCGCCATATGCCTTTCCCACATATTCAGGAGGGATTTTCACAGAAATCCGTACCTGTTCCATAGAAATCGGGATAATAGGACGCAAAACCTCGAGTACGGTTTTGACTTGCTGGTTCACAGATTTAAAAGGATCAATATGGATCTTTGCTTCTTCCATGGCGAGCTCAATACGGGTCCGCGGATGAGGCATCTTTGTTTTCGGATCCATCGCATTACGAACAATCATATCAACAATCCGTTTCTTCTTCTGCTCCTGCATCTCACGACGTTGCTCGGTAGTGAGCTGCATCTCTCCTTTGAGAATGATTTCCTTTGCTATGATTACAATATCAGTCGTATTGAAATGTTTCTGCAATGATTCAACAGGTGCATGGGTTCCTTTCTTGGAATCACTAAAAATCGCATCAATGGCTAGCGCAGAGAGAACGTCTACGTCTTTTCCCTCATGCATCGATTCTGCAAGATGGGGATCAACAAGAACCTCAAAACGATCTGCTCCTTTATGCATCCGAGCAATCACTGCTTTATCAAGACTAACCAACCTTACTTACCTCCGATAGCCTTTGTTACAAACCCTTTGGTCTCAGCAGGAGAGAGAATATGGAATTTCACGCCTTTTCGAACCATACCGATTTCGACAGCATCAGGATTTACTTTCCCCTCGGTGCCTTTATAGACTGCTTTAATACCCATATCTACCGCTTCTTCCATGGGTAGGTTGTCCCGGTAGTGTTCCTCGAAATACGCCATGGCACCTGTGCGTCCAGCGCCTTCACTAGCTGCCTTGTATTCCATCAGCGCACCAGAAGGATCGGTGGAGAACAGTCGTGCACCGGTTTCATCAACACCAGCGATGAGGAGTGCGGTACCAAACGGACGAACACCACCATATTGGGTGTAGGTTTGTTTGAAATCGCAAATTCGTTTCACCAGGGTCTGCACCTGGATCTTCTCACTATACGTGATTTCATTGATTTGAGCATCTAACCGTGCTTTATCAATAAGAGATCGTGCGTCAGCGACAAGGCCAGAAGTCGCACAACCAATATGATCATCAATGGTAAAGATCTTCTCGATAGAATCAGGTTCAATCAGACGAGAGGCAAGCCGTTTATCAACAATTAAAATAACGCCGTCTTTAAATTTCACACCAACAGTCGTGGTCCCTCGCTTCACCGCTTCTCGAGCATATTCTACCTGAAATAATCGTCCATCAGGGGAAAAAACGGTAATTGCTCTATCATATGCCATGTTTGATGGTTGCATGTTTATTTCACCTTTTATACTCCACTCAAATAAGTGTTCTCTCTATTAATTTCAACCAAGAATGCACTTTTGGTGTATATAGTTTGTGTTTACGATTTTCTCGGAAAGAATCCGAAGAAAAAAAGAGTTCATTTACGCGTCTTTGCACCCCAAATAATTTTATGTAGCTGCGTGCCAAAGCGGACTGGTAGACCATCACGAAGAATCCACGACGAGAGTTGTTTCATACTAGTCCCCCAGACTGGTTGAAAAAAAACCACGCACGAAGGATGCATAGTCGTCACCATCTTTTTGGCATAGTCATAATCCTTTTTGTTTTGAATAATACATTTCAATTGATCTTTTTTAGTTAATAATGAAAGGTTGGTAAAATCCATCTGCTCCATCATCCCTGACGATGGGCATTTGATATCAAGTGAAATTTTCACAGAATTTTTATATGAGTATTTTTTAATGCTCTTACTGCCGTTTGTTTCTATTGTTATTATATATCTCTTTTTCGAAAGTTCCTGAATGAGCCGTGGAAGATCTTGTTGTATTAACGGTTCACCACCGGTAACACACACCGTTTTGCAAGGAAATCGCTCGACTTCCCTAATTATCTGTTGAAGCGTCATTCTTTTTCCTTTCAAATACGCTTGTGTGGTGTCACAGTAGGCACAACGGAGGTTACAGCCTGCTGTTCTAATAAAAATAGTTGGTGCTCCAATCTCTGCTCCTTCCCCCTGAAGTGAAAAAAAAATGTTATTGATTATCATGAACAAAACATATTCAAACGAATCATAAAAAATTTTCCAACAGACACGTAAAAAATTTTCTTCTGTTGAACAAGATATGAAAAGTATAAATATAGGAAGTTGTATTACGGGTAAGCCGTTCCAATGCTACTAGAGATAGAGTATAGTATATATTATGTAGGAATCGTGGCCCGTCTTTGGGCCTGTAGCTCAGCTAGGTAGAGCATCTGGCTTTTAACCAGGTGGCCAAGGGTTCGAATCCCTTCAGGCCCGCCTTTCCTCGAAAGGAACCAAGGAGGAATGACCCATCCCAACCACCCCACAAAAAAGATATTTCGATATTCTTGGACATAAGTTGGTTCCAGAACACGCTATTTTATCTGAAAAAGAAAAGAAAGAACTGCTCACGAAATATGATATCCGCCCTGAACAACTCCCGCGGATTTTATCAACAGATCCGGCAACGCAATCCATTGGGGCAAAACCTGGGCAGGTCATTAAAATTTTACGAAAGAGTCCGACTGCTAAATTAACAGTAGCGTATCGTTTAGTTGTTGAAAGTGAAAGTATCGGCGAAGTGAGTTCATTTGCTGAACCTAGTGAAGAATTTACTGCGTCTAGTGAAGAGTAGGTATAAAAAATAATTATGAGTGGTAGTTATGAGAGAGCTTGTTGACGCTTTTTATCGAGAGAGAAGTATTGTGAACCACCAAATTGCATCCTATGATGATTTCTTGAATCACCGGTTACAGCGTATTGTTGACAGCACGGTGATCGGTCAAGAAGAAGAAGGGATGGATAAGGGGTTCATCTACCCTGAAATAAAAGGGTATAAGATTAAATTCGGTAAGATAAAGGTGGGATTACCAGAGGTGAAGGAAGCAGATGGTACTGAACGACCTCTCACCCCCATGGAAGCACGATTACGAGATTTAACCTATGAAGCACCGATAGAACTTGAGTTCATACCCGTAAAAAACGAAGTTGAATACGAACCAGAGACGGTTCGTATCGGTGAACTTCCTATTATGATTAAATCGGTGAGATGTAATATTTCTCAAAAAGTTCTTGAAGAAAAACTCGAACGGCCTTTTTCCGAAGAGGATTATAAAAGGGAACTGCAGCAGATGCAAGAGGATCCCTTGGATCCGGGTGGGTATTTTATTAGCAATAGAACGGAACGGGTATTAATTACAGTCGAAGACCTGGCACCAAACCGTGTCTTAGTTGAAAAAGCAAGCAGGTACGGGACCGATGTCGAGGTCGCAAAAGTCTTCTCCCAACGGGAAGGATACCGAGCACTCACTGTCGTAGAAAAACGAAAAGACGGCATGCTCATGGTATCATTACCAACAACCTACGGCCAGATTCCTCTGATTGTTTTATTGAGATCTCTTGGGATGGAGAACGATAAAGAAATCGTTGATGTCATCTGCGTTGACCCCAAAATGGAGCCGTACGTTCTTGCCAACATCGAGGAATGCGCAAAAGAGTACGGTATTACGACCAAGGAAGAAGCAGTCGCGTATCTGGGGAAGAAATTTGCTGGTGGTCAGGCAAAAGAATACCGTGTGAAACGGGTTGAAACCATCATGGATCGTCATCTCCTTGCTCATCTGGGAAATGATCCAGAAGATCGGTTGACTAAGGCTATTTTTATGGCACGTATGGGAATGGCTGTGCTGGAGCTTGCCCTTGGGAAACGAGAACCAGACGACAAGGACCACTACGCAAACAAACGGTTGAAGCTTGCTGGGGATCTCATGGAAGATCTTTTCCGTGTTGCCTTCACCGCTCTTTGTAAGGATTTGAAATATCAAATAGAGCGTATTCATGCGAAAGGAAAAGAAATCAAGATCGCCTCATCACTTCGCTCTGATGTTCTGAGTCAACGTATTCATCATGCGCTTGCTACCGGGAACTGGGTTGGTGGTCGCGCTGGTGTCTCACAACTCCTTGACAGAACCAGTAATCTCGCAGTGTTAAGTCACCTTCGACGAGTCACTTCACCACTGACACGATCACAACCTCATTTCGAAGCCCGTGATCTTCACTCAACGCAATGGGGACGTCTCTGCCCCAACGAGACTCCCGAAGGACCGAATTGTGGTCTGGTCAAAAACCTTGCACTCGCCGTAGAAATATCAGAAGGATTCAACGAACAAGAAGTTGAAACCGTACTCCGCGAAATGGGCATCAAGGAACTATCGAAGCATCTCACCGGAGCCAGAGTCTATCTGAACGGAGATCTCATTGGTATGCATCCGAACGGTGGAGACGTCGTTAAAAAGTTACGAGAACGCAGACGAAAAGGAATGATCAGCAACGAAATCAACGTTTGTTACGATATCGAGGAAAACGATGTCATAGTGAACTGTGATTGTGGAAGACTTCGCAGACCTTTACTTGTTGCTGAGAATGGTAAATTACTCTTAAACGCGAAATACCTCAATGATCTGAAGGAAAAGAAGAAACGCTGGTCTGATCTCATCAACGAAGGTATCGTTGAGTACATCGATGCCGAAGAAGAAGAAAACACACTTATTGCTTTACGAGAAGAAAATCTCACGTCAGATCATACCCACATGGAGCTTGACCCAATGTGTATCCTGGGTATTGGTGCATCACTAGTTCCGTACCCTGAACACAACTCCTCACCTCGTATCACGATGGGCGCAGGTATGGGGAAGCAATCGTTAGGGTTCGGTGCAGCAAACTACCGTATACGCCCTGATACAAGAGGACACCTTCTTCACTATCCACAAATGCCGTTAGTCCAGACCCATCCGATTCGTTATATTAAATTCAGGGAGCGACCTGCTGGGCAGAACTTCATTGTCGCGATCGCATCCTTCCAAGGCTACAACATGGAAGATGCACTCGTGATGAGTAAAACCGCTATCGAGCGAGGACTCGCCCGTAGCACCTTTGTGCGAACGTACAGTAGCGAAGAGAAACGGTACCCTGGTGGGCAGGAGGATCACTTCGAGATACCTAATCCTGACTGCCGAGGAGTACGCAGTGAAGATTCCTATAACAACCTTGGGGAAGACGGGTTAATCTCCCCAGAATGCGGTGTCAACGGTGGAGACGTGCTCATTGGTAAAACATCACCACCTCGTTTTTTAGAAGAACCCACTGACTTTTTAACACCTCAGAAACGACGAGAAACATCAGTCACGGTTCAGCATGGTGAAGGTGGTATCGTCGACAAGGTCATGCTTTCAGAATCTGTGAACGGATCCCGCATGGTGAAAATAAAAGTCAGGGAGAACCGTATCCCAGAATATGGTGACAAGTTCGCTTCCAAGCATGGGCAAAAAGGTGTCATCGGGTACATCGTTCCACAGGAAGACATGCCATTCACTGATCAGGGTATGACCCCTGACCTCATCATTAACCCACATGCCATTCCATCAAGAATGACGGTGGCGCACGTCCTTGAAATGATCGGCGGGAAAGTCGGTTCCCTTGAAGGTCGTATTGTTGATGGAACTGCATTCAGCGGAGAAGCAGAAGATCAACTCCGTAGCGCACTTCTTGCCAATGGTTTCAGGGATAACGGGAAAGAAATCTTTTACGATGGAATCACCGGGCGTCCCTTGGAATGCGAAATCTTCGTCGGTTGTATTTACTACCAGAAGTTACACCACATGGTCGCAGGAAAAATCCATGCTCGGTCTCGAGGACCTGTCCAGATTCTCACCAGGCAACCAACCGAAGGACGAGCACGAGAAGGTGGACTACGGTTCGGAGAAATGGAGCGTGACTGTCTCATTGGTCACGGTGCATCCATGGTCATCAAAGACCGGTTACTCGACGAATCAGATATCACCATGAAATACGTGTGTAACACGTGCGGTCATATCGCGATGATCGACCGCCATGGCAGACTGCTTTGCTCTATCTGTGGTGATAAAGCTGACATTCACCCTGTGGAGATGAGTTATGCGTTTAAACTGCTCATTGATGAACTGAAATCACTCGTGGTTGTCCCACGTATTAAACTGGAGTCGTTGGTGTAGGAGGAAAAAAATATGGCAGGATCAGCACGAGGAATCACAAAGAAAATAGGCTCACTTGAATTTGCTGTTTTATCACCCAATGAAATCCGCAAGATGAGTGCCACCAAGGTCATCACCGCAGATACGTACGATGATGATGGTTTTCCGATTACCATGGGGCTCATGGATCAACGCTTAAGTGTCATTGAACCAGGGTTGCGGTGTAAAACCTGCGGGCTCAAAGTCGGTAAAGACAAATGCCCAGGCCATTTCGGTCATATTGACCTCGCCATGCCTGTAGTGCATATCGGTTTTGTGAAAACCATACGGAATAGCCTTCGATCTACTTGCAGAAAATGCGGTCGAATTCTACTCTCAGACAAAGAGTTAAAAGAACACCAGAAAACCATTGAGAAAAACGCACATGAAGGACGGGACAACGCCTACATGTTCAAAACCATTATTACTACGGCGACAAAAACAGAAGCCTGTCCACGATGTGGCCATCAAACAGGGAAGATTGACCTCGACAAGCCAACCAGCTTCCGAGAGAACGGGAAGAAACTCACCCCCACAGAAATTCGTGAGTGGTTAGAAAAAATCCCTGACGAGGATCTTCCGTTACTAGATATTAATGTGAAATCAGCACGACCAGAATGGATGGTGCTCACCGTCCTACCTGTTCCACCGGTCACCGTACGACCATCGGTCACTTTAGAAACTGGAGAACGCTCAGAAGATGATTTGACTCACAAACTCGTGGATGTCATCCGTATCAACCAACGGTTACAAGAAAACCGGGATGCTGGTGCACCACAGCTCATCGTCGAAGACCTATGGGAACTCTTACAATATCATGTCACTACCTATTTAGACAATCAAACATCAGGAATTCCACCAGCACGACACCGTTCAGGCAGACCCTTGAAGACCCTGGCACAACGTCTGAAGGGAAAAGAAGGGCGGTTCCGTAGCAATCTGTCTGGGAAACGGGTGAACTTTTCAGCCCGTACCGTTATCTCCCCTGATCCAAATCTGAGTATTAACGAAATCGGTATCCCTATTGAGATTGCTCGAGAGTTAACGATTCCCGTGCGCGTCACGCAACACAACCTCGAATGGTGTAAAAAAATTATTAAACAAACAGCAATCCCGGAAAAACCAGATGAATATCTCCCTCACGTGAACTATGTGAAACGGTTCCGGGAGGGTATCGAGCAGCGTATCAAGGTCACGGAGAAAAACGCTGATGACACCGCTGAGAAACTGGAACCTGGGTTTATTGTGGAACGGCAACTCATGGATGGTGACATCGCATTGTTCAATCGTCAACCATCACTGCACCGTATGTCGATGATGGCGCATCGCATCAAGGTCATGCCTCATCGCTCGTTCCGGTTCAACCTCTCGGTCTGCCCACCGTACAACGCTGATTTCGATGGTGACGAGATGAACCTCCACCTTTTACAAGGTGAGGAAGCAAAGGCTGAGGCAGAAATCCTCATGAAAGTGCAGGAAAACATCCTCTCCCCACGGTTCGGTGGTATTATTATTGGCGGTCTTCACGACCATATCTCAGGTTCTTTCCTCATGACATACAAGGATAGAAGGTTTACAAAAGAACAAACCTCGCAGATTCTTGGTGCATTCAAATACAAAGGCAAATTCCCTGATATAACTGAGGAGAATGGTACAGAATTCATCTATGGAAAAGACATCTTCAGCATACTTCTCCCCAAGGATTTAACGATCGAGTACAAAGCAAAATCCTGTTTCAACTGCGAAGTCTGCAAAGCACCTGACTGCCCCAATGGTGCGTACGTAATCATTAAGAACGGGAAACTCAAACAAGGGGTCATCGATGAGAACAGTATCGGCTCGTTCAAAGGAAAAATCGTGGAACGCATCATCCGTGATCATGGGACGACCGCCGGACGAGAGTTCATCGATAATCTAACGAGAGTCGGTATTGCTGCGTTAAGTGTCATTGGTTTTACTACGAGTATTCAGGATGAGGATATCCCTTCGGAAGCCAAGCGACAAATCGAAGACGGCCTACAAAAAGCGCAAGGAAAAATCAACACTCTTGTCGCTGCGTATGAACACGGGGAGCTCGAGTCTCTCCCTGGTCGCAGCCTTGAGGAAACCCTCGAAATGGAGATCATGCGTGTCACGGGTCGTGCTCGTGACATGGCCGGTGAAATCGCAAGTAAATACCTCGGGTTAAACAACAGCGCAGTCATCATGGCAAAATCAGGGGCACGAGGCTCCATGCTCAACCTCTCGCAGATGTCTGGTTGCGTCGGGCAACAGGCAGTGCGAGGAGAGCGTATCTCACGTGGGTACAAACAACGTACGTTACCTCATTTCAAGAAAGGAGACCTAGGAGCGAGTGCGAAAGGTTTTGTCGCAAACAGCTATAAAAGCGGGCTGAACCCGACCGAATACTTCTTCCATTCCATGGGAGGTCGTGAAGGTCTGGTCGATACCGCAGTTCGTACCTCACGATCAGGGTACATGCAGCGGCGTCTGGTGAACGCGTTAGAGGACCTGAAAGTGGAAAGCGACGGTACCGTACGGCATACCGGTGGAGAAATCATCCAATTCATTTACGGTGAGGACGGGGTGGACCCAGCCCGTAGTATCACGGGAAAAGCAGTGGACATCGATCGCATTATCTATGAAGTCAAACAGGAGGACTAAGCTCATGGCAAAGAAACCAACACCCAAACCAAAGAAAACCATCAAGGAGAAAAAGAAACTAGAGAAACCAAAGAAAACCACAGTCCTCAAAAAGATTTTTAAGAAAGTTACGAAACCAAAAAAGGTTGAAGTCCTTCCAAAACAAGGTAAAAAAGAAGAAAAGAAAGTACCCGTATCAAAAATAAAAGGAAAAACTGGGAAAGAGAAAAAGGAAGGAGAGGCCAAAATACCAACTATAAAGAAAAAACCAGAGAAAGAACGAACCTTTCTTCCACCACCAAAAAAAGAGACTGAAGAGTCTGCTGAAAGTAAAGCACTCCGCTCAGAGATTTCAAAAATTCTAAAAGACAAGTTTTTACCACGCTCGATCATCGATGGTATCATTGAGAAGGTCTCACGAGATAAAAAACTCCAAGGGAAACTCAAAACCATCCTTGAGAAGGCACTACAAGAATATCATAAGAACGTGATTGATGCCACCGAAGCCTGCGGGATGGTCGCTGCGCAAAGTATTGGGGAACCTGGGACGCAGATGACCATGAGAACGTTCCACTACGCAGGAGTCGCGGAAATCAATGTCACCTTAGGATTGCCACGGCTCATCGAAATCGTGGATGCTCGTTCAACACCATCCACCCCCATGATGAACATCTACTTGCGGGACGAGTATCGCGTCAATCCTGATCTTGCTAAAGAGATAGCAAATCAAATCGAAATCACCCGTCTGACTGATGTGGCTGACATTGAAATGGACCTCGTGAATCTCACGCTCACCATTAAACCTAACAAGAAAACCATGGAGAAAAAAGGGTTAATCATTGATGAAATATTGGAGAAGGTTCAATCGGTTCGTAAGATAACCGCAAAAATAGAAAAAGACAACATTAAAATCACTCTTGACGAACCAGGGTATAAAATCCTGCAGAACGTCAATGAAGTCTTGAAGCATTTGAAGATTAAAGGTATCGATGGAATCAAACGAGTCATTATCAGAAAGGAACCGAATGAAGGGTACGTTATCTATAGTGAAGGAAGTAACCTCAAAGAAGTCCTGGACATCGAAGGAGTTGACCCTTACCGAACCACGACCAACGATATCCATGCGATCGCTCGGGAGCTCGGGGTCGAAGCAGCACGCAACATGATCATCCAAGAGGCATATTCCACCTTATCAGAACAGGGATTGAACGTAGATATGCGCCACATCATGCTGGTGGCCGATGTCATGACCGCTGACGGGACCGTCCGAGCAATCGGCAGACACGGGGTTAGTGGTGAGAAAGCCTCCGTGCTTTCACGAGCAGCCTTTGAAATTACAGTAAATCATCTCTTACTTGCCAGTCAACGAGGAGAAACCGACGCACTCAACGGTGTTGCTGAAAACATCATCGTCGGTCAACCAGTCAATCTCGGAACTGGTGCCGTGGAACTGGTCATGAGCCTTGATCGAAGCAAACACAAGAAGGGAAAGTAACATGGTAGACGTCAATAAAGCATTAAAGGATGTAGCAAAAAAAGGAACCATTAGTATTGGTGAAAAACAAACAAAAGGGGCTATAAAAAAAGGGACAGCAAAGATGATCGTCGTAGCAGAGAACTGCCCGTATGCAGAGGAACTCACCGGTCTTGCCAAAGAAAAGGATGTTCCTATTTACAATTACGCTGCCCAGGGCGTCGAACTTGGGTATGTTTGTGGGAAGAATTTTGCAATCGCAGCATTTGCCGTGCTTGACGAAGGAGATTCCAACGTCATGCAGTTGGTTCGAAAAAGGAAATAATGCAAATGGCAGAAATTACGCTTTCTAACGAAACCGTTCAGTGTATCAACCTTGCTACTAAACACTCTGGTGCAAGCATCCGTGATTGTGTCGTGGAAGACGATCGGATCATCTTCGTCGTCGAGAAAGGACAGTTAGGGATTGCGATAGGTAGCAAAGCAAAGAACCTTGAAAAACTACGTTTCCTTTTTAAGAAAGCAGTCAAATTCGTTGAATTTGATGATGATAAAACCAGATTCATTCAGAATCTTTGCAAACCATATGAAGTAAAAAAAGTTACTCTTGAAGGTGATGACAGCGCCAGTGTCGTACGTATCGAAGTTAATCCAAGTGATAAATCAAAATTAATTGGAAAAGGTGGACGAAACATTAACATGATCAGGAAACTTGCACAACGGCATCATCCTATCAAAGACGTACAAATCGTGTAGATCGTTTCTATTAATTTATTAGAACGAGGGGGTTGCACATGCGGATCCGAAACCATCCCATCATCGATTTTAAAAAACGAAAAGAGATCCCTTTCAGGTTTCAAAAAAAAACACTGGTGGGTGAGGAAGGAGACACGATCGCCTCTGCGCTTCATGCATCAGGGGTGAAAATCCTTACAAGAAGTTATACCTACGATAGCCCTCGTGGTTTTTTTTGTGGTATTGGGAAATGCTCCTCTTGTCTGATGCGTGTGAATGGAATACCAAATGTGAGGACATGTATTGCTCCGCTGACCCCTGGTATCTGTGTGGAGATGCAAGAGAAACTTGCTCAATTACCAGATGCTGAGTTTAAAAAGAAACCAAAAAAAACACTCGAGGTTGACATCCTTGTGGTAGGCGCTGGACCAGCAGGGTTAAGTGCAGCAATCGAAGGAGCACAACAAGGTGCACAGGTCTTGATTGTTGATGAAAACCAACGCCTTGGTGGACAATTAATTAAACAGACTCACAAGTTTTTTGGTTCAAAAAACGAACGAGCAGGAACCAGAGGTATTGATATAGCCGCCCAGCTCGAAACAGATCTTCGTACATTTGAGAAAGAAAAAAAAGTCACCGTGATGACCGATGCGACAGTCATTGGGTATTACGAAAGCAAAAATTTGCATCGTTTCGGTGTTATCCAACGCATGAACTATGAAAGTATTCTGTATGATGTTCGTTGTAAAAACGTGGTGCTAGCAACCGGTGCCATGGAGAATATGTTACTTTTCCCAGGCAACGATCTCCCTGGTGTGTATGGTGCTGGTGCTGTACAAACCTTAATGAACGTGTATGGCGTCAAACCAGGTAATAAGGTTCTCATGGTTGGTGCTGGAAACGTCGGTTTAATTGTCTCGTATCAATTATTACAAGCAGGTATCGCAGTAGATAGAGTAGTCGAGGCAGCACCTACCATTGGAGGATATCATGTACATGCAGCTAAATTACGACGCTGCGGTGTCCCGATACAGACCTCTCATTCGATAAAAGAAGTGTACGGGGACGACCATGTCGAGGGTGCTGTGGTAGTGAAGCTTGACTCTAATTGGAAACCGATACCAGGAACCGAAGAAGAGGTAAAATGCGATACTATTTGTCTTGCTGTTGGCTTAACTCCGTCAACCCGATTGCTTTCACAAATAGGCGCCGTGCTTGAATTCATCCCTGAGGCAGGCGGCTATGTTGCCCTACATGATGCATCCATGCGTACCTCAGTGAAAGGCGTGTACGTCGCAGGGGACGCCTCTGGCATCGAAGAAGCATCCACCGCGATGATTGAAGGAAAAATCGCGGGGCTCGCTGCTGCTGTTTCATTGGGTTTTAAACAGAATAAAAAATTGTTATCACACTATCAAAAAGAACTTGATCAGCTACGGGCAGGACCCTTTGGTGAAAAACCAAGGATCGCAAAACAGAAAATTGCACACTTAGCGGAGGAACCCCATGTCCACGTATGAGAAAGACGGTATTCTCATCGCCAAAGACCTTAAGATTCCTTCTGAAAAACAGCTAGAAAAAGGGGTTGCCATCATCGAATGTGTGCAAGAGATCCCTTGTAACCCCTGTGTTGATTCCTGTCCAGTTCATGCGATATCCATGAAGGACATCAATGCACCACCCATCAATGACTACGAAAAATGTATTGGGTGTACGAAATGCATCGGGGTATGCCCCGGGCTTGCGATTTTTGTTATTAAAGTCAAAGGCGATACAGCGTTGGTGAGTCTGCCGTATGAGTTTTTACCAATACCCAACAGTGGAGACACCGTCACTGCTATCGACAGAACAGGTACGCCACGAGGCAAAGCACTGGTGAAACGCGTGGTGAAAAACGGGAAAACCATGGTGATCACAATCGAGGTCAACAAACAGGATGCGATGGACATACGTAATATCCGGGTGATCTCATGAAGCGAAGCATCGTCTGCCGGTGCGAAGATATCTCCGAAGAAGACGTCATCCAAGCAATTGATGAAGGCTACACCGATATCGAGGAGCTTCGGAAAAAACTACGAATCGGTATGGGACCTTGCCAAGGACGCGTCTGCATTCAACTCGTCGCACGAATCCTCGAGAAAAAGACAGGGAAAAAGGTGTCGAAGATACCACTTCCTACGGTACGACCACCGCTGATTCCGGTGTCCCTTGGAACACTTTCAAGTGAGGATCATGAAGAATAAAGCAGATGTTGTGATCATCGGTGGTGGGGTGAACGGTTGTTCCCTTGCCTATCAACTTGCAAAGAAAAAATATGATGTTGTCGTTGTTGAAAAAAAATACTTGTCCTCTGGTGCTACCGGTGCGTGTGGAGCTGGAATCAGACAGCAATGGTCCACCAAAGAAAACACCTTGCTCGCAATCCAGAGTGTAAAAATCTTCGAGCAGTTAAGTAAGGAACTAGGGCAGGACATCGAATTTCGTCAAGGCGGCTATCTCATCGCTCTCCACGATGCGAAAGAAATGAAACAAGCAGAAAAAAATGTAGCCTTACAACGCTCCCTTGGTTTAAAGGTCGATATCGTCTCACCAGAGCATATCAATGATATCGTATCGATTCTTGATGTGAAAGGGATGAACGCTCTTGGTGCAACGTTTTGTCCGACCGATGGACATGCGAATCCATTTAGGACCACGTTTGCGTATGCTGATGCAGCACGAAGGTATGGTGCTGAAATTAACACGCATACCAAGGTGATGAATCTGAAGACCGTAAAAAAGGCAATCAGTGCGGTGGTGACTGACCAAGGAACGATTCAGACGAACACGGTGGTGAATGCTGCTGGTGTGGAATCGAAAGATATAGCGGCTATGGTCAATGTTTCCTTGCCATTAACGCCGATGCGCAAAGAAATCATGGCAACAGAGCGGTTGGAACCATTGTTTGAAGCCATGGTGATTTCCTTTAAGGATGGGATTTACTTTAGTCAACAGAACGAAGGGCAAATCGTAGGAGGACTTCCCATCCCTGAGGAGCGAGGCGGGTACAAGACGATGCTTACGTTTTCGTTCCTTGAACACATGGCACGGACCCTCACCCGCTATGCCCCTGTGCTGAAACATGTGAATATGCTACGTCATTGGACCGGATTTTACGATCTTACCCCAGACGCACGACCGATTCTTGGGGAAGTGAAAAACGTAAAAGGATTCATCCAATGTAATGGATTCAGTGGCCATGGATTCATGCTGTCTCCGATGGTTACCAAGATGTTATCTGAATATATCACTGAAGGGAAAAACCCTGAAGTTCTTATTGATTTGAATCTAGAGCGCTTTAAAGGTAAACATATTGAAAAAGAACTCTCGGTCGTTGGGTAGCACATTTATAATTATGAGTCCCAATTATCTTGTATGACCTATGCGTTTTAAAAATAAAAATCTGAAATTTTTCCAACCGTCTCTGAAGCTTTCAAGTTTTACTTGACCTTCGCGAGTATAGAGTGCTGAGGATATCTCTCTTGCTTTAATGGCTGGATTTGTGAACATTTCAATTTTCAATTCTTCTGAAAAGGGCATGCCGTCGTTGAATTTTTCAAGTCGCTGGATCTTTTGTAACGCATCTTTTTTAAAAATCCACATCCCTGATTGCGAATCTTTGATATTGACAAAAAAAAGAAGTTGGAGGCTGACTGCTAACACCAGGTTTCCGACCCTGTGTTTGAGCGACATAGACCCATGCTTTAAAGCTGCAAAACGGTTCGTTGTTATAAAATCTAACTTTTCATCAAGCAGGATCTGCACGTACTCATGGATTTTTTCAAACGGATAGGTGGCATCAGCATCCCCTGTCACAATAATATCACCAGTGACATGGGCTAGACCGGTTTTATACGCACGACCGTACCCTCGTCGTGGTTCAATGAAAACGTGAGCTCCTTTTTGTTCCGCTATCTCCCGCGTACGATCCTTAGAGTTACCATCAATAACCAGGATTTCTAGTTCCCATTTTCTTTGTGAAAAAACATGGTGTTGAATGGTATCAATCGTCTTTCCGATACCTTTTTCTTCGTTCAAGGCTGGGAGAAGTACGCTTATTTTCAGGGTCTATCACTCCAGAGGAAGTGGATGTGTATAAAAACAAAGGGGTTAAAAGGGTTTTGAAAAAATGAGACTAAAAAAAGAAAAAGAGGTGGGGGCTAGCCCCCGTTCTGTGCTTACCGTCTGCGTCGGAGCAAGATGAATGCTACTCCGAGAGCTGCTATCAAGGTTACTAGTTCGAAACCAGGTATGCCACCAGCACCAACAGTTACAGTGACTGATGCTGATTTGTAGGTTCCGAAGGTTGCAGTAACGGTGTAGGTGCCTGCTGTTGCAGGTGCTGTTAAAGTGGCTACTCCACCTGCGCCAGTAATAGCGGTTTGGTCGCCTAGAGTGACGGTTGCACCGATGATAGCACTTCCGGTGTCGTCAGCAACGACAATAGTCACTGATCCAGATGCCTTGATATCTTGGGTTGGCGCTGAAATGACCAGTTGTGGCACATCGAAGACCATAATCGTGGTGGATGCACTCGTGTATCCTGGTGCTGATGCTTCGATTGGGTAAGACATCGATGCTCTGGTTGACGGAGCTGTCAAGGTGATTGTTCCTGTGGTTGTGGTCTGGGTAACTCCATTAAACACAATAGTGACTTTTGCATCTGTGATCAAGACACCACCGCTCTTTGCTTGGACGATGAATGTTCCAGCTTCATCAACTGATGGATCGGTGCTGAGTGTCATGGCCTTTCGTGCTGCTGCATTGATGACAAATGGATTGTTGTCATCGGTTCCGTTCTCCATGAATATCGTGATTTCGCCACTTGCTTCCGCGGTGATAGCGAACGAAACTTGTCCGTTTGCATTGGTGAAGGCATTATCTGGTTTCTTGGAAAGGATTGTTGTGGTATCATTGAGATCCCAATCAAGACCAACCTCAACATCTTCGAGCGCTGCACTTGTCGCTGGATGCGTGACGGTGATGGCAACGGTCGTTGGTTCACCAAGATAAATTGTTGCAGGGCTTGGTGTTGCAGTTGCGGTAGTAATGCGTAGTAAGCCTTCGGCTGCTCTGCGGTCACCGCCATCTGCTGGTGCATATTCGTAGGTGATGTTTCCGAGATCGGTAGCATCAACCTCTTCGATCGTACCAATTCCATCAGTTATGTCAACAATGGTCTCTGATCCTTCAGAAGAACCGTTTGGTGCATCTGTCATGTTGAGCAGATAGAGTACACCATCGCCATGTGGTGTTACCTCGAAGGTGATGTTTGCTTCTGTGTCAATTAACCAAGCAAGGACTG
>Ga0172362_10000654_pt1 | contig 28723 bp, 24 predicted proteins | sample LakKivs1_kivu2a2_FD_114534 | JGI IMG/M metagenome (GOLD analysis project Ga0172362, IMG submission 114534) | Sediment microbial communities from Lake Kivu, Rwanda - Sediment s1_kivu2a2 | ecosystem: Environmental > Aquatic > Freshwater > Lake > Sediment | place: Rwanda: Western Province, Lake... | reverse complement strand
GGGCTTCGAGAGAGATCGAGCAGTCCCGAACCACACGGGACCGCAGATCCAGCATGGCCTCATGCTGATCATGCCTCTTCCTGGAGCCTCCAAGACGGCGTCTCAGGCCCGCGGATACTCGGACGGCGAACTCCCTTGAGCCCAGTACGGCTCCGTGGTAGTCGTATCTTCTGGAGTCCGCCCTCTGCCCCTCCACCGCAACCGTGCCCCTTGAACCCACTCTGAATGTGCCGTTGGTCAGATCATCTCTGTGCCCCTCTTCGAGCCCGTCGGCCAGGAAGCCCAGGTAGAGGGATCTAGCCTCTTCGGCTATCGGCCCGAAGTGCGAGAGGACCGGCAGGACGGGCTGCCAGGCAGGCGCCTCCCCTGACAGGATGGCTCTGTGACCGGTCCACCTGAAGGCCGCCAGGTCCTCCAGGCCGCCTATCAGACCGGCCCTGACGGGATTCAGGTGGATGTATCGAACCAGTTCGAGGTAGTACCGCTCCTCCTCCACGAGGATGGACTTGTACCGACCCATGAAGACATGGCCTTTGTGGGAGTTCCGCCTGTTGTACGAAACGCCGAATCCTGTGAGCACGACCCGCATGAACCCCGAGAGATCACCCTGCGCGGACTCCAGCAGGAGATGGAGATGATTCGGCATCAGCGCCCAAGCATGAACCAGGATGCCGTGCTTGGTCGAGTGCCTCTCGAGCCTTTTGGTGAAATCCAAGGCGTCCTCCTCGGATCCGAGGATCGGGCCCCCCTCCGACCCTCGCGCCATCACGTGGTGGAATGAGCCGGGCATGTCGAGTCTCGGGCCGCGTGCCATGCTCACCAGTTTATCCGGATTTCCGATTGTTTCAAGAGGGGGCACTCAGCCGGATGTGTGTAGAAATCCCGCCAGGACAAGCGGAAGCGAATTTGCGGATTTTTGTAGCTGACCCCAAATGGAAGGGGGGGCCGGAGGCCCCCCCTTCGGGACTTGACCAGCGCGGCCGACAGGCCGCTACTGGGAGCTGATCATGTTTTCGATCACCTGCATGAGCTGGAACTCGAAGTCACCGAACCGAGGGTTCAGATCCAGCCCGTAGCCCTCGCTGGTGCAGTCGAACCAGGCGAACCTGTACGACTCCCCTGCGAAGGCGCGCGCCGCGGCTATGCCCTTCAGCTGGGTAAGGCTGACGTTCACCGCTTCGTCCTGCACAGCCGTCGGCGCACCTGCTCCGAAGTCGTACGTCTCGAGCTCCCTGTCGAGAGCCCAGACAGCCGCGTTCGCGAGCAGAGGGTCGCCGTTGGCGGCACGAGCGTGCTGCAGCAGTATCGAACCGGCGAGGGCATCGTAGGTGTCCTGGTCCAGCCCGCCAGGCGTGAAGGTCATGTAGTCGTAGGTCATGATGTCGTCGCAGTTGATCCAGGTGCGGAAGTAGTCGAGGTCGATGTGGACCCTCTTGTAGCGGGCCGTCAGGTACACCCAGTAGTCGCCCGACCCGTCCGGCACGATGCTGTCGACCGGGCTGTCCATCTGGGAGAACCCGTTGTTGATCCACAACATGGCCACGATCTCCGGGCTGTAGACGTGGAACCTGTACGGGATGCTCGGATCCCCGTCGGCGTTGACCAGCGGGTAGATCTGGTCACCGACCCACACCTCGCCCGAGTCGGCGGTCAGAGCAAGTATCGGGTCCAGGACCTCCGGAGGGAGGGCCGGGTCCACGCACTCGAAGACCGTCCACATCGTGTCCTGCACCTGCTGCTCGCCGGCGATCGTCACCAGCGGGGCATGACCGGCGCTGAGCTGCTCGGCCATGTAGAAGTAGTTGTCGGCGATGATCCAGTAGTCGGACTGGCTGATCGAGGCCCAGCCCGCACCGACGTAGCCTGCCGGCAGTGTGACATCAGCATCGATGGCCGACTGGAAGTCGGTCAGCGCAAGGGAGTAGTCACCAGCGGCATAGGCTGCCCAGCCGTCGTTGACATAGCCCTGGGCACCGATCGGGTCGGGCAGGTCGGGATTGTAGTTGCCGCAGCCGGCCATGAGGAGCAGGCCCGCAGCCACCGGGAGGATCAGCGTTCTCAGTGTCTTCACGATATCCCTCCCTTCCCTCTCACTCGGCCACGCGGATCATCTTCTGCACTGCGCTCTGGCCGGAGGCCTGGAGCCTGCAGAAGTAGAGACCCGCGCCAACCGTGTTGCCGGAATCGTCACGGCCGTCCCAGACGAGTGAGTGGGAAGCGGCTGTCATGTCGCCGTCGGCGAGAGTCCTCACCACGCGACCCGTGACATCGTACACGAGGACAGAGACATGACCCGTCGAAGGCAGCGAGAAGCTGATGACAGTCTCGGAGCCGAACGGGTTGGGGCTGTTGGCGGCCATCGTCAGGACCGCCGGCAGCTCCGGCGAGGCCACGCCGGGCGCGGTCCCGTAGGCGAAGATCCCTCCGCCGGAGACCGGGGCGTACATCCTGCCTTCCTGCCAGTAGCTGTCGAGCCTGTCCCATCCGCTTCCGTTGAATCGGTACACCGCGCCCCTCTGAGTGGAGGCGGGGAAGGACAGCGTGCCGCTGACGTTGCTCACGCTCACCGGCCCGGCAAGGATCCCCTGCATGGCAGGCTCGACCGAGCCGATCGTCTGCTGGCTGGCGATGGCGAGACCGAGGAGGTCGGTCTCGGCCAGGGCGACGACCTGACCAGGGGCCGTCGAGCCCGCAGGCAGGTCGAGTCTGGCGCTCGTGACCACGAGGACCATCGCTCCACCCTCGGCGTATCCGATCGCAAGCTGGCGCGTGTTCTGCGAAGTCAGCCCGGCGGAGTCGAAGCCCGCGACGGTCATGTCGTAGGTGCCGGCCTGCCACGCCGTGAACCTCGTGCTCCAGATCGTCAGCGAGTCTCCGAAGGCCGACATCTTCACGTTCGCCGTGCTGTCCGGCCCGACCGACGTGAGGTGGGAGGGCGTGAAGATGGGGCCGTACCAGTCGAAGCCCTCCGGCTGGCCGGTAGTGGCGTCGTAGGGGCTGGTGTAGACATCCACGTACTGCGGATTGGCGAGGTTCTGGAACATGGCGATCAGGATCTCGGGAGCCTCGAAGTCCTGGCTGACCACGAACCTGAGGCCGGACGTGCCTCCAGGGTTGTTGTTCGTCAGCACCAGGTAGTTGGCCCCGCCGCCCGTCAGGTCGAAGCTGCCGTTGTAGTAGCTGTCGAGATCGACTTCGGAGACATCCGTGATGTCGGATCCGTCGGTCCCGATCCTGATGGCGGTCCACTTGCCGTTGATCGGCGGCCCGGACCCGATCGCGTCGGAGTACATGCCGTTGAACAGGACTGTGGGTTCCGGGCTGTAGTCGTCGAGGAACCTGCAGTACTGCGCGGCGAAGACCGGCGCGTTCATCCCCTTGGCTATGTCGGCTATCCAGTTCGGGAACGGATAGTAGTTGAAGGAGCCTACGAAGGAGGCGACCTGGTTGGCGTGGGTGAACTGGTACGTCGACCCGTCGAGGAAGTCGTACCGGTAGATGCCGCCGGCGTAGTCGCTCCTGAACTGGTTCACGACATTCGTGACCAGCCAGTCGTCATAGATCGGGAACACGAGCGTCTCGAGCGAGACGCTGTCGGGGACCGTCGGGTCGATCGCGCGCGCGACAGCATACATGCCCGTCGTGTCGGCCTGGGCGATGCCGCTGATGACATCCGAGCCGATGCGCTGCTCGAGGTACATGAACCAGAGGAACTCCTGGCCCATGTTCCTCGAGAAGTCGAGCGCCTTGAGGCCCGAGCTCCATGCGGTCAACTCGATCGAAGCCGAGTTCTCGAAGTTCTGCATGTTGCCCTGGACGCCCATCTTGCTCGGTCCCACGACGACGTTGGTGAGGCCGTAGCGCTCGTACTGCGCTATCTGCCCGAGGCCCCTGAGGAGCCAGAGCTCCTCGTCAGGCCTCACGCCGGTCCTGATCAGCATCGCAAGGCCGGACGGGATGTACCAGCAGCGGAGCTTCGAGGCCACGCTCTGCTGGGTCTCGAAGGCACCGGCGTTGACGTAGACGATGTCGTGGTTGTTGAAGCTCTGCGTGCCGTCGATGTCACCGGTCACCACGCGCACGCTGGCGCCGATCCTCGACGGAGGACCGCCCGAGTTCTGGTAGAAGTCGGGCAGGTCGGCGAGGACCATCCACACCTTCCCGTCCCCGTCGACATCGGTCGGCTGGCCGAACTGGGCGGTGATCGTCCCGTAGACATCCACGCCCGCGCCCTCGAACTGCGCGGTCAGGCTGTCTATCTCGGCCTGGGTGATGTAGTTCTGCCAGACGGCGTCGGTGTCCGGGGTCTCGGGATTGCTACCGAGATAGGTCGAATCCTGCACCAGCCACACGGCGTGTTCGGTGATCGCCACGCAAGTGAAGTCCATTTCCACGGGGTCATCCGGGAACTGGGAGACATCGGGCACGAGGAGCTGTATTACCTCCCCGACGTCGAGAGCACTTGCGACTCCCACTCCCACACCGAGGGCCGGCAACAGGAACACCGCCAGGGACGACAGGAAGCCTGTCCGGCGGGATCCCGTGAAAGCTCTCATACTCAACCTCCTCAGCTTCTGCGGCGGCACCCGGCCGCTTTCGGAACTGGTCGCCCCGACGACGCGGGCGGCGCGACAGGGCATTGGTTCATCTCTCTCTTCCGCCTTCATTCAACCGGGTTGTCAGCGTGGACCGGCTGGAGCATCTCCTGCCAGTTCGGGTAGCTGACCTCTCCGTCAACCGTCGAGTAGATCTGCAGATAGTTCCCGGTACCGTCGCGGTCGTAGAAGACGAAGGTCTCGTTCCCGTTCTCGTAGTAGCTCCAGATCTCGTACGGGAATCCTCCGACCGCGAACGGATGTCTCTCGATCTCTTCGGGCGGGCCGTAGATTATCCAGACCCTCCCCCGGTCGGTCTGCCACCCCTGGCGGAAGACCGTGTCGAACTGGGAGCTCAACTGGCAGCGCCTCTCGAACTCAGCACGCCCGGCCACTCGGTTGGACCAGTATTCGTCGTAGTATCTGGCCCGGGCCTCGTCATCGATCAGTCCGTCGTACATGCGGACCTGGTCCGGCGTCAGGAGCAGACGGAACTGCTCCAGGTACCTGACGCCGCTCCCTGCGGAAAGGGATTCGGCCGGGGCGGCCTCCTGGACCGTCCGCGAGATCATCACCGGCTTGGCCGATGTGACCGTGTCCCCTCCCGCCGCCACGGAGAGCTCGATGTAGTGCAGACCCGACGAGCGCGCCGCGCTCAGGTCGAGGCTGTCGAGCACACCCGCGACGGACAGGCCCTCCGGGATCTGCAGGCTGGACCACGGCCTGGCGAAGAGGAGATCACCGGACGCCGACCTCAGCCGGCTCTGCATCCGGATCGTCCTGCCGCCCTCGCCGTAGACTTCGGCGTATATGTACGCCCTCCTCTCTCCCGGAAGATCGAACAGGCCGTCAGCCGCCGGGAAGACGATCACGCCGCCCTTCCTCAGAGGATTCTCCGAACCCTCCGTGGCCTGGACGACCATGTTCGCCACCTCCAGCTCGCTGAGGGCCGTGGGGGCCCCTATCGCCAGCGTCCGGGCGGCCGTGCCGCGCCTTCCGTTGGCGAGATCGGTCACCACGACGTCCAGCGTGTAGTCGCCGGGGACCGCAAGCAGGAGGATCCCGTTGACTACCGACCTGCCGGTCGTCCATTCGACCTGCGAGACCCACTGGCGCACGCCCACCGTGTCGCCCGAGGCGTTCACGAGGATCGCGTCGGTCTCGATCTCCGCAAGGCTGTCCACTTCCGCGAACTGATCGATGGGGAGGCTCTGGTAGACCTCAACGATCACCGAGTCCCCCTCTCCGAGCCTGAAGACGGCAGTGTCTATGCCGAACACGAGGTCCCCGGTGCTCACGGTCGCGAGGCCGGAGGCCAGTGCGGCCGAGGGGAGCAGCAGGAGCAGCAGGGCGAACCGCCTAGCGTCCACTTGCCCTCCTCACGTCGTCCCAGGGGCTCGTCATCTCGTAGAGACCGAAGCCGTCCCGGTCGACGAACACTACCGTCACCGACGGGGAGAAGTAGGTCCAGACCTGGTACGGGTACGTACCGGTCTCGAACGGCTCGTCCTCGACGATGTCGGGCTCTCCGAGAAGCGCCCACACGCGACCCATGTCGGTGGTTATCCCGCTGATCCCCGAGGTGGAGAACCTGTCCATGACCACGTCCAGCCTGTCCAGGTACGCGTCCAGGAACTCGTTCTCCCCGGTCAGGGGATTGGGGTCGCGCCGCGCCCAGAACTCCGACATCACCGCCCGCCGCTCGCCCTGGCTCCCCGCCTTCTCCATGGCGTCGATCTCGGCCGATGTCGCTATCGGCCTCACGAGGGTCTCGGTGGTGCGGGCATCCCTTCCCCAGACATCCCAGTCCGCCCTCACAGGCAGGCTGACGCCGGCGGCCGCAACGACGGAGTTACCGACGAGAGCGGCCGCCAGAAGGTCATAGGTGCCCGCATCCAGCCCCGTGAGCGGAATGCTGCAGGCGTAGCCCTGCGCATCGGTCGAGTCCATCCATCCCTCCGCGGCAACCACACCCCTGTCGTCACGGAGGAGGTAGGCCACGCGGAGGGATTCGGGCCTTACCTGGCCCGAGGATGTGGGAGGGAACACCTGCCAGGCCGCCTCGGCAGTGCCCGAGACCCTTCCGGAGTGAGAGCCCGAGAGCGTCAGCGCTCCGGAGGACCAGGCGTCGGAGTGGAGCTGCGGGACCTCTATCGTCTCCTCGGAGGTCCTGCGCCTGCCCGACTCCAGGTCGCGCGCGACGACCAGCAGTCTGTGCCTTCCCGGTTCGACGTCACCGAGTACGAGCTGCTGCTCGACAGGAAGCTGTCCAGAGCTGACGGTGCCTCCGATCCTGCTGTACCCGCCCTCGTCGAGAGAGGCCACGAGCTCGTACGAAGCGGTCTCGAGCCCGTTCTCGTGCACGAAGACGAAGTCGCCGTCGTCCAGCGTCGCGGTCACCGTGACCGTGCCGGTCCCACCGGACGGAGCCGGCACGATCGACCAAGCCACCGAGAACCCGCAGACTGCAAGGACAACCATCGAAAGCACCTTGGCTCAGCTCCCGTCCCGGGGGAGGGGGAGACCCCCTCCCGCCGAGGAGAAAAGGCTAGAAGGCGAAGCCGAGGCTCGCCCTGTGAACCATCTCCATCCTGCCGAAGTCTGCGTAGGCGTAGTCCAGCTCCAGGGTGTGACCGCTCACCGGTACCCTAAAGCCTGCTCCGGCAGTGAGGCCCTCTTCGTCCGTGTTCACGCGGTAGCCGCCGCGGAGTGCGACTATCCCGTTGTACCAGTACTCGGCTCCGATGCCCAGCTGCTCAACGTTGTCGTTCGGGTGGATACCATCGACCTCGACCGTCATGAAGTGCGGTCCGTGGTCGATGACATCCATCGCGAGGCCGAGCTTGAAGGTCATCGGCAGCGAGTAGGGCTCGTAGGGCTTCAGGGAGTCGCTGCCGCTGAACCAGGTCGTGTACTCGCCGCCGGGGGTCAGCTCTCCGCCGAAGTGCTGGATCGTCATGCCGATCCTGAGCGAGCGGAAGCCGGTGTTGTACAGGGTGCCGAGGTCAACGGCCAGCCCCTGGGCGGATATGTCGTCCCACTGCTCCCTGACGTACTTGAGTGTGACTCCGGTGCTGAAGCGGTCGGTCAGCATCCGGGAGAACGTCAGCCCCGCGACCATGTCGGTGCAGGTGAACGTCTCGCCGGTGCCCTCGGGGTGCTCGACCGTCGTCACATCCATCTCGCCCGAGTTCAGAAGCCCGAACTGCATTGCGAGAGTGCCGATGCCCGGGAACTCGCGCGAAGCGGCCCCAGCCTCGTAGCGGATGTCCTCCAGCCACTCGGTGTGAGTAAGCTGGATCTGGGTCCCCGTTGCGCGCACCAGGCACGCAGGGTTCCACCACGCTGCACTGGGATCGTCGGCGGTAGCTATGAAAGCCCCGCCCATGGCGGCACCGCGCGTTCCCAGACCTATCTTGAGGAACTGGGCGCCAGCCGTTCCCACCTTGGCGAATCCGGCCTCGGACACAGCCGGGAAGAGCAGGAGGGCGGCAGCCGCTACGATCAGGATTCTACCTGTCAGTTTCATTGGCTCCTCCTCCCTGTTCTACTTGATGATGGCGAACTTGCCGATCACGTAGTCGTCCTCGGTCTCGACCCGGTAGACGTAGATGCCGGAGGCGACTTCCTGGTCGTTGCGGCTCACGAGGTCCCAGTACTCCGTGCCCTCGTCGCCTGCCCATCCCCTGTGCTCGAGCGTGATCACGTGGTCGCCGCCCAGAGTGTAGATGTAGATGTCGCACATCGGGGGAAGGTTGATGAACGCGATCTTGTCGAAGTAGGTCTGCTCCCACTCCGCTGATCCGCGATAGGGGTTCGGAACCACGGCGACCTGGTTCTTCCAGTCGTCTGTGGAGTTCCAGGACGGGACCACGGCGATCGGAGTTCCCTGGATGGTCTGCTTGTAGTTCGACTTGGTGCTCTCGACACCTGTCTCGGCGTCGTAGGCGCAGACCACGTAGAAGTACGGGAAGCCGTTGGTCACGTTGCTGTCATCGTAGGAGTAGACGCCGGCAGGCAGCTCGGCGACCAGTTCCCAGTTGTTGGGCGTGAAGGTCGCACGATAGATGTGGTAGCCGCCGAACGGCTCGTAGACCTCGGCGTTCGCGCCCCACTCCAGGTGAACGTTGTGGTCGCCGGCCTCGTAGAACAGGATCGGAGTGGGCGGGAGCTGAGGCACTCCCCACCCGCCGCCCCTGTAGTAGGCGTCGAGCAGGACATCGGCGTCCTGCCTCAGGCCTGCAAGGCCACGCCCGACGATCCAGCCGCCCACTATGTGCAAGCTGTCGCCGTCTTCAAGGTGCACCGGCCCCACGCCGAGCAGGAAGCGGTAGTCGAACACGGGGTAGCCCTGCGCGTAGGGGTTGTCGTCGACGATCGGCCACGGCCCCGGATTCTCAGTGGCGAAGGCATCGGGGGTGTTGGGGTTCCCCACCCAGTCCGCGAGGTAGGCCGGACCGCTGACGCGGCCGCTGAGGTCCGGGTTCTGGCCCCACATGTAGTCGTAGCACTCGGGGTCGGTACCAGGATCGCTCTCCCAGTTCCACCAGGAGTGCGACAGAGGGACCGGCACGTTGTAGACGTCGCAGGGACGCTGGATCGTGCCGTCGGCCTTCTTGACCCAGAGGTCCAGGAGGCGCCATCCGATGAACCCGTTGCAGATAGGGATGTTGTCGGGCTCGCCGGAGTCGTCCTTGGAGGACCCGGGGCTGTCGCTGTCCCACATGTAGGTTGTGTTGCGCGGGACGACGAGGTAGGTGGTGTCGCCCACGAGCTGGTGGAAGTAGTGCTCGGGCATCCCGTCGGCGAAGAGGATCATGCCCGTATTGGGCTCGGTGGCGTAGATGGTGTCGGAGCCTACGACCTTCGCGAGGATCGTGAAGTGGTCGCTGACGCCGTTTCCGTCCACGTCGGCGTCGACCATGCCGTCGGAGCCGTAGTAGTTGTAGTAGTAGTAGATGTTGTCCTCGGGGTCGGCATACGAGGCATCCGGGTTCTGCTGGTAGGTGTAGCGGTCCGCGGTGCTGGCCGGAGTGCCGTCGTCGAAGGTGTAGTCGAAGGTGGCATCCGGGTCGTTGCACCAGATCTCGTGGCCATCGTAGTAGACGAGGTCGTCGAGGTTGCACTCGGTGACATCGCCCTGCGCCACGTCGCAGTCACCCTTGATGCCGATGACGAATCCGTCCAGGGGAACGCCGGGGTTCCCGTGCTGGCTGTCGTGCACAAAGAGCATGTTGTTGGCCATGAAGTCGTTGAAGCCAGGGGTACCCCAGGTGTAGTTCTCCTCGTAGACGAAGAGGCCGTACGGGTCGGCGTTGTAGTTGGGGGTCCACCAGTCGTCCAGGCCGTAGTGCGTCTCTTCGAGCGCAACCGGTCCGGGTGACAGCTTGAGGGGAGGATACCCCTCGCTGGGGCGAAGCTCCCAGCCGGTTGCGTAGTCGCCCAGGCTGCACCACTTGGAAAGCGAGTCGCCCCAGATGGTGACGGGGCCGTAGCAGCAGGTCCAGAGCTCGCCCTCCCAGAGGTAGCTGTTCGCAGAGGCGGCCGGCCACTCCATGGACGGGTAGACCGACCACGGGTCGCCCCAGAGGCCGACGTTGATGACGGCGCTCCAGACGTTCCCCAAGTTGTGGAGCATCCAGACGGAACTCGGCCTGGCCCTCATGCCGTCATTCACGGGCGGCGGCACCGGGCGGGTCGACGACGCAGCCACGCTGCCGACGAACACCGCCAGAGCCAGCGTGACCACGAGCAGGAGCCCGCGTCTGTGACTGGAGTTCCTCATACCCTCCTTCACCTCCAATTCGTTCTCAGCGGCTCCGCCGGGACGGCCCTGCAGGCCAGGGCGCCCCCCGCGGATTGAGCGAAACAAGGCTTCGTCACTTCTCACATCCTAGCTCGTCAACTGGAACACGTACTGCATCGTGGTCCAGACCCCTACGGCCTGCCCGTTGTTCTGTGCAGGCACCCAGCGCGTGTTCCACGCGGCCGAGACTGCGCCCTGGTCGAGCGCATCCGCCCCGCTCGAGTTGTAGACGCGGACGTCCGCGACTGTGCCGTCGGCCTTCACGAAGACCCACAGAGTGACAGTGCCCTCGACTCCGGCCTGCCTGGCCAGGTCGGGATACTGCGGGCTCGGGCGGTACGTGCACGTGGGGAAGACCTCGACCGGCATGAAGCGCGGCGGTCCCATCTCCTGGCTGCCCGAGCCCACGTCCTCGATCGTCTGCTGGATGGTGCCGACGGTCTGTAGGCCCACCGAGTCGCCCAGCGAGAGGGTGACGTCGGTCTGGATCTCCTGGATGACGTCCTGCGCAGCCTGCTGCATCTCCTCCTGCTGCTGCTGGACCTGCTCCTCCTGCTGCTGGACCGTGTCGTCGAAGGCGAGATCGGCTTCGACGGCCTGCATCTCGGCGTCGCTCTGGCGTCTGTTGAGCCTGCCCATGTGGTTCGGCGGTGCGAACTCGAACAGCAGGATGGCGGCAGCCAGCGCGGCCGCCAGCCCCCAGTCGTACCAGATCACCGAGCCTTCCTTGAACACAGTGTTGGCATGCGAACTCATGGCGACCCCCTACATGCCGCCCGAGTGCAGCTCGTCGGCGTTGAAAAGCACGCTGTAGAGCTCCTCGTACCGCATGGAGTTGAAGAGGTCGACCATTGCCCGCATCGGCACCCGCTGATCGACGTTGAAGACGATTGCGTCGACGCTCTTGTTCTGCTCGCGCCAGAGCTTCTCGCTCAGGACCCTGAGCTGCGAGGACACGTCGCGTATCGGGAGGTCGTAGTCGCCGACGCGGGCGATGATGTCGCTCTCGTCATTGCCCGGATCGAGTTGCTTGATCCACACGTTGAGGGTGAGGGCCTGCCTCCCGGGATCGCTCATGATCTCGGGGTGGGCCTGCGGGAAGCGGATGCTCAGGCCGCCCTCCTCCTTGAACAGCGTGGTGCTCATGAAGAAGATCAGCATGATGAACACCAGATCGGCCGTGGTGGCGGTGGGGATCTTCGTGCTGATCTGCGCTCTGCGCTTGAGCATCATACCGCACCTGCCGTTCTCTCCTGGATCGTGATCCCCGTGCGGCTCACACCGTTCCTGCGCAGCAGGTCGAGAGCCTGTATCATCCCGTCGTAGTCGCAGTCGGGGAAGAACTTGAGGATCACGACGAGCTCGCTCTCCCTCACAACGCTGGCGACCGTCCCCTGCACGGCGTCGGAGAGCACCAGGGTGTCCCCGAATGCCACCGGGCCGAAGATCGGGTCTTCATCCATCGTTGTGCTGGCGCCGAGCAGTCCTCTCATGATGCCCGGACGGACCGTCGGGACGAGGTTCTCGCCCTGGATGGCCCTGTCCAGGCTGGCGTACGTGCCCGCCCTCAGACCCCTCGCAATCTCCAGATTGGTCAGGAGCCTCGACCTGGAGGAGGAGAGCGCTTCAGCCCTGTCCTCCGCCAGGATGCGGATCCCGGATATCAGGGATGTGTCCTGGAGGCTGACATCCTCGCCGGCGCGCGCCCTCTGGAGGGGACCGCCGGGAGGAGCCTGGTCGATGAGCGCGACGAACTCGGTCTGACCCCACTGCTTGACGGTCATCACGAGCCTGTTGCTCTCGTCGACCACGACCTCCTGAGTCTGCTCGTCAGCCTTCTTGGGCAGCCTGTAAGAGATTCCCTTCTGGACCTCGAACGTCGTGGTGACAAGGAAGAAGATCATCAGAAGGAAACCGATGTCGGCCATGGAGGCCTCCGGGATGTCCGCGTTCGGGCGTGATTTCTTGATCAGCTTCATGCGGACTCCTTAGAGCTTCTTCAGCTGCTCCATGTCCGTGATGGTGTCGATGAGGAAGCCTGCGGCCTCCTCCATCTCGACCACGAACCGCGCGATCTGCGACATGAACCAGTTGTAGCACATCTGGATCGGAATGGCGATCATGAGGCCCGTGGCGGTCGTGATCAGGGCTTCCTGGATGCCGCTTGCCACCAGGCTGGCCTCGACGTTCTTCGCGGCGGCGATGGCGCCGAAGGCATTGATCATTCCCGAGACCGTGCCGAGGAACCCGAGCATCGGGGCGATGACGATCACGGACGAAAGGACGATCAGCCCTCTCTCGAGGAAGTTCACCTCGACGCCGGCGGCAGTCTCGATGCCCTTCTCGATGGCCTCGAGGCCCTTCTCGCGCCTGAGCAGACCGGCCCTCAGGATGGATGCCACCGGTCCCCTCGTGCGATCGCAGAGCTCCTCGGCCCCCTTCACATCGCCCTTGCGGATGTAGCCGCCGACCTGCTCGAGGAAGAGGCCCTGGTTGATCTTGCACTTGCCGAGCGTGATGAAGCGCTCGATGCTGAATGCGACTCCCAGGATGGCCGAGAGGAGCAGGGGCCACATGAAGATTCCGCCCGCAATGAACAGGTCCTTCAGGTCCATCGATGCCGTCTGCGGACGGGGGACCTCCTGGCCGGACGGCTCCTGGGTGGCACCGGGCGTCGGCTCGGTAGCGGCCGTGGTGTCGGCCGCAGGGGTGGTAGCCGTGTCGGCAGGCTGCACCGCAGAGGTATCGGGGGTGGTTGCAGGTGCCGGTGTCCCGGCAGCCTGGCCCCAGGCTACAGCAGCCAGAAGGAGGGCTGCCAGCAGGATGTTACGCATGAAGTGCTTCTCCTTGGTCGAATACTGCTGTCCCGGGGGCGGCCCCTCCTCTCGGAGGGAGCCGTCCCATCGAACTCGTCCTAGCCTGCCCCTACCACTCCAGGGTGATGCCGAACCGGATGTCCCGTGGCATCGAGTACACATAGGGGTTGACCTGGGCACCCTTGGGATCGTGATCGGGCCTGCCGTCGCCATCCATGTCCGCATCGTACCACGCGACATCCGCGATGGTGGCGATGTTCTTGCGGTTGAAGATGTTCTGGATGTAGCAGTAGACGTCCATCGTGAGCGGTCCGGCCCAGATCGAGCGGTCGATCTTCACGTCGGTCGACATCGTCCACGGATAGCGCCGCCCGTTGATCTCGGGGGATGCCGTACCCTGGCTGGACTGGGTGTACGGATAGCCCGAGCCCCACTTCCATGTGGTGTTGACCCCGAACCCCTCGAGGAAGTGCCAGTTGCCGAGCATGGGGCCCTCGGTCCGGGGGATGCGGAAGTCGACGTTCAGGTTGGCCGTGTGCCTCTGATCCCAGTCGAGGTAGGACTCGCGCTTCGGGATGACCCAGCCCGCCCACAGGTAGCTGTAGTTCTGGGTCGCACCGGAGCTCTTGCCCTTCGCGACCTGGTAGGTGTAGTTGCCGCTGAACGACCAGAAGCCACTGGGGCGCCTCATGAGCGAGAGCTCGGCGCCGCGGACGTTGCCGTAGTCTCCGTTGATGTAGCGGTCGTAGAAGTCGAGCGCGGTGTAGAAGTCGCGCTCGGTGTCGACCAGGCCCGTGATGTCCTTGTAGAAGCCCGTGACATCGAGGAGGGTGACGTCGTCGAACTGGTGCTTGACACCGACCTCGTACGCGATGGTCTGCTCGGGATCGAGGTCGACGTTGCCCACCAGCGGGAAGGCCCCGGCGAGGTCGTAGTTGGAGCCGTAGTAGAGCCTGTCGAAGGTGGGCATCTGGAAGTAGTGCCCGTAGGTAAAGTGCAGGACGTCACGCTCCGTGACCGGGTGGGAGAAGCCCACGCGCGGGCTGAGGTGGTACTTGATCGGGACCGTGATCGGGTTCAGGATGTGATCGGGGTCGCTCGGAGTGGTCCCGGGGTTGACAGGGTTGGAGGGGTCGGCCGGGTACTGGTCGAAGTTGGGGTCGAAGTAGTCGAACCTCAGGCCGGCGTTAACGATCATGCCGCGGTACTCCATCTTGTCCTGGATGTACCCGGCGCCCGAGTTCGGGAACGAGCGATAGCGGCTGATGTAGATGTTGCCGCCCGACGCGGTGTCGACGCTGTAGTCGAACACGTCGTAGTACTCGGCCTCGAACCCGGCCTTGAGCTGGTGCTCCTGGCTTATCTGGCTGGTGATGTCGAACCGCGTGCTGGAGATGGTGCTCCTGGTGTCGTTCCAGGCATAGCGGCTCGCACCGTCGCGGGCGTAGCCCTGAGTGTCGTTGAGGCGCGACGGGGTGTAGGACAGCCAGTCGTCCATCGTGTAGTCCTCGCCTAGCCAGCCGCCCTGCGGATCGCGGATCTTGTAGCGGAATCGGTTCATGTACTGGTTGAGCTTGAACTCGATGAACGTGGCGTTGCTGAGGGTCTGGGTGAGGCCGAAGCCCATGTTGTACTGGTTCCAGAACCTGGTGGGCAGGACGTAGCGCACGTCGGTGCCCGGAGCCAGGGTGTCACCGGTCGCCGGATCGATGTACGGATCCTCGCAGCGGCTGTAGGCCCAGAAGCCGGAGCCGCCGAGGCCGGCCGTGCGGTCGAGCATGTAGCCGGTGAAGTTTATCTTGGTCCTCGGGTTCGGGCGGATGCTCAGCTTGGCGTTGCCCGACATCGAGGAGCTCCAGTTGTTGAAAGCGTACTGGTACCTGTGATCCTCCCCGCCGCCGATCTGCAGCCACTCGCCGGAGGCGAACAGACGGACGTCGCCCGGGACGTGCACGCCCATCGCCGGGAGCAGGTAGCTCGTGATCGGCTCGGGACCGCCGATCGAAGCCTCGGCATTGGCGCGGGCTTCCGCGAACGGGCCGGTGTTGTTCCAGTTGTTCTGCCAGTGGGTGTTGCTCGCGAGGCCGAGGGTCTGGAAGTCGTTCCCGTTGGCCTCGAGGGACCCGCTGTAGCTGTCGCCGCCCTCGCGTGTGATGATGTTGATGACGCCCGACTCGGCATTGCCGTACTCGGCCCCGAATCCGCCGCTCATTATCGAGGTTTCCGCAACGGAGGACATCGGGATGTCGTTGTTGAAGGTGTTGGTCGTGGGATCAACCTGGGCGACGCCGTCGACCAGGTATACGACCTCACCCGCGCGGCCGCCGCGCAGGTGCAGGCCGCCGCGGTAGATCGCACCGGCCTGCCTGTCGACCACGTCCTGGATGCCCGCGACAGGGAGAGTCTTGATCTCGTCGCGGCTCACGATCGTGATCGAGGATGTGGCGGCGCGGTCGATCATGGCCCGCTGGTCGGTGACCACGACGACCGTGTTGCCCACGGTCTGGGGATCGAGGCTGAAGTCCATCCTCGTGGTCATGTCGGCCACGACCTGGACTCCCTGCGCCTCCTTCGAGGCCATGCCCACCATCTGGGCCTTCAGGTCATAGGTGCCAGGCGACAGGTTGATGATGAAGTACTCGCCGTTGGCGTCCGTCATGGCGCCGTAGGGAGTCCCCACTATCATCACCGTGGCACCCACGAGGGGTGTGCCGTCCGAGTCGACGACCCGTCCGGCAATCTTGCCCGTGGTTCCTGCACTCGCGGCGAACGCGAGGCACAGGACCAGAGTGAAAGAGATCGCCGTTGCCCTTCTAAGCACCGTTGAACTCCTTTCTCTTCTCTGGAGAGTCCGACGTAGACCTTCCACCCTCCGGCAGCATCCTTACCTCCTTGACGTCCCGGAAGGTGTAACAAGCTGCTTCACATGTACCTGACACCACGACGCACCGCCCTCCCCGGGCGGCGTCGAATACCCAACGGGAACATTTTCGCAAAACGAGAATAGGTCGGCCTTCCGGCCCTGTCAAGCACGCCCGCGACACCCCTCCTACCCCGTCAGCCCCCTGAACAGGTGCATCGTCGGGAGCCACTCGAACAGCAGGAACTGCGCCTGCCCTATGAGAAGGCTGATACGGGCCATGACCGTATAGCCGAAGCTGGCTCCGAAGGCCACCATGAGAATCGTGATGCCGACGTTCGCGGCACCGCCCACGATCCCGCGGTGCGCCTTCGAGAAGAAGAAGTAGACCAGACCGCATACGACCCCAGCCACAAGTATGAAGGTCCCTATGGCGTCGCCGGTTCCGGACCCTCCTATCGGGACCATCGTGCCCTCGACCTGGGTGAGGATGTTCGTGCGCAGCGTGGTGACCAGGCTGAGCCCGGCGCCGGTCCCCACTATCATCGCCAGGGCCAGGCGCGAGAAACTGGCGATCTTCGGCACCAGCCGGGCCAGCATGAACAGCCCGAAGATGGTGGGGATGATCATCAGCATGTCGGGCCTGGCGTCGCCGGCCCCTACCAGCCTGTCCCAGAGGTTCGGCTTGAGAACGTTGAAGATGTTGTAGATGACCCAGTATCCCGCGCTCATGCCGACGAAGAGGTGCTCGGTGAACTTGTAGAACGGGTTGTCGCGGTACAGGAAGCTGTACAGGGAGAGCGTGAGGAGCGCTCCGAGCCAGATGCCCATCACGTGCAGGTTCACTTCAGGCCTCCCTTCCTTGCGCGGCGCCCGAGGAGGAAGGTCACGTTGCCCAGGACGATGAATGCCATTATCACCAGGTGCGATATGGATTGAGCCGCCATCCCCGGCGTCGCGAGCCCGCGCGGGGCCCCGGGGTTCCTCTGCCTGAGGATCGTCTCGTAGTCCGCCGCGCCCCTGAGCCCTCCCAGCAGGCCGAGGAGCTGCCCGGTGCCGAGGTACGTGTAGAACTCGGGCGCACTGACTGCCGTGCACCCGCCCCCGATCGGCAGCCCGTAGGTGTCGCCGGCCATCATGACCCAGGCGTGGATGCCGGGGTCGCCGGCGCTGAGGCAGATGGCCATCTGAAGGTCCCCGAGCCTGCGGATGCCGTTCAGCATCGGGATCGAGTCGTAGGGCACGCCGTCCCGGTCCTGTGGATAGACGGCCTGTATCGAGCTGCCCATGCGCAGTATCGACACGGCCCCGCCGACCGTGTAGCCGAGGTTGACCCAGTCCGTGTACTGCTCGGCGCCGAGGCTGTCACCGACGTTGGACATGGCCTGCTGGCCCAGGCTTACGCCCTGAGGCCAGAGAGCCATCCCGATCACGCGGATGTGCCTGCTGAAGAGGTGGCGGCACAGGGCCACGGCCATCGGCTGGAGCTCGGCCTTCGTCGAGGGATCGTAGTCGTAGCTGACGATGACAGTCGACCCCTCGGGCAGATTGTCGATGTAGTCGTAGAGATTCATGCTGGGGCCGCTGCCCACGGGGATCGGGAAGTCGAGCTTGAGGGCCAGGGGGACTATCACCGACAGGGCCATCAGTACGTAGATGACCCTCCTGTCGACCTTGTCGAGCTTCTCGAGGATCCTGCCGCCGCTCACTCCGCACCTCCCAGGTAGCTGCGCTCGATGCCGAAGATCATGCGCAGGGAGGTAGCGACGACGCCCAGTCCGGCCCCGATCATGACGGCGCGCTGGCCGGCCATGTTCGGCACCTGCATCAGCCATTCGGCGATCTCGTTGACGAGGTTGGGATGGGCGCCCGCGGCCGCTCCGGGGACGAGCCTCCAAAGGACGTCGCCGATGGGCACCCTTCCCAGCATCACCACGAAGGCGGAGAGAAGGAGGAGCGTGGCCCTCCAGTTGGAGGACCTGAAGGCGCGGAAGGCCGCTGACGCCACGAAGAACGCGAGCAGGCTGAACATCGTGGCGCCCATGGGAACGATCATCGTCTGGAACATGTAGTCGAACGGCCTGCCGTCCTCCACGCCCCAGAACAGGCCCGCCAGGATCATCGCGAAGAACCCTATGATGACCACCGGGCTGTACTGCCAGTTGCGGAGCCTGTGCTGGATCCTGGCCGTGTGGACCTGGATGAGGTTTATCGCGCCGAGGAAGATGGCCGCCGACGCGACTATCATGTACCAGTCGGTCAGGCGCTCGCCCATCGAGGAGAACGGCCTGTGCGGGATGAAGAACTGCAGGACCATGATCATCCCGCAGATGAAGGTCACCGCCAGTGGAAGAACGAGTCTCATCGCCGCCTCACCTCACTCGACGTGCGTCAGGAAACGCAGGAAGTCGGCCATCTTCACGGCCGGGTGCCATGCCTCGCCGAGGGTGGAGGCGGCCACCCCCAGAACTATCAGGAGCATTATCACGAACTTGGCGGAGTCCTGGCCCTTCAGGCTGCCCAGCAGCTTCGGCTCGCGGGAAAGGTAGGCGCTGGCCGCGAAGAGCTCCTCGCCGATCAGCGTGTAGTCGCAGGCGGCGATGAAGAAAGGCAGCTGGCTGACCATGGCGGTGCCCGCGATCTGTATCGCGCCTACGCTCTTGCCCGTCTCGGCCAGGATGAGGCTCTCGGCGTAGAACGTGCCCAGCAGGAAGATCGCCGCCGGGCGCTGGCGGACCATTATGCCGTCCACTCCTGCGGCGTATCCGAACTGGTCGTCGGTGAGGTAGTTGATGTTCTCCTTGCGGAACGCATCGGGCCTTCCGGCAGCGAGGTACGACTCCTTCACGACCTCCTGGGCGACGCTCATGACAACGCTGCGGGTATTGGGGACCAGCAGGTTGGCTCCGTACTCGGCGACCTTCGAGGCCACCCTTCCCAGTATCACCATGCTGGCTATCGTCTGGATGTCGTCCATGTCCATGATGCCGGGGATGTAGAGCACGGGGCGGCCCATCTCGGTGGCCCTTCCGACCGCGTCGTCCACCGCGGAGAGCCCTGCTATCTCGCGGATGTACAGCTTGTGTCCCCTCTTCGCGCGCTCGATGTACACGAGGATGACGGACGACAGCAGTACCAGGATGACCAGCATCCCGATGCGACCTGTGTTGATCCACTGCGCCGATGGGGCCGCAGTGGCCCCCGGACCAGCGCCGACCGCCGATCCGCTGAACCAGGAGACCAGCGAGTAGGCGTAGCTGACCCCGTCCCGCAGGCCTTCGTCCGTGTAGGAGCCGGAGGCCGCCGGGACGAAGGCTACGGACACCGTCGAGTCTCCGGCAGTCCGCAGGATCTCGACCGAGTCCGGGACGACGCCATCGGGCGAGAGGCCCCAGGCGAGGTCGATCGATCCTCCGGCATCGTTCGGCGTGTCCACCGCCGTGAGGTCGACCACGGATGCGACCGTGGGGCCGACCGGACCGGCGGCTGTCTGGCCCGGAGGGGCGGCCGGCGTTCCCGGAGGCTGGGCGCCTCCGGGCAGCGCCAGCATCAGAACCGCAAGCAAGGAGACTCTCATCCCTCGAACCCTCCCGCCTGACTTTGAGCCCGATGCAGGCCGGGGGGCCGAAGCCCCCCGTACAGCTCCATTTGGACCCGCTCCGAGCACGGGTCTATTCCTCGATCAGCTCGACGTTCGCACGGGGAACAACGGCTCTCTCGTGGTCCCCGAACTCGACCTCCAGAACCCGGACCTTCGCCTCAGTCTCCAGAAGCTGGAGTTCAGGGGGGAGGGCGGTGACTCTCCCGAGGCGCCCGAAGTAAGGGGCCCTGATGACGCGGACCGGCGAGCCGATGTCGAGGGCTCCCTGCTCGCGGTCGGGGGCCTTCGCCTTCACTTCGCTCCCCACCGGGATCACTATCTCCGGTCGGATGACGCCCGCACGGATCTGTGTGGCGCCGTTTATGCTGGCGGCCAGACCCTCGCGGCTGGCGAGCAGGTCGAACGTGCCCCTGGCCATGTTCATCCTGCCGAACCCCTCGGTCAGCACCAGGGTGATGCCCTTCTGCTCGTGACCTGTTATGGCCACGCCCAGGTCGTAGCCGAGGAAGTCCTTCAGGTCCCGGTCGTCGAAGCCTCCGACGACGATTCCCTTCACTCCTGCCGAGATGGCCTTGCGGAGGGTCTGCTGGGAGACGAAGCTGCCCCCGATCAGGATCCTCCCCGAACACGACGGGTCTATCAGGTCGGCCGTGAGCTCCTGCTCAGGGCTCTTCACCGCGGCCTTGATCGTCCCCCGGGTCTCCCCGCCTATGCCGAAGATCCCCTGGACGAAGGTGGCCCTTGTCTCGACGACCACGCCTTCGTCGGCCAGGAGGTCGACGACGGTCCCGCGGACGTAGGCATCGATCGTGACCGGGATCGGCGGTTCGCGGAGCACCGCCTGCCCCGTGATCTTGTTGAAGGACTCGAACGAACCGGTGATGGGGGAGCGGACGGTGTTCTTGAACAGGCCGAACAGCCCCTTGCTCTGGGCTATCTGCTCGTTCTCGGCGATGGGATCCCCCTCCTTCTTGAACAGAAGGTCGAAGATGTCGTCCGGAGGCACTCCGAGGATGTTGGCGAGGTTGATCATCCTCACGTTGCCCGGGAGTTCCGTGCGGGCCACTATCGTGTCCGCCTCCACGGCGTCGCCGACTCTGACGACCACCCGGCCCTTGAGCGGAAGGCGGCGCTCCTTGCGGACCGTTGCTATGTCGGCAACCCTGAGGCCGGGAGTGTATGCGAATGCCATGTGCCCGTCACCTCCCCAGGGAGAGGAACTTCTCGGGGTAGGCTCCGAGCGCGAGCGCCCACTCCCTGAGCTTCCTCACCCTCTCGCCGTCCGAGGACGGGAGGTTGAACGGCTGCCTCCCGCGTCCGTCGATGACAATACCCACTACCCCGCCCTCGAGGACGGCCTCCCTGGGCTTGCCGGGGCCGGTGCCGAAGTCGATGCCCTTGGCCGGCCTGAGAACGGCCTTCGCCTTCTCTCCGACGCCCAGCGGGATGACCTCCATCCTGCCGTACTCGATCCGCAGCTCGCGGGTCTTCCCGTCGGGCATCGTGATCGTCCCCGTGGCCGTCACGGCACCCTCCTTCGCCTGCCCCGAAGGGGCCAGGCATGTGCCCAGGCGGATCAGGCAGTCCTTGTCGAAGACCTCCGTGGCCGCCCTGGGGAGCACCTCCGAGAGGACGCCCAGCTGAGGCATCATGAAGATGGAGTCGACCGCCAGCATGGTGATTCCCTCGGGAAGGAACGAGTCCACCAGCATCATCGCGGCCTGGCTCCGCCTGGGGGCGTGGGACAGGACGCCTCCCGAACCGATGAGTAGATCGAGGGCCATCATGTCGACGAGGGTGGCCCCGGTCTGCGTCTGCTCGAAGGCGTCGCCTATCGTCCTCTCCTGCGCCACGCCCTTCAGGCCCACCGCCAGCTCCCTGTGCTGGACCAGTGCAAGGCGCAGGGCCTCGCGGGAAATGGCCTGCTCCACGATCAGCTCCTCGAGCGTCTGCGGGATCGTGGTTGGCCTTATCATCTTGTTGCGGATCCTGTTGCGAAGATCGGCCTCGTCCATGTGGAATGGGACCCAGCGCATCACGTTGTCGAGCCCGGCGCTGGCCAGCACGTTCGAGACGCTGTAGCTCATGCCCAGGTTCGCGGAGACGGTGCGGTTGAAGACCGGCTGGCCGTTGCTGTCGAACACGCTGAACACGTCGGTCGTGGCACCGCCGATGTCGACTCCCATCACATGGATGCCCTCGGCCTTCGCCACCATCTCGATCAGCTTGCCCACCGCCCCGGGCGTCGGCATGATGGGCACGTTCTCCCAGGCCCCGTCGACGAAGTGGCCGCACCACTGCATCAGCTTGCCGTATCCCGGCGCCTGGGCCATCACATGCTCCATGAACAGCTCGTGTATCGCGTCGCGGGCCGGCGTCAGGTTCTCCCTCTCCAGGACCGGCCTGATGTTGGGGACCACGTCGAGGGCGACCAGATCCCCGAGCACGGATCCGACCTCCGGGGTCGCATCCCTGTTGCCCGCGAAGATGACCGGCAGCTTGTACCCGACTCCGAAACGGGGCTTGGGGTCGGCGGCCCGGATCACCTCCGCAAGCTCGACCACATGATCGATCGTGCCTCCGTCGATTCCTCCCGAGAGCAGGATCATGTCCGGCCTGAGCCTCCGGATGTCGGAGACCTTCTCGTGGAACAGCCTGCCGTCGTTCGAGGCAACCACGTCCATTACTATGGCCCCGGCCCCGAGTGCCGCCCGCTGGGCGCTCTCGCCGGTCATTGACTTCACGACTCCGGCGACCGTCATCTGCAGGCCCCCGCCGGCGGAGGAAGTGGACATGTAGATGTCGACGCCCTTCCCCGGCGAGTCCCCGACCTCGACGCTGTCCTTGCTGTCGGCCAGGAACTGCCTCTGCATGAGGTCCTCGATCTCGCCGACGGCGTTCAGCACCCCCTTGGTCACGTCCTCCGCAGGCGCCTCGACCGTCGTAGGGGCCTCTCCGCGCTGTATCAGGCGGTATTCCCCCTCACGCTTCTCGATCAGGATCGCCTTCGTGGTCGTGCTGCCGCAGTCGGTAGCCAGGATCCTGGTTATCTCCTTGCCGGCCACTCCACGCTCCCTTCGGTACTCCCCCGCCTCCGGCGCCTCCTCAGGAACGAGAAGAGACCGCGGCCCCTCGGGCGCGATTCCCTCTCGGCCCTCCGCTCGGCGTCCCGGCGGGCACTCTCCTCCTCGATCGCGACCAGGAGCTTCTCCACGTTCTCCCTGTCCTCGATCATCCTGACGAACCTGTAGTAGTCCTTCGAGGTGACAACGAGGGAGACCATGGGCTCCAGGAAGATCAGAAGCTGGTTGCCCAGGAACGACAGGGGCTTCATGGACTCGATCAGCATTATCGCCGGGGCCGTCATCTCCCTGTCGACGACCGCCTTCGCGATCTTCGCCACGAGGTCGTCGAATGCCTCCGGAGAGTTTTCAGCCGCTGCGGTCATGCCGTGCGAGTCCAGCTCTGCCCTGGACAAACGCAATGACATCCTCCTTGTTGCCGCTCGAGAACTGAACGGAGAGACCGCGAAACTTCGCCAGGCGGGTCGGCTTCGGGAAGGGGCTCAGGAGGACCCCCCATCGGTCCACGGCCATGCTCCGGACCTCGCTCCACTTCCGCCGCTCGGTCCCGAACAGCGACTTCTTGACGACACCCGAGTCGTCCATGGCGTAGTCCGTGGGGAGCAGGTAGCTCCACATGGCAAGGGCCAGCATGGCGAAGCCCACCAGGCCCCACCAGGGGTTGCCCCCGAAGTCGGACGCGCCCCACGAAGCAGCCAGCATTATAACGAGGAGGGCCAGCGTCGCCAGCGGCCTCTCCCTCGCCGGGTGGGACCTCCAGCGAAGGGCTTCGGGAGGGGCCTCTACTCCCATCCCTCCACGATGTCGAGATCCTTCACGGCCTTCACCTCGTCCAGCCTCAGGACCGGCGTGTTCACCGGCGCGTCGGTCACCAGGTGAGGCTTCTCCTCGACCTCCCGGGCTATCGAGAGAAGTGCCTCCGCGAACCCGTCGAGCGAGTCGAGGCTCTCGGACTCCGTGGGCTCTATCATCATCGCTTCGTGGACGATGAGCGGGAAGTAGATCGTGGGAGCATGGAAGCCGTAGTCCAGAAGTCTCTTCGCCATGTCGAGGGTCTTCACGCCCTTCCTGGACTGCGGCTCGCCGCTGATGACGAACTCGTGCATGCACGGACCGTCGTCGTGAGGGATCTCGAAGGCCTCCCTCAGCCTGGCCTTGAGGTAGTTGGCGTTGAGGACGGCGGTCTCGCTCACCTCTCTCAGACCGTCGGCACCGAGAGTACGTATGTAGGCCCACGCCCTGATCATCACACCCACCTGTCCGGAGAAGGCGAGGAGCCGTCCGAGGGACAGCGGCGGGCACGAGAGGCGCAGGGATCCGTCAGCCCCGGCAGTCACGACAGGTTCGGGCAGATAGGGAGCCAGGTCCGCAATGCATGCGACCGGTCCCGAGCCCGGGCCTCCCCCGCCGTGGGGCGTCGAGAAGGTCTTGTGGAGGTTCACATGGCACACGTCGAAGCCCATGTCCCCCGGACGGGCCTTCCCGAGCAGGGCGTTCAGGTTGGCGCCGTCCATGTAGCACAGGCCGCCGGCCGAGTGCACGATCGAAGTGATCTCCTCGATGCCGGACTCGAAGATCCCCAGGGTGTTGGGATTGGTGAGCATGAGGGCCGCAGTCTGCGGGCCGGCCTTTGCGCGCAGATCCCCGATGTCGACCATGCCCCGCCCGTCCGACTTCACGCTGACCACGCGCATCCCTGCCAGCGTGCTGCTGGCCGGGTTGGTGCCGTGGGCGGAGTCGGGCATCAGGACCTCCACACGGCCTCCCTGGCCGCGATCGGTCAGAAGGCGCTTGATGAGCATCAGCCCGGTGAGCTCCCCCTGAGCGCCGGCCGCGGGCTGCAGGGTCACGGCCGCGAAGCCCGTGATCTCGCAGAGGAAGCTCGACAACTCGTGCATCATCCCGAGGGCCCCCTGCGCCAGGGCATCGGGCGTCAGCGGATGGAGCCCTGCGAATGCGGGGTGCCTGGCTAGGTCCTCATGGAGCTTCGGATTGTACTTCATGGTGCAGGAGCCCAACGGGTACAGCCCCTTGTCCACATGGTAGTTCTTCGTGCTGAGATTCACGAAGTGCCTGACCGCCTGGGGCTCGCTCACTTCCGGAAGCCCGAGCGGGCCCTGCCGCAGGGCGTCGGGGCCGAACACGGTCCGGGGGTCGGGCACCGGCACTTCGGGAGACGGGAGGTCCATCCCCCTGCGGCCGCAGCAGCTGACACTGAAGATCGTCCTCTCCATCACCGCACCTCCCCGCATGCGGAGGCCACGGCGGCGGCGAAGGCGTCCATCTCCTCCCTGGTCCTCTTCTCGGTTGCCGTGCTGAGCATCGCTCCCTCGCGGAGGCCGGGGACGGGAAGGCCTCCCAGGAAGCCCTTCTCCGCCAGCCTGTCCCGGAGCGCGACGGCGGGCACCGGGTACTCGAGCAGGAACTCCCTGAAGAAGGGCCCCTCGAACATCCTCTTCACGCCCGGAACGGCCAGGAGCTTCTCCTCGAGGTAGTGGCTGTTTGCGAAGCACCTGAGTGCGACTTCCCTGAATCCCTCCTCGCCGGCGAGCGTCAGGTAGACGGTCGAGGCCAGCGCCATCAGGGCCTCGTTCGTGCAGATGTTGCTCGTCGCCTTCTCGCGGCGGATGTGCTGCTCGCGGGTCTGCAGGGTGAGCACGAAGCCGGTCTGCCCGGCGCGGTCGACCGTGCGCCCTATGATGCGCCCGGGCAGGTTCCGCACATGCTCCCTGTGGCAGGCCATGAAGCCGGCGTAGGGTCCGCCGTACGAGAGCGGGATGCCCATGCTCTGGCCTTCGCCGACGGCGATGTCCGCTCCGGCCTCTCCCGGGCTCCGCAGGACCGCCGCGGCAACCGGATCGGCCACGACGACGAGCAGGCCTCCCGCCGAGTGGACGAGCCCGGCCAGCGGCGGAAGCTTCTCCACCAGGCCGAAGAAGCCCGGCTGCTGAACGACGAGACCGGCAACTCCCCCGTCGCACAGCTTCGAGGCCGCCTCGAGGTCGACCAGGCCGTCCGCCCCGAATGGCACCTCGTTCATCTCGAATCCGCCGTGCGAGAGATATGTCCGCATGACCTCGATGTAGCGGGGGTTCAGCGAGCCGGCGACAAGGACCCGGCTTCTCCTCGTGACCCTCATCGCCATCAGCGCGGCCTCTGCGGCGGCGCTCGCCCCGTCGTACATCGACGCGTTGGCGCACTCCATGCCCATCAGCCTCGCGATGAGCGTCTGGTACTCGTAGATGGACTGCAGGGTGCCCTGGCTCACCTCGGCCTGATACGGGGTGTAGGCCGTGTAGAACTCGCTTCGCAGCAGGATGTGGTTGACCGCCGACGGGATGAAGTGGTCATACGCCCCGGCGCCCAGGAAGCAGGTGAGTCCGGAGCCGCTGTTGCCCGAGGCCATGGACTCGAAGAGCCTCCGCAGCTCGAGCTCGGATGCGGCCGGAGGCAGGTCGAGTGGACGGCGCATCCTGACCGGCTCGGGAATCGGGCTGAAGAGGTCCTCCACGCTTTCTGCGCCTATCGCTTCCAGCATGGAGGAACGGTCTCCGCCGAGGATCGACGAGAGCCTGCTCATGGGCCGCCTACTCCCCGGCCAGTTTCCGGTACTGCTCGGGTGTCAGGAGGCCGTCGTACTGCGAAGGATCGGAGGGGGTGATCCTGGCCAGCCAGCCGGAGCCGTAGCAGTCGGAGTTGACGAGGCCGGGATCCGTCTCGAGGTCCTTGTTCACGGCGACGACCTTGCCGTCGACCGGCGCGTAGAAGTCCTCGGCCGTCTTCACCGCCTCCAGCGCCCCTATGGGCTCGCCCTTCTTCACGTCCCGACCCATGCCCGAGCAGTCGACCATGACGATCTCGCCCATCTGCGACTGTGCAAAGTCGGATATGCCCATCGTCATGCTGCCGTCGGCCTCGCGGCGGACCCACTCGTGGGTCTGGGTGTAGCGCAGGTTCTCGGGGATGCTGACCATGTGCGCAGGCTCCTTCCGTTAAGGCCGGCCTATCGGCGGCTGCCCTGTGTATAGAACGGTATCTTGACGACCTTCAGCGGAACCCTGTTCCCGCGGATCTCTGCTTCGAGCGGGGTGCCCGTCTTCGAGAAGGCCTTCTCCACGTATCCGAGCCCCACCGACGAGCCGAGCGCCGGAGCGAGGGTTCCGCTCGTCACATGGCCGATGCTGCGGTCGCCCGAGAAGACGGGGGTCCCGTGGCGGATTATGCCCCTTCCCTCGACCGCCATCCCCACCAGGATGCGGCCCGGGCCCTCCTCCTTCTGACGCGCGAGCACCTCGCGTCCTATGAAGTCCTTGCCGGAAGCCAGCTTGACGACCCAGCCCAGCCTTGCCTCGATCGGCGTCGTGGTGTGGTCGATATCGTTCCCGTACAGGACGTAGCCCACTTCGAGCCGCAGGGTGTCACGGGCTCCGAGGCCCACAGGTACGATGCCTGTGGATGTGGCGTCGGCCATTATCGCGTCCCAGACGGCAGCCGCGTCCTTCGCCGCCACGTAGAACTCGAAGCCGTCCTCACCGGTGTAGCCCGTACGGGCTATGAGAGCATCCACACCGGCGAAGACGCCCGACGCATGGGCATAGTAGGGGATCCCGTCGAGGTCCGCCCCGGTGTGCCTGGAGACTATCGCCTGCGCGTTCGGGCCCTGCACGGCGACCAGGGCGATGTCGTCGCTCTCGTTCGTAAGCTTCAGGTCCCAGCCCCTGGAGTGGCTCGTGACCCATGCCCAGTCCTTGTCGAGGTTGGCGGCGTTCACGACCATCAGGTACTCGTCGGTGGACAGCCTGTAGACGATCAGGTCGTCCACGATGCCGCCGTCCGGGTAGCACATCGTGCTGTAGTAGGCCTTTCCGCCCTCCACGTCCGAGTTGTTCGTTAGCAGCATGTCGAGGAACGCCGAGGCCTGGGGGCCCTTCACCCTGAACTCGCCCATGTGGGAGAGATCGAAGATGCCTGCGTTCTTCCGGACGGCCAGATGTTCGCCGATCACGCTTGAATACTGGATGGGCATGAGGTATCCTGCGAAGGGTTCGATCCTGGCTCCGAGCGCAGCGTGACGGTCGTAGAGAGGGGTCTTCTTGTCCATGCATCTTCTCCCTGAGCTGAGACATAGAATCTCTATGGCATGCTTCTCGCAGGCCGAATGGTCAAGTGTCTAGCGAATCTACTCCCGCCTCCGGCCTCCGGCAATGACCGCGCCCGGCTCCGTGGAGATGGGCGATCGGCTGCGCCGTGTGCTCGAGCGCGAGTCGAAGGGAGAGCCGGAGCGACTCCGGGTGCTCATCGCCGAGTCGGCGGCCAGGCGGTGGCTGGCGGCCAGGGGAGTGCCCGCGTGGAGGAACCCCCTGGCGCCCGGCTCCCGAGGCCGATACGGGCTGATCACCCTTGGCGGGACGCGGCTCCTGACGGCTCCTCTCCCTGGCACCGCCGCGAGTTTCGACGAGATGGCGGAGGCGAGGTGCAGCTTCCTCCTGGTAGTGGAACTCGACGATGGGCTCCGGAGCGGAGCTCCTGCGGGCTACGCCAGACTCGCCGACCTTCGAGCCCTGGGGGATCCGGAGAGGAGGGCCCCGGCTGACTCGCTGATCCTGAGGCCCGCGCGGGACCTTCCGGGCGAACTCGGCATCCCGAGGCACTTCCGTTTGTCGTTCGTCGCCGGGACCCTGCGCCTGCTTCTCCTCGGTGATCCCTCCCCGCCTCCCCCGCCGCTGCTGGGGGTCAGCTACAAAAATCCGCAAATTCGGGAAGACGCAGGTAAGCAACAGACTGGGTGAAGGCGGGGGGTACCGGCTGGGGGCAGGCTACGTTGCGTGGTCTCTCGATCTTTCGCAGGGCGAAAGATCTGGCGACGCGCCGCGTCTCCACCTTGGAGACGCTGGGGGTCAGCTACAAAAATCCGCAAATTCGGGAAGACGCAGGTAAGCAACAGACTGGGTGAAGGCGGGGG
>Ga0172362_10000653_pt1 | contig 28744 bp, 26 predicted proteins | sample LakKivs1_kivu2a2_FD_114534 | JGI IMG/M metagenome (GOLD analysis project Ga0172362, IMG submission 114534) | Sediment microbial communities from Lake Kivu, Rwanda - Sediment s1_kivu2a2 | ecosystem: Environmental > Aquatic > Freshwater > Lake > Sediment | place: Rwanda: Western Province, Lake... | reverse complement strand
TCAAAAAAGGTTCGGATTTCGTCAAACAAACGCAAAGTTAAATTAAAGATTGATCGTTCAAATTTTAAAATATTCGGCAGAGAGAAAAGGAAGCAAGAAGGGACGAGAAGTTTATCCGCCGTAGCTTTAGCGAAGGTGGAAGTCCCGCCCTGGGCATTTTTTATTAAATTAAAATTTATGTTAGAATAAAGGCAATATGGTAGAAGATGAAAAATATCCCGAAGGTTTACGGATTGGTAGAGAGGCGATCGAAAGGTATAAAGCGAGTTTAGGTTTGCCACCTGACGCAACTGCCACAGAAGTAGAAAAAGCAGAAGATGAGCGTAGTCGAGAAAAAAGAGCGCAAGAGCTGGGCTTGCCAAAGACCGCCACCTGGGAAGAAATTGAAAAAGCTTATAAGCGACAGACAGCAGAAAAACTCGGTTTAGACTCAGAGGCTAGTTGGTATGAAATTCGGAGAAAGCAACGAGAAAGAAATCCTTAGTAATTGCTTTTTAGGGTAAAATTTGTTAAAATTGAGACGATTTTTTATTTTCTTCACCGAATAGTTTTAGAAAAGGAAATGGAGAAAATAACTCTTCCGAAGTCCTGATTTGTCAGTTGATGAATCGAGGACGAAGGAGGGTAGCGGAATACTGGCCCGTCTACGCCCAAGGCTTCGGCGGGTAAATGCCGCAACGGTTTTGCCTGCCCGACATGCCAGCGTAGCTCAGCGGTAGAGCAACTGTTTTGTAAACAGTAGGTCATGGGTTCGAATCCCTTCGCTGGCTCCAGGCGCTTGGCAGGCGGGTAAACCGTAGGCTACCGGTTCGAGTCCGGTGGTGGGTTTAGCAAATTTCTTGCGGTGATAAACCCCGTAGAATCACAGAATAGCTGTTGTCAGTCAAGAGATTTTAAATTTTGAATTATGATTTTGACTTTTGCATTTTGCATTTTGATTTTTTGTTTATGTTTAAAACCTGGTTAAATTTTTCTTTTTGGTTTAATGCCCATCCCTCAACAGATTTTCAATTTAAAAAACCAATGCTTATCTTTGCTATTTCCCTCTTAGTTTTGTCATTTCTTTACTTGACAATACTTTATCTTTTATTTAAAAATAGCAAAGCATATAGTATCTTGAGAGAACACGTTTTTTATTTTTTATTTACCATTTCTCTGCTTCTAATCTTAGTCTGGTTTTTCAGAAGTCAAGGAGTAGTTTATTTGGGCGCGCCAGTGGCATTTTTGCTTGTTAGTCTAATTGCCCTAGGATGGTTTCTGTTTATCACCCGCATCGTCTTTAAAACTTTTTTGCCACTTCTAAGAAAAGAAGAAGATTGGCAAAGAAAATCAAAATATTTACCAAGAGGCCCTGTTAAATAACATTCAGATTTAACAGGGTAAAAAAATAAAAATATGGTTAAAACTTTGAAACAAAAAAAAGAAACAAAAAAATCTGATCCGGTTTTATTTTTTAAAAAAGGACTAAAACTCGAAGGTATGATTTTTGCTATTGAGCGCAATCGGATTTGGGTTGATATCGAAGGTAAATTTGTTGGTTTTGTGCCCAAACAAGAAGTAGGTGACACCCATTTAATAGAAATTGGGGCCAAAGTTGAAGTTTCTGTACTTGAGCCCTCTGATTCAGAAGGTAATTTGGTCCTTTCCATGCGACCTGTTAACAAAGAAGAAGTTTGGACTATTTTGAAGAAAGCTTATGAAAACAATGAGGTAATCGAAGTAGAGATTACTCAAGCTAATCGCGGTGGTTTAATTGTTTGTAAAGAAGGAGTTTGTGGTTTCTTGCCAGTTTCGCAGCTGACCTTGAAACATTATCCTCGGGTTGAAGGTGGCGATAAAGATGAAATTTTGAAAATCCTCAACAGTTATATAGGTAAGAGATTTAGCACCCGCATTATTAATTTTGATTATGATTCTACAAAATTGATTTTTTCTGAACGTGCAGCTGAAGAAGAAAAACGCGTGGAAAGGATCAAAGAACTAAAATTAGGAGAAATTTTGGAAGTAGAAATTACTGGTATTGCTGATTTTGGTTTATTCGTAAAGTTTTTAAATGATTTGGAAGGTTTGATCCATATTTCTGAAGTTTCTTGGGAGAGGGTAGATGATTTAAAGAGTCATTTTGAAACAGGCCAAAAATTAAAAGCCAAGATTGTTTCTTTGGAAAATGGTCGGGTGGCATTTTCTTTAAAGCGATTAACCAAAGATCCGTGGTTAACCAAAGTGAAAAGATTTAAATTGGGGGACAAAATTAAAGGAAAAATCAAACGCATCGTACCCTTTGGAATTTTGGTGGGCATTGAAGAGGGAATCGAGGGTTTGGTGCCTTTGTCTTTGATTCAATCCAAAGAAGGAGTAGATTTTCAGAGTATTTTGAAAGAAGGCGAAGAAAGAGAATTTCAGATTAAAGAATTGGATCCAGAAAGTCATCGCTTGATTTTAATTGATCCTAATTTAGCCTCGAGTAAATTATCTGATGAAAAAAAGAAGTTAAAAGAATATGGTCTATCAAAAAGTATTATTACTAAAATTATTCGCCAAGGAAAAACAGTTAATATATTGAGAAAAATGAAAGAAGAAGAACTGATTAGGATTTTGGGCATTAGTGCTAAATCTGCTACCAGTTTGAAGAAAGCCCTCTCTTCTGGTAAAATCAAAAAACCGCGGCTTAAAAAAACGGCAAAGGGCAAAGCTAAAAAATAAGAGATCCTTAATTTTGCATTTTGATTTTTAATATTTGATTTATATTTATGATCATCAAATGGTTTGGCCAATCTTGTCTCCAGATTAAATCTCAAGATAGAATCATAGTTATTGACCCTTTTAAAAATATTGGCTTAAGGATCCCCAGTCTTCGGGCGGATATTGTTTTGATTACCCATGATCATCCTGATCACAATAATTTGTCAGCAGTTAAGCCACGTGAAGGAAAAGAAAAATATGCCCTTTTTCAGGGAGCAGGTGAATTTGAATCTGAAGGTATTTTAATCAAGGGAATCCCTGCTTGGCATGGAGGTAGAGAAGACAAAAAAGAGAAAATTTTTATGTATCTAATGCAGGTTGAGGGTATTAATTTAGCTCATTTATCAGACTTGGGTCAAAAAACTTTAAACAGCAACCAACTAGAAGCTTTAAATAATATTGATATTCTATTTCTGCCTACAGGTGGCACTTATACTATTGGGCCGGAAGAAGCTTTTGAAATTGCTAATCAAATTGATCCTAAAATTATTGTTCCCATTCATTATAAAATTGAAGGTCTCTCTTTGGATCTTGAGATTGTAAATAAATTCTTAGAACTTGAAGGTTCTGCACCTCTACCTCAAGAAGAATTGCGTATTGAAAAAGAAAATTTGCCTAAAGAAGAAGAAAGAAAAATCGTGGTACTCAAACCCTAATTCTAATTTTTTTAATTTTTATCTTTGAGTTTTTAATTTTTCATTTTATAATATTTTTATGAGTCTTTTTTCCTGGTGGAAAAAACCAACTAATTTAGGTTTGGTTTTAGATATTGGTACTGAATTTGTCAAAGCTTTAATTTTTGAAGCAAAAGATGACAAAGCTCAAATCATTGGTTCAGGTCGTATTCGTCAACAATTAGGGCAAATGCAAGGCGGCATGGTGAGGGATATCAAAGGAGTAATTCAGACTTCAGAGAAAGCCATTGAAGAAGCAGAGAAAGAAGCTCAAGCTTCAGCTGATAAGGCGATCATTGGCATTGCTGGAGAGTTGATTAAAGGTGCGACCACTAATGTCCATTACACTCGGTTGGATCCAGAAAAGGAAATAACTTTTAAAGAATTAGCAAAAATTATTCGACGAGTGCAAGAGGAAGCTTTCAATCAGGCACGAGAGATGTTGGCTGAAGAAACAGGCTATTCCTCAGTGGAAGTAAAATTGGTTAATTCAGCCATAGTGGTAGTGAAAATTGATGGCTACAAAGTCAATAATCCCATTGGTTTTAAGGGAAAAGAAGTGATGGTCGGGGTTTTTAATGCCTTTGCGCCATTGGTGCATTTGGGAGCTTTACAGACGATTGCTGATGAATTAGGTTTAGATATTCTTTCCATTGCAGTTGAGCCATATTCTGTAGCCCGAGCCTTTGTGGAAGAAGGAGATTTTTCTGCGATTTTCATTGATATCGGCGGCGGCACAACTGACGTAGCAGTGGTGAGAAAAGGCGGGGTTGAAGGCACAAAAATGTTTGCTTTGGGAGGCCGGGCTTTTACTAATCGTCTAGCTCAAGAATTGTCTTTATCTTTTACTGAAGCAGAAAAAGTAAAATTAAAATATTCAGCTGGTAATCTTTCTAAAGATTTAAGGGAAAAAGTAAAAATTGCTTTAGCACGAGATGTGGAAGTTTGGAGCGAGGGTTTAAACTTAGCTTTAGAAGAATTTACTGAGGGGGAACTTTTGCCTTCAAGAATTTATCTTTGTGGTGGTGGTTCGCTTTTGCCGGAAATCAAGGAGATTTTATCCAAAGGCGAATGGCGTAAAGGTCTCCCTTTTGCTCGAGAACCAAAAGTAGAATTTTCTTCATTGAAAAATGTCGCTTCTGTCATTGATAAAACTGCTAAACTTTCTGCTCCTGAAGATATTACCCCAGCTTCGCTTGCTTCTTTATCGCTGGAACTGATTGGCGAAGAATCTGTCTTAGATGAAGTTTTAAATCAAGCTGTTAAAGCCCTAAGAACTTAAATATGGACAAAGAAAAAGATATCGTTTATTTAGAACCAGATGAGGAAATACCATCTGCTATTAGCCGTTTAGAAGAGGCTAAAGCCAAGAGGATAATTTTTGTTGTGCCCAAAGATGCAGTTTTAATTCACAGCGTGATTAATTTGAAGCTCTTGAAACGTGAAGCAAAAAAATTTGGCAAAAAAGTGGTAATCGTTACTTCTGATGAGGCTGGTTCTAATCTAGCTCGCAAAGCTGGGTTCAAAGTATTTAGTTCTGTGGCTCAAGCCAAAGAAGGAATGATGCCTGAAAAAATTGGTTTACCTCAAGAAGAATTTGCCAGAAAATCTTTAGATCAAGCTCGCGTAATAGAAGAGCCAATCAGAGAAATGGCACCAGAAGAAGAAATGCCGGAAACGCCTGTAACCAAACCTAAGCGCAAAATTTTCACTTTCAATTTTGCTAAATCTAAATGGTTTATCATTGGCGCCTCTGCCATAGCCTTAGCTCTTTTAGGTACAGTGGTGTATCTTTATTTGCCTTATGCTAAAATTACTCTTTACTTAAAGACTGAGACTAAAAATAAGGATTTGAAAATAACCCTGGCCGCCAACCCTACTTTAAATGAAGTCAAGGCAGAAATTTTTGAAGCAGAAAAAGAGAAAACTGGCCAAGCCGTGACCACAGGTAGCAAAGAGATAGGTGATAGTGCTAAAGGGAAAATTACTATTTATAATTATTGGGATTCGACACCTCAAGATCTGGTGGCTCAGACTAGATTTCAATCATTATCAACCTCCAAAGTTTTTCGTATCCCTTCTGCCGTCACTGTTCCTGGAACAACAATCCAACAAGGACAAGTGGTAGCGGGTAGCATAGAGGTGGAAGTAGTAGCTGAAGAAGTGGGTGCAGAATATAACATTGCTCCAGATAAATTTGTTATTCCTGGACTGCCTCAAGCCAAACAAGCTAAAATCTATGGCGAAAGTAAAGCACCAATGACTGGTGGCTATAAAAAAACTGTCAGGGTAGTAACTGAAGCTGATTGTAATAATCTCAAAAATTCACTCAAAGAAGATTTAAAAAAGCAACTTTTAAAAGAAATTAATTCAGATCTAAAAAATAATAAGACCTTGATTAAGAGAGATGATTTTATTATTGAAGATGAAAGATCCGCGACTTGTGATCCAGCCATAGACTCAGAAGCCAATGCGGTCAATGCTAAAATTAAACTCCATTTAGTTTTATTTGCCTATAAAGATCAAGATCTCAAGACGAAGCTACGGGAATCAGCTTTATCTTCAATCGATCCCAATAAAGATTTGGCAAGCACTTCTTTTAGTCAAATTGATATTAAAGGAAAACAAGCAGATTTAGTCAATAAAAAATTAAGTTTATCACTTACTACCAATCTAGTTTTAATAGCCAAGCTTAATTTAGATGTTTTGAAAAGTAATCTTTATTCTAGATCCCGTGATGAAGCCATTAAATATTTAGATTCTTTTGAAGAAATAGAAAAAAGTGAGATTACATTTTTCCCGACATTTTTAAAGAAAATTCCTCATCGCAATTCGCAGATAAAAATTGAAATCAAACCTGCAGAATAAATTTATTTTTACTTACTTTTATATTTTTGGTTTGCTAAAATAATCTAATTATGAAAAAGATAATTTATCTTATTTTGCCGATAATTCTGATTCTTTTGACTATTGTTTGGTATAAATATAATTTAAGACCTATTTATACATCTAAAGTAGAAGAAATCAAAATTCCTGAAAATACAGGTGATGAGGAGACAGCAGAATTGCTGGCTGAAAAGAAATTAATTCGTTCCAGTTTAGCTTTTAGAATTTATGCTTTTTTATCTCAAAAAGATAAACAAATTAAACCAGGAAATTATTTAATTAGTAGTGATTTATCTATCCCAGAGATTTTAGACATTTTAGTTTTAGGCAAGGTCTTAATTTTTAAAGTCACTATTCCTGAAGGAATGAAAATTTCTGAAACTGATGTTTATTTGAGTGAGCATTACAAAGATTATGGCTTTAAGACGGGAGATTTTGAAAAAGCAGTTGAGAGCTATAAAACTAAACTTTCCGAAGGATTAATTTCAGTTTTACCTCAATTGAGAAATGATGATTTGGAAGGGATTTTTTTAGGTGATACCTATTTTTTAAATAAAGGTGATTCAGCAGAGAAATTAGTGGCTAAAATGGTAGCCAATTTTCAAGAAAAAGCCTTGTCATTCTTTAACTCGAAACTTCCTGAGCCTTTAAAAAATAATTATGAAGCGATAACCCTAGCTTCCTTGGTCGAGCAGGAAGCTAAGACTAAAACTGATCGACAATTAGTAGCTGGGATATTTTTGGCTCGTCTAAAAAATTCTGATTTTTTGCAGTCCTGTGCTTCAATTAATTATTTATTGCCAGAAAAGAAAGGCAGACTAAGCGATTCAGATATTGCTATTGATTCACCTTATAACACCTATAAAAAGAAAGGTTTGGTGCCAACGCCAATTTGTAATCCCAGTCTTGAATCTCTCGATGCTGTTATGCATCCTAAAGTTTCAAATTATTACTATTTTCTTTCTGATAAATCCGGCAAACTTTTTTTCAGTGAAACTTTAGAAGAGCATAATCAACTGCAACAACAGATTTGGGGTAGCGTTTGACTCTCTCACCATCCTGTTTTTTATAGATATGGAGAGGGGTTTGACAGTTTACAGAGATTCCTATAAATTTGAGGGGATGTTAGAGAATATCTTAGGTCATTTTTCCCATGCTATAGGGGTAGATTTAGGTACTTGCAATACTTTAATTTACGTTAAAGGCAAGGGCATAGTAATTAAAGAATCCTCGGTCGTTGCCATTAATTTAAAGACCAAACAAATTTTGGCTATTGGTGATGAAGCCAAAAAAATGGTCGGCAAAACCCCAAGTTATATTGTTGCAATTAGGCCGTTAATTGATGGTGTAATTTCTGATTATGAAACCACAGAGCAAATGCTCTCATATTTTATTAAAAAAGTTCATTATAAAAATTTTGCTTTATTTTCCAGACCTAGGGTAGTAATTGGGATTCCTTATGGGGTAACCGAAGTTGAAAGAAGGGCAGTAGAAGAAGCAGCAATTAATGCTGGGGCCAGAGAGGTTTATTTAATTGAAGAGCCAATGGCTGCGGCTATTGGCGCTAGAATGCCAGTCCAAAATCCAGAAGGATCAATGATTGTTGATATCGGCGGCGGCACAACTGAAGTGGCTATTATTTCCATGGGCGGCATTGTCGCTTCAAGATCTTTGCGTATTGCCGGAGACGAGATGAATCAGGATATTATTGATTATGCTAGAGAAAAAATGAATTTATTAATTGGTGAACGTACAGCTGAAGAAGTCAAAATTTCTATTGGCAGTGCGATATCTCAAGGAAAAATAGAAGAAATGGCAATCCGCGGCAGAGATATGGTTTCTGGTTTGCCAAAAGAATTAATTATAAATTCAGATCAGGTCAGAGAAGCAATGTCCAAGAGTCTCTTAGCAATCATTTATGCCATTAAATCAACTCTTGAAGAAAGCCCCCCAGAATTAGTAGCTGATGTCATGAAACATGGCATTTTACTTGCTGGTGGCGGAGCTTTAATGAAAGGTTTAGACAAATTAATTGGCAAAGCTACAGGTACTAGAGTTTATGTGGTCGATGATCCTATGGGTTGTGTTGTCAGAGGCTGCGGAATCGTTTTGGAATCTTTGAAGGATCTAAAAGAAGTACTTTTGCCATCGGAGATCAGGTAAAAATAAAGAATGAGAATAAAGAATGAGAATAAAAGGGACAAAGATAAAAGATCCTTAATTTTGCATTTTGCATTTTGCATTTTTAATTTTCTTTATGCTTGATTCAAAGTTCAAAAGAATTCTTTTTATTGGTTTCTCTATATTTATTCTATTTTGGTTCATTGAGGCAGCTACACCAAATTTTTCTTTAGCCAATAATTTCAAGATATCTTTGTTAAATTTTACCTATGCGCCTATTCGATATTTTTCTAATTTATATTTAGGTCTAACTAAAATCAGTGATATTCTTAAAATAGGAGAAATAAAAAAAGAAAATTTATCTTTGAAAGAAGATAATTTAAAACTTTTACAAACAAAAGAAGAATTGACTCAGAAATTAAATCTTTGTGTCAATTGGCAAGAAACAGAAAAATTTTTTCCTACACTGGAAATTCAACCCGCAGAAATAAAAGGTTATTTTTCCGAAGGTGGCAGAAATTATTTTCTCATTAACAAAGGCAAAAATGATAATATCCAACTTAACAAAGCAGTAATTTGGGGAAAATACTTAGTAGGAAAAATAGTTGAAGTTTATCCCAAAGAATCGATCGTTGAAACAATCTTGAGCCAAAAATTGGCAGCCAATGTTTATTTCTCATCTACTCCGCAAGCCAGGGGAGTAGCGCAAGGATATTTGGAGACAGGAATGACTCTAGAAGAAGTGCCGGCGAATTTTTCTATCAAAGAAAATGATTTAGTCTTAACATCGGGTTTAGGCGGAGTTTTACCACCCCATTTGATTGTGGGTAAAATAATCAAAAAAACTTCTTCGCCATCAGAAGTTTTTCAGAAATTTCTAGTCGAACCCTTGATTGATTTTGATAATTTAGAAATTTTATTTGTAGTAATGAATTGATATGGAAATAAGAAAGATATTTTTTTATCTCTTAATCTTCTTCATTTTTTTTTCTTTTCAAATCTATCTTGCGCCCTACTTTTTTCTCTGGGGATTGATAATTCTAATTTTCTTGGGTTTTGGAAGCAGAGAGGTTTATTTCTTTTTAATCTCTAGTTTTGTCTTAGATTTAGCTTCAAGTTTACCTTTTGGTTTTTTCTTTATTTTTTCTTCACTTCTTTTTCTTTTTTCTAAATGGTTGCTTAACTCTTTTTTAAGAGAATGGACTCTATTTACCTTTTCTTTATGGTTTTTGCTTTGGCAGACAATTTTTATTCTGATCTATTTGCTAGTGGCTCGGATTAGTTTTGTTTTTTTATTCATTTTAAAAGAAATTCTTGTGGCAGAAATTTTTGCTATAATAATATTTGTTCTCTTTTCTAAAATTAAAACTTTTTTAATTAATCATAGTTTTATTAGTCTTGAAAAATCGCCTATAATTGGGTTTTGAAATGAATAATCAATTTTAAAATGAATGATCTTTTTTCTTCTCAAGAGGAATATTACAATGAACCAGAAAGTATTTGGCCCGCTAATAATAAAAAAGTAAATTTAGGCTTAATTCTTTCTATTTTGGCTATAATTTTTTTGGGTTTAATCTTCCGGACTTTTAATTTGCAGATTTTAAATACCAATTATTACCAAAACTTAGCCTCAGGTAATAAATTGCGAAGGATTTATATCACCCCCTCCAGAGGAATAATAGTGGACCGTAATGGAAAAAAACTTGCTTATAATCAAGCAGCTTTTAATTTAATAATTTTACCTATTGATTTACCTCAAGATAAAAAGGAAAGGGGAAAGCTTTATCAAATTTTTGTCAACGATTTAAAAATTGATGTCAAAACCGACGTTGAAAAAGCCATTGCTTTAAAAATACAAGATGAATTAACTTTCCCGTTAGAAATTAGCCAGGCTGATGCCTTGGTTTTTAAAGAAAAATATGCTGCCTTTGCTGGATTTGCTTTAGAACAAAGAGAAAAAAGAACTTATGCTCCAGATTTATCTCATATCTTGGGTTATTTAGGAAAGATTAATGATACAGAATGGGAAACGTACAGAAAAAATAACTATCTACTATTCGAATGGATCGGTAAAGCTGGGTTAGAAAAGCAATACGAGTCAGAACTGCGAGGAACACCAGGTGCTAAAGAGGTAGAAGTTGATGCTTTGGGTAAAACCAAGAAAACTTTGGCGAGAATCGACCCCCAAGCAGGAAGTAATCTAAAATTAACTCTTGATTACAAATTGCAGCAAGAAACTAAAGAAATCTTGGCTCGTAATTTAGCCGGAAGAAATATAACTAAAGGGGCAGCGGTGATTCTTGACCCCAGAAATGGTGGCATATTGTCTCTGGTATCTTTACCTGATTATGATAATAATCTTTTTATTGCACCCAAGGAAGACTTAAACCAAATACTTCAATCTCAAGATCAGCCTTTGTTTAACCGAGTAATTTCTGGACTTTACCCTTCAGGTTCAACTATCAAACCAGTGATAGCTTCAGCTGGTTTACAAGAAGGCTTAATTAATGCGACAACCACTTTTGATTGTCAGGGTTTTTTAAAGGTAATTAATCAATATGACCCTTCAATCATTTATTATTATAAAGATAACGCAGTTCACGGATTGACTAATGTTTACAAAGCTTTAGCTGAATCTTGTAATGTTTTTTTCTATACGGTTGGTGGTGGTTATGGTGGTTTTCCTGGATTAGGAATTGAAAGATTAGATAAATATTTAAATATTTTTGGTTTAGGCAGAAAGACTAATATTGATTTACCTGGTGAAGAAGCAGGTTTAGTCCCTACGCCAGAATGGAAAGAAAATAATAAGCATGAACCATGGTATTTAGGCGATACTTACCATTTGTCAATCGGTCAAGGCGATTTTCTAGTTACTCCTTTGCAAGTAGCGCGTTATACTATGGCCATTGCTAATCGAGGAACTCTATTTGAACCCCATTTAGTGCAGGAAATTATCGATAATGCTTCAAAAACTAAGAAAAAGCTTGCTTCTAAAGGTGAAAAAATCCCTGTTTCAGAGAATAATTTAGAAATTGTACGACAAGGAATGCAGCAAGCAGTTCTTTCAGGTTCCGCTCATCAATTAAAATCTCTGAATGTTTCTTCAGCTGCTAAAACTGGTACAGCTGAAGATCCGCTAGGAGGTGAACCTTATGGTTGGTTTACTGTTTTTACCCCTTATGATAATCCAGAAATAGTGGTTACCGTAATGTTTGAACATGGTGGAGAGGGGTATTATTCAGCTGAACCTACAGCCAAAGAAATTTTGGAATATTGGCAAAATAATAGATAAAATTAAGATCATTTATGTCTAAAATAATTTCAGGCACAGAGATTGCTGAAAAAGAAATCTACTCAAATTTAGGGACTTTTAGAGATAGGCCAATTCTAGTCATATTTTTTAATCGAAACGATTCGATCGGTCAAAAATATATTAAAGCCAAAGAAAAAGGAGCAAAAAAAGCTAAAATCAAAATCGATCTTATCCCGTATCCCAAAAGCCAGAGTGGTTTAGAAAAAGAGATTATTAGATTGAATAAAGATCCTAAAATAACAGGTATTGTTTTGCAGCTACCTTTACCTAAAAATATTGGTCAAGAAGTGGTTTATCTTTTGAATGATTTAAAAGATGTTGATGGGTTTTATAGCAAATTTTTTGTGCCACCAGTAGCCCGAGCAGTGAAAAGAGTTTTAAAAGAAATTCCTTTGTGGCAAGAAAAGAGAATTCTAATTGTTGGGCAGGGAGAATTTGTGGGTAAAAAAATATATCATTTTTTATCTCGAGAAAATCAGAAAATTGTGACTGCTTTAAGTCCTAAGGTCCTAAAATTGTTGCTCAAAAAAAATGAAATTATTATTTCTTGTGTGGGTAAACCCAATTTAATCAAAGCAAATAAAATAGATGATGTTTTGGCTTTAATTGATGTTGGTACGTCTGACGTGGAAGGTAAAATTATTGGCGACATTGAAAAAAAAGCCTATCCCAAAGCTCAAATGGTTGCCCCTGTCCCAGGTGGAATAGGGCCCTTGACTATAGCTTATTTAATGGATAATGTTTGGCAAGCAAGTGCTAGACAAAAGGAAATCTAAATATTACTTTATTGAAGGCTCAATCAGATTTATGAATTGTTTTTGACCAATCAGATTGATTAAAAGGCCAGCTTTAGGACCAGAGTTTTTATTGATTGTTAAACGATAAATTAAACTAAATCCTTGTTGAGATGGGAGTTTGCTTTGTTTTATTAGATCAAAGATAAGATTTTGTAATTCTTCAGAAGAGTAGGTCTTTTTTTTAAGTTTATTACTGAGATTCGTAAGGAATATTTTTTCTTTTGCTTCAAGTTTTATCTTGCTCGGTCGAGAATTCACTTTTAGAATCAGATCATCACTAGCAAATTCTTTGAGCCAATTTTCTGCTTTTGGTACTAAGTTTTTAATTGTTTTTGTACTCAAGAAATGATCACTTTTTTTGAGTAATTTCTCCACTTCTTTAGGGTCATTTTTAGCTAATTGAATGATCAATAAAAAATACTCCCACGGGATTATTTTTGCTTTTTTGAGGTCTTTAGTTTGGAAAATATATTGTAAAAGTAAGATTTTTTCAGGAGAAAGTTTTTTATGGTTTAGTCGCTTTAGATCAGCAGCAATTTCTTCAGAGAATCTGATGGCATCTTTGGGATCAAAGAAAATCGGCTTTTGGGGCAAAACCCTTAGGATAAAATATTTAACGAGCTCATTGGGCAAGGTTTTAACTAAAAGGTCAGCAGTGATTAAATTCCCCAGAGATGATGACATTTTGCCTTTGAATCCTTTTAAATAGATTAAGTCATAAGGAATACCAAGAGGCGCTTTTTTCTTAAAAATTTTCTCTACGATTTCTTTTCCAGTATCATATGAGCCGCCGACTGTTCCATGTTCTTTGCCATAAGCTTCAGCATCAGTTCTAAATACTTGCCACCAAGCTGGCCAATGTAGGCGCCAGATGAGCTTGCCGCCGCCATTTAAATAGTTAATCTTGCCTCTAAATCCGCACTCGCAAGAAATTGCCATTTCTTTTTTGTTAGTATCAACGCCTAAGATTTTTGTTTTAGTTAAACTTTGGCACTTAGGGCAGAGTGGTCTAAAGGGATAAAAATCTTTAGCCACTTTGGTACCAGCCACTTTTTTCAGAATATCAGCAATTTCTTTTCTTTTTTCAAGACAAATTTCAATATATTGATTAAACAACCCTTTTTGATAAAGCTCGTGGGCCTTGTAAATTTTAAAATCAAGACCTAAATTTTTAAGGACTTTCAAAAATGGAATAGAGAAATATTCAGAATAAGATTGGTTTTTTCCCGGGGAAGGAATCAAATAAAGAGGTTTACCAACATATTTTTCAAATCTTGGCTCTAAGAATGGATAAACTTTTCTTAAATGATCAAAATCGTCGAGAATAAAATGGATTTGAACTTTTCTTTTCAGGTTTTTGATAGACCAAGCAACAATGTCTGAAGTTAAAACCTCGCGTAGATGACCGATATGAAAAGGTCCAGACGGTGAAATCCCAGTGGTAATGTTGTATATTTTTTTCCCAGCCCTAGGCTGGTCGGCCTTGGGCCGATTTTTTTTAATTAAATCTTTCGCAATTTTTTGTGACCACATGGTAGCAATTTAATAATAGTATAAGAGAAAACTTGATCTTTTTCAATTTTTATTTAGTTTGGTCTCTAAAAAATTCTAAATTTTAAGCACGAATTTCTAAACAAATTCGAATATTAAAATTCTAATGTTTAAAATATCAGGAAATTTGAAATTGAAAAATTGTTTCGGATTTCGATATTGGGATTTCGGATTTATAATTTATGAGATTTCCAAGATGTGGAGGATTTTGGGACCACGAGGAGTAAAGACTTCAACTTTTTCGCCTTTAGCTTTACCTAACATGGCTTGGCCCCAAGGAGAACGATAAGAAATTTTATATTCTTGTGGATTGGCTTCACGATCGCCAACAATTTCATAGACTTCGGTTTTATGATCAGTTCTCACTTTGACCTTTGAACCAATAGTAATTTTACCCCTAGAATTCTGAGGAGAAACGATTATTGCTTGAGAAAGTATATGTTTAAGTTCAGCAATTTCTTGCTCTAATAATTCTTGACGGGTTCTTGCTTCTTCAAATTCTGAATTTTCTGCAATATCACCAAAAGATTGGGCATCGCGCATATCATCAGCTACTTTTTTTCTTTCTACTTCCTCAAGACTCTTAAGTTTTGTTTTAATCTTAAAAAAACCATCTTTAGTTAAGATAATTTTGGCTTGGTTTGAGACCATCATATTTAATGTTAATTAATAGAACATATTGGCAGAAAACTATTTTGATGTCAAGAATTTAAAATAAGTTTTTGTAAGAGACTAAAATAAATCTTGAAAATTACCAATTGATAAATGATAATTGATTTATCATGGGTATTTTTGATTTTTACCAACGATGGTCTGGCAATAAAATCATTGCTGGTTTAAAAGATAGAATAGCAGCAATTAATGCTCGCGAAGCAGAAATTTCTCGGCTAGCCGATGAAGAGTTTCCTCAACGAATAAAAAAAATCAAGGATGAAATTAATCCGCCAGCTGGCGGAGGAAAGAACGCAGCTGATTTTTTGCCAGAAGTTTTTGCTTTAGTTAGAGAAGCAGCTAAACGCACTATATCTCAGCGTCATTTTGATGAACAGTTAATGGGCGGGATTGTACTTTTTGAAGGCAATATCGCTGAGATGAAAACTGGTGAAGGTAAAACTTTAGCTGCCACTTTGTCTTTAACTCTAAGTGCTTTGGAAGGTAAAGGTGCACATTTAGTAACAGTTAATGATTATTTGGCTCGTCGTGATGCTTCCTGGATGGGTCCAATTTATAATTTTTTAGGGCTTTCGGTTGGAGTCATTCAACAACAAGGTGGGGCTTTTATTTTTGATCCTTTTTATGGAGAAGAAAAAATGGAAGAAGAGGGAGTAGTTTTCGTTGATGTTGAACATCTGCGTCCAGCAACACGGCAAGAAGTTTATGACTGTGATATTACTTATGGCACCAACAATGAATTTGGGTTTGATTATTTACGCGACAATATGGCACGGAGAAAAAATGAGATTGTCCAAAGACCTCTCTACTATGCCATTATTGATGAGGTGGACTCAGTTTTAATTGATGAAGCAAGGACCCCCTTAATTATTTCCGCTCCTGCTGAAGAGGCTGAAGATTTATATGTCTTTTTCGCTAATTTAGTTAAAGGCCTAAAAGAAAATGAAGACTATACAATCGATGAAAAGGAACGGGGAGTGGGCTTGACAGAGGCAGGCATGAGTCGGCTAGAAAAACAATTGGGTGTGAAAAATCTTTATGACCCTTTGGAAACCAAGAAATATGGTGGAGCTTCAATGCTTCATTTTCTGCAAGAAGCTCTTCAAGCCAAAGCCTTATACCAAAGAAATAAAGATTACATTGTTAAAGAAGGCCAAGTAATAATTGTTGATGAATTTACTGGCAGATTGATGTCAGATCGTCGCTATTCTGAAGGATTACATCAAGCCATTGAAGCTAAAGAAGGAGTGAAAATTAAACGAGAAAGTTTAACCCTAGCCACCATATCTTTTCAGAATTATTTTAAGCTTTATCAGAAAGTGGCTGGCATGACTGGCACAGCTCAAACTGAAGCAGAAGAATTCCGCAAAATTTACAATCTGGAAGTAGTGAGCATTCCCACGCATCGGGAGATGATCAGAAAAGATTTAGCAGATAGAGTTTATAAATCTGAAGAAAGTAAATTCCAAGCCGTAGTTTCAGCAATCAAAGAAAGAAATTTAAAAGGTCAGCCCATGCTAGTGGGTACTTTATCTGTAGAAAAATCAGAAAGACTCTCTCGAATGCTCAAGCGTGAAGGAGTCAAACATGAAGTTTTAAATGCCAAACATCATGAGAGGGAAGCTAAAATCATTGCCAAAGCTGGCCAGCATGGAGCAGTGACCATTGCTACTAATATGGCTGGTCGAGGCGTTGATATTATTTTAGGAGAAAGTATTAAAGATTTAGGAGGTTTATGTGTTATTGGCACTGAGCGTCATGAATCTCGACGTATTGATAATCAGTTGCGTGGTCGTTCTGGCCGTCAAGGTGATCCAGGTGAATCAATCTTTTTTGTTTCGCTCGAAGATGATTTAATGCGCATTTTTGGTGGCGACAGGATTAAGAATTTGATGACAATGTTGAAAATTCCTGAAGATCAACCAATTGAAAGTAAAATGGTTTCCAGAGGAATTGAATCAGCTCAAAAAAAGGTTGAAGCTTACAATTTTGATTTGCGTAAACACCTCCTAGAATTTGATAATGTTTTAAATAAACAAAGAGAGAAAATTTATCGCGAAAGAAGAGAGATTCTTTTGGCCAGACCTCAAATTCTGGAAGCTAAAATCACTGATTTATTAAAAGAATTCTTACTTTCTATAGCTGCTTTTTATTCTCAAGATAAGAAAAAGGCTCTAGAAGAGTTATCTCAAATCTTCCCTGAGGGAGAAGAGATCTTAGAGGAAATTAAAAACAAGACCAATGATGAAGAGGTATTTAATTTAAGTTTTGAAAAAGCTCGAGCAATTCTTCAAGAAAGAAAAAATAATTTTGAATCTAGTTGGTTTAATTTATCGCGTGAACTTTATCTTTCAGTCATTGATTCTCTTTGGATTGAACATTTAACAGTGATGGATGAGCTGCGATCCAGTGTCAGTCTGCGCGGCTATGGTCAAAGAGATCCATTATTGGAATATAAAAAAGAAAGTTTTAGATTATTTGATGATTTAAAGGAAATTCTTAAAGACCAGATTTCTAAGGTAGTTTTGAGGATTGTCCCTCAGGAAATTGAGGCTGAAACTAGAGCAAGATTAATGTATCAGGCACCAACTGAACAACAGGCAGCTGGTACATTTGGCGAATTTGGATCCCAAGATCAGACAGGGTCTGTCAACTACCAGCCCGCCACGCCTTCGCCCGCCAGAAACGCTGCATCTGCTGCGGGTTGGCATAGTGATGGTGGACGAGGTAAGATCGGCAGAAATGAACTTTGCCCTTGTGGTTCAGGCAAAAAATATAAAAAATGTCATCTAGATAAAGTACCAGAAAATTCAGATGTAGAGAGATTATTTTATCTTTATGGCAATGAGCCAAAGGAATGGGAAAAAGAAACTGGTTTAAAAATCAAAAAATCTAAAGTTTAGTATAGCATCTATAATTTAGAGTTTATTGACTGAAAGTTTTTTTGTTATAATTCTTGGGTGGAGACTAAACCAATTGTTAAAATCAGAGGTTTGACCAAAATATATCCTCCCAAGGTGGTAGCTTTGACTGATGTTAGTTTTGATTTATATGATGGAGAATTTGTTTCTTTGATTGGTGCTTCTGGTGCTGGCAAATCCACTTTAATTAGGCTCGTAATTTGCGAAGAAAAACCAACTCGAGGCCATATTTTCGTTGCCGGCAGAGACATTACTAAACTTGAACCTCAAGAAATACCCTATTATCGTCGACGAGTAGGTGTGGTTTTTCAGGATTTTAAACTCTTGCCCAAACGCACAGTTTATGAAAATGTCGCTTTTGCCTTAGAAGTTTCTGATGCTAAACCCAAAGAAATTAAAGAAAAAGTGCCATTTATTTTAAACTTAGTTGGCTTACGCGATAGGGCTAATCATTTCCCCAATGCTTTATCTGGAGGAGAAATGCAAAGAGTAGCTATTGCCCGAGCGATTGTTAACGGTCCCAAACTTCTCATTGCCGATGAACCGACGGGTAATTTAGATCCAAAAACTAGTTGGGAAATTGTCAATTTGCTGCTGGAGATCAATGAGCGGGGGACAATGATCCTCTTAGCCACTCATAACAAAGATATTGTTGATAAATTGCAGAGAAGAGTTATTTTGTTGGAAAAAGGAGCGATTGTCAGTGTTAGTAAACGAACTTATCATTTGAAATAGTTCAAAAATTAAATCTCAAAATGCAAAATGAAAAAATAAAATTCAAAATTAATAAAATCTTTGTCTCGTCGATGGATAGATGAAACAATGATCCAAAATATAAAATTGAATCATTGGAAAATTCAATGAAAATTGTAAATTGCAAATTAAAAATTGTCTTGTGATGCAACTTTTTCGGATTTTTAAATTCGGAATCTTAAATTTCTGGAGAAATTGGATACTATCTTCTGCTTCAATTATTGTTTTAGCCATTGCTCTCCTGATTATTTCTACTTTTGTGGTTTTTAATTATTTATTGCAAAAAACAATCCAAGGCATTAACCAAAAAGTTGATGTAGTGATCTATTTCAAAGATACAGTGGAAGAAAATGACATCTTGTCTCTCAAAGAAAACATCAGTCTTTGGCAAGAAGTGAGAAATGTGGAATATATTTCCAAGGATAAAGCTTTAGAAAAATGGCTGGCTCAAACTGATAATGAAAGGCTAAAGCAAATTGTCTCTACTGAAGAAAACCCTCTGCCTAGAAGCTTGGAAGTCAAATTAACTTCAGCTGAATATGTCTCTAAGGTTGTTGATTTCTTTAACCGTGATGAAAATCGAGATAAACTCACCAAGATTCGTTATAACCGTTTAGTGATTGAAAAAATCATTAGTTATTCTAATGCAGTGCGTAAAGTTGGTTTAGTGCTTAGTCTAATTTTCACTCTGATAGCAGTTTATGTGGTTTTGAATACTTTGCGTTTAGCCGCTTATTCGAGGAGGGATGAGATCGAAATTATGCATTTGGTTGGTGCTTCGCCTTCATATATTGTAATGCCATTTGTAGTTGAGGCAGTTTTATTTGGAATTTTAGGTGCCTTAGTAGCATTTCTGTTGACTCTTTTGGGCACTCATTATGCCTTAGCCATTCTTTTACCTAAGGAAATAATGACAGAAATATCTTCTTTTTTATCTAACACCAGTTTTGGCACAGTCAGAATATTGATCTTACAGTTAGTTTTAGGAGTGGTTATAGGTGTGATTTGCAGTTTAATTGGTGTTAAAAGATATTTAAAATAGATAAATTTATTTTATGATATAATTCGGGCAATGAAATCCTTTCTGTCCTTTTTAGAGAAAAATAGCCGTAAGATCGCTTTAATTTTGCTGATTTTGATTAGTCCTGGTTTAATTTTGGCTACTTCAGCCGATGAGCTTCAAAATCAAATCAACAATCTTCAACAAGATATTAACAGTTATCAGAATAAACTTAATCAGACGCAACAGAAGGAACATTCTCTCCAAACAGATATCAATGACCTCAATCAGCAAATTACAACCTATCAGACCAAGATAAGCGATACTCAAGACGCTATTGATAACAAACAAAAAGAGATTGTTGAAACTGAAAATAGAATCAAAGTAGTAATCGCTCAATTGAAAGAACAGAGACAAATCCTCAATCAGTCGATTGTTTTGATGTACCAGGAAGGAGATATACCTTTTGTGGAAACTTTATTTTCTTCCAAAACCTTTTCTGATGCTTTGGATAGAGTTGAATATTTTTCAACTATTGAATTGACCATTGATGAAACCATTCAAAAGATTCAAAAACTGCAAAGTGATTTGGAAGATCAGCAAGCCAAGCAAGAGAAGGAAAAGGAAAACCTCATCACTCTTAAAGAGCAGGTAGAGGCAGAAGCAGCAGCTTTGGCTAATCAAAGAGCAGAAAAAGATCAAATCTTAGCTTACACTCAAGGTCAAGAAGAAAAATATAAAGATTATTTAGCTCAAGCAGAGGCAGAGGCTGCCAAAACCCAAGCCCAACTTGCTGCTTTGTATGATAGTGGTCAATTAGTCTCCCAAGGTAAAGTCAAAAGAGGTGATGTCATAGGACGCGAAGGTAGTACGGGTTTTTCCACTGGTTGTCATTTACACTTTGCCGTTTATTCAGGTAATCTTAGAAATGATGTCGACCCAATGCCCTATATCAATAATGGTACGTTTTCTTACCCTTTAGATTATTTTGTTATTACCCAAAATTATTGGGGTACTTTTAGTCATCGAGGTAGAGGATGGCCAGGTGGTTTAGATATGGCTGGTCCGTGTGGTGAACCAGTTCATGCAGCAGCTGATGGAGATATAGTTTTTAATGGTTGGATGAATGGAGGATTTGGCCATTATGTAATTATTGATCATAATAATGGTTTATACACTCTTTACGCCCATATGCTACCGTAAAAAAGTATATAATTAAAAGGATGAAGAATTTATATTCCTACCCAATCTTTAGAATTTTTTTAATAGCTTTGGTAATAGGATTAGTGGTTTTGATAGGTAGCTATTTTATTCCCCCAGTTTATCGCTCTAAATCTCAAATTTTGATCGGTATTGTAGACCCAGATTTAAACAACTATCAACTTTCTGATGTAATTCAAAGAGAAGCCCAGACTATCAAAAGCTATTCTCAAAGTCGAGATTTTTTAGTTTTAGTTCTCAATGATGCTCATGTTTCTTATGCTGAGAAAGATTTAGAAGATGGCTGGATTAAAAAATTTAAAATTGAGACCCCGGCCAATAGTGCTGTAATTAAAATAACTACATTTGATAATGCGGCTAATCAGGCTCAAATTTTAAACCAGTCAGCCATCAATGTTTTGAAGAAACAAATTGAATCAATTTCTTCTCTAAAAGAAAATACAAACATTTCTTTTAAAGTTATAGAAGCTCCTTCGGTTTATCTTCAACCAGTATCCCCACAGCCTCTTCTTTATGCGCTTGTAGTCTTTTTAGCGGTTTTATTTTTGGGTAGCCTCTTTTTTATTTATTGATAGAGTTTGGGAGGCATAAGACATGTTGAAAGGAAAAAAATATTTCAACCGTAATCTTTTTATAGCTGATCCTTCAAAAAAGACTATTTTTAAAAAATTCGCTCCTGATCTTCGTTTTCTTAATTTTCTTAAAAATAAAGTAAAGGTCAGTGTTGCCATTATCAACACTAATAATGTTAAAGACACGATTGAATGCGTGCCTAATATCTTAAATACCCAAAGAGTTCCAGTTTTGATTTTGGTTTTAAATAATGGCTCAGAAGAACGCATAGATGATTTTAAAAACTATCTTGAAAAAGAAGGTGCTAAGGTTTTATCTAAAAAAATAGATTTTGGATTTTTGAAAGTAGATTTCTCGCTTTGGCAATTTGGAAATAAATTCTTGCTTTTAGCTGATGCGGATAAAAATATCGGCTTTTGCGGTGGCAATAATTTTTTAGTTAGTTTATCTCATCTTGTTGGTCTTGATTATTGCTTGATTTTGAACGATGACGCTCGCTTAACAGAAAATATTTTAGCGGATATGCTTCGCATTATTCGAAAAGAAAAAATTTCTGCTCTTAGTCCTCAAATTTTTGACAAAGAAGGCAATATTTGGTATGCAGGCGGAGATTTCAGCTGGTATAGTTATGGCTATATTAAGAAACCCAAATCCTCCTTGCCATATTTAACTAAACTTCATTCTGGGTGTGCCGTATTGGTACGCATTAAAGATTATATTGAGATTGATGGCATGGAAGAGATTTTGTTTGTTTCTTTAGATGAAGCTGATTTAGCTCGGAGAATTTTAAAAAAGGGAGAAATTATGGTTGCTCCGAGGCTTAAAGTCATCCATAAAATAGGTGGAACTCTCGGAACTAGAGGGTCGAGTTTTCATGATTATGTCTGGACAAGAAATCGGTTGATTTACTCATTAAAAAATAATTTTATTTTGGTCCATTGGTTTTTTGTGTTTATTTATAGTCTAATGAAATCTGTTAAATGGGTAATGTGGTTAGTTGGAGGAGGAAAAGAGAGGGCAGAAAACGAAATTCAAGCTTTTTGGGATTATTTTAGAAGAGATTGGTGGGCCGGCTGCTTAAAAACAAAAATTAATGCCCTAGATTTCAAAAAAGTGCTTTATGGCTAACAATTTTTATTTTTGGATTTATATCTTTATCTCTTTGTTTTTAATTGGTTTTTCTTTTAAAGTATTTAAACAATGGTTTAATCCTTTAAGTATCTATAGCTTAATATTTTTGTTAGCTGTAATTTTCAATTTCTTACTTCCAATTTATCAACCCCAGACATCAACTTGGCTGGTTTTAATTTCTAGTTTATTGATTTTTGCTTTTGGTTCAATTTGGGGAGTCCATGTGGGTTTGAAAAAGAAAATCTTTTCCATATCTGAAGAAGAAAAAGAGAAAAAATATCAAATCTTAAGCTTAGTTTCTCTAACTTTGACAGCAGGCTACATTGTGGCGTTCATCTGGTTTAATAAAGAGACATTTGTTGATCTCTTTTCCTATGGTTTTAATTCATTTTTTTACCGAGCTTATAATTCTTACATGAGATCTCAATACAGGACTTTTGGTTATTTCGAGGGAATGATCCCATTGCTTAGCCTTTACGTAGGAATTTTAGATGGCTTAAGAAGAAAAGTGCATAAACGAACGATTTTATTTTTGATTCTTATTACAGCTTTCGCTTTCTTTACCGGCCTACGGACAATCTTATTTATCTCTTTGGGTATTTATGCTTCTTGCTATCTTCTATTTTTATTTAGAAATCAAAATCAAATAAAGAAAGTAGCAAATAAAAAAAAATTTGGTTTTCTTTTGATTCTTATTTTGGGTTTGGCAGTGCTAATTTGGATTACCTATGGTCGAGCACCTTTTTCTGGTGGAGATATTGGTTTAAAAGAAGCTAATTTTAAAGATATGGTATTTCTTGAGGCAGGAGGCCATATTGCTAGATTGTCTTATTTTTTGGAAGAAAAAGAGCAATTAAATTTAAGCAGAGGTGCTCTAACTTTGGGACCGCTTATGAGGACAATTTGTCGATTGAATAATCCTCCAGATTTCTGTGCAGAAAAATTTCCTCATGATCAGCCTAAAGCTCAAATTCCTTTTACTTGGGTAGGAGGGACTTATTTGATGGCTTTATATGCTGATTTTGGAATTTTAGGAATAATTTTTGGTCCGTTTTTATTAGGTTGGTTTTCTTCTTTTGCTTGGATGCAGGCTTTGAGAGGTAATTTATTTCAGCTGGAATTAGCCTCAATAATGCTTGTTTTTATTATTAATTCTTTTCGTTTTGCTCTTACTTTTGCCGGCAATTTCTTTTTAATGTTAGTTTTGTGTATTTTATTTAATTGGGGATATAAAATTTTGATTTATTTTTTTAACAAACACTTCGCCTAGGATATTTTTTTGCTAAATCTTTAATTTATGTATCTCGGGGTTAAAAAGAGAGAAGAATTAAAATTTAAAAACCACTCAAATAGAATCAGTTCAGTCCGGCATCCTTGTTTTTCCTAAAATTTCATATTATAAAGAAAAGCAATGAATAAAAACCGCTAAAAATTTATGTCAAAAATAATTTTAGTCACAGGCGGAGCAGGCTATGTGGGTAGCGCTTTAATTCAGACTTTGCTCAAGAAAAGGTATAAAATCAGGGTTTTGGATAGATTAGTATTTACTGAATCTTCTCTCCAAGATATCAAAGACAAAATAGAGCTTGTTAAAGAAGATATTCGTGATGTTAAAGAAAATGTGATGAAAAATGTTTTTGCTGTTATCCATTTAGCTGGTTTTGCCACTGAACCAACTGCTCAGTATAGTCCTCGGTTGACTGATTTTATCAATCATATCGCTACCGAGAGATTAGCTAAGATGGCAAAAAAAGCTGGTGTGAGAAGATTTATTTTCTCTTCTTCTTGTTCAGTTTATTTTACCTATGATACTCCCTTAACGCCCCCCCTTTACAAAGAAACAGATAAAATTAATCCTATTTCACCTTATTCTCTTTCCAAACATGCCGCTGAAGAAGCGCTTTTGGAAATAAACGATAGAAATTTCCCGGTAATTATTTTTAGAAAGGGGACCATTTATGGTTTATCGCCTCGCATGCGCTATGATTTAGTGGTCAATTCTTTTGTCAAAGATGCCTTTTTAAATCAACACCTAAGTGTTAATTCCGGCGGCATGATTTTTAGACCCCTGGTGGATATCCAAGACGTAGTCTGGGCTTACGTTCAAGCTTTGGAAATGCCTTTAAACAAAATTAGAGGTAAAATCTTTAATGTTTCCAGTCAAAATTGGAACATTGGATATTTGGCTAAAGTGGTCAAAAAAATTCTTGAAAAAGAAAAGAATCTGCAGATTAAAATTGACATCCAGCCCCTGGGTTTGACCAGGAATTATCAGGCTGATAATACTCTTTTTAAAAAAACATTCCAATTTAAACCTCGACGGACTTTAAAAAAAGCGATTTTGGAGATTTTTTCTCATTTAGAAAAGAACAAGGACAAAAACTTTTTAAACCCCATTTTTTATAATGATCTTTGGTATACCCAAAAGTTAAAGAATGGAGAATTGAATAATTTATGAAAAGGAAAATCCTTCTTATTGGCGCTAATGGTCAGCTGGGTTCAGATTTAAAAAAAGCTTTAAGCCATCATCAATTGCTTTGTCCCTCGCATCAGCAATTAGACATTACCCAATTTGCCAAAACTAAGAAATATATTAAAGAAAAATCACCTGATTTAATCATTGACACGGCTGCCTTTCACCAAATTGATGAATGTGAAAAAAATCCTCGAAAAACTTTTCTGGTCAATACTTTAGCGGTCAAAAATTTAGCTGAGGTAGCTAAAAAAATGGATATTCCCTTGGTTTATATCAGTTCTGATTATGTTTTTGGTTTGGATCAAAGGAAAAAAATTCCCTATTTAGAAAAAGACTTGCCTGGCCCAGTTAATATCTATGGCATTTCTAAGGTAGCTTCCGAATATATCATTCGTTATATTTTAAAAAAATATTTTATTGTCAGAACCCAAGCTCTATTTGGGGAAACTCCTCCCAGGGGTAAAAAAGAAAATTTTGTGGGTGTTATGTTAAGATTAGCCAAAGAAGGAAAAGAAATTAGAGTCAAAGATGATGAATTTACCAGCCCAACTTATACGAAAGAACTAGCAGGAGCCATTAGCGATTTGATTCAGACTGAAGAATACGGCCTTTACCATATTGCTTCGCAAGGAGGATGCTCTTGGTATGAATTTGCCAAAGAGATCTTTAAGCAAACCCACAAAAAAGCTAATTTAAAGCGAGCTTCTTCTTTAGAATTCCCAGGAATTGCTCAAAGACCTCGTTATTCGGTCCTAGAAAATAAACATTTAAGGGAGATTGGATTAGATAAAATGAGTCATTGGCAAAAAGCTTTAAAAAAATATCTAAAACAAATCATTATTTAGAAATTAAATAAAAATTATGACAGAAGGAGAAAAAAATTTTCCCGAAGGTAGAACAACAATGATTCCAGACCGAGTTTTGGAAATGATTAAGCAAGAAAATTCTTTACCTGAAGAAGAACGCGCCGACGAAACGGAGAAAGAACAAGCAAGATTATTAAGAGAAAGAGAAGGGGGACTTGAGCTTCACGAGCAAGCAGCTTTAGCAGATTTCAGAAAAAAGAAATCCCGATATTTTTCCCAGGAGGCTTTGAGGCATAAAGATTTAATGAGAATTTTAAGAGAAAAAGGTCAAATTTTAGGCCAAGAAAATCGAGACTGGTGGGCAGTGACTCGGCGTAGTCTAGTGGTCACTTTGGTCGCCACTGAATTAGCCAAAGCCTTAAACGAACGAGCAGACGCGGGGATCGATGAGAATATGGTAGAATTTGCTGCTTTATTACATGATTTAACCAAGCGTTTCGAATACTCCCAAGAAGCTAAACAATATGAGGCAGAAGGCAAAGGCGACAGATATGATTTTGTAGATGGGGTGATGGATGGAATTTTTGCAAAACCTGAAGTCCTGGCTCAATTGAGAAAATTTGTGGCTGATCCGGCAAAGATAAAAACTCTGGCTCAAGCAACGGGAATGCAAGTGGCAAAAAGAGGCTGCAATTTGCAAACAATGGAGGAAAAAATTATTTATTTGGCTGATAAATATGTGAAACATTCAGCCTTAGTCTCTTTGGCAGAAAGAAGGCAGGATGTGGCTCGCAGATATACCCACGACAAGGTAGCAGAAGAATATGAGTATGCTGGTAAAATTGAAGAGGAATTTGCAGCCATGCTTGGTATCGAAGTTTCCCAAATGCCTGATTTTTTACAGTCAGTTATAATCGCTAGAATAGAGGGGCAAGAAATTTAAAATTAATTAAAATTCTCTATGCCAAAAAAACAAAAAACCAAAATTGAAGGGTTGGAAATAGTTTCTTTAGATGTTTATTTTGATGAAAGGGGTTATCTTTTTGAGATTATCCACAATTATGATTTACCTAAATTTGGACAGGTTTATGTGGTAGGAGATCCAACTAAAGGGGCAATTCGGGCTTTTCATAAGCATAAAAAATTATGGGATTATTTCTGTATTGTTAAAGGTTCGGCCAAATTTGTTTTTGTTGATGACCGAAGAAAGAGCAAAAGTTTTAAAAAGCAAGAAGAAATTGTCTTATCAGAAAAATGCCCAAAAATGCTTATTGTCCCAGCCGGAGTTTTTCACGGCTGGATGGCTTTAGAAGATGGAACGATTATGATTTCAACAGCGAGCGAAGTTTACAACAAAGAAAATCCCGACGAAACAAGAATTCCGTCTGATTCTTTTGGTGATGTTTGGACCATCAAGGGTAAATAAAATTTGGCAAGATGAAAATTAAGGAAAAACGAGAATATTTGTTAAAGAAACTTTTGGAAAAGGAAAAAATCGTTACTCAATACGATAATGTATATAAGGAACTCCAAGGACCAGGACTGTGGTTAAAGATTAAAAGACTTTTTTTGCAGAGAAATTATGTTCAATATTGTTTGGGAAGGATGGGAATTTTGAAAGAAGGCCAGACGAAACTTTTCTGGGGGAAAAAGATTACCCTTCCTTTAGCAGATGGTAGCAATTTCTGTCTTTATTTTTCCGGTACTCTTTCGAAAGAGGAATTTAAACTAACAAAATTTTTTATAAGGAATCTCAAGGAAGATGACATTTTTTATGATATAGGAGCAAATTATGGCTTTTATAGTTTATTAGCGAATGAAATAATCTCAAAAGGTGAAATCCATATTTTTGAACCCAGTTCAAAAATATTTTCCTATCTTAGAAAAAATTTATCTCAAAACAAAACTAAAAAAATCTTTTTAAACAATCGCGCAATTCTAGATAAGAATAAAATTTATCCTTTTTTTGAGCTTATTTACAGTGTTGGCAGTACCATTTTCGAATCAGTAGCCAAAACTTATAAGATTTATTATCAAGAGACAAAAATAAAGGCCATTACTTTGGACAGTTATACCAAACAACACAATTTTCCCACGTTTATTAAATTAGATATTGAAGGGGGAGAGAAAGATGCTCTAGTTGGTGCTTCTGAAATGCTAGAAAAATGTAGTCCAATAATAGCGATGGAAGTTTGGGGCGGTAAAAAAGGAGAGAAATTTTCTCGTCGAGCTGTAAATTTATTGCATAAAATTGGTTATCATTCATATGCCATTGATGAACAGGGAGAGATAAAACCTCAAGAAAGAATTCATTTTAAACAAATTAAAGAAGATTTTGAGAATCTCATTTTTAAGAGATAAATAGTTTTAATCAAATAAAAAATAGCCATGAGTTTTAAACCTAATCAGGCTAAAAAACCAAAAGTTACCATTATCATGCTGACTTGGAATCAGCTAGAGGATACTACTGAGTGTCTAGAATCTTTAAAAAAAATCACTTATCCTAATTTTAAAATCATGGTTATTGATCAGGGTTCAGAGAGCAATGATGCCGAGATCATTCAAGAGAAATATCCTCAAATAAAAGTCATCAAAAATAGAAAAAATGAAGGTTTTTGCCGAGGCAATAATATCGGCGCCAAAATCGCTTTAAAAGAAAATCCTGATTATCTTTTATTTATGAATAATGACACGACAGTAGAACCAGATTTTTTGGATAAACTGATTGAATTTTCGGAAAGAAATCCTAAAGTTGGTATAGCTGGTCCTCTTATTTTAAACTACTATGAAAGAGACAAAGTTTATTCTTGTGGTGGTAGAGCCAATAAATTTTCATTTGATTATCAAGAATATAAATTTATTCTCAAAAAACCTCGGACAGATTTAAATTTTATTTCTGGCTGTGCAATATTGGTTAAAAAACAAGTAATTGATAAGGTTGGTTTGTGGGATGAGGATTTTTTTAGTTATTGGGAAGATACAGATTGGTGCTTGAGAGCTGAAATCGCTGGTTTTAAATTAGCTTGTATTCCTGACTCAGTCATTTATCATAAAGTTACTAGGGCAAATAAATATCTCTCCAAGCGCTATGTCTATTTTATGAC
>Ga0172362_10000652_pt1 | contig 28751 bp, 23 predicted proteins | sample LakKivs1_kivu2a2_FD_114534 | JGI IMG/M metagenome (GOLD analysis project Ga0172362, IMG submission 114534) | Sediment microbial communities from Lake Kivu, Rwanda - Sediment s1_kivu2a2 | ecosystem: Environmental > Aquatic > Freshwater > Lake > Sediment | place: Rwanda: Western Province, Lake... | reverse complement strand
GGCCAAAATGTCTTCCGTAATATCTTCTCATCTTAGACCTCCTGTTGAATTCAAAAAAAGCTGATAAAAAGCAAAGCCTGTAATAATCAGATTAAGAATCAGGTTCAGCTCAGCCATTATCTTTTTTTGTCATTTCTTATCTTTTTTCTGCTCTTTTTTCTGCTCGATTAGCCTGTGGTGTTCCGAACCTTCACGATATAGTGCTGTTCCGCATTCAGGGCAATGTTCTTCCTGACAGGGAACACCAGGCCGATGCTTTTTGCGGAATCCACATTTTGGGCAAATACAATAACCCGCAGGCCCAAGACCCAAACGTCCTGGATGAGGACCATGAAATATGTTAGGCATTGGTACTCCTCCCTGGAAACAGCGAGGACCTTGTTCAGCCGGTCCATGGCCAACAGCCTGACCGGTGAACTCCACCGGTCCCCCTTCAATAACCAGGCCCCTGCCGTGAACTAAGGCTTCGGCCACCTTCTTGTGGCCTGAGTCCAGTATTCGGGCAAAGGTTGGCCGGGAGATGCCCATCTGATGGGCGGCTTCCTCCTGGTAGAGGCCCCCCAGGTCAGCCAGCCTGATGGCTTCGAGCTCATCCAGGGTCAGGCCTACCATTCCAGCCCGGGCACGGTTAATCCCCTCGGGAAAGAAACGCGATCTCCCCGGCCTCCAGCCAATCCTTCGCCGGCAGAAAGGTCTGGGCATTGCTGCCTCCAATAGTGATTATAATGATAGGGTTATTTACACCCGGATCTTATTATGAGCATATGTTCATAACTTGTCAAGCACAAATTCTTCTGAAATTGCCAATAGCAAAATACGGTCTGCTTTGCGCCGGCTGGAATTGCGGAATCCAGTCCGTAGCTATTGAAAAAAAGAACATATGTTCATAATATAAATTTCTAGAGTGACGATGGAGAAAGCCTATGATCCAAAAAATGATAATCCCAGTTGAGGATCAAAAAGGAATGACAGAAGAATAAAGAATGAATTAGCGCCTTTCAAATTCAGCATTCTAAACCCGGCCATTATTAAGCCAGTTGTCGAAGGGATAGATTATGATTGATAAGCTAGCGTATTCGATCTGTGCAATTATTTGGCTGGGGATTATCTTTCTATGGCTAATTCCAGTGGCCCGAAAACGAATTGTTTATGAGATTTATGCAGCCTGCGGAGTGGGAATTATGTTTTCTCTGATGATATTGGGGCATTTAACAAAAAAGAGTTGTTTGCGCCCCTTAATTTATCTAGGCTATGCTTTTTTTCTCTCTGCCGCTTTATTTGTTGTTTCTTCATTCATCAGTCTTAAACAAAAGGGAAAGCCAGAGCACGGTTGGGAGTATACGACAGAGCTTATCGAAAGCAGTGTCTATCGAATCGTGCGGCATCCGCTTTATCTTGGAAGCGCACTCTTCACGATAGGTATAATCTTCCTTGTTCAATCAATTCCTTTCACTATCCTCGGGTTGGCAGCCATATTCTGCTTCTGGATGGCATCCAAAAAGGAGGATGAATTCAACATCAAGAAATTTGGAGACAGTTATAGAGAGTATATGAGAAAGGTACCCATGTGGAATGTTTTGAAAGGATTAAAACGGACTTTTTATGATGCAAAGTACAAATGAAAAAGTCGTTTTAATTGTCTTAGTAAAAATTCCCTTTTTGGCTACGCTGGCTGAGCGAGCCATTTTGTGATCATTTGTCCTTGCCTGGCAGCTTAGAGAGCGGACGAAATACAGACATCTTACTGAAAGGCGGAAGGGCGAAGACCAGAATCAGCGATTTTTCTCGTCTCCGGCGTGCCCAAATCTCAGGCTTCAGGGCAAGGTACTTTATCTCTTAGGACCGATAAAAAATGACCAGGCAAAAAAATATAATGAAAAGCAATTTTCTAATATTGAATCCACTTGATTTTTGTTGGCCGTTAAACCATCTTAATTAAGAGGGAGGGCAAAGATGAAAGAGAAAATCACCAAGAGTTTGCTTGTTTTCCTTTTGTTAGCGGGCATTGCTTTTTCAGTAGCTAACTTCACCACACCTGTCTGGGCGAAGGCTCCCATCTGGGGAGGGGTTACTGAACTACCTCATACTTATATACAATCATTCTATTGGTACGCCCACTTGTATGGCGACTATTTCTGCCTCGGTCCAGCAAGCAATTGTGTTATTGTTTACGGAAATTAGTTCTCCGTTCTTACAAGGAACAATAATTTAAAAGAAGAATGTATAAAAGGGTGGGATGTATTGCTTTTCTTATTTTTTTAGCCCTGCACTCCATACTGAAGTCTGAAACATTCAAACTCTTTCCTGAAGGGAAAATAAGGCTGGAGGAAAAGCTTAATCCAGTTTTGTACGCGGCCGGCTTCATTATCAGCGAAGATAACGGAATTCTTGTTTTTGACGGGAAAGATGAAGAACATCCCTTCAAGATTTATGATCATCTGGGCAGGTTGATCAAGCACTGGGGCAGAATAGGTCCTGGCCCGGACGAATTCGGGGCTGCTTTCCCCATGACCTATGAAAAACCATTCCTGGCTTTTGTTGATCCTCCAAACCATAAAATCTTTATCTACCAGATTAGTCTGGATTATGATTTCAAGAAAATGAACGAGTTTCCATGGGTAGCCTTTGCTCCCGGGATAACCATAAACAATCACAGGTTGATTCTGGCCAGCTTCGTCCGCTCCAGAGAGGGAAAGGATTATTCGCTGGTGCTAAAAGACTTTCAAAACAAACATACTGAATACTTACTTCCCACATATCAACTTTACGGATATTCTTCAGAAGGCGAATACAATGATAAGCACTTAAGTGAAATAGCCCCTATAAGTGGCGCCTTTCTCTTTATTGATTCTTTCGGCGACACTCTTTTTATGATTAGTCAGGCAAAGCTTATGATCATAAAGCTTAACCTCAGGACTAAAAAATTGGCCTATTTCGGCCAAGAAACAAAAAATTATCATCACCCATTGACCTGGGAAATCAAAAAAGCCTACTCAAAAGCCGTCGATTTAAAGAATGGGAAAGACCTAACCAGACTTCTCGATGAGCTTTCCTGGATAAGCGGTCTTTTTGCTTCCAGAGATTTTGTGGGTGTCCTATATATAAATCCCGACAAAGCCACCGGGCTATGGAGGGTATTTCTACATCTTTATGCCCCTGAAGGAAAGTTCATCAAAGAAATGGAACTTGTAGATAGCTTCAGTTTTGAACGGTTTCTATATTACTACTTCGATAAAAACAGCCGCTTACTCTACATTATGTCCAAGTGGATAGACGAAAAAGAAAGCATAGAAAAACAACATATAAACAAATATAGAATCACTTTAGCCGAATGAAGAATTATTTTATTGCCCTTCTATTGACGGTCATCTTAGTTCTGAGCAGCCTGATCTCCAGATATGGCCGGCGACCGGTTCTTTATGAATTTCCTGTTGCCCAGTTGACCGAAAAAGACTCAGGTGGATTTCTGTATTTATTTCTTTTTTTCTCCGGCAGGAACTGCCCGCCTTGCCTTGATATTATTGCTGACCTTAACGGACTTCCCGTTGACAAGTTCAAGGTTTTCGGGGTAATTCCTGATAACGAAATCACTCTCGAAGAAGAGATAAGACAAAGGACTGGAGCTAGTTTTCTCTTCCTCAACTCAAGAAAGTTTTTTCGCTTCAAGCCTCTTTATGCTCCTTCATTGTACGGGGTAAGCAGACATGGTGTCATTCTGTTTATCCTGCCAGCAACTCCCGGCCAGAGGGATTATCTAAAAATATTTTTGATTGATTTCTATACCAGAGCTTTTCCATTCTTAGTTGATTGATATAAACGAAGGCTCTGCCATCAGACAAACAAATTTCCCCATGATGCAAGATAAGGCAATAATATCCGTATAGCTTAAAACCTTGACACAGGAAACAAACAGGAAAAAAATAATTATGTGACTCTCGGGGGGCATATGAAGTCGCTAACCTTATCCATCGACACAAGTCCGGAAACATTGGCGATTCTTGGAAAAATCTTATCCCGACAAACCCGGATTAAAAAGCTGAATACTGCTGAGCTTTCTGAATCTTCGGTCTGGAAGTATATTGGAAAGCTCCACCAGTCCAGAAGTATCATTTTATTTGGCTGTGACCTCAGATGCGACCTTGAAAGATGTAAGAAGAGATTTTTATTTATAAAGAGCTATAATAATCTGCCCATCCTGAAAATAACGCCAGTCATTCCCAAGAAATCTCGGTTCGTTTTTATTCCCGTCTGCCTGTTTGAAGGAGAGAGGTCTTCATTTCCTTACGCTCATTCCATTCTGGCGATTCTTCACCATTATTGTGACCTTCAGGTGTCTTTATCTAAAAAAGATCGTACCTTTAAATCCTTTCATAAAATTGTCCAAGTACAAAAAACAATCCAGGAGCAGCGGAAAAAGCTAAAATTACCGGAAATCTGTGCCAAACTGGGCTGCTCAGCTTTCTGGCTATCAAGGGAATTCAGGAGATTATGTGGAATCGCATTTAAAGATTATCAGCGGAGAATCCTGATGTGCGAAGCACTCAGGAAAATCATTTTTTATGATGAACAAATAAAGGCCGTTGCTTATGAGCTTGGCTACAAGCCCATTGCTCTTATCAAGAATTTCAAGCAAATTTTTGGTTGCACACCCGGCTGGCTCAGGCGAGCGATATAGAGTGAGAAGAAATTTTACTTGATTTAGTCTAATTTATTAAAATATATAATAAAAGAAAAACATCGGGTGGGCTAAATGGCGATAGCACGCAAAAAACACATTTTGATAATCGGGATAATTGTCCTGGCCGGGGTTCTGGTATCTGGCTTATTGTATTTTCAAAAGAAAAAATCCAGCAAAGATAATCGCGAACAGGCACCCGCCGGCACTACCCAGGCAACCCAGGAACAAGCCAGTGCTCCCCTGCCAGTAAAAGTATCTACAGCCCGGATCCAGGACCTGGAAAAGAGGATAAAGTCGCCCGGAGAAGTCTATACTGAAAGAAAGGTTACTCTTAAAGCTGAAGTCAAAGGAGTCCTCAAGAGACTCTATGTTCAGGAAGGAAAACATGTCCGGACAGCGGAACTCCTGGCCGGGCTGGATGATACTCCCTACAGGCTTAAGCTGGAACAGGATGAAGCTACAAGGCTCAAATGCCTTTCAGAACTTCTTTTAGATAAGCTCTTTGAGGAACCAGAAACCCATAAGACTTCGGAAGATGTTCTTAACCTGAAGAAGGCTGAACAGGCTCTGGCTGAAGCAGAAAAAGGCTTTAAGGAAGGATTAATTAGCCAGAAAGAACTGGAAAAGGCCCGCCAGGACTACGAACTGGCTCAGATAGGCAGCGGACTGAAACGCGATGAAATCATTGCCTCCTCCAAAGGATTGACCCAGGCTGAAGTCAACGTCAAAATCTCCAGGATGGAGCTTGAAAAAACAAAGATTACTGCTCCCTTTTCAGGAATAATAACTCAGATTAAAGTCGCCCCTGGAGAAACGATTGAAGCCGGCCGCGAGCTATTCACTCTGGTGGATGTCAGTCAGCTAAAAATTGAAGCCAGGGTTCTGGAAACAGAAGTTGGGAGGATCAAGCAAGGCCGGGAAGCTGATATCCGCTTCAGCGCTTATCCTGGAAGACTTTTTAAGGGTAGAGTTGCGGCCATAAGTCCCCTGGTCAGCGCGGCGGATAGAACCTGCAGCGTTTTTATCAACCTCGACAACCCGGCTGAAGAAATAAAGCCAGGGATGCACGCTGAAGTCGAAATTGTCTCTGAGATTTTTGAAAAACGCCTCCTGGTCCCTCAGGAAGCAGTCCTGCAAAGGGGTGGCCGGCCACTTGTCTTTGTGGTGGAAAATGGTCTGGCTAAATGGCGATACATCCAGATCGGCCAGGAAAATGAGCAGTTTGTAGAAGTTCTGGATGGAGTCAAAGAGGGCGAACAGGTCATTGTCGAAGGCCACATGACCTTAGCCCATGACTCTCCTGTGAGAATCATAGAATAACCGTTATCGCCTGGAGAGCTTAAAAATGAACCTGGCCAGATTGTCCATCGACCGCCCGGTAGCTACCCTGATGTTCTATATTACCATCATACTGCTGGGCGTAGTTTCCTTGAGCCAGCTCAGCGTTGACCTTTTGCCTTCAATCAGCTATCCAAGGCTGTCAGTAGTTACTCAGTACCCCGGAGTGGCACCAGAAGAAGTTGAAGCTCTGGTAACTGTTCCTCTGGAAACTTCAGTCAGCCGGATTCCCGGATTGCGGCGTGTAGAATCGATCTCCAGGGAAGGCGTTTCTTTTATCACCCTGGAGTTTTCCTGGGGCATTGACATGGATTTCGCCCTCCTTCACACCAGAGAAAGACTGGACTCAGCCCGGGACTCTCTGCCAGAGGGCGTGGACAAACCTGTTATCATTGCCCTTGACCCGCAGAGCAAACCAATAATGACTCTGGCCCTGACCGGGGAAAGAAAACTCCTGGAATTAAAAGAGCTGGCTGAAGAATTGATTAAACCGAGGTTAGAACAGGTTGAAGGTATTGCCGCAGTAGAAATTACAGGCGGTGTGGAAAGAGAGATTCAGGTTGAAGTTGACCCGGCGAAATTAGCTAATTATGGTCTTCAAATAGAAGAAGTTGCACAGAAAATAGCTGCTTTCAACCGCAGTCTTCAGGGCGGGACTATCAGAAAAGGAAAGTTTATGTATTCGCTGCGCATAGCCGGCGAATTTGAAAACATCAAAGAAATCGATGCTATCCCGATAAGATTTACGAGCGACGGCGGAGTTGTGCTTCTTAAACACATCGGCCGGGTTCTGGATACCATCAGGGAACGCGAAGGCACCACCAGACTCAACGGACACGAAAGCGTCGGTCTTCTGGTAAGAAAAGATTATGGAGCCAACACGATCAAAGTTACGAGTCTGGCCAGGCAAGTTATTGAACAGATAAAGCAGGAAAATCCGGGCATAAACCTGGAAATAATTTCTGAACAGGCCAAATACATTAAAGAAGCTGTTGACACGACCAAAGAAGAAATAATCGAGGGCGCTATCCTCGCTTTTCTGACTCTGCTGATTTTCCTCCAGGAATGGAAATCGCCTTTGATCATAGCCACGGTCATACCCATATCAATCATCGGCGTTTTCAATTTGCTGTTTCTGAAAAACATAACCCTCAACCTTATGTCTCTCGGCGGACTGGCTCTTGGAGTGGGCATGCTTGACGACACGGCTGTGGTTGTTTCAGAAAATATCTTTCGCCATCGCCAGCTCGGGAAGCCTCTTAAGGGGGCGGCTGAAATCGGGACAAAGGAAGTAATCAATGCTGTGGCTGCTTCTGTTCTTACCACCATTGTCGTCTTTCTTCCTGTGATTTATGTCCAGGGCGTGGCCGGGCAACTTTTTAAAGACTCAGCCCTGACTGTAACCTATTCTCTGCTTTCAGCTCTTCTGGTTTCGGTGACCCTTCTGCCCATGCTGGCTTCAAGGCCTGTGGAATTATCTTCAATTCAAAAGATAAAGGCCAATTTTAGTTTTTTAACTCTTAAGAAGATTCAATCTGAAACCGGAACCAGGGTTGTTCTTCTTTATCCCTGGTATGGCTTCAAGTTCGCTGCCTATAATTTGCTTAACCTGATTCTCTTTATCTTAAAACTGATCACCAGAGCTGTTTCCTGGGTCTTTTCAAAATTATTGGGTCTGATGGCAAAACCTTTCAAGCCAGTTTTTAAGGCGCTTTTTAACTGGTTTAACCGCTGGTATCAAAAATTCGTGGACGAATATCATCAGGTTCTTCTCTGGTCCCTGAATAACAAAAAGAAAACTTTTTATCTATCAGCCCTCTTTTTTGTAATTACCTTTTCACTGGGAATACTTCTTCCGCGGGAACTGATGCCTCCGCTTAAGACTTCAACCTTCGACATCAACCTGAAAACCCCGGTGGAATATTCATTTGAACAAACTGAAGAAATAGTCTCCGCACTGGAAAAACGACTCGAACAACAACCGGGGTGCCGGAGGATTTTCTCTCAGGTCGGGATCGTCTCGGGAAGCGAGACTTTCAGACCAGAGGTATCAGTCAATTCAGCGGAGATTTCAGTAGAGGTAAAGAATCCTCGTCATCTTGATAAAATAATGTCCGATATCAGAAGCTTTCTGGCAACAATTCCGGAACTTAGATTCTCCTTAAGCCGGGAGCAAACTACTCTTGGGGAATTCCTGGCCTTAACTTCTGGTGAAGTCAGGCTCAAGGTCAGAGGACACAATCTTGAGGACTTAAGGCAAATAGCCCTGAGTTTTTCCGAAAAACTAAAAGCAGTTGCCGGGATCACCGATGTTAATCCAAATCTCCAGCCGGGCAAACCTCAACTCTTAATAAAAATAAAAAAAGACTCTTTACAAAAATATCCCAATCTCTCGCCCAGTCTGGTAGCCGAATATCTGGTTCAGGCTATCAGGGGCACTGTTTCTACCAAATACCGCGAGCTGGAAAAGAAGTACGATGTCCGGGTTCTGCTGGAGGCCGATTCCAGGAAGAATGTTGACCAGGTCTTGAATTCATTCTTTCCTTTTGAGAAAGCTCTGATCCCTATCCATGAACTCGTCTCATACGAACTGGTCAAAGGACCGGGTGAAATCCGACGAGAAAATCAGGAAAGAGAAATCCTTATCACGGCCAATCTCAAAGGGAAAAAACTCAGTCAGGTGATTCCAGCCATAGAGAGTTCCATACTGGAACTGAATCTGCCAGCAGATTACCGGATAGTTTTTGGTGGCGAGAGAGAAGAAATGACTGCCAGCTTCCGTTCTTTGTTTCTGGCCTTTGTTATGGCTGTGGTTCTTATTTATATGATCATGGCTGCACAATTTGAGTCGCTTCTTCACCCCTTCTTGATCATGTTCACCGTGCCCATGGGTCTGGCTGGCACAGTGCTGCTATTGCTCGTTACCGGTCAGAGTCTCAATGCCATATCGCTTATAGGCATAGTGGTCCTGGTGGGAATCGTGGTTGATAATGCCATAGTTAAAATAGATTATACTAACCAGCTCCGCCGGGAAGGAATTGACCTGCGGAGAGCTGTAGTTGAAGGTAGCCGTGTTCGTCTTCGTCCGATCATGATGTCCACTCTGAGCACCATCGCCGGTCTAATCCCCATGGCTCTTGGCCTTGGCCGGGGAGCAGAATTGCTCAGGCCTCTGGCCATGGCGGTCATCGGCGGCCTGACTTCTTCACTTTTTCTTACCCTGGTTCTGATTCCCGTTCTCTATGAGTTTGCAGAAATTAGAATCAAAAGAAAAACCAGAGGTTTTAAAACTTAACTTACTCCAATGAGATTCTTTATCGATCGCCCGATTGCCACCCTGATGATCTACTTATCTCTACTGGGTCTTGGAGTCTATTCGCTGCTGCACATCCCTCTGGAGCTGGCCCCTCGGGAAGAATATCCACAGGTGGATGTGGTCGCCGCCTGGCCCGGAGCTTCGCCAGAGGTCATACAAACTCAGGTCACCTCGGTGATGGAAGAAGCAGCCCTTTCAGTCAAGGGCGTGAGAAAAATTACCTCGACTTCGGAAATGGGCACAGGTCGGCTGACCCTGGAGTTCGAACCCAAAATAAACTTAGAATTTGCCAATCTGGCTTTGCGAGAGGCCCTGGCTCGCTCACTAACCAGTCTTCCGTATGGAGTAAGGCCGACTGTTGAACCGTATGTTCCGGAAGACTTTCGAGTCAGGCCTTTCCTGACTTACACTATATCCGGAAATTACCCCCTCCAAAATCTTCGTGAGCTGGTCAAGGAGAAACTCGAGAACAGTCTTGGTTCGGTAAGCGGAGTTTCCAGAGTTGAAGTCAGCGGTGGCTCAGACCTTAATATCCGGATCACTCTCGATCAGAAGAAACTAAAAGACTTAGGTCTTCATCCTTATACGGTCGTCTCAGCCATAACTCAAAATTTGAGGCTTTATCCTTCAGCCAGAGTTCAGAAAGGATATGAGGAATATCTTCTTAGAGTGTCTACTGCTCCTAACAATCTTAAGGAAATAACTGATATCATCATCGCTTACCAGGGCAGTGTTCCTGTAAAAATAAAGGACGTGGCCACTGCCAGTCTGGAATACCAGGATATTTATCATCTGAACCGGATAAATGGCCAGCCGACCATCATGCTCACAGTGACCAAGGAAAAGGGAAAGAACACTCTCAGGGTGGCCGGGGAAGTCAAGAGGCGTCTGGAAATCGTCAAGAACAGCCTGCCCCGTGATTTAATCTTCCGGGTAGTTGATGATGAGCACCAGGAAATTGTCCGTAATCTCCGCCATCTCTACCTTCTGGCAGCCGTGATCACGGCCTTAATTTTTATTATGATTTTTATCATCATCAGAAAGCTGGCTCCTTCGCTGCTCATCCTTTCATCGGTAGCTTTTTCAGCCATCATTTCCTTCAACTTTATTTACCTTTTTAAAATTTCAATGAACATGCTGACTCTGGGTGCTCTGGCCCTGGGTTTCGGGATGTTCGTGGATAATTCTATCGTCGTCTTCGAAAACATTCTGAGGCTTCGAGAGAGCGGCTTACCTCCAGAGGAAGCTGCCCTCAAGGGAGCCAGAGAGGTCATCACTCCGGTTATAGCTTCAACGCTTACCACCATCGGTGTTTTCTTCTGCTTTCCGTTCTTTCAGGGCAGACTGAGGATTTACTATCTTCCCCTGGCTGTTGTCATGTCTATGGCTTTAGCCACTTCGCTGCTGGTTTCCTTCTCTTTGATACCGGCACTAAGTCCGAAGCTGCTGTTTCTGAGGGCCAGAAAACACAAAATCGCGGCTTTTGCCTTATTGGAAAGGGCCTTAACATTCAGCCTTAAACATCCAGTAGAGATTCTGTTGATAATCCTTCTAATCAGTTACGGTAGTTATAAGTTCTTCAGAAAAAATGTGGTTATCGGCGAGTTCTTCCGCTGGTATTCGAGAGACCGGCTTGTAGTCTATGTTGGCATGCCGGCCGGCACCGGAATTGAAGCCACAGATGAATTGATCAGGAAATTCGAAGACACGACACTTTCTTATCCGTGTGAAAAGCAGATAAACGCCCAGGTTTTCAGGGAAAACGGATACATAAATATTTCTTTCCCGCTGGACATTGAGCGTTCGGCTCATCCTTATATTTTAAAGGATGAACTGGTCAGGCTGGCCACCAACTTCGCTGGAGTGAGCATAGGAATCTACGGTTTTGACCCCCAGGCTTATTATTCTTCGATGAGCGCCGGGAGGTATCTGGATTCCTACATAAGAATCTACGGCTACAATCTGAAAAAACTCAAAGACATAGCGCTTGACCTTGAGGCAAGGCTGCGGAGAAATCCCAGAGTTGGCGAAATTAAATCCATAACGGGCCGGTATTACTGGGGGGACACTTCATCAACTGAATACATCTTCAAACTGAAACAGGAGGCTCTGGCTAAATATGACCTTGACCCAAATTATCTTTTCTTTCACCTTCAGAGTCTTCTAAGGGGAACTTTTGGAGTTCCACTTCAGGCAGTGATTGAAGGCAAGGACAGGTCAATAGAAATAAAATTTCCTGAAGCTGAGAATATGGATTTGGCCGGACTTCAGGATGCTATTTTGCGGACGCCCTCAGGCCAACAACTGAGAGTAAAAGATCTGGTCTCGGTTCAAGAAAAAGAGATTCAGGGCTCCATTTTCCGGGAAAACCAGAAGTTTCAGTTGACAGTAATGTGGGAGTTTAAGGGGCCTTATAAAGCGGCCGAGAACTACAGAAAGGCAATTTTTTCTACCCTCAGTCTGCCGCCCGGCTTTTCAGCTTCTATGGAATATGAGTTTATGATGACGACCGGAGAAAAAGCCCAGCTCAAGTTTGGATTGATAGCCGCACTGGCAATTATTTTTATCATTTTAGCTTCGCTCTACGAATCATTTATCCAGCCGTTTATTATAATTCTGACCATTCCGATATCTTTAGTCGGTGTCTTTCTGGCCTTTGTCATCGCCAACTATCCCTTCGATTCTTCCGCTTATATCGGCTTAATCCTGCTCGCGGGAATTGTGGTTAACAATGCTATTATTCTGGTTGACCACATCAACCTCACCCGGAAGACTTCAGGATTGAGCCTGGCGGAGGCAATCATCAAGGGAACAAAAGAAAGAGTCCGGCCGGTATTTATGACCACAGCCACAACTGTTTTTGGTCTTCTGCCGTTGCTCCTGGTTCAACTGGACAGCGGCCGAAGACAGATCTGGTCATCCTTAGCCTTGGCCACACTGGGCGGGCTGAGCACCTCTGCGCTCTTCATTTTTGTCCTCATACCAATTGTTTATTATTATTTCAGCAGAGACGGAAAAAAGACTGTCTGAAGCTGTTACGACTGATGACCGGAATTCAAATAGCCAGAACTTAATGATGACGTAAACACTCGGGTAGAATTTTCGCTTATGATAGATTTCGTCTCACCCCGTATAAATCGCTTCTTTAAAGTTATATAATTAAAATCCACGCCATCACGGATAAAAAGGAGAAAGGTTATGTGGTGGGAAGATAAGTTAGTCAGGACATTGCGCTGCCGTCTGATTCAGAAACCCGGAGTCTTCGGCGGTTTGCTATCGACCATTGGTGCTCAAAAAGCCTATGTGGGCGAAATAAAAATCATCCACATGGGCAGCAACTATATGATCCGGGATATAACTGTTTTCGTCGACGATAACGCTCATCTGGAAAGATTGATAACAGCGGTGCGGAGCTATCCGCAATCGGAACTCCTCGAACTCAGAGATGAAGTGCTGGAGATGCATCAGGGCGGCAAAATTGCCATCCGCAGCCGTTATGAAATCAGCAACATAAGCGTCCTGAGAAAGGTTTATACACCTGGTGTGGCCGAAGTTAGCCTGCTTATCAATAAAAACCCGTCCCTGGCTCGCCGCTACACTGCCATCCGTCATCTCGTGGCCATAGCCACTGACGGCAGCGCTGTCCTGGGCTTAGGGGATGTGGGTCCGCTGGCAGCCATGCCAGTAATGGAAGGCAAAGCCAGTTTGATGGAGACCCTTACTGGCCTTTCGGCTATGCCCGTCCTCGTCAACACCAAAGACCCGGACAAAATCGTTGAAACGGTGGTCAGCATTGCGCCAACGTTCAGTGCCATCCAGTTAGAAGACATCTCGGCTCCCCGCTGTTTTTATATCGAAGAAAAGATTCAGGAGAGGGTCGCTCTTCCCGTCATGCACGATGACCAGCACGGCACAGCCTGTGTGGTAACTGCGGCTCTGATTAATATTTCACGTGAAGCCAGCCGCGATTTAAGAAAATGCCGCATCGGTGTGATCGGGCTGGGGGCAGCCGGTTTTGCTCTGTCTAAGATGCTGATGTTTTACCTGGATAAGACTGTTCTCGGTGCCGATATCGACCCTGAAGCCGCTCTAAGATTGAAAGCGGCCGGGGGTCAGATTTCAGACCTTAAAGAAATTATGTCTTCCTGCGATGTGGTGATAGCTACCACCGGTGTCCCGGGATTGATTAAGAAAGAAATGGTCAGAAAAAACCAGATAATCCTGGCTCTTTCTAACCCCAATCCGGAAATCGAGCCCGAACTGGCTATCGAAGCCGGCTCCTCTTTTGCTGCTGATGGCAAAAGCATTAATAACGTTCTCGGATTCCCAGGAATCTTCCGCGGAGCCGTGGATGCCAATGTGCCAAGAATCACGAGAGAAATGCTGCTGGCGGCTTCGAGAGCCATAGCTGACTATGCTCCGCCAGGAGAAATTGTCCCCAATCCTCTGGACAAGGGGCTGCATCGCCAGGTGGCCCGCGCTGTGGCCAGAGTGGCCATAGAACAAAATCTCAACCGTGATGATCTGACCGGATATTTTGACTGAGCAATAAAGGCAGACAGATTTGACAGCGCTCGAAAAATCTAATATATAGATAAGAGGCAATCTTAATCGGGCATTTTTCAATCTGGTAATAAAAAGAGGTCAGGTTTTTAAGGAGGGAAAATGATAACGGTCAAGCAAATCCTGGAAGAGAAGGGACACCAGGTGTGGACAGTTTCGCCCGAAACCACAGTTTATGATGCCCTGAAGATTATGGCAGATAAAGGGGTCGGGGCACTGATTGTGGTTGAGAACGACCGGATTGTTGGTGTAATCTCAGAAAGAGATTACGCCCGGAAAGTCGTGCTCAGGGGGAAATCCTCTCTCGAGACCCCGGTCAAAGACATCATGTCAACTCAGGTCTATTTTGTTGACCCTGATTGCACAGCTGAAGAATGCATGGCTCTGATGACCGAAAAAAGGATCCGGCATCTGCCGGTCATACACGAAAAAAAGCTGGCTGGAGTAATTTCTATCGGGGATGTGGTCAAATCCATCATTACCCACCAGAGAGTCACTATAGAGCATCTACAGAATTATATAATGGGAAAATATCAATAATACATTCTGATAAGACAAATAATAATAAAACCAAACAAAAAATAATTGCCAGTTAATAAAATGATCAAGAGTTTATTTGAAAAGAGAGTTTCCCGGGCAGCGCGGATGGTATTAACCCGTTTTCCAATCCGTGGACTGCTACCGCACGGCTGCCTGAAATAAACAAATCAGCTAATACAGCCCGGTTGAGCCAAAGCCACCTTCTCCCCTGGTAGTAGGTTCGAGCTCCTCCACTTCCAGGATAACCGGAGATTCCACAGGCTGGATCAGCATCTGGGCAATTTTCATTCCTTTGGTGACAGCAAAAGGCTCTGGCCCGAGGTTGGTGAGGACTACTTTTACTTCTCCCCGATAGCCAGCATCGACCACTCCGGCCAGGCGATGAACTCCGCGCAGGGCCAGACCGCTTTTATCCCAGATTAAGCCGACATAGCCAAAAGGAATGGCCATCTGAATTCCAGTGGGCACGGGCACAGTCTCACCTGGTTTTATGCTCAGCTCAACACAGGAAAACAAATCCATACCAGCATCACCCTCGTGCTGGTAAGCAGGCATTCTGGCTTCCGGAATGAGTTTTTTGACCATGATTTTCATTTTCAGGCTCCTTCAACCCTGACTTCTTCAAAATATGGTTTAAGAAGTTCTGCCCAGCTGTGGAGCTGTTCAGCTTGATATGGACTTAGTTTTGAAAATTCAGGGTCAACTGTATTCTGAGGAACAAACTGCTGGAGCTGGAAAGTTTTTGCTCCTTTTAACCATTCTCCAATCTTCTTCAAATCATTTTCTCCGAGCAATCCCGGGGCAACTGTGGTCCGGAAAATATAATTGAGTCTGGAATTTTTTATGAATTCCACGCTTCGATCAATCTTTTCCAGGTCAACATTAACTCTGGCTACCTCTGAATATCTATCGAGCGGTGCTTTTACATCCATTGCCACCCAGTCTACCAGGCCTTCCTTAACCAGATATTCGAGCCTTTCAGGAAAAGCTCCGTTGGTATCGATTTTGACCAGAAACCCCCGGTCTTTGATCACTCTGGCCAGAACTTCAACATCTTCGTGCAGAAGGGGTTCTCCCCCGCTTAAACACAGTCCGTCCAGCCAGCCCTTTCTTGAATCAAGATAGCTGAGGAAAAAATTCAGCTCAAGCGTCGGCAATTTTCCCGGGTCGAGCACCAGCTCTGAATTATGGCAAAAAGGACAACGAAAATTACATCCGGCCAGGAAAACAGTGGAGGAGATATGCCCTGGAAAATCCTTCGAGGCAAATTTCTCTAAGCCCTTGATTTCAACCACAAGTCCAGCTCCTCCGCAGAGTTAAGCACCGCGGTCGCATTTCCGTTCTCTTCAATGATCAAAGTTGGGATCATGATGCTACCCGAATTATCCCTCCGCAATAACTTGATGTAATCCCGGATCTTGGTCTTTCCCTCCTTGGTGCTGACATCAAATTCTTTCGGTTCGAGTCCCTTGGCCTTTATCAATTCCTTAATCCGGTCACACTTGGCACAACCAGGCAAGGTAAATACCAGAAAGTCCATTCTCTCTACCTCTTTTTAGTTATGTTTCAGAATATGTTTAATAAGGTTTATTCTAATTTAGAATAAGGAGCCCGGTCGTGGAATTCCTGCTGTTTACCATCATTCCATGTTTTCACCGGCCGCAGATAACCGACGATTCTGGAATAAACTTCGGTCTGTCCTCCGCACTCAGGGCAACTATGATGTTCACCAGGTATATAACCGTGACTATCGCAGACACTAAAAGTCGGGGTAATGCTGAAATAAGGAATCTTGGTTTCAGAAATCTTCTGCACCAGCTTCCGGCAGGTCTGGCTATCTATAGCCTCGGGCAGAAATCCATGGAAGATGGTTCCGCCAGTATACAAAGACTGAATGTCCTCCTGATGCTTTAGAGCTTCAAAAATGTCCCTGGTAGCATCCACATTCAGCTGGGTGGAATTGGTCAGGTAAGGAAATTTTTCAGAGCCAGAGGTGTAAATGTTCTTATATTTCTCCCGGTCAAGTCTGGCCAGTCTGTAAGAAGTAGATTCAGCTGGAGAAGCTTCGAGATTATAGAGGTGGCCGGTTTCCTCCTGAATATCTTTCATGACTTCCCTCATGAAGTTCAGTGTTTCAATGGTAAACTCTTTGCCTTCCGGAGTGCCGATGCCCTTGCCAAGAAAATTCATGCAGGCTTCGTGCATGCCGCAGATGCCAATGGTCGAGAAATGATTCTCAAAGTGCCCCAGATATACTTTGGTGTAGGGCATCAACCCTCGTTCCAGCATGTTGTTGACCACCTCTCTCTTAGTCTCCAGGGATTCCTTGGCCAGAAGCATGATCTCTTTAAGCTTATCAAAGAATTCCTGCTTGGATTGAGCTTCATAACCAAGCCGGTTCAGGTTAATGGTGACCACACCGATAGACCCGGTCTGTTCTCCGGCTCCCCACATATTACCCGGTCGACGCTTCAACTCTCTCATATCCAGGTTAAGACGGCAGCACATCGCCCGGATATCTCCAGGATTAAGGTCGGTGCCGATATAATTCTGGAAGTAGGGAATCCCATATTTAGCGGTAGCTTCAAACAACAGCCTCGCATTCGGGCTTTCCCAGTCAAGGTCTCCGGTGATGTTGTAGGTCGGAATGGGGAAGGTAAAGACCCGGCCTTTCTGGTCGCCTTCAATCATCAGCTCCAGAAAAGCCCGGTTAATCATGTCCATCTCTTCCTGATAATCTCCATAGCAGGAGTCAAGCTCCTCGCCGCCAATAATCACTTTTTTATTTTTCAAATCTTCAGGAACAGTCCAGTCAAAGGTCAGATTGGAAAACGGCGTTTGCCATCCCCAGCGACAGGGAACATTCAATCCAAAAACTAATTTCTGTATATCCTGTTTCACTCGGTCATAGCTGAGACCGTCAGCCCTTACAAACGGAGCCAGAAAAGTATCAACGCTGGAGAATGCCTGAGCTCCGGCAAACTCGGCCTGCATGGTGCCGATGTAGTTAACCATATGTAAAGTAGCTGTCTCCAGGTGTTTGGCCGGGTAGGAATGAACCTGGTTGGGCACATGACCGAAGCCTTTCCGCAGGAGATTTTCCATCGACCAGCCCGCGCAGTAGCCAACGATCGGATAGGACAGGTCATGGATGTGGAATTCGCCTTCATGATGAGCTTTTTTTATTCTTTCCGAATAAAGATTGTTCAAAGCGAAGTTGGCCAGGACTTCACCGGAAATTCTGGCATTGAGCCCGGAAAAGCTGACCACACCTTCGTTGCTGTTTTCGCGAACTTTCCAGTCGTGGTCGTTTATATAATCCTTAATCAATCTTTCCAGGTTAAGACCGGTCTGACGGGCTTCACGAATGGCCTTATGCTTTTCGCGATAGAGGATATAAGACTTGGCCACTTCATGATAGCCCTGCTTCATCAGAACCATTTCCACGATGTCCTGAATTTGCTCAACGGAAGGGATGGTGTAGCCACCAAATTTTTCTTCCATCACAAAGACCACTATGTCAGAAACATGCTGGGCTTCCATCAAGTCATCGATGCCTTGAGAACGCATTGCCTTGTAAATAGCATTGGTGATTTTTTCCTGAGTAAAGTCAGCAATGGCGCCATCTCTTTTCTTGATCCGGGTCATTTTGTTCGTCTTTACCATTCCTTCCTCCTCTTATCCTGCTTCAAAATTTTGAAATATATCCGCCAACCATGGGGGATTTTTATGCTATTATTTAGAAAAATGAATAAAGCAACCCAAAAAACAACATTTAGTGCCCGTTATGTCCCTTTAATACTAAATCTTGTGCTTTCGCCTATATATAAATACAGAAAAAGTCCTTTGTCAAGTATAATTTTAAATTTTTTTTTCTGGTGAAAACATGATATTTTTTGACGTGCAATCTAAGAAAAAAGAAGAACTTATCGACATCACGGCTAAGGTGCGCTCTTTGATTAAAACCTCAGGGATCAAAAAAGGCCTGGTTTGTGTTTTCGTTCCTCACACCACCTGCGGAATCACCATCAACGAGAATGCCGACCCGTCGGTCCGTGCCGACATCCTGATGGCCCTGAGCAAAGCCATACCGGACAGCTTATCTTTTGCTCATCTTGAGGGCAACTCTCCTGCTCATATCAAAGCTTCTTTAATGGGCAGTTCAGTCAATCTGCTGGTCGAAGATGGCGAGCCTCAGCTTGGAACCTGGCAGGGAGTTTTTCTTTGTGAGTTTGACGGACCCAGGCTGAGGAATGTCTGGGTGCAGATAATTGAAACTGAATGACTGAACCTCTTAATCGTCTTAACATTAGCAAGCATGACGACTGCCGGAATGAGTAGAGGGCAAATAAAGAAAAGTTGACGCGTTGATTTCTATTTTTTTCAGACTTTTTCTGCGGCTCTCTCCAGAATGCCGCCTTCTCTGGAATCAGCTCTTTTCAAAAGAAAGGCAAAGGTCAGGCCCACAAGTCCGAGCCCGGCGAACATAATGGACGAAGCAGTGTAAGAATGAGTCTTATCTCTTAAAAAGCCGTTGAGCAAGGGAAAAAGTCCAAGCCCGATATTCTGGATGGCGGTCATCAAGCCGAAAGCTGTCCCTGTTCTTTCCTTTCTGACCACAATCGGCACTGAAGGCCACATGGCTGCCGGCACCAGAACAAAAGCGATACCCAGAGCGATCATCGGGTAAGCTGGATAGATGTAGGTCAGTCCCATCAGCAGATGGCAGGGAATCAATAGAAGCGACCCGAAAATCATCATCGTGGCTCTCTTGCCGATTCTGTCCACCAGCCCGCCAGCAAAGGGAGCGAAAATCATGGAGGCAAAAATGATAATTGAGCTGATACCTCCAGCTGTGGTGAACATATGGAAAAGGTTGTTGAATACTTGAGCCAGAAAACCGCCTGAAATGCCGGCGGTGCGGGCTATTCCCCATTTATCCACAAAAAAGTCAGTTGAGAGAGCAGTAAAAGGAAAAATGGCTGAATAGAAAGTGAAGCAGAGGAAGGTAACATACCAGAAAGTCGGTTTGAATTCTTTTATATCTTTTATGTTTATCTTCTCAATAACTTCTTCTTTTTTCAGGTCCAGAACCTTTTCTCCCTTTCTGTCCAGCAAAATGTAGCAGAAGTTTCCGAGTAGCGATAGGCCGCAGGCAAAAACCGCTGCCAGGAGAGCATACCGGAAACTTCCGAAGTAACTGGAGATTAGTTCACCAGTATTAAAGGCAAAAAGCGAGCCCAGCCGGCTGACGGTCAGTGTGGCTCCGAATGAAAAAGCCAGCTCTTTGTTTCTGAACCACCGAGCCAGCATGGCACTCTGAGCCACGATTAACGGCTCAGACCCGGCGCCGAAAATGAAGCGACCGATAAAAAATACCGGAATACTCCTGGCTGACCAGACCATGGCCGCGCCGGCAAAGACCAGACAGGAAAAAAGAAAGCTGGCTTTTCGGGTGCCCAGTTTATCCACGAGAATTCCGCCGATCAACACTGCCAGAATGGCCGCCAGGCTGTACATGGTGAAGAAAGTGCCGACAGTTTGACGGGCTACTTTGAGTTCTTCTATCAAGGAAGGAGCAATAGCTGAAACAATGTCATAGGCAAAGTAACTTCCGAATGATAAAGAGGCAATGAAAACCAGCATCAAGAAACGATAAAACTTTCCCGCGGGATGAAAAAGCCCGGCTCTGGACTCACTCAGACTATCCACTTTTAACCTCTTCCGGTGAATTTGCCTTTAAGCTGGCAAAATATAACAAGCCCTGGTGAATGTCAAGAAATTGAAAAACCATGTTTTCAGAAACTTCTCAGTTGATAAAAAATGTTTCTATCGCAAGACATATACAGTCTTAGATGAGTTCAGCCCGAATTAAGTTCTTGACCCGTAAGAGCTGTTCAGAGTTAAATGAAAAGATAATTCTTCAGACAGGAGAAAAAGATGGGTTTTTATTATCGAAAGGGTTCAATCAATCTGGCTTTCATCGGGCTTATTCTTTGTGCTGTCCTGATTGTCGGCGGAGCTCTTGTCCTCTTCCATACAAAAGGCAAAAACATAACCGTCCAGGATATGGCTTCAGCAGAAAAAATATCCGGCCTCAGTTTCAGTCTAAAAGAAGAAAAATTAATGCTCGAAGACCTCAGAGAAAACCTTGTTAGCTATAAAAGAATGCGCGAGATATCTCTGAGTAATTCAGTATCTCCGGCTCTGAATTTCAATCCTCTGCCAGCAGGCTTTGACCTCAGTAAATTTAGAGCCCAGAGTCTGTTCATCTATGATGAACCCGATGAAGTCAGGCTGCCCGACAATCCGGAAGACCTGGCTTTCTATTCAGTGACAGATTTAGCCTGGCTTATCAAGAACAGAAAAATTAGCTCAGAGCAGCTGACCAGGCTTTATCTTGAAAGGTTAAAAAAATACGGACCAAAGCTTCGCTGTGTGGTGACTTTGACTGAAGAACTGGCTCTGGAGCAGGCCCGGCAGGCTGACCATGAAATCTCTTCCGGTCATTACCGGGGTCCATTGCACGGAATCCCCTACGGGCTCAAAGACCTTTTTGCGGTTAAAGGCTATCCAACCACCTGGGGTTCTCCCATTTATAAGAGCCAAATCATCGATGAAAACGCCGCGGTGTTTGAAAAGCTGACCGAGGCTGGAGCAGTTCTGGTGGCCAAGCTCAGCATGGGCGAGATGGCCTGGGGAGACATCTGGTTTGGTGGGATGACCAGAAATCCGTGGGACCCTGAGCAAGGGTCAAGCGGTTCATCTGCTGGTTCAGCCTCAGCAACATCTGCTGGTCTGGTAGGTTTTGCCATCGGTACCGAGACCTGGGGGTCTATAGTTTCACCGTCCACGCGCTGCGGCACTTCCGGTCTCCGTCCAACTTATGGCAGAGTGAGCCGCTACGGAGCCATGGCTTTGAGCTGGAGTATGGACAAAATCGGGCCAATTGCCCGGACTGTGGAAGACCTGGCCATCATATTGAATGCGATCGAAGGGCCTGACGGAAAAGACCGCACTGTTTATGATGTGCCTTTTTCCTACAACAGCCAGGAAGACCTGAAAAACATAAAGGTCGGTTATTTGAAAAAAGGCTTTGACCAGATGAAGTCAAACAAAGAAAAATATCAGGCTGCACTTGAGGCGATAAAAACACTCGGTGTGGAACTCATTGAAATCGAACTGCCCGAAATTGACCCGGCTATCATCAGTTTTATCCTTAATGTGGAAGCTGCGGCTGCCTTTGACGATATAACACGAAATAAACAGGTAGACCTGATGGTCCGGCAGGGCAAAAACGCCTGGCCCAATGTTTTCAGGCAGGCCAGGTTTGTGCCGGCTGTCGAATACCTCCAGGCTAACCGGATAAGAACTTTGCTGATAGAGCAAATGGCTGAAAAAATGAAAGAAATAGATGTCTATTTGGCTCCTTCAGCTGGAACGAATCTTCTTCTGACCAACCTGACCGGACATCCCCAGGTGGTCGTGCCCTGCGGATTTGATGACCGTGAACATCCTTTAAGCCTGTCTTTTATCGGAAACCTGTTCGAGGAAGGCAAAGCCCTGCGGCTGGCTAAAGCTTATCAGCTAACGGCCGGCTTTCATTTGAAGCATCCAGACCTGAACAAACTGGCGCAGCTAAAGGATTAAAAAGGTCGGACAAAAAAGTCAGCTGAAGGCTTAGAGCCATCTGAGATTCAAGACCTGAAAAATATCAACTCATTTTCCTGCCCCTGACCGGCACTGATATTGCAAGCTCAGGGTTAAAAACAATGCCCTCGAGCTCATCACGCTCAATGTTTAGCTCCCAGCTCCAGGTATGTACTAAACCATCCGGAGGAGAAGGAACCGTCAGGTTAAAGGTCAGGGTATTGTTCTCAAGCTTGAGGTCAGAGACAGAGATGTCAGCGAAACTTCCGGCCTGATCACTCATCTTTCCGGTCAACTCATTTTCGACTATTTCTAGCTTCAAAGTGAGATAAATGATCATGCCTTCAGCTTCGACCACTACTTCCCAGTTCCCGCTGATCTGCTGGGGTTCGATGGCTGATTTTTCCTGAGCCAGAAGGCTGCCAGAAACCAGCCCCAGGATGATAAATAGCATCCAGAAAATTTTCGCCTTACTCATTTGCAGTTCTCCTCGCATCAGAACTGTATTCATAATTACTACTTACCTCAGTAAGAAAAATCAAGCGAAATTTTGGCCTGAGCTGATGTTTATTATTGTATAATTAGTTCTATGAAGATTGAGTATCACTGTCTAGAAGCTTATGAAAAAAACCTTAAACAGGCTGCCCTGGAATTAAAAGAAAAAAGCATCGTAAAAAGAATTCTGAAGAAAGATTATTCTGTCTGGAAAAACAGGAATGAAGAGATTTCCAGCCGGCTGGGCTGGCTCGACACCCCGATAAGAATGAAGGCTTTTATTCAAGAGTATCATCACCTGGCAGAAACCGTCAAGAAATCAGGGATAAAAAAAATCGTGCTCCTCGGAATGGGTGGCTCCAGCCTTGCCCCTGAGACTCTGAGCGAAATTCTGACCCGGAAAGAAGAATACCCCCGGTTGATAGTGCTGGACTCCACCTGTCCAACAGTCGTCAGCCAGGTGGCTGAAACAACAAAGAGTGAGGCCTCTCTTTTCCTGGTATCATCAAAAAGCGGGATCACGGTTGAAACCCTGAGCTTACTGAATTATTTCTACCATCAGCAAAAAGAAATCCATGGCAACGGGGCAGGTCAATATTTTATGGCCATAACTGACCCGGGCACGCCTCTGGAAAAGCTGGCATCTGAGCTGGGTTTCAGAATGATTGTTCAAGGCTTCCCGGATGTTGGCGGAAGATTTTCAGCACTATCTCCCTTCGGTCTTTTCCCCGCAGCCCTGATTGGCATAGACCTGGAAAAACTTTTACTCAGCGCCGATGAGACCATCCTGGAATTCAGAACCGAACTCGATGACCATCCTGGAGTCAAGCTCGGTCTGACTCTGGGCTGCCTGAACAGTCTCGGCATGGATAAGGTTACTCTTCTTCTTCCGCCATCTCTTAAAAGCCTTGGCCGCTGGCTTGAACAACTCGCAGCTGAAAGCACAGGAAAAGAAGGCCGTGGGATTCTGCCCGTAATTGAAAGTTTACCTCACCCAGAAGAGGCTTATGGCCAGGATAGAATATTTGTTCTTTACAACCCGGTTAAGAACCAGGATATTTTCTGGCAGAAAAACTTAGAAAGATTTACCAGTCTCAATCATCCGTTAATCCATTTTTCTTTTACACCAGAAGAAATCTCAGGACATTTCTTTACCTGGGAATTGGCCATAGCTGTAGCTGGCTATTTTCTGAAAATCAATCCTTTTGACCAACCGGATGTTGAATTGACCAAAAAGAAAACCAGAGAATTGCTGAAAAAGCCCCAGGATGAACTTTCACCAGGTATCTTTTTAGACCGGGACAGCGAAGGATTCTCCGGTGAATTTGAATCATTCCTGATCAGAAAAAATCATAAGACAGAGTATATAGCGGTTCTGGCTTTCCTGCCTCAAGATGATAATCTGGAAGTGGCTCTGGACAATTTATGCCGTCAGCTTGCAGAAAAAACTAAGCTTCCCTGCGTCTGGAATTACGGTCCCGCCTATCTCCACTCCACGGGCCAGCTGCACAAAGGAGATGCTGGAAATGGCAAATACCTCGGCTTGCTTTTTCAGCAGGAAAAACAGTTGCCAATACCTTCACTCCCGGGCTCTCCAGCTCCGGCTTTTTCCTTCAATCAATTATTCGAAGCTCAGGCGCTGGCAGATTTCGAGGCCCTCAAGGAAAAAGGCAGACGGCTGCTACCTGTCCGGATAAATGAAAGACCTGTGGAGGAAATCTTCAGGCTGGGCGAACTGGTAAGAAATATGTAAAGAAAAAAGGGAAGAGAAAACCTCTTCCCTCTAAATTTAGCTCTCCCTGATCAATATCAATAAAGACCGCATAAAACCACGTCCGCGTGAAAAAGCTCTTTGGTCTTAGCCCTGACTCTTCTATCAACCTGGTCCTTGACGTTCAAGTAAAACCAGAATTTATCAAAAAGTCTTAGTTTTGAAAGATAAAACCTGGCATAATCAGTCATTCCATCCACAATCACTCTGGCAATTTCCTTTCCTTTTTTGTCCGCAACGATTATATGAGTGACCCCGGTTTCAGTCCCTCTTTCTTTTACCATCGACTTCTGTAATTTTCCGTAGATCTTAACCTTAGCTTTTCCTTCCCACTCTTCAGGTTTGTTGATACTGGTTATGGCCAGTCCCACGTATCCATCCCTTAAATGCTGGTCCATATAGTCTCTAAGGTCTGGTTCAGCTGAGCGGCTATAGATGCTGGAATAGGTTATTCCTTCCTTGAGCTCGATCGATTCAGCCACTACCAAAGTGGGCTTATCAGCAGGAACAGTCCCTTTAACTCTAATCTCTTTTCCAACAAGCTTTTCAACTCCGCCTTCAAGTCTGCCAGCAACCACAACATCCAGTCCCTTGGCATCTGGTAAATATACATATTTACCCACAGCTACCTTGACCAAGCCTTCAAGCTCTTTAACCGGAGCGCCTGTCTCCTGACTTAAAACAGCTACTGAACCAAGAAAGATAAACCCAATGGTTAGAACTAATGGAACGGCACTTTTTTTCCAGGAAGTCATCTTCTCTACCTCCATTTTTTATTCGCAGATTAAAAAATCAATTCACTTTTTTTCTGTCCGACTGCTCGAAGCGGCAGAAGGAAGAATTCTTTATACCATTGATTTTAAGAAAAGTAAAGAAAAAGTAAAGAAGAAATTTGGCCCGAATCTCAGCCCTTTTTTCTTCTTCCTGATTGAGAAGAGTCGGGTCTGGAAGGAGCCTGAGACTTAATCCGCTGGTCCTGGCTGCTTCTGGATGGAGAGATCCCCCGACCTGGACTACCTTCATTCCTGGCCTTTAAAGCTGGCTGATTGTAGGGACGGGAAAGAGAAGGCAGATTGTAAGAGGAAGACTTTCTGGTCTGATTCTGGTAATTGCTTCCAGAGGCAGGCTTTTCAGGATGATTAATCGAAGAACTCGGGCCTTCATTCCTCAAACGATAGGCTGTAATTGATTCTCGAGTTCGAGGCCGGCTATTTATCTCATTCGTCGAACTCTGGTTATAATTTTTTTTCAACGTAACCTCTGACCTTTCAGGATAAACGCGGATTTTCTGCTGGCCTGAGTCCAGCCTTTTTTGCTCAGCCTGTCTCTCCCTATCGCTCACAGTTTGATTCAAGCGTTCTCTGGAGACAGCGGAGGAAGGAGAATACGACTTGACAGCTTTCGAGCGCTGATTTTCTGCATTTATTCTGGACGTAAAAGTGGTCAATTTCTCTCTCGAGAGTTTCACCCCGGTTCTGCTCGTAGCAGAAGATGAAACGTCCCGCTTGAGATTCGATTTTGAGACAGTGGAACCCTGACCCTTTAAGCTCTCTCTCATGCCCGACGTCTTCAGAGTCTGGCCCCGGGCCTTTAGACCGGAGCTTACTACCGGCTCAATGCGCGGCTGCCGTGATTCAAGTCTTATTTTTTCCCTTCCCCTGAGCTCCTCAGGTCTGACCAGGGTATGCGCAGAATGGCGCGCCTGGAGTTCATTTCTTCTAACCATAACCAGAGCCCGGGAATGCACGGGGTAATAATGGTCATGATACCTATCATAGAAGTAGTTGTTGATGATGACTACAGGCCGGTTCCAGTAGCTCAGCGGGCACCAGCCGATAAAATCAGCATCCCAGTACCAGTAGACCCAGGCCGGACCCCAATAAACGGTCGGAATCCAGTACCAGCCAAGACCAAGACGCCAGTGCCACCGTCCATAATGATAAACTGCCCAGCCCCAGGGCTCAGCAGAAATCCAGGTCCAGCCCAGACGCGGATACCAGACCCAGCGACCGAGCAAATAAGGACGCCAGTCGACATAAGTTATGGTCGGCACCCAGACATATCCATAGGGTCGCTCATAAACCCATCGACCGTAAGAAGAAAGTTCGGGCTCGTACTCGCGGATTTCTTCGGGCAGATATGAAGAACCCTCATAGCTGGTCTCCAAGATCAAACGATCACGCTCAGCATTCCACCGAGAAAAATCGTCGCCAGCAAACGCGCGAGTGTCATTGGTCTCTGTCAAATAACCATCAGAGGCAACGATGGACTCACCGGCTTCAACAGGCAGGGCCTCTTCCTGGCCTGAAGCTTCCAGGCTGCCTTCGATAACCGTGGCTTCAGTCCCTCCCTCTTCCTGTACCTCAAGTCTGCAAAGTCCTCGCTCCAGAATGTAAAAAGAAGCATCGGGTGTATTGAGCGCAAAGACTTTTTCCCTCGATAAATAACTTATTCTCAGATAGGCGCGGCCCTGATGAAGATTAAGGGAAAAATGATCATTATCAGAATCAGGCAATTGCCCGATCTCTACGATTGAATAATTGTCCAGCCGCAAAAAGTTATTCCGGCCAAAACCAATCTCAGCCAGGCCATCTTCTGTTATAACTCTATCTCCGCTGGCCAGAGCCAGATTAACTTCGCCGGTTTCAACTCCAAGGTCATTACTTCTCTCCACCCGGACGTCTCCCTGAACATAACTTATTCGGGCATGGGAGTAGGCGTAAAAAGAGTCTTGAGCTCTGGCTTGATGTGAGAAGAAGAGAAGGCTGATTGCCGCTGTTCCGGTCAAGATTATCTTTTTCATCTTCTTCTCCTTTCGCCCTATTAAAGTGCAACTTACGTGCCAGGTTTACTAAGGGGAAGCCCGGGCTCAAGATGTAGTTTAGAGACTCCCTTGTCCACAAAAGGGGACACCTCTGGGTTTTTGCCTCAAATTAAATCCCCCGGAGCACTCTTTCGGGACAAAAAAAAGAGGCAACCGAAAGGCTGCCTCCTACGGTCAAGCTTGAAATCAACGGCGGTGGCATCACCACCTGTCAGGAAAGCCCCAGTGTCTCATAAGCATTCTTGCCCTGATTGCCATCCGGCCCCTGGGCCCCCTTAAGAGATGCTCTCGCAGTCTGAAATCCTGGCGGTAGTCTTGAAGTTTTTTCAGCTGTTCAGGCGTGAGTATCTTTTCCCATTCTTTTCTATTCTTAAACTGAGCTTTCATCCTGTCTCCTCTCAATTTTGCGATCTCATCAATCAGACTATTGACCTTCTTCTCGTCAGCCTTAGGATCAGCCATGAGCTCTCTCAAATTCTGGCGCATCTGTCTCATTTTTTCGCGAAAGGCCCTGGACTCCTCCTGTCTGGCTTTGCTGAATTCTTCAATTTTAGCTTCCTGTTCAGGCGTGAGCTGAAGGGCATCTTTGAGCAGAGCCCTTCCGGGTCTCATCATCTTTTCTGGCTTATCAGATTGGCCGCTTAGAGCCATCGGCAGAACTCCAACCATAAAGGCAACTATGACCGTCATCATAAAAACTTTATTTCTCATTTATAACCTCCTGACTGATTATTTCAGCCTTAATCATGGTTTCATACTATATAGACAATAAAACTTATTAATTCTTTGAAGTTAGTTTATTCCTGCTTCATTCCTGACGGTGACGCAGCCTGTCAAGAGTCACGGCGAGAACGATTATAGCTCCGATGATAATCTCCTGAAAATAGTTTGGCCAGCCCATCATGGTGCAGCCGTTCCTGAGAAAGGCCATGATAAAAACACCGATAAGCGTGCCCAGTATGGAACCCACTCCGCCGCTCAGACTGCCTCCTCCAATAACCACAGCCGCGATTATATCCAGCTCAAGCCCCATGGCCACGGTGGGGTCGCCAACGGTTAGACGCGAAAATTCCGTCACTCCAGCTAATCCGCAAAAAAAACCTGAGAGAGAATAGACTATTATCTTGACCCGGTCAGTCCTTATTCCACACAGTCGGGCTGTAAGCTCGTTAGAGCCGACAGCCACCACATGCCGGCCAAAGACTGTTTTTCTGAGCAAAACGGCCATGATGATTGAAAGAAGAATCATTATCCAGATGCCCGGTGATACCACAAGCCAGAAGGGCCTGGGACTTCTGACCATAAGCTCGTTCAACCAGCTCAAAGGCGCGTCAATTTTCTGATTTCTGGCCACCCACTTGGCTATCCCGCGGGCAATGCCCATCATTCCCAGCGTCACGATGAACGGCACCAAGCGCAGCCTGGTGATCAAAAAACCATTCAAGAATCCGATCAGGCCGCCGCTGGCTACTCCGACTAAGGCAGCCAGAACCGGTGGCAGCCCGAGGTTGATGGCAAAAGCTACCAGCACACAGCTGAGTGCCAGGTTGGAAGCGGCTGAAAGGTCAATTCCTCC
>Ga0172362_10000651_pt1 | contig 28758 bp, 24 predicted proteins | sample LakKivs1_kivu2a2_FD_114534 | JGI IMG/M metagenome (GOLD analysis project Ga0172362, IMG submission 114534) | Sediment microbial communities from Lake Kivu, Rwanda - Sediment s1_kivu2a2 | ecosystem: Environmental > Aquatic > Freshwater > Lake > Sediment | place: Rwanda: Western Province, Lake... | reverse complement strand
GAATATGCCACTGCAAATATGACCCTTGAAATTGAGCCGTCATTTCCGAGGATGCTTCCGGAAACCAGGAGCTTCAGGGAAGTGTTAAATGATTCTCTGCTGAAACTGTTTTCAGGACTAAGCTTTAATTACCAGGCATCAAAAATATATGGTACAGATTTAAAAAGAGAAGAAGAAGCTGATGAAGACAGTAACCTGAAGAGAAGGAGGTTTTACGGTATACCCGAGATGGAAATTTACCTGGATGATTATATCAGGCTGCCGGATATGCAGGAAGTGTTTTTTGAACTCCTGCCGGGGATAATCATCAAATCGGGCAGAACCGGATATGAATTAAAAATCACCAATCCTCTCACCGGGGTCTTTTATGAGGAGCCTCCACTTGTAATGATCGACGGTGTTATTATCAATAACCTGGCAGTTCTTGTGGGTCTCGATCCCGAGCAGGTTGAAAGGATCGAAGTGGTGAAAACTCCTTACCTGATCGGAGACCTGATTTTGCACGGGATTGTCAATGTAATTACCCGCGCAGGAAATTTCAGCAGTATAACCATGCCCGATTATTCTGTAATCCTGCCTTACAGGATTGTCGAAAAACCTTCTGTATTCATTGCCCCTGAATATTCTGATGAACAGAAAAGAAATGGCAGGATACCCGATCTCAGAAATACCCTGTACTGGAATCCGTCGGTAAAAATAAATAGCAAAGGAGAGGCTTCAGTTGAATTCTGGACATCAGATCTTCCGGGTTATTATACCATTGATATAAAGGGTGTTATGGGAACAGGTGAGAGGATATCGTTGTACAGGAATATTATTGTAAGGTAAGGCAGCCGCTCAGACGGAAAAAATCTCTCAGAACGAAGGTCTGGCTGAATTAAGGCTTGCAGTGCTGCCTTCAACATAAGGCCATCCGTCTTTCCATTTCACTTCATCAAGCATCAGAACCCTGCCCCTTGGATTGTTTTTATCAACGGCATGGTATAATATCCATGTTTTACCCTGGCCATCCGTAACGATTTCCGAGTTATGCCCTGTCCCGACAAACCTGTCATTGCCGTGGATCAGAATTTCGTGCTTATTATTGCTCATGCTGTTGCCTGATTTATCGGAATAAGGTCCGAAGAGATTTTCAGAACGGCCGAAAACAGTGGTATAGGTGCTTTTCACACCCTCACAGCATGTCCCTGTAGAACAGAACAGGTAATAAAAATTATCCTTTTTCAGAATGTAACTCCCTTCATAAACATTTCCGGCCACCAGGCGTTTTTCAGCGCCAGGTTTTACAGCAAGTCCGTCATCAGTAAGCTCTATTGCATATATGCCATGGAAGCTGCCCCAGAAGAGATATTTTTTCCCGCTGTCCTCTATATAAAACTGGTCGATCGAATTCTGTACATTTATTTCACTGCTCAGGAACAGTTTTCCCCTGTCTGTGAATGGTCCTTCAGGTTTGGCGCTGGTTGCTATCCCGATGCCGCAGGTCCATTCACCGCCCCATACCGACATGGAATAGTAAAGAACATATTGTCCGTTGATATAGTTTATATCGGGAGCCCATATTCCGCCTTTAGCGACGAAGGAAGGCCTTGTCTGGCCGGTAAAGGCGGTCCCGGTAAAACTCCAGTTCACCAGGTCGGGTGACCGGTGTATAGGTGTATTGCGGGTGTCTTCTGTTGCATAGAGGTAAAAATATCCGTCTTCTGCCCTGATGATTGTCGGATCCGGGAGGCTGTAAGCTACAACAGGATTAGAATAGGTCACACTATCCTGCAAATTCACGACCTGGACCGGATCTTTGTTTTCACACGCCGGAATTATTATTAGTAGAACGAGATTAAATAGAATTTGAAACATTTTTATCATTTAAAAATTATACGATTCAGATTATTTTAAAGATCATAGAAGATGTTTAAAATCGTTTCTTCCTGAAGAACTTAACGATCAGTTCATGACATTCTTTTTCAAGGATTCCCGCGGTAACCTTTGTTTTGGGATGAAGTAACTGTCCCTTCATCCTTGTAAAACCCTTCTGTTCGTCGGAAGCGCCATAGACCAGTCCGGATACCTGGCTCCACCCGAGGGCTCCGGCACACATAGCACATGGTTCAAGGGTGACATAAATTGTACATCCGTTCAGATATTTGCCTCCCAGCCAGTTCGTGGCTGCTGTAATTGCCTGCATTTCAGCGTGAGCCGTAGGGTCCCTTAATGTCTCAGTCAGATTATGTGCCCTTGCAATTATCGTATTGTCGCAAACCACCACAGCTCCGACAGGGATCTCCTGTTTATCGAGCGCTTTCATAGCTTCATCGAGAGCGGCACGCATGAATTTTTCTTTATTGGTGAATGCCATAGCATTTCAAAAATAGTTATTTTAATCACAATATCATCTGGATTTAAATTGGGTTATCCCCTCTTGTCCTTGGCAGGTACTTCGTTCCCTTTGTGGTTAAAAAAGTTTATTTTTGCTGAGATTTAAACAAAACAGGATGTACAGGACACATACATGCGGGGAACTCAGACTGGAACATGCAGGGAGCATTGTCACTCTCGCCGGATGGATTCAGAGATCAAGAGACCTCGGCGGAATGACATTCGTTGATCTCCGCGACCGCTATGGGATAACACAGCTCGTATTCAATATGGAAACAAACAGGGAGCTGTGCGGACAGGCAAGAAAACTCGGCCGTGAATTTGTTATCCGGGCAAAGGGTAAGGTAAGGGAGAGAAGCAATAAAAACCTGAAAATACCAACGGGAGAGATAGAGATAGAAGTCAGCGAACTCAATGTGCTCAATGCAAGCGAGCTTCCGCCTTTCACCATTGAAGACGAAACTGACGGCGGTGAAGAGATCAGGATGAAATACCGCTACCTGGACCTCCGGAGAAATCCTGTAAAAAATAATATTGTCCTTCGTCACAGGGTGGCACAGGAGGTCAGGAGCTATATGGATTCAATCGGTTTCATTGAAGTGGAAACGCCTGTCCTGATAAAATCCACACCCGAAGGAGCCCGTGACTTTGTTGTGCCAAGCAGGATGCAGCCTGGTACATTCTATGCCCTGCCCCAGTCGCCCCAGACACTCAAGCAGCTGCTCATGGTGGCCGGCTTTGATAAATATTTCCAGCTGGTAAAGTGCTTCCGCGACGAGGACCTCAGGGCAGACAGGCAGCCGGAATTCTCACAGATAGACTGCGAGATGTCGTTCGTTGAAAGAGATGATGTACTTGATACTTTTGAAGGCCTGGCAAAATATCTTTTCAGAAAAATTAAAGGGATTGAGATAAACGAATCTTTCCTGAAGCTTCCATATCAGCAAGCCCTGGAGGAATACGGCACCGATAAGCCTGACCTGCGTTTCGGGATGAAAATTGAGGATATGACGGCAATAGTGAAGGGCCGCGGATTTTCAATTTTTGATTCGGCTGATTACATTGGAGGCATCTGCGCAGAAGGATGCTCGGAATATTCCAGGAAGCAGCTGGATGAGCTTACTGAATTTGTCAGAAAGCCTCAGACAGGCGCAAAAGGCCTTGTTTATGCGAAATATGGGAAGGACGGAACAATCAAATCAACAGCAGATAAGTTCTACAGCCAGGAGGACCTGTTAAAATGGGCTTCGGTGCTCAATGCAAAACCGGGAGACCTTATCCTGATCCTTGCCGGGGAAAAACTGAAAACCCTTTCAGCTCTTTCTGAACTGAGACTTGAAATGGGAGCGCGGCTTGGTTTGAGGGTAAAGGATAAATATGTTCCCCTGTGGGTTGTCGATTTCCCCCTTCTTGAGTGGGACGAGGAAGAAAAAAGATATTTCGCGATGCATCATCCTTTCACCTCCCCGAAACCGGAAGATATCAATCTTATGGAGACCGATCCGGGGAAGGTGAGAGCCAATGCTTACGATCTGGTGATTAATGGAGTTGAGATCGGGGGCGGTTCCATCAGAATACATGATGCATCTGTTCAGAAACTTATGTTCAAAGTGCTGGGATTCACTGAAACTGAGGCACAGGAGCAGTTCGGATTTCTTCTTAATGCTTTTAAATACGGCGCTCCGCCGCACGGGGGCATTGCCTTCGGCTTTGACAGGTGGGTTGCAATGTTCGGCGGGCAGGATTCAATCAGGGATTTCATAGCCTTCCCGAAGAATAATTCCGGACGCGATGTTATGCTCGACACACCATCACAGATATCCCCAAAACAGCTTGATGAGCTGCGATTAAAGATCCTTCCGGGAAAAGAGAGTAAATGATCTGAATTTCAGATCCGATACATCAGGTTGTAATTTTGATAACAGTAAGTATACAGCAGAAAATCAATAGCTGCCAACTGCTTTGTCTGCCGCCTTCGTCGGCCATAGGTCGACTCCGGCGACCGAAGGATGGCCAACTTATTTCTTCGTGGTGATCAGGATCACACCGTTTGCCCCTCTCGATCCGTATATTGCAGCATTTGATCCTTTCAGCACCTCTATCGACTGGACTATCTGGGGCATGATGTTATCAATGGTATTGACGATTACACCATCAACAACAAAGAGAGGTTCCGTGCTCATCTGGAAAGAGCTGGCTCCCCTTATTCTTATGCTCGTTCCTTTAACCTCAACACCGGCTACTTCTCCCTTGATCATTTCATAGATGGAACTGTATGAGGCATATTTCTTGTCAGTCCCGTTGATTTTTCCGACCGATTCAGTAAGATCCTTCTTTTTAACGGTTCCATAACCGACATTTACCTCTTCTTCTTTCGGGACATTAACCCGGGTATTCACCTGCCCAAGCGCTGATCCTCCCAGGGTAAAATTTATAATTGTTCTCCCGTCGATGGCTTCTTCGGCTATCCCTGTGAGACTTACAATCCCGATCTTTTTAGCTGTCGGCCTGACTTTTACCTTATAATACCCGTTATTATTTGTAAGAATACTTGTCTTAACATCGTCAATCATTATAATCGCCTGGGGTACAGGTTGATTATTCCGGTCCTTCACTTCGCCGGCAATAATGATCTTTTTGCCGGGTTTTTGTGCACTGGCTGTGATTCCGGCGGTAACCAGGGCTGTTAAAAGAACAATAAGAAATCTTATCTTCATGGCTTTACTGTTTGGTTTGCAATTTATTCGTAATTAGAAACATTAACAATTATTTTATGTTAAATGATCTTTCCAATCAATGTTGCAGAGGTGCATTTTTCAATTTTAACCTTTACATAATTTCCGGGTTCTTCATTCTCACAGGGGAAAACCGTCACTTTATTCTGTGAAGTACGTCCTGAAAGATGATCTTTGGATCTTCTGGAAAAACCCTCAATAAGCACTTCAAAAATCATACCGATATCTTTTCTTTTGGAACGCTCTGAAAGCCTGTTCTGAAGGGCAATTATCTCATTCAGCCTGGCTGTCTTGACTTCATCAGGTATATCGTCCTTTAATTTCCTGGCAGCTTTTGTGCCTGGTCTTTCACTGTATCTGAACATATAGGCGAAGTCAAAACCTGCCCATTCCATAAGGGAGAGAGATGCCCTGTGATCTTCATCGGTCTCGGTACAGAATCCTGCGATCATGTCTGTTGAAATGGCACAGTCAGGCAGGATTCTTCTGATGGCGGTAATCCTGTCCATGTACCATTCCCTTGTATATTCCCTGTTCATCAGCTTAAGGATGCGCGAGCTTCCGCTCTGGGCAGGGAGATGAATATGCCTGCATATATTGTCATGCCTGGAGATGGTTTTCAGCAGCTCATCCGACAGATCCTTGGGATGTGAAGTTGAAAACCTTACCCTCATCATGGGATTTACTCCTGCAACCTGTTCAAGCAGTTCCTTGAATCCTGTTTTTAAACCTCCCTTTTCCCATCTGTATGAATCGACATTCTGGCCCAGCAGGGTGACCTCCCTGTAACCGGAATCAAATAACTCTTTTACTTCCTTTAATATTGATCCCGGGTCCCGGCTTCTTTCTGCTCCTCTTACATACGGCACCACGCAATAAGCGCACATATTGTTGCAGCCTCTCATTATAGAGACAAAGGAAGTCACCCCGTTTCTGTCCATCCTGACAGGGGATATGTCGGCATAGGTTTCTTCACGCGAGAGCAATACATTCACGGCTTTATGACCAGATTCTGCTTCTGCAACCAGGGCAGGAAGATCACGGTAAGCATCCGGCCCGGCCACGAGATCTACCATCTGGTCAGTCTCAAGCACTTTTTCTTTGAGTCTTTCAGCCATGCATCCTATCATCCCGACAACCAGGTTGCTGTTTTTCTTTTTCAGATGCCTGATTGTCCTCAGCCTGTTCCATATCTTCTGTTCAGCATTTTCCCTTACTGAACATGTATTGATGAGTATAAGCCCGGCTTCATTTATATCTTCTGTGATACTGAAGCCCCGGTCAGCAAGTATCGACGCGACAACCTCACTGTCAGCCACATTCATCTGACAGCCATAAGTTTCTATGAAGACTTTATTGTTTTTCACAGTCATAGTCAGTCTTCGTTTGAAATTGTTCGATCGTGCGATCGTTTGATCGTTCGATCGTTCGATTGTTTGATCGTTCGAACCTTCAAATTTCAACACAAAAATATATATCCTGGTTGATGTATTAAAGAAATATTTAATTTTGCAGTCTGAATATTATTAAACTAATTGTATGTCAGGTCACAGTAAATGGTCAACGATAAAAAGAAAGAAAGGTGCTGCAGATGCAAAGAGAGGGAAGATCTTTACAAAGATCATCAAAGAGATAATAATTGCCGCGAAGGAAGGAGGAGGTGACCCGGACTCGAATTCCAGGCTCAGGCTGGCGATACAGAATGCAAAAGGGGCAAACATGCCCAAAGACAATATAGAAAGGGCTATCAAAAAGGCCACGGGTTCTGAAGCAGAAAGTTATGTGGAAACAACATTTGAAGGCTATGCTCCTCACGGAATTGCCGTTTTTGCAGAATGCCTGACCGATAACAATAACAGAACGGTAGCTTCCATACGATCAGCTTTTAATAAATACGGAGGCAACCTGGGAACCAATGGCTCACTAAGCTTCCTGTTCGACCGGAAGGGGATATTTACCCTCAGGAATGAAGGATACAACCTTGAAGATCTTGAGCTGGAAATGATTGACGCGGGCGCCGAGGATTTTGATGTTGACAGCGATACGCTTACAATTACCTGCGCGAAGGAAGACTTCGGAAACGTCAGCAAAAAACTTGCTGAGCTCGGAATTGAACCCGAGGAGTCGGGATTGAAGAGAGTTCCCAATAACACCAAGAAGCTTGATGTGGAATCGGCCAAGAAAGTTCTGAAATTCATTGAAGTCCTCGAGGATGATGATGATATCCAGAATGTATATCATAATCTTGAAATGACTGACGAGCTTGCAGCTGCGCTTGAATAATTCAATGCTGATGACAAGAATATCAATTATCGCTTTTCTGTTTCTTTCACTCGTTTCCTGTAAAAAGGAACCTGCTGATTTTATCTGGGAAAAATCATTCGGGACAGGCTGTGCTTATTTTGTCGGTTCAACTGCCGACTCCGGCATACTGGCATGCGGAACAATGAATGATAATCCTTATCTGATAAAGCTCTCGCGGGAAAAGAAAACAATTGTGGAATACACATCCCCATACAGCGGAGCGTTCATTTCCGCATGGTCGGACGATTCGTGTTTCGTCGCGGCCGGCATCAGGAACGGAAAAATGCTGCTCGAATGTATAGACAATTCGGGAACCGGGAAATGGGACACGACATTCACATCTGCTTTTGAGATCGGACTGACAAGACTTTACCATTACGGGAACGGCGATTTCCTTGCTCTTGGATCCCCCTGTCCCGATTCCGTATCATCAGCGGCAGCAGGTCTCCTTCTTGTGAGATTTGATACCACCGGCAGTATCATCTTAAAAAAAGAAATAACTGACAAGTACTTTATTGCATCAGGCACCATGGCTGTTGACAATTCAGGGAATATATTTCTCCCTCTTACCAGGAAGAGCGGGAGCGCCAAAGCGAAGGCAAGCGTGGCAAAATACAATAGTGACTTTCAGCGGATCTGGGAAACCGAATTATACAACAATCCGGATTTTGGAGCAGTATGCACTGCTGTTACCATGGACAACCAGGGCATGATCTATATGACCGGTAAAACTGAAGTCTCACGCCAGGAAGGTATCCTTGATAACTCTTTTGTTGCATCAATGAACAGCTCAGGAACCGTCAGGTGGAAGAATTACCTGGAATTCGACAATACCGGCTCCGCTCTTCTATTTGACGATGATGTGCTGATGATCCTGAACAGGAATTGTTTTGTGATCAACAGGGTCAAACCTGATGATGGATCGGATGACGGGATTTTAAGAATGTTAAGCGTTTGTAATTCCAAATCAACCAATGCTTTCGGTTACAGCATGGATATTGATCCGGATGGCAATATCCTGACTTCAGGAGAAAGAGCGAAAACCTTTTATGTGGCGTTGAAAGCATCGGTTAAATAACAGTTATTTATAAAGCATGATCCGAAAGGCACCCATAATTCTTGTTTTACTTAATCTTGCTACTGCCTTTTGTTACCCGCAGGCGTTTATCAGAACAAATGAATTATTCAAACGACAGAATACAGGAGAACTTAGTATAAGCCAGGATCAGGCTATCGATTCGCTGATAAGCCGTTATATCATTTTAAACAAAAAGATCAGGACGACTGCTGGTGCCCAGGGAATGCATGGATTTCGTATCCAGATATATTACAGCTCAGTCAGGAATGCACGTGAGGAATCAGCAAAAATACAGGCAGATTTCATTAATAAATTTCCTGATATTAAATCCTATGTGCAATATCAGGAGCCCGGATGGTGGATGATCAGAGCAGGCGATTACCGGACAAAGACTGAGTGTTATAAGGATCTGATTCTAATTGGGAAAGCATTTCCGAATGCCTATCCTGTACCGACCGTAATTAATTTTCCTGGTCAGAGTAAATAGCTATGAGTGACAGTATTAAACATGAATGCGGCATTGCACTGCTGAGATTGCGCAAGCCCGTAGATTACTATATTGCCAGATATGGTTCCTGGGATTACGGCCTCAAGAAGATGTATCTTATGATGGAGAAGCAGCATAACAGGGGCCAGGACGGGGCAGGAATTGCAGGTATTAAGTTGAATGTCAGCCCTGGTAACAGGTATATTTTCAGACAAAGATCGAACAGATCAAACGCGATACAGGAAATATTCGGGCTGATTTATGAAGATATCAATAATATCCTCGGATCAGGCAGGAAGAATTCTTTAAATCCGGTTTTCATAAAAAACAATATACCATTCGCTTGCGATGTTTACCTGGGTCATTTAAGGTACGGCACATACGGGAATTATAACATTGATTATGTACACCCCGTGAGCCGGGAGAATAACTGGAAATCCAGAAACCTTGTGATGGCAGGGAACTTCAACCTTACAAATGTAGGTGAGATCTTTAAAAGCCTTGTCGATCTGGGTCAGAATCCGGTTGACTTTTCAGATACCGTTACAATTCTTGAAAATGTCGGCCACAGACTTGACGAAGAGAATGAAAGGCTATTCAGGCATTTCAAGGAACAGGGATTTACAAAGAAGGAGATATCACCGCTTATAGAAGAGAACCTGGATCTGGCCACAGTTCTGACCAAAGCAAGCCGGAACTGGGATGGCGGTTATGCCATGGCCGGCATGGTGGGACACGGCGATGCATTTGTGATGAGAGATCCGGCAGGTATAAGACCTGCTTTCTATTATATTGATGATGAGGTTGTTGTGGTTGCCTCTGAGCGCCCTGTGATCCAGACGATATTCAATATCAGAACAGACAGGGTGACAGAACTTCCTCCGGCACACGCACTGATCATAAAAGCATCAGGAGATACGTCAGTAGTAAGGATCAGGGAAGATGCAGAGCTCAGAAAGTGTTCATTCGAACGGATATATTTTTCGCGCGGCACTGATAAAACGATCTACAGGGAAAGGAAAAAACTTGGTGAGCTCCTGACTGAAACCGTGCTCAGAGCTGTGGACTATGATCTTGACAATACGGTTTTTTCATATATTCCGAATACTGCGGAAAGTGCATTTTACGGCCTTATAAAAGGGGTGGAAGATTATATCAATAATACCAAGGTCAGTAAGATCCTTGAAAAAGGCAGGTCTCTTTCAAACGAAGAACTTCAAAAAATAATCAACGAAAGACCCCGGGTGGAGAAGATCGCCGTTAAGGATGTGAAGCTCAGAACCTTTATAACAGAAGACAATGCCAGGGATGACCTCGTGGGACATATTTATGACGTGACATACGGAGTGATCAGGAGAGGTAAAGACAACCTTGTTGTGATCGATGATTCGATTGTAAGGGGAACAACCCTTAAGCAGAGTATTATCAGGATCCTCGACCGCCTTGATCCGAAAAAGATCATTATAGTTTCTTCATCACCTCAGATCAGGTACCCCGATTGCTATGGCATTGATATGGCTAAACTGGGTGATTTCATTGCCTTCAGGGCAGCAATTGAACTGCTGAAGGAAAGAGGCATGGAAGCGGAGATTAAAAGGATATACGAAGAAGCAAAGAAAGAGCTGCTCAAACCCATTGGTGAAATAAGGAACCTTGTAAGGGATATTTACAAGCCATTTTGTCCGGATGAGATCGCCGATAAAATATCCTCAATGCTGAAAACTGAAGAAATAAATACGGGGATCATGGTAGTTTTTCAGTCAGTAGAGGGGCTGCACCAGGCATGTCCTGAACACAAGGGCGACTGGTATTTTACCGGGAATTACCCCACACCTGGCGGCAATAAGGTTGCAAACCAGTCATTTATAAATTACTACGAAGGCCGGAACGAAAGAGCTTACTGATTATCATGGCCGAACCAGGTTATCAGAAAATCCTTTTTATAAGAAGCGAGATGACGGTTGATTTTTTCAACATAAATATCCCTTAGCGTTATCATGATCCCGGTCTCTTCCACATTGCCGAATTTATGATTTATGAATGTCCCGAAGGTGCGCATTGTAGGTGAAAGATTCATGTAGGCATTTATCAGCGGCGGGATCGTTTCATCAAGTTTTCGTACTTCTGCCGAAAGAATTTTATAGTTTTCCTTGTATGTCCGTCCTTTAAAGAGCTTTTTCATCTCTTCCTCACGGATATCGATTTTCGCGGGTTCTATAGGTACGACAAGTTTATCGGGATCATCAAAATGTCTTCTGAGAAAAAACAGGATCATATTTCTGGCATTCTGGTTAAAATGCGGATACATTGTCACCTTGCCGAACAGGTATTTGATATGATGGTTTTCAATGAACAAGGCTCCGAGTCCGTCCCACAGGTTGTCAAGGGCAAAGAGGCTTTTCCTGCCCATGGCACGCGACTGGTAATCAGGATGGACGAAGGACCTGCCAAGTTCCATCATGTGAGGGTAATATTTTGAAAGGAATTTCTCGGAGAAATTAAAATAGGCCGAAGAGGCAAGTTTTGTGATATCACAAATAGTGCAGCCTTTAGGCGGAAAATAGAAACGGTAGCCTCCCACTATCACCCTGTTCTCGGGGTCCCATACAATGAGCTGCCTCTGAGGATCTGTTGGGGCAGTATCGAAATTGTCAATATCTATTGAATGACCGGTACCACCTCCGGCATGCCGGAATGTTATCTCCCTAACTCTTCCGACCTCATGCATGAGCAACGGGGAATTATTATTATCGAACACATAGACCTCATTGTTTCCATTATTGGTGTATCTAAGGAATTTGTCTTTTGTAAGTTCCGCAACGATCTGATCTATAGGTAATTGTTGAACAACGGGTTCCATTTCCAAATGAATGAGGGTATGATTCTCGAATATATCTTCAAAAAATTCCGGCGCAATTTAATGTTTTTTTTATTCCGGTCTCACGAGGTAATCACAGATTCAAGCTCGTAGGATTTTGTCTTAACCCACTCAGCCCACTCCGGAAGACTTCTTGATTTGTCAAATGTCTGCCATGGAATGGCTTTCCCGAAAATAAGTTTTATCATTTTCCCTTTCTGGCTGAACATCTCATCGGGAAGATAGAGCATCTCAAAATTTGACCTTATGCCCAGCCCGGTCCTGAGATTTGCCAGGTTATAAAAGAAGTCTGAATTCCTGCCGGAGAAAAAACATGGAACAATATCTCTTTTATGCTGTATCGCTTTAGCTATAAAACTTTTATGCCAGACGAGATCCTTTATAACTCCTTTTTTCTTACGTGAACAGAGTCCGGCAGGGAAATAAAGAATCTGGCTGTCAGAAGCATAGGTTTCCTCAAGCTGTCTTATGGCATCTCTGGCCTGGCCTCCGTGTTTGTTGACAGGCAGAAAAATCCCCTGAAGATTCCGGAGGTTCATCAGTAAATCATTGACAGGGAACTTGATGTCGCTGAAATGCATTGAGAGTTCATCCATAAAAACAAGCCCGTCGAGACCTCCCAGAGGATGGTTGGAGACAAAAAAATACCTGCCGGAAACAGGGATGTTTTCCTGCCCGTATACATGGTACGTTATATGCATGTATTCAAGTGTAGCCCTTATGAATTGTGCATCCTTCAAATGGCCGTATTTGCTTAGTATCTCATTTATCTCATCCTGGTGGATGATCCTCTTAAGGTAATTGATCAGGAATCGGGGAACAACTTTTGCCAGAGAAGGATTTTTTGATCTGAGAACTTCTCCGACATCTATTTTCAGAGGCTTGAAGGATTCAGCAGGAGTTTCCATCCGGATGTTTAACTGGGAATCACGAGTGCAAATTTATAACAAGAGAGAACAAACACAACCACATTCTCAGCCTTATTATGCTGGTATTCCATAATATCAGCATTTCCCGGACTTAAAGTTATCAACAAAAAAGTAAAAAAAGTGGAGTAAAGTGGGGGGAAGTGGATATTTTTACTTATTTTAGCATTTTATTGAAGGGAATACAGAATGGCCACATTTATTGGCGATTATACATGCAAGGTTGATGTTAAGGGGAGAATAATCCTTCCAATGGCGTTTAAGAAGCAGATGCCTGCTGACGCCCGTGACCATTTTGTGGTAAGGAAAGATATTTTCGAAAACTGCCTTGTGCTCTATTCAATTGAGGACTGGAACATTCAGCTTGAGAAGATAAGAACACGTATTAATCCCTATAACCGCGAACATAACAAGTTCCTCAGAAACTTTTTCAAAGGAACGGCGGAATTGTCACTTGATGCAAATAACAGGCTGTTACTGCCCAAAAGACTGCTGGACCTGATCGGAGCAGAAAGAGATGTCGTTCTGGCGGGTCAGGATGGCAGGATAGAAATATGGTCGGCAGATACCTACAGCAAGATTGATATGACACCGGAGGATTTCGCCGACCTCGCGGAGAAGCTCATGGGCGGGACTGTAAATGATCTTGAAAAATAATGGTTTATCATATTCCTGCATTGCTGGATGAAAGTATTAAAGGGCTGAATATCCGGCCTGACGGGATCTATGTTGACGTAACATTCGGAGGGGGAGGACATTCCATGGAGATACTTAAACATCTCACCACTGGAAAACTGGTCGCTTTCGACCAGGACGAGGATGCCCGTGTAAACATCCCGGACAATAAGAATTTCATTTTCCTTGATCAGAACTTCAGATTTCTGAGAAACAATCTGATTTTCAACGGGATCAAATCAGTAGATGGTATTATTGCCGATCTGGGTGTGTCATTTCACCAGTTCGACGAGCCTGACCGCGGATTTACTTTCCGTCATGATGCCCGGCTCGATATGCGGATGAACAGAAAAAGTGCGCTTACTGCAGCAGAACTCATCCGGACCGCTGACGAAGATTTACTTTCCGATATACTGTACAATTTCGGGGAGGTTCCAAATTCCCGGAAGATAGCGCGTGAACTCGTAACGGCAAGAGAAATACGTCCGCTTGTATCAACCGGAGATCTTCTTGAAGTTATCGGGAAATTTGCATCTGCCCGTCAGGAACATAAATTCTATGCAAAGATCTTCCAGGCATTACGGATAGCGGTCAACCACGAGATAGAATACCTGAAGGAAATGCTTCTGCAGGCACTTGAAATGCTGAACAGGAGCGGAAGGCTTGTGGTTATCACTTATCATTCACTTGAGGACAGAGTGGTAAAGAATTTCATGCGGACGGGGAATTTTGAAGGTATTGAAAGGAAGGATTTCTATGGGAATCCTGAAACTCCTTTCAGGTTATTGAATAAAAAAGGGATTGTCCCGGGCTCCGAAGAGATTACAAGAAACAAACGGGCCAGGAGCGCACGGCTGAGAATAGCTGAAAAAATATAAATCATGGAAGAAGGGACAGGGAAGAAGAAGGTGAAAACAGGCAGCTTCATGAAGGAACTGCTGAGCGGCACAATGGTCACTGAAAAGATTATTCTGAAAAACCTCTGGTATGTTCTTCTCATCACCTTCCTGGCTGCTGCTTATATCGGGAACAGGTTCCATGCTGAAAAGATAACCAGGCAGACTGCACAGCTGCAGAGAGAAGTCAAGGAACTGAGAGCCGAATCGCTTTCAGTCTCGGCCGACCTGATGTATATAAGCCGTCAATCGGAAGTGGTTAAACTGGTAAAGTCGCGGGGACTCAGCCTTGAGGAGCTTAAAACACCTGCTTATAAACTGCTGGTTGACAAAAAATGAAGAAATGGCTGTCAGGGACGAAATAATATGGAGAAGCGGCATTGTATACTTTACAATTGCACTGATAGCTGTTGCCATACTTGTAAGGATACTGGTACTTCAGTTTTTTCAGCATGGCAAATGGGTGTCGATGAGCGAAAAGTATGTCTACAAGACCACCGAAATGCCTGCAAACAGGGGAGATATACTTGCCCATGACGGGCGCCTCCTGGCCAGTTCGGTTCCTTATTATACCATATACATGGATACCAGAAGCACCGGCATGTCATCCGCCACATGGTCAAAAGGTATCGACGGTCTATCAACCGGCCTGACAAAGCTTCTGGGAGAACATTCGGCAGCCGGCTGGAAATCAGTGATTACCGATGCCAGGAAAAGGGGAGACAGATACTTCCTGATAAAAAGAAGAGTTGACTATGAAACGCTTCAGAAGCTCAGGGAGCTTCCCATCTTCAGGGAAGGCCAGTTCAGGGGAGGCCTGGTGGCACAACCTGAAAACAGGAGGATCCTCCCGAATAATGAACTGGCAGCGCGTACTATCGGCTACCTGAACCTGGGAAGTGAAGGAACGCAGGTTGGTGTCGAAGGTTCCTTCAATAAAGAGCTCTCGGGCAAGAACGGAGTTGTCATAAAACAGCGTCTTACCGGCGGTGACTGGATAACCGTGGATATGGCAGGAAGTGTTGAAGCCCGTGACGGGAATGATGTTGTTACAACGATCGACATCGACCTGCAGGATGTCGCCACTTCAGCACTGATGAACCAGCTTAAGAAGCATAATGCCCACCATGGATGCGCAGTTGTGATGGAAGTCGCAACAGGCGACATAAGAGCGATTGCAAACCTTGAGCAGGATGAGAACGGAAACTACCACGAAACGTATAACTATGCCATCGGGGAAAGCACGGAACCGGGTTCTACTTTCAAGCTGCCTTCCCTTATGGCCGCCATTGAAGACGGTGTAATCGATACCGGTGATATTGTTGATACAGGAACCGGAAGTGTAAAGTTCTATAACAAGGTGATCAGGGATACACGGGAGGAAGGTTATGGCAAGCTTACCGTGAAGCAGGTATTTGAAAAATCATCAAATGTCGGAACATCAAAACTGATATACGAAGCCTATAAAAACAAGCCGCAAGATTTTGTGAACAGGCTCTACGCGATGAAGCTCAATGAAAAGCTCGATATTCAGCTGAATGGAGAGGGATCTCCTCTCATAAGATATCCGGGCGATAAATTATGGTCAGGTCTTTCCCTGCCAATGATGTCGCACGGCTATGAAATTCAGCTGACTCCCCTTCAGATCCTCACTTTCTACAATGCGGTGGCAAACGACGGCAGGATGATGAAACCAAGGTTTGTTACGGCTATAATGCGGAATGGAAGCGTGGTTAAAAGATTTGAGTCTGATGTAATTATCAACTCCATAGCGTCGAGGAGCACTATCAGGAAAGCAAAAAAGATGATGGAAGGTGTTGTTGAACATGGCACTGCGACAAACCTTAAAAATGCCAACTACAAAATAGCAGGAAAGACGGGCACGGCACAGATTGCACACGGGAAAACAGGCTACAGGTCCGGGGCAAGGGTATCATACCAGGCGTCATTTGTAGGCTATTTTCCTGCTGAGAATCCACTTTATTCATGTATAGTCGTCGTCAATGCGCCATCAAACGGTATTTACTATGGCAACCTGGTGGCAGGTACGGTTTTCAGGGAGATAGCTGATAAAATATATGCAACCAGCTTTTTCAGGGATTATGAGACTGCCTCCGGTGACAGGCCAGCTGCTCCCGAGGCAGGTAACGGATTCATGGAAGATATCAATAAAGTGCTGAGTGATCTGGATGTGAGATACAGGCGAACAGCCAGGAACGACTGGGTGGTGACCCGCGAAAGCGGAGATACTGTAAAGCTCGTAGGACTGGATGTCAAAGACGGCCTGGTTCCTGATGTCCGCGGAATGAGCCTTAGAGATGCCATATTCCTTCTGGAGAATGCAGGTTACAGGGTACGTTACAACGGCAAGGGCAAGGTGCTCAGGCAATCACCTCAGCACGGCACAAGGTATTTTGAGGGTCAGACAGTCTCTCTTGAAATGAATATGTGAGATTATGAAACTTGAGAAGATAATCGAAGGGATCGGCATTATTTCCATTGAAGGAGATAAGAACAGGGATATCGGTAATATATCCTTTGATTCAAGGAGTGTCTCCGGAAGATCGTTATTCGTGGCTGTCAGGGGATCAAAACACGATGGTCATGACTATCTGAATGATGTTGTAAAGTCAGGAGTATCGGCAATTCTGTGTGAAACCCTTCCCGCCAATCCCGAAAAGAATATCTGCTGGATAAAAACCGGCGATTCGGCAAAAGCCCTGGGACAGGCTGCATCAAATTTTTATGGCAGGCCTTCATCATCATTAAAACTCATTGGTGTCACCGGTACAAACGGTAAGACCACTATTGCCACTCTTCTCTACAGGATGTTTTCAAAGCTTGGACATAAATGCGGGCTCTTTTCCACGGTGTGCAATTATGTTATTGATAATGAATTACCTGCAACACATACCACTCCCGATCCGGTTCAGCTCAACGGGGTCATGTCTGAAATGGTGCAGGCCGGATGCGACTATGCTTTCATGGAAGTCAGTTCTCATGCAGTCCACCAGCAGCGGATTGCAGGACTGAAGTTTGCAGGGGGGATATTTACCAATCTTACCCACGATCACCTCGATTACCATAAAACTTTTGACAATTATCTGGCTGCCAAGAAAGGCTTTTTTGACACACTGGCTGAAGATGCCTTTGCGCTGGTGAACAATGACGACAGGAATGGCAGGGTTGTGCTCCAGAACTGTGATGCCAGGCCATATACATTTTCTGTCAGGGGTATGGCCGATTACCGTTGCTCCATTACTGAGCAGAGTATTGATGGAATGGCCCTGAAGATTATGGGCGAAGAAGTCTGGACAAGATTTATTGGTGATTTTAACGCATCAAACCTTCTTGCTGTATTTGCAGCCTCAGAGCTGCTTGGCGCCGACAGGGGGGAAATACTTACTGTTCTCAGCGACCTCAGACCCGTGGCAGGCAGGCTTGAGGTTATAAGATCTCAGGGAGGCATAACCGGAATAGTTGATTATGCTCATACACCAGACGCACTGCTTAATGTGATTGATACAATAAACAAGATCAGGAAAAAAGAAATGCAGCTTATAACAGTTGTTGGAGCAGGAGGAGACCGTGACAAAACGAAAAGGCCGAAGATGGCTGCTATTTCGGCAGAGGGAAGCACAAAGCTTATACTTACTTCCGACAATCCCAGGACTGAAGATCCCGAGAAGATTCTGGATGAGATGGAAGCAGGATTATCCCCTGAGATGAATAGAAAAACACTGAGAATAGCTGACCGGCGCGAAGCTATCAGGACAGCAGTGATGCTGGCAAATCCGGGCGATATTATCCTGGTTGCCGGGAAGGGACATGAGCCTTACCAGGAAATAATGGGTGTAAAGCATCACTTTGACGACCGGGAAGAGCTTGGAAAGATATTGTTACAAAAATAACACTGAATAATGCTGTACTATCTGTTTGATTACCTTGATAAACTCGATTTCCCCGGGGCCGGAGTCTTCAAATTCATCTCCTTCAGATCGGCCGCCGCAGTGATCACATCACTGTTTATTTCAATGATGATAGGAAGAAGAATTATTCTTTATCTCAGAGAAAAGCAGGTGGGTGAAGTGGTCAGGGATCTTGGTCTTGAGGGGCAGTACCGGAAGGAGGGAACTCCTTCAATGGGCGGCATTATTATTCTTGCTTCAATAATTGTTCCCACGCTTCTTTTTGCCAGGCTCGATAATGTGTATGTAATCCTGATGCTGCTCACTACAGTATGGCTGGGATTTATCGGTTTTATTGACGACTATATTAAAATATTCAGGAAGAACAAGGAGGGGCTCGCTGCAAGGTTCAAGATCTTCGGACAGATCGTGCTTGGACTCATTGTAGGGCTGACACTCTTTCTCAGCAATGACGCTATTATAATGGAGAAAGTCAGTGCGAAGGATATTCCTTCTTCTGAAAGAAATGAATTGCTTGAAACTCCTGCCCTTTCCCAGCTCCAGGCTGAAATGCCGGTTGAGATAAGATCTACGAAGACCACTATTCCGTTCGTAAAGAATAACGAGTTCGATTACTCCTGGCTGGTTGCATTTATCGATAAGGATCACCGTCAGCCGTGGACATGGCTGGTGTTTGTGCTGGTAGTCATTTTCATTCTTACAGCAGTATCAAATGGTGCAAACCTTACCGACGGACTTGATGGCCTTGCTACCGGTACATCTGCAATTATCGGGGTCGCGCTGGGTATCCTGGCATATGTTTCTAGTAATATAATATATGCCGATTACCTTAATATAATGTTTATACCTCATTCAGAGGAGCTTGTGATCTATGCTGCCGCGTTTATCGGCGCGACCGTCGGATTCCTCTGGTATAATTCATTCCCTGCACAGGTGTTTATGGGAGATACAGGTTCCCTGGCGCTTGGAGGCATAATTGCTGTTTTTGCGATTGTTATCAGGAAGGAGCTGCTGATACCGATACTGTGCGGGATATTCCTTATGGAGAACCTGTCGGTTGTACTGCAGGTAGCCTGGTTCAAGCGAACAAAAAGGAAGTACGGAAAAGGGCAGAGGATCTTCCTGATGGCGCCCCTTCATCATCATTATCAGAAAAAGGGTTATCCCGAGCCCAAGATAGTAACAAGATTCTGGATTGTGGCATTAATACTTGCTGTGCTGAGCATAGTGACACTTAAGATCAGATAGCAGATGAAGAAAAGGGTTGTGATACTGGGAGCAGGCGAAAGCGGGACAGGAACGGCAGTGCTGGCGCAAAAAAAGGGCTTCGATGTCTTTGTTTCCGATCTCGGGCAGATCAGGGATAAATACCGGGAGATCCTTGATAAGAATAAAATAAGATATGAAGAAGGCCGGCACACTGAGGCTGAGATATTAAAAGCCGGTGAGGTAATAAAAAGCCCGGGGATAAAAGAAGATGCTCCGATGGTTGTAAAACTTCGTGAGAAAGGCATACCTGTCATATCTGAGATCGAATTTGCCGGCAGATATGCTTCCGGTGTAAAAATATGTGTTACTGGCAGCAATGGCAAAACAACAGTGACAAACCTGATTTACCATATGCTTCAGAAAGCAGGCAAAAAGGCTGCCATGACAGGAAATGTCGGGAACAGCTTTGCCATGGCAGTTGCTGAAGGGGCTTTCGACTATTATGTTATAGAACTGAGCAGCTTCCAGCTTGACGGAATGTTCAGCTTCAAGGCAGAAATTGCAATTCTGATGAATATCACTCCGGATCACCTCGACAGATACGGATACAAGCTTCAGAATTACATTGATTCCAAATTCAGGATCATCCAAAACCAGACTGCATCTGACTGCCTTATTTATTGGGCAGATGATCCTGTTATTCAATCCGAACTGGCAAAAAAACATTACGGAATGAAACTTCTCCCGTTCTCCGACACGATGACCAGAGATATGACTGCATATGTCGAGAATGCAAATCTGATAATTGATTATCAACATAAAACCAACCTTATGACCATTCATGAACTGGCTCTGAAAGGCCGTCACAACACTTACAACTCAATGGCAGCTGCCATTGCAGGGAAAGTGCTTAACATCAGGAAAGATGTTATCAGGGAAAGTCTCGCTGATTTTCAGGGAGTGGAACACCGGCTGGAACCTGTAATCAGGGTAAGTGGTATAAACTTTATAAACGATTCAAAGGCAACCAACGTGAACTCGACATGGTATGCCCTTGAATGTATGGAAACCCCCGTTGTCTGGATCGTGGGAGGCATCGACAAGGGGAATGATTATTCAGAACTCTTCCCGGTTGTGAAACAGAAAGTCAAGGCAGTGGTCTGCCTGGGAAAAGACAACAGAAAGATAATGGACGCCTTCAGGGATAAGGTGCCGACAATTGTCGAGACCTCATCAATGGAGGAAGCGGTTAGAGCTTCATATTACCTGGCGAAAAAAGGAGAAACAGTACTCTTGTCTCCTGCATGCGCCAGCTTTGACCTTTTCAGCAATTATGAGGACAGGGGCCGCCAGTTTAAGTCAGCTGTCAGAAACCTTTAAAGATCAATATTATGCAACAGGGCTGGCTGACAAGGACATTCAAGGGTGACAGGGCTATATGGGGTCTTGTGGCACTCTTTATGATCTATTCCCTTCTGGCAGTCTACAGCTCGTCGGTAAGTATCGCATTCAAAAGCTATGGCGGCGACACAACTTACTTTCTGAGAACACAGCTCTTGATGCTCATTATAAGCCTGCTTATAATAGTAATAGTCCATTACCTTCCTTACCGGATTTATTTTGCACTTGCAGGACTTTTACTCATTGTCTCTGCAGCCTTGCTTATACTTACCTATATTTTTGGTGCACGAGTGAACGAGGCCACAAGATGGCTTGTCATCCCCGGCACAAGTTTCAGGCTTCAGACATCCGACCTGGCCAAAGTTGGCCTCGTGATCTACATTGCAAGAACCCTGTCAAAATATCAGAAGGAGCTTAACAATTTCATGCTGGTTACAAAATATTTCATATTGCCGGTTGGCATCATCTGCGCACTTATTATGCCCGAGAACCTTTCGACAGCTGTTATGATCTTCGGAATGTGCATGATAATAATGTTTATAGGAAGAGTTCCTTTTAAATTCCTGATCGCGTATATCGGCATGGCAGTTGCAGGTGTTGTGTTATTCGCGCTGGTGCTTACTGTTGTTGCTAAGGATAATCGTGTTGAAGTATGGAAAAACAGGATTGAAAATTATTTATCAGGTAATCCTGATCCTGACGGAGATTACCAGGCTAATCAGGCTAAGATTGCCATTTCAACCGGAGGATTGATAGGTAAGGCTCCGGGCAGGAGCACCCAGAGGAATATGCTTCCGCAATCGAATTCAGATTTCATTTTTGCAATTATTATAGAAGAATACGGATTGCTGATGGGAGCTATCCCTCTTATTCTTGCTTACATGATATTGTTATTCAGGGGAATAGCAATCGCGAAGAAATGTGAAACAGCATTTCCCGCATTTCTTGTCCTTGGACTTACGGTGATGATAGTAATCCAGGCTATGATCAATATGATGGTTGCCGTCGGACTGCTTCCCGTCACGGGACAAACTCTTCCCATGATAAGCTGGGGCAGAACATCAGTGCTGGTGATGAGCTTTTCAATTGGTGCTATCCTCAGTGTGAGCAGGGTGGTAAATGCACGTATCAGGAAGGAGGATCTTCCGGAAGGAGAAAAAATTGATGAAGGCGAAAAGATATATGAACCTGTCCAGTTATAAAAGGATCATAATCAGCGGAGGCGGTACAGGAGGCCACGTTTTCCCGGCTATTTCAATTGCAAATGCCCTCAGGAAAACAGCCCCCGGAACAGAGATCCTTTTTGTCGGAGCTGAAGGAAGAATGGAAATGGAGAAAGTGCCTGCAGCCGGTTACAGGATAATCGGATTGCCAGTTTTGGGATTTTACAGAAGCCTGACACTGAAGAACATCAAAGTTATTTTCAGCCTGATGAAGAGCCTGCGGCTTGCAAAAAGGATTATAAAGGAATTCAAGCCTGATATTGCGGTGGGCGTGGGCGGATATGCCAGCGGTCCTGTACTCAGGCAAGCCGCAAGGATGCATATTCCCACGCTTATACAGGAGCAGAACAGTTACGCTGGAATCACTAACCGGTTACTGTCAAGGCAGGCCACAGTAATATGCGTTGCATATGACGGTATGGAGAAATATTTCCCGGCGCGAAAAATAGTCAAAACAGGGAATCCGGTGCGCCAGAATTTTGACAACCTCGAAAAACTCAGAAATGATGCGCTGGCATATTTCGGATTACAGAACAGTTCTCCTGTAATCCTGGTCCTTGGAGGTTCACTGGGCGCCGGAACAATAAATACAAATCTTTCCGGGAACATCGGGAAAATGATTGATTCAGGCTGCCAGTGGATATGGCAGACAGGCAGGAATTATTTTGAATCGATGATCAAAATTTTGTCCAGGTTCCCTGCCTCAAATATCCTGGCGAATGGATTTATTGACAGGATGGACTATGCTTTTGCAGCAGCAGATGTTATTATTTCAAGGGCAGGAGCAGGGACAATTTCGGAACTGTGCTTGGTGGGCAAACCAGTCATTCTTGTCCCATCGCCAAATGTTGCTGAGGATCACCAGATGAAAAATGCGATGGCTTTATCTGAAAGAGATGCTGCTATCCTGCTAGAAGATGAAAAGGCGGCTGAAGTGCTTGTTGATGAGATTATTAAACTGATCAATGATAAACAGAAGCGGTCTGTTCTGTCAGCAAATATCGTGAAAATGGCAGTCCGCGATTCAGATATCAGGATAGCACAGGAGGTATTAAGAATTGCAGGGAAATGATTGATTTCAGGAAAACAGAAGGGATCTATTTTATTGGTATCGGAGGCATCGGTATGAGTGCCCTGGCAGCATATTTTTCCAGGGGAGGTTTTATTGTTGCAGGCTACGACAGATCGGAAAGCATTATCACGGATGAGCTGAAGAGATCAGGTTGCGATATCTCATTTACTGACGATCCTGAGACCATTCCATCGTTATTCAATGATATTGAGGGTAAAGAGAAGGTTATAATAGTATTTACTCCGGCAATACCGTCAGAGAATCTTATTATTTCATGGTTCAGGAATAATAACTATGAACTTTACAAGAGATCGGAAATACTCGGGGCGATTTCCTCGGAAACCGACACAATTGCAGTGGCCGGCACCCATGGCAAGACAACAATATCAACAATGATCGCCCATCTCCTCAAGCAATCGCATGTTGACTGCTCAGCATTCCTTGGGGGCATATCAAAGAATTATGATTCGAACCTTATTCTCGGAGGAGGGAGATATACTGTTATTGAAGCTGATGAATACGACCGTTCCTTTCACAGGCTCACTCCCTTCATGGCGGTAGTTTCGGCTGTTGATCCCGACCATCTTGAGATTTACGGTGATCATAAGTCAATGATCGAAGGATACAATGAATTCTGCCGGAAAATAAGAAAGGGAGGCATACTCCTTGTCAGCGCCAGGATATTAAAAGATATAGCAGTTCCCGGGGGAGTGTCATTCTATACATATGCCCTTGAGAATGATGCTGATTACAGCAGTTTTAACATCGAACACAGGGAAGATTATTACAGTTTCAGCCTCAGGACGCCAAAGGGTGTTATCAGGGATCTGCATTTCCCTTTCCCGGGGATCGTAAATATCGAAAATCTGACCGCCGCGATTGCTGTTGCCCTGAACTGCGGAGTGGAAGAAAATGAAATCAGGAAGGCGATACTTCTTTTCAGGGGAGTCAGAAGAAGGTTTGATATCAGGATAAATATTCCGGGGCTTGTGTATATTGACGATTATGCCCATCATCCTGAAGAAATAAAAGCTTGCCTTCTATCTGTAAGGGAATATTTCAGGGGAAGAAGGATAACAGGGATTTTTCAGCCTCATCTCTTTACGCGGACCAGGGACCATGCTGAAGGATTTGCTGAAATCCTCGACAGGCTCGATGAAGTGATTCTTCTTCCGGTCTACCCGGCAAGGGAAAAACCGATACCAGGCGTTTCTTCTGAACTGATCTTTAATAAGATGAAGCTGGTTAACAAACGGATGCTGAATATGGATGATATCCCGGCAAAGCTGAATGTAAATGACCTGGATGTACTGGTAACCATCGGAGCAGGGAATATTGACAGGCTTGTTGAACCGATAGAGGCTAAGATTAAGGCGGAGCGGCAAAAATGAGGAAAGTGATAAATATACTGCTGATAATTCCGGTGGCATATCTTTTTGTCACACCGGTATTCCTCTCTGCATCTTCCAGTCTGAAGCCCTGCAGAAAGATCATAATAAGCATTCATGATTCATCGGACTATCATTTTGTGACAAAGAGACAGATCCTGAATCTTGCATACGGCAACAACATAAGAATAGTTGGTCAGCAGGTAAAAAGCATACCGCTGGAAGAAATCGAGGACAGGATAAGTATTTTACGCGAACTGCGGGTTGCTGAAGTGTATATGGGGATAGACGGCACCCTGTATATATATGTTGATCAGCGCAATCCGGTTATGCGTGTCATGCCTGATGAAGGAGGGGATTTCTTTATTGATGAAGAGGGTTTTGTATTCAGAAAAAGAAATCTTTATAATCCGCGGCTTCATATTATTGAAGGCAATATTCACGTCGCTCCTGCCATGCTTGACAGCCTTAGTATTCTTGACACCAATCTTAAAAACACGATACTGAAAGATGTCTTCCATTTTGTTAATTACCTGAATAATGACAGATTCTGGTCGGCCCAGATAGACCAGATAAATGTTGACAGCAGGAATGAGATCGACCTTATCCCAAGGGTGGGAAATCATAGAATTCATCTAGGCACTTTTGAAAATTATGAAGGCAAATTAAGGAACCTGGCCGCTTTTTATGATAAGGTTCTGCCGGAGGTGGGCTGGAACAAATATTCCTACATAAGTCTGGAATTCAGGGATCAGATAGTCTGCAGGAGAAGATAATGACAAACCATATATAAATCATATGAACAGAAAAGAACAGTACGTAGCAGCGATCGACATAGGGACCACAAAGATTGTGTCTATTGTCGGCAAGAAAAACGAGAATGACAAGATCGAAATTCTCGGTATCAGCAAGGCACCTTCCAAAGGTGTTAAAAGAGGTGTGGTACAGAATATTGAAGAAACTGTATCAGCAATCCAGTCAACCGTTGATGATGTGCAGAGAAGATCCGGCGTTAAGTTTTCTGAAGTGTTTGTGGGAATTGCCGGGCAGCATATCAAAAGCATGAAGAACAGGGGTTATATCATGCGGGATGCCTACGAGGATGAAATAAAAAAGGATGAGATTTTCAGGCTGATCGAGGATATGCATAAGATCCACATTGATATCGGAGAGGAAATAATCCACGTGATACCGCAGAATTTCATTGTCGACAATGAAACCGGGGTTAAAAATCCCATAGGTATGTGCGGAAGACGGCTTGAAGCTAATTTCCACATCGTTATAGGGCAGGTGGCTGCTGCCAAGAACATTGAAAAATGCATCCGCAAGGTAAACCTTGAAGTCAAGGACATGATACTGGAACCACTGGCATCATCTGATGCTGTGCTAACAGAAGATGAGAAGGAAGCGGGGGTGGTGCTTGTCGATATAGGCGGAGGCACAACCGATCTTGCAGTATATTATGATAACATCATCCGACACACTGCGGTAATACCTCTCGGGGGGAATGTTGTTACAAAGGATATAAAGGAAGGATGCGCTATTCTTCAGAGGTACGCTGAGCAGTTGAAGATCCAGTATGGATCGGCTCTCGGAGATATTGCACCTGAGGATAAAGTTGTTTCAATACCGGGTATCAGCGGCAGGGAACCCAAGGAGATCTCATTTAAAAGCCTGGCATATATCATTCAGTCGCGGATGGAAGAGATAATCGATTTCATCAATTTTGAGATCCAGAATTCGGGATATGCGGACAAACTGGCTGCTGGTGTGGTCATCACAGGAGGAGGAGCCATGCTAAAGCATCTTCCGCAGCTTATGAAATTCAAAACTGCAATGGATGTCAGGATAGGTTTGCCCAATGAACACCTGGCAGGAGTCGGCAGGGACGAAATAAGCCAGCCAATGTATGCAACGGCTGTAGGGCTGATAATGATGGGTTTTGATTATCTCTCGACATACAAGCAGACTTTCAATGCCGATGAGGCAGGCAGGTTTGTTCAGCCGGTTCATGAAGAGCCTCAAAGCACAGAAGAATTAAAACCTGAACCTGAGGAACAGGAACCTGTCAAAACAAAACTTTCACTGACAGAAAAGTTAAAAATAGCTGTGTCAAGAATGTTCGAGGTCGAAGACATGACAATAAGCTGATCATGTAAGATATGGTTTTATGTTAAAGATGGCTGTTCATAAATAATTAATATTCAACAATATGCCAGACGAAATAATGAATTTTGATCTGCCTGTCGAAAAATCGTCAATAATCAAGGTGCTTGGCATCGGGGGAGGCGGCACGAATGCTGTTAACCACATGTTTGAAAAAGGGATCAGGGATGTGAATTTCATAGTCTGTAATACCGATCACCAGTCCCTTGCTAATAGTCCTGTTCCTGTTAAAGTCCAGATCGGGGAAAATCTTACTGAAGGCATGGGAGCAGGAAGCCAGCCCGAAAAGGGGGAAAAGGCTGCACTTGAGAACCTCAGTAATGTCATGGATGCACTCGGAGGCAATACACGCATGGTTTTCATAACAACAGGTATGGGCGGAGGTACCGGAACAGGTGCGATACCTGTGATCGCAAAAGCCTGCAAGGAGGCCGGGCTGCTGACCATTGCCGTGGTTACCATTCCGTTCAGGTCCGAAGGCAAAATACGCATCCGGTATGCTATCGACGGGATCACTGAACTTAAGGATCATGTCGACTCTCTGCTGGTTATTAATAATGAGAAGCTGAGGGAGATATACGGCAACCAGGGAGTATCCTCGGCATTTGCAAAGGCTGATGATGTACTTACTGTGGCTGTTAAGGGCATAGCTGAAATAATAACGGTGACAGGTTATATTAATGTTGATTTTGCAGATGTGGAAACAGTGATGAAAGATTCAGGAGTTGCACTGATGGGAATGGGTTCGGCATCGGGGGAGAACAGGGCAATCAGGGCTATAGAAAATGCGCTTTCCTCGCCCCTTCTTAATTCCAACGACATTACAGGTGCAAAGAGCATCCTCATAAATATCTCCTCCGGCAGGGGCGAACAAGAGCTGACAATGGATGAACTCGGTGAAATAACCGATTTTATGTACGATGCTGCTTCTGATGATGCGCTGATAATAAGAGGATTATCCCAGGATGACAGCCTGGGAGAGAATATTAATATCACTGTGATAGCAACAGGTTTTGAAGCCAACAGCATATTTCAGCCATATAAACCAAATATAAAGAAAAAGGTGGAATTGCTGCCAAACGATGATTCTGTACCTCCCATGATCATCCAGACAAAGCATGAGGAGACTTTCAGTGTGCACAAGAAAGGGCATAAATCTATAATAACCGAACTTGAAGACGAATCACAGCGAGAATTAGATTTTAATCCTGGAGGAGGCGATGATTTAAATAAGGTTAACAGCCGTGCAGTCAGAGATGATGGAGAAGAGGATGAGAAGCCGGCAGCTACACTGCGCAAAATGAAACATATTCAGAAAATCATGAAAAAGGAGGGTCTTTCAAACAAAACCATGAAGGAGAACATTGATACATTCGAAGATGTGCCGGCTTATATCAGGAGAAACATGCCGCTCGGAACCGGGGATAACGCCTCTGAAAGCAAACTTTCAAAATTCACTCTTTCGTCTGATGATGAAGATGGCCCCATTCTCAGGGAGAATAATGCCTATCTGAATGATAATGTGGATTGATTGGCCTTTACAGCTGGCGCGGATTTGCAATCCGTGACATCTGAAAAAAAAGATTTAATAATATCTTCTCTGCTTTACCGATTCCAGAATAACATCAAGATAATTATTTAGACCAGCATAATTTCTCGCTGAACTGAAAAAGTAGTCTTCAGGTCTTTCCACTACCAGCTGAAAGACCGGATTATTATGAATATAATCCAGCTTCTCATCAAAAAACTTATTTGATGATATCTCCTCCGGATGGTTGCCTTCCTGCCAGACTTTATAACCGTAATTTTCCCCAGGTCTGCTGGCTTCACTGAAATAGCAAAGCATCCAATCCTGACGGCTGTCTGGTTCATTAATTAATTCTTTTACCAGGGCTTTTGATGTGAATTTTTTAAAATCGCGTAGGATATCCGAAAGAGATTCTTTACCTCCGGCCCTGGCAATCATATGAAGATGATTTGTCATCAGACAATATCCGAAAATTTCAAGTCCTTTT
>Ga0172362_10000649_pt1 | contig 28803 bp, 20 predicted proteins | sample LakKivs1_kivu2a2_FD_114534 | JGI IMG/M metagenome (GOLD analysis project Ga0172362, IMG submission 114534) | Sediment microbial communities from Lake Kivu, Rwanda - Sediment s1_kivu2a2 | ecosystem: Environmental > Aquatic > Freshwater > Lake > Sediment | place: Rwanda: Western Province, Lake... | reverse complement strand
GATATCATGAACTATGCCACAGAGGCAGGTTTCGAAGAGTACCTGTACGACTGGGAAGAGTTCAAAATCATGGCACGCTCCACATTCAAGTCGCAAATGGGCGGCAAGGTTCCGACACGTGAGGAAGTCAAATGGTTCAAAAAGAGCGGCGGTTTCATGTCGGGACATGAAAGCCCCGAGGCCCTGATCAAGACGATGGATGAGACCGCATTCGACTATGTCTGCATCTGCGATGTAAAGATGTGGTCCTATTACTACCATCATCAGCTGATCATGGACTACGGCATCGATACGATTCACGATATAACAAAAAAAGGCAAGGGACGCCTTATCGGCGCCGCCAGCTATAACCCGTTCCGCATCGACCAGAGCCTCCGCGATATCGAGAAGGGTGTCAAGGAGTACGGGTTCAAGTATGTTTACATGCACCCGATTACGTTCGGCCTTTCCTTCGCCGATGCGAAACTGTATCCGCTGTATGCAAAGTGCAGCGAGCTGGGCATCCCCGTCGGAATGCAGGTCGGGCACTCGGCAGAGGTATTGCCCAGCCATTGCGGGCATCCGTATGAGGTAGACAAGGTCGCCATCGACTTCCCTAACCTGAAGATCAACATGTCGCACACCGGATATCCGTGGGTTGACGAGTGGTGCTCCCTCATATTCAGACAGCCCAATGTCTACGGCGATATCTCGGCCTACAATCCTGCCAACCTGACCCAGGATATCGTGTCGTTCTTCAACAGCAGCCGCGGCCGCGACAAGGTAATGTTCGGCTCCAACACCTACGGCCTGAAGCTGACCAAGGGACAGTTCCTGTCGCTGCCTATCAAGGATGAGACCAAGAAGCGCGTACTCGGCCTGAACGCGAAAACATTCTTAGGCCTGAAATAGTTAATTCAGCGCTAATCGAAAAGGGGCGGCGCTTATGCGCCGCTCCTTTTTTGTTTGGGGGACATTTTGGTGTGCGGTGTAGGGGCACGGCGCGCCGTGCCCCTACGATACGACGGTCGATTTGATTCGGGCGATGTAGGGGCGTATGGCCATACGCCCCTATGGATGACGGTAGGTCGGTGTGAATTGTAGGGGCAGGGTCATCCTGCCCTGATGGAATATTAAAAACATTATGTGACGGCGGGCGCGAAGACCGCGCCCCTACGAGGTGTTGTTGATTTGATTCGGGCGAACACAGGGGTTCGCTCCTACATTTTGGGGGCTCTTTCCATAGCTATTATTGTTTAACTTCACTGTCGGTTTTTATTTCATCTTTGCCTTGACGATTTGAATCTTGTATGAAAATTTTCCTGAATATTCGTGATATTCTCATATTCTGTCGCATTCGTTGTCCTAATAAACCACCCAGTGCACCACATCCCAGTACTAGAACTAAGGCAAACATCCAATAAATGTCGATATGTTTTAGCCCCATAGGGATGTAGAGAAATATAGTTATAATCCAGGCAAATAAACCAGATATCAGCCCGTGTATCCAACCTTTAGACTTTGCCATAGAACCAGCTATAGCTCCACCGATTGTGTAGGATATTGCTATAAATAGAATTATGATGAATATAATAGCTAAACCAGACAATTCATTTTCGGTTGTATCCAGTATTCCACCAATGAAAATGGTAAAGACAAATGCTAGTGCGAGGCCGACAAATGCACCTGCACAAATTGAACCCCACTTCAAGTTTCTAAGAACAGCTAGGGGCTGTTTTGGTTTCGGTTTTTCCTGATCTTGATTCATGGTACAAAGGTTTAAGTAACCCATATGGGTTACTTAATTACATGTAAGTTGGCAATACTTTAATGTGTGAGCAAATAACTGTCAAGAGGAGTACTGCGCAAACATCGGCTATTCGACATCGCAGTCGCGTTGCTTATATAATAGGTAGCGGTGTTTCGTTAAAAGAGCGCTATGGCATACGATGTAACAAAATTGAAAGACTGGCAGATAGCCGAGGCGGCGGAGGCCAATATGCCCACCGTGGAGGACTGGCGCAAGAGGCTGGGACTTGAGAGGGATGAGCTCATCCCCTACGGCAGGCTCAGCCGCCTTAACTTCCAGAAGATATACAAGCGCCTTAAGGGAAAACCAAACGGCAAATATATCGAGGTCACCGCTATAACCCCCACCCCGCTGGGCGAGGGCAAGACCACCACCACCATGGGACTGCTGGAGGGGCTGGGCAAGCGCGGCAAGAACGCCGGGGGGTGCATCCGGCAGCCGTCCGGCGGCCCGACGATGAACATCAAGGGCACGGCCGCCGGCGGCGGCAACGCGCTCCTCATCCCCATGACCGAGTTCTCCATGGGGCTCACCGGAGAGATAAACGACATCATGAACGCGCACAACCTGGCCATGGTGGCGCTGAACGCCAGGATGCAGCATGAGCGCAACTATGATGACGAGCAACTGCAGAAGCTGAGCCATATGCGCAGGCTGAACATCGACCCCGACCGGGTGCAGATGGGGTGGGTCATCGACTTCTGCGCGCAGGGGCTGCGGCATATCACCATCGGGCAGGGCGGCAGCAAGGACGGCTTCACCATGCGCTCCAAGTTTGACATTACGCCGAGCTCGGAGCTCATGGCCATATTATCCGTCGCGAAAGACCTTAAGGATGTGCGCGAACGCATCGATAACATAACCATCGCCTACAGCAAGTCGGGCGATCCGGTCACCATCCGCGACCTAGAAGTTGGCGGTGCTATGACGGCCTGGCTGCGCAACGCGATAAACCCTACGCTGTGCTGCACCGCAGAATATCAGCCGTGCATGGTGCACACCGGCCCGTTCGCCAATATCGCTATCGGCCAGTCGTCCATCGTCGCGGACCTCATCGGCCTCAAGATGTTTGATTACCATGTCACCGAGAGCGGATTCGCTACGGATATGGGCTTTGAGAAATTCTGGAACGTCAAATGCCGACTCAGCGGGCTCAGGCCGCATGTATCGGTACTGACTACAACCGTTCGCGCTTTGAAGATGCACGGCGGCGGCCCCAGCGTAGTTGCCGGCAAGCCCCTGCCCGAGGAATATCACAGGGAGAACTTGGCGCTTCTGGAGAAGGGTTTGCCGAATCTGCTGCATCATATCAATACGATTAAGATGTCCGGCGTCAATGTAGTAGTTTGCATCAACTGCTTCAGCAGTGATACCAAGGCCGAGATCGCAATGGTGAAGAAGGCCGCGGAGGGGACAGGCGTGCGCTGCGCTGTCTCTAATCACTGGGCCAAGGGCGGCAACGGCGCCCTTGAGCTGGCCGATGCGGTCATCGAGGCCTGCGAAAAGAAGAGCGACTTTAAATTCTTCTATCCTCTTGATATGAAGCTGCGTCAACGCGTAGATAAGATCGCGAAGGAGATTTACGGCGCCAATGGCGTTTCGTGGACCGTTGAGGCTGAGGCCAAGGCCAAAACGATCGAGGCCGATCCCGAATACAAGGATTACGCTACGGTCATGGTGAAAACGCAGCTCAGCTTGAGCCACGAGCCGTCTTGGAAGGGCGTACCTAAAGAATGGACCCTGCCGATACGGGACGTGCTCGTCTACACCGGAGCCAGGTTCATATGTCCCGTGGCCGGCGATATCAGCCTCATGCCGGGGACAGGCTCCAACCCATCCTTCAGGCGCATCGATGTCGATACCAGCACGGGGAAAGTCATCGGTTTGTCATAATCTTGCCGGCAGTCAATCTAAGACTGACGTTACCTATTCGTAAAATCCTCCTCAATCCCCCTTTGCTAAAGGGGGACTAAAGGGGATTTTATAGTAAGGAACTACCACGTAATATTCGACATATTTAGATACTCCCCTTTATAATGACTCTGTGAAAACTAGTGACTTCGATTACGAATTGCCCCCCGAGCTCATAGCTCAAACCCCCATCGAGCCGCGCGACCATTCGCGTCTGCTGGTCGTTAACCGTGCCGATGGCTCGATTGCCCACCGGCATTTCTACGATCTCCCCGACCTGCTGCGTAAAGGCGATGTCATCGTCTTCAACGACAGCCGCGTGCTGCCGGCGCGGCTCTTCGGACACAGGGTCGGTTACGAAGGCAAGGTCGAGCTGCTGCTGTTGCGCCGCATTGAGCCGTCGCTGTGGGAGGTGCTGGTCAAGCCGTCGCGGCGAATCGATGCTGGAACCAAGATCGCGCTCGACGGTTTGCAATGCGAGGTAATCGAACGCAGGGAAGGAGCGATACGCATCGTCCGATTTTCAGATGAGGAGGCGCTGGAGAAGGCGGGGAAAGTCCCATTGCCGCCGTATATCCGCCGTCCCATCGCTGATCCGGAGCGCTACCAGACGGTTTACGCCCGGGTCAAGGGCAGCGCCGCCGCCCCGACCGCCGGTCTGCATTTCACCCCGGAGCTGCTGCGTCGCCTGGAGAAAAAAGGTGTCGATTTTGAATTTACCACGCTCCATGTCGGGCTGGACACGTTCGTTCCGGTGCGTGTCGATGATCCTGAAAGACACCACATCCACCGCGAGTACTGCCAGCTATCCGCCGATGTCGCTAGACAGTTGTCGCAGGCTAAGATGCAGGGCCGACGCATCATCGGAGTAGGCACAACGTCGGTGCGGGTGCTGGAGCAGGCGTCGCAGGGAGGAAAGGTGGAACCATTCGACGGCTGGGCGGATTTGTTTATATTGCCGGGCTACAAGTTCAAAATCGTCGATACCATGATAACCAACTTCCACCTGCCGCGCACGACGCTGGTGATGATGGTCTCTGCGTTCGCCGGGCGGGAGCTGATATCGAAAGCATATGAAGAAGCGAAGAAAGAAAGATATCGATTCTACAGCTTCGGCGATGCGATGATGATATTGTAGGGATTAATGCTAATCCAAACCCCCTGTTGGTTCCCCATACTTTGGGGGACTTTTTAAAAATATGGGGGACACCCCCAGTTCCCCTGGTAGGAGACCAGTCTCCTGCACCTCTCTGTTCATCGATGATTCGAGACATTTACTCCTGCTTATGAGATTGTATGCTATAATCTCAATCGTATGTCCGATATAAATAACATCGTGAAAAGAGCAGGGCATGCCGGCATCTGAGAGGAAGATTTTCTACGGCTGGTGGGTTGTCGCCGGCGCCTGGATATCCACCTTCGTCTGCTCGGCTGCGCTGAGCTCGTTCAACATATTCGGCCCCGAGCTGGCTAGGCCTATCGCCGAGGGCGGCCTGGGTCAGACGCGAGGGATGCTCTCCATCGGCTATTCCCTCGATATGATCGTGATGGCTATCTTCGGTGTGGTGGCCGGAATTCTCATAGATCGTATCGGACTGAGGAAGCTGATGATCGTTGGCGCCATAGTCGCCGGGGCCGGGTTTATGCTTCTCAGCCAGATAAATCAGCTGTGGCAGTTCTATCTCCTTTATGGCATCATCGCTCCTGCTGGCGTGGCCTTCGGCCATGTCGTACCCTCCGTGGCCACGGTGCGGCGCTGGTTCATGCGGCGCGCCGCGCTGGCGGTGAGCATAACCCTGAGCGGCTCCGGTCTGGGCGCCGTGATACTGATACCGATTTTCGCTAGCGTTATTACAAGCTCGGGGTGGAGCACGGCATACATTGTGATGGGCGGTGTCATGATAACCGGCATCTTCATCGGCAGTATGCTCATGAAGAAAGACCCGGAGTCGCAGGGTCTGCATCCAGATGGCATCGAGCCGGACGCTGTCGAAATAGCTTCGAGATCGGATTTCAGCGCCCGCGGTCAGATGTGGTCCGTCAGAGAGGTATTCAGAACGCGCACATGGTGGCTCTTCATGCTCACGCAGTTCTATTATATGGCTATACTGGCTTTCATCGGCCATCTGAAGTTCTGGAGCGAGGATCTGCATGTCTCAAGGGGGATTACCAATGCTCAGCTGAGCATCCTTGTAGGCGCGGCGGTGGCGAGCAGGCTTATCGTGGGATTCGTCTCGGATTGGACCATGAAGCGATACGGCGTGAACCGCAAGCCGACGCTGTATGTCTGTACGATAGTAACAGCTATCGGCTGCCTGGTGGCGATGGGGGTCAATGATGGCAACTCGGCCGGGCTGGTCACGGTGGCAGTGCTCGTGGGAACAGGCTACGGTATCGGCCTCTCGATATTCCCTACATACTTCGGCGACCTGTACGGCGTCAGGAACGTGCCCACGCTCTGGGGCGTCATGTACCTGTGCGGCCCCGGCGTGTTCGGCGCCATCGGCCCGCTGCTCTTCGGCTTCATACGCGACAGGTGCGGCTCTTATGATATAGCGTTCCTGATATCAGGGGTGATGTGCATCGTCTCCGCTGTCTGCCTGTTCCTCATCAAGCCGCCGTGTAAGCCTGCTATCGAGCCCTCAGCTTCTTGATGCGCTCGACGAGAAGCGGGAAGCATTCCGCCGCCGGCGCCCTCAGGATGACCTCGCAAATTTTAGTAAAAGGCGTATCATAAGGATTGACCTCAATCAGCTTTGCGCCGCGGTATTTGGCAGTCGATGGGAACCCTGCTGCAGGGTATATCGTACCCGAAGTGCCAAGGAGGATCATGCAGTCGCACTTATAGGTCTCCTCCTCGCAGCGGTCTAGTACCTTGGGTGGTATCGGCTCGCCGAACATCACGCCGTCGGTCTTGATGAGGCCGCCGCAGGGGCAGTGGGGTGGCAGCACCGTCTTGTCGATCTCGTTCATCTCGTATTGCTGGTGACAGGCGATGCAGCGCAGCTTGAACATGTTGCCGTGTATCTCGGATAGCTTCTTGCTTCCGGCGCGCACGTGCAGGTTATCGACATTCTGTGAGATCGTGTGTTTCAGCACGCCCATCTTCTCCATCTCGGTTAGGGCGTAGTGCGCCGCGTTCGGCTCGGCGGAGTTGATGGTGTCGACAAGGTCCTTCATGTAACCTTCTGGTTTTGTATATTTCTCCCACCAACCCTTGGGGTCGTCAAGAAAGCGCTCAAAGCTGCTCCCCTCCGGCTCGCCGTACTTGGTCCAGAGCCCGCCCGGCCCGCGGAAGGGTGGTATGCCGCTCTCTACGCTCATGCCCGCGCCGACGAGTGCGATTACGTAATCCGAACTCAATATCGTCTGTGCTGCTTTGTCTATCATCTTTGTCAGGTCTGACATGGTAACCTCGATCAATTATTGTCGTATGGTGGATTGTTCCCACCGCGCAATTTTTTACTCTTTAAACAAATCTGCATGTGTGCCCATGCGTTCGAATATTATTCTCGGCTCGTCAAGTTTATAGATGAGCAGCCAGTCCGATTCGATATGGCACTCGCGGCGGCCGATGTATGGGCCGAGCAGGCGGTGGTCGCGGTGGATCGGGTCAAGCTGCTTGCCGGCGGTCAGGTCGCGGAGGATTATCCTGAATTTGCCAAAGTCCTTGCCTCGGCGCTCGCAGCGCCTGACGTCCTTCTCGAACTGCTTGGTATATGCCGGGGTGTACATCAGATCCCCAGCTTATCGCACATATCATCTGCATCTTTGCAGACGACGATGTCGCGCCCGACGTCGGTGGATTCGAACGTGCGCTTGGTGCAGGCGCAGGGGATGCACACATCGAATGGCAGGCCGTCGCGCAGCTCCACCTGCTTGTAGAACATGGTGATGGCTTGTGTGGGGTTCAGCCCCAGCCGCTTGAAGATGGATTCGGCGTGCTCCTTCAAATCCGGTTCTATTCTTGCTCTGACAGTTGTTGTTTTGCTCATTTCATCGCCTCCATCGCGCTCAATAAATGTAGCACATACGGGCTACAAAGTCAATAAGCAGGCACTTATCACATCGTGGATTATGTAGGGGTGAGGTTTCCTCGTCCGCCAATTATCAGCCGGCTTTCAGCTTCGCCAGTTTCGCTCTCAGCTCTTCCATGGCGGGCTCGGCCTGTTGAAAGATATCTTCCACCTTGTTGAAATCGAGCAGTTTCACATCGTGGATGTCCGGGTGGACGAAGATGTCAGGCTGACTACATTTCATCTTTGCTGCAAGGCTGGCTGTTTGCATGATACGGACGGTGCCGAGGGCTGACTCAACGAGGGTGGGTACTTTGTGCTTATGGGCGGCAGGTGTCCCGGAGACGTCCACCGCTATCGTCACATCACATAATGGCATAACATGTTCATAGGGCACTACATTGACAACGCCTCCGTCCACAAGTATCCTTCCCCCGATTGAAACCGGGGGGAATACAACGGGGATCGCAGCGCTGGCCTTGATGGCGGGGAGCAGTTCGCCCCTCTTAAAAACCACCTCCTCGGCCGTCCAGTAGTCGGTTGCTATGACTATCAGGGGAATTTCTAGCTCTTCGAAGGTTTTCTTGACGATCTCTCCGAACATGCGGTTGTAGAATTTATCCGCTTTCAGGATACCGCCGCGTGCATGCGTCGGGGCGAAGTCGCTGGCCCACTTGAGCATATTCGCCCTTTTGCCGATTATGTGCCGCAGTTTTTCTTCTTTTAATATAATATGCTGTCTGGCGAGCCTCTTTATTTCCTTGCCGGATATCCCGGAGGCGTAGAGGGCGCCGATCATGGCTCCCATGCTGGTTCCTGCTATGACGCTTGGCTTTATCTCCATCTCGTCAAGGACCTCTAGAACGGAGATATGCGCCAGTCCCCGTACCCCTCCGCCCCCCAGGGCTAATCCAATCGTTTTCATAAGCTGTACTTTTTCCACCTTTTCTATTGCATTGTAACGACTGTTCCGCCGCTGACCTTGAACCGCGCCGCGTTCTTTATGAATTCCGGCTCGAAGTAGTCTATATCTGTCGTAGTGATGACTACTTGAGTATAGGACGATACAGCTTCCAGAAGCTGGTGCCGCCGTGTCGAATCCAGCTCTGAGAGCACGTCGTCAAGGAGTATGACGGGCTCGTCGTTCAGCTTTGAGCGCAGGTAGCCTCCCTCGGCCAGCTTGAGAGACAGGGCGGCTGTGCGTTGTTGCCCCCTGGAGCCGTATATGTTCACATCGTTGCCGTTTATCAGGAAGGACATGTCGTCGCGGTGCGGGCCAACCACGCTCATGCGCTGCGCTATCTCCCTCTTCCGCACTTCCTGCAGCCGCTTGCGGAAGCCTTCCACGCTGACGCTGGGGAGGTAGTTTATCTGCAGGTTCTCGCCTGAGCTTATCCGGCTGTGTATGGGCGGGGCCAGCCTGTTCAGCTCATCGATTAGCTGCAGCCGCTGCTGGATGATGACGGAGCCGTGCCGCATCATCTCGCTATCCCAGAACTCAAGCTGCTGCTCATCGGCACGGCGATCGCCCATCAGCTTCAGCAGGTGGTTGCGCTGCAGCAGCACTTTGTTGTAGCGCTGCAGCGCCTGCAGGTATTTTGAATCTACCTGTGAATTAGCTATGTCCAGATAGCGTCTGCGCCGCGAAGGCGCCCCGTAAATGAGCTCAATGTCGTGAGAGGTGAAGAGCACAACAGCCATCTGCCCCACGATATCGATGGCGCGGCGCGGCACCCCGTTGATTTTAATCTTCTTCTGGAATTGTGGCCCTTCGCTCGACTGAGTGACAATGATAGCTAGCTCGACCTTGGTGTCGCCGGCCTTTGTCTCGATCTGCGCAGTGATACGGGCGGCGGTTATATCGCTATTCAGACAGGACCAGTTGACAAGTTCGCGATCCATAGTTGCCCGGTGTGATTTGGAAGTAGCCAGCATGTACATTGCTTCCAGGAGATTTGTCTTCCCTTGGGCGTTGTCTCCCTGAAAGACGATAAGGTGAGGCGGGAGATCCAGCTCCAGCCGCTGGTAATTGCGGAAGTTGGTCAGGCCGATATGGGAGATATGGATGATACCCCTCCATCGAACATCGGTTTGGCTAATATTAACTCTACCCTGAATCATAGTAAGGCGCAATACCTCCCTTCTATATTTCTTCTCTTCAGAGAAAACCAAGGGTTAGGAGCTTTATGTAGCTTGATAGTTTTTTATCTATGACAGATTGACTTTAATAGGGAATTATGGTACATTTCACTCCCATTCACATAGAGTCTTCTTTCACAATCGGCACAGATTGCTATTTTTAGCTAACAATCAAGTCCGGAGGTGGGGCTATGAAGGACAAAGCTAAGTCTCAAGAAAAGCCCATAGAAGAGCTGAAGCGCCTGCGCCGGCGGGTGGTAGAGCTCGAGGAAGCGGAAGAAAAGTATCGTGCTCTAGTGGAAAGTGCAGGCGCAGTAATCTTCTCTCTTGATAGTAAGGGACAGATTACCTATATCAGCCCTATTATTGAGAGTCTGAGCGGATACAGGCCGGATGAAGTCATAGGAACCGATTTCAGCAAATATATCGCAGCTGAGGACCTTCCGGGTTTGCTCGCCAGTCTGGAGCGTACAATGTCCGGGAAACGTGAGCCGTACGAATTCCGTGTCATGTGCAAGGATGGCGGCGTACGCCATGTCGTAAGTTCAAGCAGAGTAATATTTCAAAATGGTGAGATCGCAGGACTTTCCGGTGTTATTACCGATATCACAGAGCACAAGAATGCTGATCGAGCGTTGCAGCGGAGCGAGGAGCGTTTCCGGACACTCATAGAATCTTCTTTGGATATGACTGTAATAGTGGACAATCAGGGCAGAATTACCTATTTTAGCCCTAATTATAAAAGCATCTGGGGACGGGATGTGATAGATGATGTCGGGGTAGATATATTTAAGTATATCCATGCAGATGATATACCCCTCGTCAGCGAATCTTTTGTTCGCTTGCTGAAGGATCCAAAGGAAGCAATTCAGGTAACAGTAAGGGTTATCAGCTCTGATGGCATGGTACGCGTTCTTGATGCGGTGGCACATAATCAGATGTCAAATCCTGTTGTGGGCGGAATTGTTGTGAATTTCCGGGATGTAACAGAAAGCAGGTATGCAGAGGAGAAGTTCCGAACACTTTTTGAAAACTCCTCAAATCCGATCACTGTCTATGATCGAGACGGGAACCTCTTGATGGTCAATCCCAGGGGTGCAAAGAACCTGGGAAAACCTGCCAAGGAACTCGTGGGAAGCTCAGTAAAAGAGTTCTTTCCCAGGCAGTACAAGGAATATATAAAGAGGTTCAGGAGGGTAATCGATGAGGGGGGCAGCCTGCAATTTGAAGACAAGGTTACGGTTTCTTCAGGTGATGCATGGTTCTGGTCGACGCTTGAGCCTATAAGAGACGCTACCGGCGTTCCATACGGTGTTCAGATAATCTCGTATGATATCACCGAGCGCAAGCGGATAGAGGAGTCACTGCGGGAAAGCGATGAGAAATACTCTACACTGGTAGAGAACGCCAATGACGGCGTGGTTATCATTCAGGATAAACTGATAAAGTATGCTAATAAACGCATGTGTGAGATGTCTGGGTACTCTGCAGAAGAACTTGTCGGCATGTCGACATTTAACCTGGCAGCTCCGGATATTAAACCCATAATAGAGGAAAGATTTGCTCAGGCTGAACGGAACCAGCCGAGACCCAATACGTTTTACACTAAGATGATGTGCAAGGATGGTACAGTCATAGAGAATGAGAATTCAATCAGCTTTATTCAATATAACGGCAGGTCAGCTGTGCTTAGCATAGTGAGAGATATTACCGAACACAAACGCTTGGACAACGCGCTGCGTGAGAACGAGCAGAAATATCGTCTGCTAGCTGATTATGCTTCGGATGTTATTACATTTGTAGACACAGATATAAAACCAATATATATAAGCCCATCCGTTACTCGTGTGCTAGGTTATTCTGTAGAGGAAGTAATGGCGAATGGCTTTGAGGGGAAGATGACACCGGCGTCGCAGGAGAAAGTCGTTAAGCTATTTTTGGTCCAGCTGGATCGTGAAAGACGTAATCCCGGGAGTGCCTCTAACTCAGTGGTGGAACTGGATATGATCCATAAGGATGGCTCAATTATCAATGTTGAAATCGCAGTCTCTTTCGTAAGAGATGCGGATGGAGCAATAGTCGGTGGCCTGGGAATAACCCGCGATATCACCGAGCGCAAACGCGCGGAGAAGGCATTGCAGGAGAACGAGGAGAAATACCGCCTTCTGGCCGAAAACGCAACCGACTTAATAGCTGTAGTGAGCATGGATAGACGGCTTACCTATATCAGTCCTTCGGTAACGAGACTTCTTGGTTATACAGTTGATGAAGTATTAGCCCTCTCGATGGAAGAGGTTTATACACCGGATTCTGTTGAAAGGACCAAACGGGCTGTAGCTGAGGATGTTGCGATTGAACAAAAGGGACAGGGGGGTCATGATCGTTCGCGGACAATAGAACTGGAATTATATCACAAGGATGGGAGAGTTATTCCTATCGAAGTAATTTATAGTTTCCTGCGTGATGCTGAAGGAAGCCCCATCGCAATGCTCTCTGTGTCGCGTGATATTAGTGAGCGCAAGCACGCGGATGAAAAGCTCCGGTTTGAAGAGCAACGATTCCGGGCTCTCGCTGAACAGTCGTCAGATGTCATAATTCTCGTGAACCGAGATGGTACTATCGCTTATGAGAATAAAAGGGTTGAGCTAGCTTTAGGACTAAAGCCAGAGGAAAGAATCGGAGCAAGCATACTGGACCATGTCCATCCTGATGATATGAAGACAGTTATTGATTCGTTTGGTGCCCTTAAGGATTACGCCGGCACTTCTGTTCATCGATCTGAAGTGCGTCTCCAGCACCAGGATGGGAGCTGGCATACTTTTGAAGCTATGGCTAGTAGTCTAGTAATTGATAATGTGAACCAAGGCATGCTTGTTAACCTTCGCTATATCACCGAGCGCAAGAAAGTAGAAGAGACGTTACAGGAAAGCGAGGAGTGGCACAGGGCACTGATCGAAACAGCCGGAAGATCGGGTTTAGGTATTGTGGCTTTGCAGACTTCCCCAGGCCGAGAGGCAGAAGTAATCTATTTTAATGAACAAGCACTCAGCATTACGGGTTATTCACAGGACGAGGCTGTCGGCAAGACGCTCAGTGATATTATACCCCATGATAGCTTCCAGGAGATTGTATCGCGGTATAGAGATAGACAGCAGGGCAAACCTGTTCCGTATTACTATGAAGCTGAATTATTGCGTAAAGACAGAAGCAGGGTTCCTGTTGTTACCAGCGTTGCTGTGATGCAGCTTCACGGCAAGCCAGCTACTGTAGTGTATTTCAGGGATATCACGGAGGATAAAAAGGCGGAGGATGCTTTGCAGGTGAGCGAGAAGAAGATGCGTTCACTCTTTGAGGTTTCTCCTGATGTGATTATGAATATAGACTGTGAGGGCAGGATACTCTTCATCAATCGTGCGATGACAAGGACAGTAGAGGAAACTATAGGGACCTTTGTTTATGACTATATACCGCCGGAGTATCAGTCACTATATGCTCAGACCATAGAGAATGTATTTCGGACGGGGAAACCTGACAGGATCGAGACCAAAGGCCTCGGTCCGGGTAGGCGCATCTCTTGGTATGAGGCTCGGTTTATACTTCTGGAATCGGGAGAAGAGAAGCCATCGTTGATGGTGATCGCGACGGATATTACCGAGAAAAAGCAGGCAGAGGAGGCAAGGAAGAAGAGCGAGGAGAAGTTCCGCACTGCTTTCGATAGTGCGAACACCGGCATATGCCTGGTCAGTCTCAACGGTAATCTGATAAGGGTTAATAACAAAATGTCCGAGATTTTTGGATACAGCGTAGAAGAGCTCGAGCGCATGACGGTAAATGATATAGCTCTTCCGGAAGATCGTGATTTGAGTCCGCAATTTATGAAAAAGGCTGTGGATGGGGAAGTGAAAGGCTCGGTTTTTGAAAAGCGATACCGGAGCAAGGAAGGCAAGATAGTCTGGGGGCAGGTCTCCAGTGCCCTTGTGCGTGATGCTGATGGAGAGCCTCTTTACTTCATCTCACAGGTGCAGGATATCACCGAGCGCAAGAGGACGGAGGAGGCGTTGCGGGAATCTGAGGCGAAATATAGGACCCTGGTGGAACAGTCGCTTCTCGGTATTGTGATGGTTCAGGACGGACGAGTGGTCTATGTGAACCATGTGATGGAAGATAGGGGAGGGTACAGTCTCGGTGAGCTGTCCGCTATGTCACAGGAACGGTTGATGGAGATTATACATCCTGAGGATCGAGATACTGTACGGAGCCGCATGCTGAACAGGCTCAGTGGCAGTGAGGAGCCGGAGAGGAACGAATGCCGTTTCATAGCTAAAGATGGATCGGTGTACTGGGCCGATGTGCATACTACTATAGTTGAGTATTTAGGCAAGCCAGCTATCTATATGTTTGTGGTGGACATCAGCGAGCGCAAGAAGGCAGAGGCAGCGTTAAGCAGAATCGAAGAGCGAATTAAATCAATCGTATCCACGAGTCAGGAATGGATCTGGGCTATAAATGCCAAGGGAGAACATACTTTCAGTAATCCTGCAATCGAGGATATCCTTGGCTATCGTCCCGATGAGGTTATCGGACGAAACGCCCTTGATCTACTGTACGAAGATGATATTCCAGTGGTCAAGCAAATTCTGGCCAGATGCATTGAACTGAAAACTGCCTGGTCGAACCTTGTTCTACGCTGGAAACACAAGAATGGAGGTTACCGTTACCTTGAAAGCAATGCCGTGCCAATTCTTGATGCCGCTGGAGTTCTAGTCGGTTTCCAGGGTACTGATCGTGACATCACTATTCGCAAGCAGGCTGAGGAGAATTTAAGGGAGGCCCGCGACTATATGGAGAACCTCATCGAGCACGCCAACGTGCCCATGGTAGTCTGGACTCCAGATTTCCGTATCACCAGGTTCAACCGCGCCTTCGAGCGGCTTACTGGAATGAAAGCGAAGACTGTAATCGGCCAGGACCTCGAGATATTGTTCCCTAAGGATTCACGTGATAGATCGCTCAGTTATATACGGACTGCAATTAGGGGTGCCAGATGGGAAGTTGTGGAGATTCCTATCGTTGGGGTAAAGGGTGCCGTTAAAACCGTCCTGTGGAATATCTCTCCGATATACGCGGAAGATGGCAAGACTCCCATGGCTATCATCGCTCAGGGACAGGATATCACGGAACGTAAACAGGCAGAGGAGGCACTGAGGGAAAGCGAGGAGCTGTCGCGGAGCATGCTGGATAATGCAGCTATGGGTATATACCTGCTGCAGGATAAAAAGTTCCTCTATGTGAACCCGACATTCGAGAAGATACTGGGTTATCCCAGCGCGGAGCTCGTAGGACAGGAAGCGCTGAACTACGTCCATCCCGGGGATAGGGCAATGTTCGGATAAAGGCTGTTGAGAACCTGAAAGAGGTGTCCACACAGCCTTATGAATTCAGGGCTTTGAGGAAGGATGGCAAGCAGATATGGGTCATGGAGCGGGTTACCTCCATTAGGTACAGGGGTAGGCGGGCTGCTATTGCCAGTTTCATGGAGACCACCGAGCACAGAAAGGCCGAGGTCGAGCTGGAGAGGGCCTATGAAGAGCTAAAGACAGCGCATGATCGCATGGTACAGTCGGAGAAGCTCAGGGCTATGGGAGAGATGGCCAGCGGAATAGCGCACGATTTCAACAATATGCTGGCTGTAATATTGGGAAGGACGCAGCTGATTATCGATGATGTCAACGACGATAAGGTCAAGAAGGGCATTCAGATAATAGAACAGGCGGCTCTTGACGCGGCCAAGACGGTTAAACGTTTACAAGACTTCGCCCGAATACGCGTGGAACACCCGTTTGAAATACTCGATATAAATGAGGTGGTTGAAGGCGTTCTCAAGATGGTGGAAACCCGCAGGGTGGAGCTGGAGCAAACGAAGGGTATTGTGATCAATATAGAGCATGAATTCGGCAAGGTGGGGGCGGTGTCCGGCGATGCCGCCGAATTGAGGGAGGCCCTGCTTAACATACTCTTCAATGCCTTGGACGCTATGCCCTCGGGCGGCAAGCTCATAGTGAAGAGCTGGAAGGATGGGGACTGGGTGCAGATATCGATAAAGGATACGGGTGTGGGCATACCAGATAAGGTAAAAGGCAGGGTATTTGAGCCGTTCTACACAACCAAGGCCTCCAAGGGTTCAGGCCTCGGGTTGAGCGTGACCTACGGCATCATCGCCAGGCACGGCGGCATGATCAAATTCGACAGTACGGTTGGCAAGGGTACAACATTCTATGTCAGGCTGCCGGTGACGGTTGAGGTTGCGAAAAAGACAACCAAGAAGCCTAGGGTTATTGCGGTTAAACCTGCCAACATACTGGTAGTAGATGATGAGCCTGAGGTCTTACAGGCGCTTAGTTTGACCCTGGGGTATTTCGGTCACTGGGTCAAGAGCATTTCCAGCGGGGCCGAGGCCATAAAGGCTTTCAAGGATGGTAACTATGACCTGGTAATTACGGATCTCGGCATGCCGGAGGTATCTGGGTGGGATGTAGCCCGTGCCATCAAGAAGAGCAAGCCTGATGTGCCGGTGCTTCTCATCACAGGCTGGGTCATAGACATGGATGAAGAACAGAAGAAGATAGTCGATGGGGTTATAGCTAAACCGTTCAGCCGCGACTCGATATCGTCGGCGATAGCCCAGGTTTTTCCAGCTAAGAAGCGTACCGGGAAAAAGGAAAGCGCTGGCAAGAAGAAGCCCGTCGGGAAGAAACCCGTGAGAAAGAATAGTGCAGGGAAGAAGAGCGGGCAGTAAGGACGTGTCGCGATGTCTCCTCTGGATTCCGGCCTTCGCCGGAATGACGATTAAAACGAGGTGCAGGAGAATCATCTTCTGCCAGGGTACTAGGGGTGTCCCCTAATTATTGTTATGTCCCCCAACATATGGGGGACATAACAGGGGGTTCGGTTATTGTTTCCCCCTTTCGAAGGGGGAAAGCAGAGGGTTGACATAATATCAAATCTGATCGGAGTACTCGCTCCTCAGTATCGAGTAAACGTTCACATCCTCAAAGACATCCCATTTCTTGATGCACTTGCGCAGCGTTCCCTCTTTCTTCATCCCCAGCTTCTGCATCACCCTTCCTGACGCAGGATTCTTGGTCATATAGAAGGAGTGGATGCGGTGCAGCTTCAGCTTTTCGAATCCGTATTTAACCAGCGCCTGTGCCGCCTCGGTGCAGTAGCCGTTGTTCCAGTACGGCTTCCCTATCCAGTATCCCAGCTCCGCGTTCTCATCGTTGCGGTCTATGGTGAGGCCTATTGATCCGATGAGTGTTCCATCGTCTCGGAGTGTGATGGCCAGATGTATCTCGCCGTGCTCCAGCTTGTCCTGGTGCGAATCTATCCAGTCCTCCGCCATGTGGTCGGGGTAGGGGTGCGGTATCATCCTCACGTTGGCCGCGATATCGTAATCGCCGGCGAGTTTCTGCACCACGGGTGCTTCAGCCAGCGTGAACGGTCTGAGCACGAGGCGGGTGGTCTCGATGCGAGGATACTTTTTAGGTAACGTTATCGTCATTCCGTTCTCATGTCGGCAAAATCGCATGTGTATTATAGCATGGCGGTTAGGAGAAGGAGTCGGGGTTAAAAAGTACGCCTGCCGATATCGGCAGGCGTACGGTTCGCTTTACGTAGAGAAATATGTTTTAGACCCAGCCGCGTAGTTTCATGGCTTCGACCACGCGCTCGACGGCAACCACATAGGCCGCCTGGCGCATGTTTATCTTATACTTCTTGGAGGTTGATAGCACCGAGTTGTAGGCCCTGACCATCCTCTTCTCAAGCTTCTCATGAACCTCGGCCTCATCCCAGCAGAACATATAGAAGTTCTGCACCATCTCAAAGTAGGAGACAGTCACGCCGCCGGCGTTGCACAAGAAGTCTGGAATAACATGTATGCCCTTCTTGTAGATTATGGCGTCGGCCTCTGGCGTTGTCGGCCCGTTAGCCAGCTCTCCGATAATCTTGGCTTTGATATTAGCCGCGTTCTTATCTGTGATGACGTTCTCCAGCGCGCTGGGCAGTAGAACGTCCACCTCAAGCTCAAGTAGCTCTGCGTTGGAGATGTTCTTAGCGCCGGGGAAGTTCACAACCGACCCCGTCTTGGCCTTGTGCTTGCTGACGGCCTCCGGGTCAAGACCTTTGGCGTTGAAGATGCCGCCCTTGCTATCGCTTACGGCGACGACCTTGCATCCGAACAGCTCTTGGCTCAGGCTGTGGGCGAATGAGCCGGCGTTGCCGTATCCCTGGACGGCAACAGTGGCATTCTTTAGGTCCAGCTTGCAGACCTTGGCCGCTTCCTTCAGGGTGAACATCGCGCCTCTGGCCGTCGCATCGCCGCGTCCCGCCGAGCCGCTGATGCATAAGGGTTTGCCGGTGATGACACCGAACTGGTTCTTGCCGACGATCTTGGAGTATTCATCCATCATCCATGCCATGATCTGTGGTGTGGTGTAAACGTCGGGCGCTGGTACATCCTGTTCCGGCCCGATGAACTTCCAGACATTCTGTGCGTAAGCCCTGCTCAGGCGCTCGAGCTCCGCCGGGGACATCTCTTTGACGTTGCAGATGATGCCGCCCTTGCCGCCGCCCAGCGGCAGGTCCAGCAGTGAACATTTCCATGTCATCCATGAGGCCAGCGCGCGCACCGTGTCGATGGTCTCCTCGGGATGAAAGCGAATGCCTCCCTTGGCCGGGCCTCTGGCGTCGTTGTACTGAACCCTGAAGCCCTGAAATATCTTTATCTTGCCGTCGTCCATGCGGATCGGCATCGTGAAGTGCAGCTCGCGCATCGGGTTCTTGAGCATTTCGCGCACGTGCGGCTCCAGCTTCAGGATATCCGCGCACGCGTCTATCTGCTGTCTCGCTACTTCAAACGGGTTGATTTTTGCCATTTATTTCTTCTCCTTACCTTTGTTAGTTATACGCACCGGGATTCCTCTGTCCCGAAGGTATTCCTTTGCCTCTCTTATGCTTATCTCGCCGAAATGGAATATGGATGCCGCCAGCACCGCCGAGGCCTTGCCGATGGCTACTCCTTCGTATAGGTGCTCCAGCGTGCCCGCGCCGCCTGAAGCTGTTACCGGGATCTTGACGGCCTCGGCAACCGCCTTTGTCATCTCAAGGTCGTAACCTTCCTTAGTCCCGTCGGCGTCTTTGCTGGTGAGCAGGATCTCCCCGGCCCCCAGCTTCTCCACCTTTTTAGCCCAATCGACTATATCGAGCCCGGTTCCCTCGGTGCCGCTCTTTATCGTCACCTCAAGGCGCGGCTTCTTGCCACCGGCTTTGTTCTTTTTACCGTCGATGGCGACGACGATCCTATTCTTGCCGAACTTCTTGACAGCCTCGGTAATCAGTCTGGGGTTCTTTACTGCCGCCGTGTTTATTGAGACCTTGTCCACGCCCAGGTCGAACAGTTCCTGCATGTCCTCGATGCTGTTGATGCCGCCACCTACGGCGAAGGGCACGGTCACCACGTCGCACACCCTCTTGACCCAGTCCCGCCGCGTCTTCCTGTTCTCCACTGTGGCGAAGATGTCCAGGAACACAAGCTCGTCAGCGCCTTCCTTGCAGTAGGCCTGCGCCGCCTCAACAGGGTCGCGCGCGTCGCGCAGGTTGACGAACTTTATGCCTTTGACGACCCTTCCTTCTTTGATGTCCAGGCAGGGGATTACTTTGATTTCTTTCATGCTACACATCCCGGATCTTTATTAGTTTCTGATATTCCACCACTGTGCTCATAGCGCGGTTGTCAGCCTCGATGCCGGCCTCCTCGGCGGCGGCTACAGGGTTCATGCCGCCTATCAGTATCATGCCGACACGATTGAGGTCCACCGGTATCTCACATACAGGCTCGCTGGTGTTGCCCATCACCAGTAGCCCGCCCAACCCGGCTTCTTTCAGCTTGGCTACGACCGATTCCGCGGTCTCGCGGCACATCACTGGTATCTCCCTGAAATTGGCCAGGATCTTGCCGTTCCCCGTTTTCACTATACTGCGCACCGATGTCATCTTAGCCCTGATGAATACTTCCGATGGATCGAGCGAGGAACCTGCATAATGCACCAGCTCGACGAAGCGCACTGGCTTGCGGTTTCGTACCTGGAGAATGCCGCCGAAACGCGAGTCCATGGGGATGCCGGCTTTCAGCATGGCGCCGTTGATGACTATGCTGCAGACCGTGGCAAATCCTATCTTACCCTTAGGTACAGTGAATTCCCCCAGCTTTTCCCCGCTGTGTGCTACAACTACCAGGTTGCTCACGCATAAGCCCGTATCGAATATCGGCTTCATTACTGCGAGGGCCTTGCTGAACTTCCTTTCAGGGAAGAACGAGATGTTAACTGGAACCGGGCCACGACGTTTTTCGGCATCGAAGTCGGTGCGGAATGCCAGCAGTTCTATCTTGGATATCGCAAGGCCGACCTTATCTTTGACCAGGGCCGTGTTCAATTCCTCTTCGCCCTGCTTTGTGAGCACACGTCCATCGCGCCCGACAAGGCTGGTAAGGCCTCTTTCGTCGGTCAATTTCAGGTGATATCTTACGGCTCTCTCGCCCAGGTCTATGCCGTGATCTTTGAGACGGTGAGCGATAATCCTGGCACCCAGTGGCTCTTGTGATCCGCTGAGTATTTTGAGGATAGATATTACTTTCCGTTCTACAGCCTGTGTTTCAAAACTCATAAGCTCGATTCATCATGTTTAATGCGGCAGTAGGAAACTGTTTGCCGATAGATTGCATTATACGGCCAGGGGGAATGTTTGTCAACGACTATTAGGTATTCTATAAGATGTCTCTACGTGCTGATGCGACTAGATAATATTACCGACGCACGGATATGATTGAGAGGCTTCAATAAAAGCGCGTTCTTCAGTCGTGCGAGGGGACATCAGATAGCTCAACGCATAGCCTATGAGAACTAATGGTATACCTATGAGCGCTAGGATAAAGCCGAGGATTGGAATACCTTTATATACTATACTGATTCCTGTGATGAAAGTACCAAACGGGAACCAGACTGCCGCAATGAGTAATTTGTAGGCAATCTTTATTAGAGGTATGTTTAGCAGTATATAAGTAGGTGCGATCATGACCCACTTTATGGGGGTTACCAATATAGTAATGGTAGTTAGCAGTCCTTTGGTAATACTGTTAATAATCATATTGAATTACCCTTAATTACAATAGAAATATCGACCATAATGAATCTTTGAGTATTTTACCACGTCGACCTGTACCTTGACAAAACCTATATTTGATAGTGAGCCGGATATACTTTCGAGTCTTACATCACCTTGGCACATTCATGATTTTCCTACGGTTTTATGATAAACCCAGTTGGAATCACGGCCCTTCTTCTCCTTCTTTTTCTTCCCTAGGCAAACCAGAACTAAACCAAACAGTATGATAGGTACAGGTACTAGACAATAAGGAATGGCATTTATAAAATGCTCACACCAATTTATATACTGATCGCTATAACATCTGGTCCAATTTATCCACGCGCCGAGTAAGAAGATCTCCAGCCAAGCTGCAATAAATAAAATACACCAACCGAACGATGAAAGCATATGCATCTTATCCCTTGAATATGCGGTCCATCCTCTGGCAAACATCATATAGCCAACTAATATCCAGACACACGGGAACAGGAAACGGATGACAGTAGTGAAATCATTGGTTGATGACCGATTCCAATCCCAGGTAAAAATTAGGATTAACATGAATACCAATGATAGGGTTATACCAATAGCTATAAATATCAGCGAAATGGTACTTGATCGATTAGTGTGCTTGTTCTCGGGTTCTCTCTTTTTAAAACAGTTCAATAATCCAGCGTTATCCAAATCTTCGTTCGCCAAGTTATAGGTACACTTGATTGTGCGCCAATGTTTGCAGTCAGAGCATTTCATACTATGCCGATATCTAGGCCAGTAAATTGCAGGCTATCTGGGTCAACTGGAAATATCAGATAGCACTACTTTATCTACTGATACGGAAGTATGTCAAGCATGCCGGATGAATTGTGTAAAGGGCAGGGCTTCATTTTCGAGGCGCTTTGCTGATACTATTGTAATTTATCCCTATGCAAACATAGGAATCATTGTGCCAATGTAGATATAGCTATGTCGAAGGGAAAGGTTATGCCCTATCAAGAGCATGATATTCATGTTTGCTGGTGTTCAATTGGAGGCAATTCCTTAATATATTTGCACGAATGGATATAAGATAGGTACAAATTATTTACTCTGGCGAAGCCATCGTTCGGCATCAACTGTATTAGAAAAGAAGCGTAGATTAAATAGTCTATTAACTAGAACATCCTCCACAAATCGAAAACGCTCCCGATTCTCTTCTAAATCGACGATTGCGGTTTTATACTCTGAATGAATTCCCCCGATTTTATCTGGAGCTTCTTCGCCTAGTTGATAGTAGTCAATCAGCGACAACTTTCCAGACATACTCCGTGCATCAACCAATAATTTTTTACAGTTATGCTTCTCGCCGGCTTGCAAAATATCTTTAATCAAGAATATTTCATCCTCTGCAAAGCGAATTCCACTTACCTGAACATATAGATAGTCAGGTTCGTATCTGGCGTCGATCTTGTATAACATTTGTCTCATTCTAGTTTATATTTTTGTTAGGTATCTAACTAGATCGCGCCAAATTATATAACTCAAATTGGTCTATTTGTCAATAATAAATGATGGGTATTGACAAGTATTAAAAGCTAATATAAAATCATACCCTATCAGGTCTAGAGTTACTCCTTGAAGCTTAATCACTGCAAACGCGGCTGTTACAGATAGATGCCAGATATAGAGTTATACGACTGTCACAATAAATCTCAGGAGGTAGTAGGTAATGTATAAGGTAAAAGTGACAAAGCAGGATGCAGAGAAACTTCTAGCTGATGTGCCAGATGACCGTTTGTTCTGGTGCAACGATGGGCGGAAATTCAGGAGCATGAGAGAGTTGGCTCTTGGGTTAGATATTATATCAGATGAGACCTTCAACTATCATTCAAATGACGAAAAGCATGACTTCAGCAACTGGCTTAAGGACGTAATAGAAGATGAGAAGCTAGCAGCGGATTTAGAGGCTTCCATTACCCGAAAAAAAGCAGCGAAATTAGTGAATGACAGAGTAACGCTTCTAAACCTGAAGCTATCTTAATACCCTGGTAAATAGCTCATTTCACGGATGATTGTAAGAAGGAGGTTTCTATGTGCTTCAAGAAGATATTCAGTTCATGTTGCAAGAAAAAGAGCCAACCTACAGACAAACCAGCCGAGCCTTCTAAGAAATAACAACAATACTCTTTTATCGGTAGTCAAATTCCCTCATCTAGACTAGAAACTCAAGGCCTCTGGTTTTCGTTGATCCAGAGGCCATTGTACTTTCTCGTTTGACCCTTCATCACTTGTAGGTACCCATTAATTTATAGGCCATTTGGGATACCGGGATAAGAACAAATTACTCGCTATTGTACGAACATATGGATCATTGTTCTATTTTCGATATGGCTACTTCGGGGGGAAAAGTTATTCTCTATCGAGGGCTGAGATTACTTTTTGCTAGTGTTCAAATCTCCTTAGGGACGAGTGTATTCTCACGAATGGTGTGCGGCATATTCGCAAGCGTGTAATATATCTGATAATTATTTTGATAATGAGTATGAGAATAGTTCTAAAATTTCAATATTATCTTCATTAATCATTTCAACGGGGTTTCCCTTGGTCACATCTGTAATCCACTCACTAGCTATTATCGAGTTTTCTTCGTCGTATTGTACTATCTTAAAGCACTGAAACGTGCCTGCCGACACTGTTATGCTTTCAATCTTCTCTACCTTGTAGATATAACTGTATGTATCCCTATAGGGTGGGCTGTCTGTATGGTAGGATGTCATAGTTCTATTTACAGTAACTGTCCATGTCTTGCCCACGCTGAGAGGATATGGTTTGACGGAATAGTTATACGACATATTTCTAATCATATAGATAGATTCGTTGGTGGATAAAGTGTATCTTATGCTAATAGGTTCTAGAGTTGTCTTGTCTACTGCAGAGGTTTGAATCATATTGTCATTACTAGATTGTGTAGTAGTAACATAGCAATTTATTCCACTGTAGACTTGCTCATCAGTCACGGTCGTAACATATGTGAATGTGGATTCATTTGCAGGTCCTGGTGTAGTAGTCCAAGTGTCCCCCACCTTCCAGTTAGGCAATTCACCTGAAGGCGGCTGTGCGTTGTTACCACAAGAGACAGGGAAGACAAGGGAAAGACTCACTAGAATAGCGAGGGATAGAATAGCTTTTTTCATGACTATGTTATCAATCCTAAACGAGGGCTCATTGCATGTCAACAAGAGGAGAAAATAAAGCGCCCCATAAGCGGAGCGCTCTATTTTATTATTTGCATGGAACTACCACTGCACGAACATCGGCATAACGACGTGTATGTAGTTATCATCGCCTACTGGTTTGATCACACCCGGGCTCGACGGGCTTGTAAGCTCCAGCTTAACACGCTCGGAATGCAGTGCGCTCAATGCATCAGATAGGTACTTGCTATTGAAGGCTATCTTGGCCTCCTCACCCGTGACGACCGCGTCGACCTCTCCAGTATCCTCGCCGACCTCCTCCGCGCGGGCGGAGAGAACCACTTGACCCAGGGCGTTCTTCTGGCCTGGGGTCAGTTGCAGGCGAACTATGGCGCTGCCTTCGCGCGCGAAGATAGAGGCCGTCTTGGTGGCCTTGGAGAACTCTGCGAGGCTCATTTCAGCGCTGGTGGTGCAGTTCTGTGGTATGAGCTGCTTGTAGTTAGGGAAGCTGCCCTGGATAAGCTGGGATACCACCTCCGCTTCCTTCAGGCGGAAGAGCACCTGGCTCTTGTTTGAGTTTATAGTTATCTTTATCGGCTCTTTTTCGTCAGTAAGCAAACGCTGAAGCTCATTAAGGGTACGGGCTGGGATAATGACTTCGCTTCTTTCCTTGATCTTGCCGGAGAGTGGTGCTTTGTGCACCGCCAGGCGGAAGCCGTCGGCGGCGGCCATGGTCAGCGTGTCACCGTGGAACTCGCAGAGCACGCCGGTAAGAACGGGGCGCGTCTCTTCTGTTGCTGCGGCAAATACTACCTTGGTTATAGCCGAGCGCAGGTCATCCGGCTCGATTGTCGTTGTAGGACCATCCCCTATAGCTGGGATGGGCGGGAATTCGTCCGCCGTCATTCCGTTTATGCGTCCCGAAAAGCGGGCACATTTCATCTCAAGGGTCTTTGTCTTAGCGGAGAGTGACATGTCTATTTTATCGTTAGGCAGTGTATTGATGAAGTCTGTAAAGAGCCGAGCCGGGACGGTTATCTCTCCCTGCTCCGAGACCTTGGCTCCGATCCAGTAGGTAATAGCGATTTCCAGATTTGTGGCTGCGAGCTTCACGCGCGATTTCTCCGCGCTGATGAGGACGTTCTGCGTTATGGGCAGAGTGCTGCGCGTGGCCACCGCCCGGCCTACAATGCCGAGGCCTTTGCTGAGATTTTCCTGGAGACATGATAATTTCATAGCTATCCCCTCCAAATTAAGTGACAGTAGTATACACTAATTATTAACTATGCTCAAGTGCCAACATGGATTCAGAATTGAAACCCCTGATTTCCCCTTGAAAGGGAAACAAGAACCAAACCCCCTATTAGTCATACTTTGGGGGACACACCCAATTCCTCTGGCAGGAGAATCTCCTGCAACTCTTTTGAAAAAGTACTATGTTGATGGTGATGCGAAATCGAAAATCTATTTGACTACGATATTGATAAGCTTACCTGGCACGTAGATTACCTTTGCCGGCTGTGTGCCTTTAAGGTGCTCTTTCACCTTATCGCGATTCAGCACCAGCTCTTTGGCCTCGTTGGCGGTTATATTCAATGATACATCGACCTTGTCGCGCAGCTTTCCATTTACCTGTATCACCAGCGTGAACTCGTCCTCGGCGGCAAGAGATTCGTCCCACTGCGGGAAGGGCTGGTTGTGGATGCTGTACGGGTTGCCGGTGCGTTGCCACAGCTCCTCGGCGATGTGCGGGGCGGTCGGCGCAAGAAGCAGCATGAGCGTCCTCCGCGCTTCAGAGAAGGCCTCGTGTGAAACCGACTTCTCCTCGCGTGCTTTGCCCAGATAGTTGGTGAACTCCATCAGCGCCGCCAGCATTGTATTGAAATGGAAGCGCTCTAGGTCGTTGTGCACGCGTTTGATGGTCTGGTGCGTCACACGGCGCAGGTCCCTACTTTTCGCGGCATCTTCCGTCGATGGCTCGTATTTGTCCAGGATTATGGGCCATAGCCGGTTGAACCAGCGGTGCATGCCTCTTATGCCTTGGTCGTTCCAATCGCCGCCCTGGTCCCACGGCCCGATGAACATGAGGTATGTCCGCACCGTGTCCGCGCCCAGCGTCGATACGTAATCGTCCGGCGCGATGACGTTGCCGCGGGACTTGCTCATCTTCTGCCCGCCGCTGATGACGGTGCCCTGGTTGAAGAGGCGCGTGAACGGCTCATCGAACTCCACCACGCCCAGGTCGCGCACCGCCTTGGTGAAGAAGCGCGCGTAGAGCAGGTGCATCACGGCATGCTCTGCACCGCCCGTGTACTGGTCGACGGGCAGCCAGTAATGCATCTTCTCCTTTTCCGCAGGCCACTTGTCGAAGCCCGGGCTGGCGTAGCGCAGGAAATACCACGATGAGCACATGAAGGTGTCCATAGTGTCCGTCTCGCGCTCGGCGGGGGCCTTGCATTTTGGACATATCGTCGCGACGAATGATTTGCAGTATTTCAGCGGCGATTCGCCGGTGGGCTTGAACTCGGCATCCTCCGGCAGCAGCACGGGGAGGTCACTCTCTGGCACGGGCACGATGCCGCACTTCTTGCAGTAGACCATGGGGATGGGGGCGCCCCAGTAGCGCTGGCGCGATATGAGCCAGTCGCGCAGTCGATAAGATATCTTTCTCTTGCCGAAGCCCTTCGCCTCGATATGGTCGGCGATGGAGTCGAGCCCTTTATCGCTGGGCATGCCGTTGAATTGCGCCGAGTTAACCATCGTTCCAACCTCAGTATAAGCCTGAGTGAACTCTCCCTTGTCCCAGTCTGGCGGTGTGATAACGACCTTGATGGGCAGGCCGAATCTTTTTGCGAACTCGAAGTCGCGCTGGTCATGGGCCGGCACCGCCATCACTGCGCCGGTGCCGTAGCTTGTCAGGACGTAGTCCGCTATCCATATCGGCACTCGTTCGCCGTTCAATTTGTTCGTCGCGTACGAACCTATGAACACGCCGGTCTTCTCGCGCTCGGTGGAGGTGCGCTCGATCTCTGTGGCCCGCCGCGTCTGCTCTATGTAGCGTTCGACATCTTTTTTACGGTCGGGCGTGGTGAGCTTCTGCACTAGGGGATTTTCAGGAGCCAGAACGACGAACGTCACCCCGTATACGGTGTCGGCGCGGGTGGTGAATACCTTCATGTCGCCGCCCTTGTCCAGCCCGAACGATATCTCCACGCCCTCGCTTTTGCCTATCCAGTTGGTCTGCATAATCTTTATGCGCTCCGGCCACTGTATCTTGCTGAAATCGAGGAGCTCGTCGGCGTATTTCGTTATGCGGAAGAACCACTGTTCCAGGTCCCTGTGCGTCACCGGCGTATCGCAGCGCTCGCAGATGCCTTCACCTACAACCTGCTCGTTGGCCAGAACGGTCTGGCACTTGGGACACCAGTTCACCGGCGCCTTGGCTCGGTAGGCCAGCCCGGCCTCGTAAAATTTAAGGAAGAACCACTGCGTCCATTTATAGTATTCTGGCAGGCAGGTGATGACTTCCCGCCTCCAGTCGTATACAGATCCCATGCGCTTCAGCTGCCCGCGCATGCGCTCCACGTTGTCCATGGTCCACTTATACGGGTGTATCCCGCGCTTGATAGCGGCGTTCTCAGCCGGCAGCCCGAAGGCATCGAATCCTATGGGATGCAGCACGTTGTAGCCCTTCATGCGCATGAAACGTGCGTGCACATCGGACGGCGCCATGGCGTACCAGTGTCCCACGTGTAGGTCGCCAGATGTATAGGGGAACATAGTGAGGGCGTACCACTTGGGGCGGGGGTCGTTTTCGTTTACTTCGTAGAGATGGTCTTCGGCCCATCTCTTCTGCCACTTGGGTTCTATCTCTTGAGGATTGTATCCTGAACTCGCTTCTGTCTTTTCATCCATAGTCGTTATGTTTTTCGATTAAAAATACTCGCCATTGATTATATGACAATGCATAGAAAAAACAAAGGGCATCAGCTTGACTTAAGGCTTGATGTTTTGTAGACTAGACGTTGCTTCGTGGGCCCGTAGCTCAGTGGTAGAGCGGTCGGCTCATAACCGATTGGTCGTAGGTTCGATACCTACCGGGCCCACCATAGTTTCCAATAGACAGAACTTCTGACTGTTCGAAGGATTTACTGTCGTGCGGCATAGGCATAGTATAGTGAACAGTTACTTGCTCCTTGTCTACCTCCACTCTTTTCACGAAAGAGCGCAAGAAAGCCTTTCTCTCGGTAATATCGGCTTCCTCTAGTACTGTGCGCAAGTCTTCAGCATATGCCTTGACCAGCGCCTTGTTTACCGGTTGCGCCCCATGGGCAGCCGTCTCAGCCTCCACCAGCACTCTGTTCTTATTGAGTTCGTCCTGGCGAGTCTTCAATTCCTTTATGCGTGGAGCCAGATCATCCATATCGAGCTTACCCGTTTCCAGCGCCTCGTAGAGCTTGCCTAGTCTGGCCTTCACGTCATGCAACTCGGTATCAATAATGTCCAAACGGTTCTTCAGCCCGTAAGACGCGGTCTGCAGTTCTTCATTCACCATTTTCACTAGCAGTTCCAG